>OUNM010714012.1_pt1 | contig 65030 bp, 79 predicted proteins | sample 1769961 | NCBI WGS metagenome assembly OUNM01 (sample SAMEA3914820, study PRJEB12502) | metagenome | biome: forest; material: soil | place: USA | collected 2012-03-12 | depth 0.3 m
AGGGTTTTCATCAGCAATACCTCACTGGGGCTCTGGGCTTGCTTTCGTTGCATTTGGCGTGGTATCATGGTACAGTAGTCAAGGTAACGAATTTTCCGTTCCCGAACGGGCGGAAGGCATGGAATCAAAAAGGATAACCAAACCACCGTGACACGACCAACAACGGCATTTCGCAGCGAGGGCACCAAAATCCTTGGATGGGACGGTCTACGGTACCTAATGGGAAGGCACCTGGTGATGTGTGTGGGTTGTGAGCGGTCGGCCGGCGGGGCAATCGGGAGACGCGGCAAGGGCGGGTGCGCATCCAGCTAGAGTTTCAGCGAATGTCATGTCGACCAACCCTTCCTTGTATCCTCACCTCGGCCGCAGTGGACGTTGCTTGACGGCTTGTCAAGCAGGTGGTGGCCACCGCGAGGCTTCACCGATGTGCGCGTTCTGGTTTCCCTACCAAGTCAGCGCAGACCGTCCCTGGCCTCTTCCCCAGACATCTAGATGCATTGAAGCGTTGGCAACAGCGACGAGCCCTATCCGTTCCCAGTTCCCAGTTCAAGTCCAGAGGCTCGTTCTTTTCACATGTTCCAGCGCCCCGGTTCATTTTCTCACCAGCCAAGCATACGACATCGACTTCATGCCTAGCAGCAGTTCCGTTGACCGGTCATTCCACCCATTTCTATATCACCGTCCGATAACTTTCTGTTCGCCGACGCCCAAGTCCACAATGGTGCACGAGGGTACCCAGCAGTTCTTGGACAACCTGGAAAGGGCGAACGGCCGCGAGCCGACGGTCCGCCTAGAAGCTACAGCGGGGAGGCTTCGTCCCGCTCCGCCCGCTCCTCGAGTAAGCCCAGAAGCTTCTTCTTCGTCTCCTTCGTCCCCCTCGCCGTCGTCGTTGCGATCGTCATCGTGGGACGTGGCGGCGCAGAACAAGTTGCTCCGCGAGCTTTTGAAGACGGGATGGTCGTTTAATAATCTGGTCAAAGGCGCCTCCGCCACGGTATCCGGAGGACTATGAGGGGACGTTGAAGTTGGTAGTTGTAGGAGAGACGTGGGTGGGAAAGTCGGCTTGTGAGTTTTGTCTTCGTTTTTTCTAATTCATGCCCGTGTTGTTTTGGCTTTCGTGAAGGATTTGCTTGTCCCCCGTCCCTCTGGTTGTCGTTTTGCTGCGGAGTCCGTCGAGTTATGGAGGTGAATGATGTGGAGGCGGTCGAGTGAGGCAGATATGTGTGCTGACAGGATGGTGATGATCGGTAGTGCTTGAAAGATACTGCGATGGCAAGCGTGAATCGAAGTTGGTCCCGACGCTGGGAGTTGATCTCAAGGTAGGCTGGTTCAAAACCGCCCTGTGGGCTCCTGGTGGGCGAGCTCCGCGCTGCTTACTTGCTGTGTGTGCTTGGCCTGCAGATCAAGGACGTGAAGGCCGAAGACAAGCTGTATCGGTTGAACATCTTTGATACGGTACGCCGCCAGTCATTCGACCGTGACGATGATGACCAGGTTGCTAATCCCTGTGTTTCTCTTCATACCCACAGGCCGGCCAAGAGAAGTTCAAATCACTCCCGCACAGCTTCTACCGTTCCGCCCACGGCATCATCGTGGTCTACGATGTCTCTGACAGGGCCACCTTCGAGGCGGTCGATTTGTGGTTCGCGCAGGCAAGAGCCAACGGTCCTCCAGGCGCCGTTTTTAGCCTGGTTCGTCGCGTACCCTCCCATGCCCGCCCCCGCTCCCACAAACACTGCCTTGCCGGAGTCTAGGCTCACTGTTCGGTGCCTAGGTCGGGAACAAGCTGGACAGAGCCTAGGGGGGCGGCCGGCAGGTCACCCAGCTGGAGGGCAAGACGAAGGCCGCAGAGGTACTGGCGTCGACCTTTTGCGAGACGAGCGCCAGTGCAGGCGAGAACTGTAGCTCGCCATTTACCGGGGTGGTGAATGAGATCCTGCAGACCCCGGGGCTTCTGGAATCTGTCAAGGCGCAACCGTGGTCGGGACAGGTGACACTGAGCGACGGCTTGCCCACCGAGGTGCTGCCCAAGGATTGCAACTGCTGGTTTTAGAAGGGGTCCCTCGTTGTTGTCGTGTACTGTTGTCACAGCGTGGTGTTTGGGGTGTTCTAGGTCTATCAAGCGAGGTATAAACACACAAGTCATTGCAGCTCCTGGTACGCAATGACATCAATTTCCCGCGTTCTCCTAGTTACTCCTTGGGCTCCAAGAACCGGACCACAGCTGCCATGCCACAAGTCAGTCAGCCATTTCATTACTCACGATTCATAGTCGTTAGCACTCACCTTGCCTAAACTCTTCTAGCTTCTCCGAAATAACCCAATGGCCAGCCTCAACATCAACCAGCTCAAAGTACGGGAAGAACTGGCCAATCAGTGGGATTACCTCGTCGGGAACATACTTGCTGCGCGTCCCGCGGATAAAGAGCGCAGGTTTCAGAAACCGCACCTCACTCGGGTCTTTAAAGGGGAAGTCGCCGAGATGGTCGAGAGCCTTGGCCAGGATGTGCAGCGGTACGCGGAACTTTTGCGTCTTGCTGTCGGCGGGGCGGTGCAGGTTGCCGAGAAGGAATTGGCGGATTGTAAGGTCCTATTTTGGGGTTTGGCCGTCGTGCGTTAGCCTGGTGAGGTCTAAAAGGTGGCCGGGGGACGGGGTTGATGGGTGGCTGGGTACCTCTTCATAGGGCTTGAGGATCCTGTCGGCATCGGCCTGGCGGGTCACGGCCGCCTCGTCGATCCGCTTCATGCCCTGGATGTAGCGAGCAAAGTCGGAGCCGAGACGGGCATCTACCGGGGCGTTGTCGACCGCAACAAGGCTAGCGATGAGGTCTGGCTCATGGAGAGCGAGAGTCATGGCTGTTTTGGCGCCCCTTTACGTGCTGGGTGGTCAGTGGTGTTTAATTCTACGACACTCAGGGCGGACTCACATTGAGTGCCCGATCAACGTCGGTTCTTTCAGCCCGTGCTGACGGATAAAGTCGGCCACATCGGCGGCCATGGCAGGGTAGTCATGACGGTCCTCGTGCGGTGACTCGCCGTGGTTGCGGAGGTCCTGTCTGACTGTCAGCGTGAGGCACGAATGAGGGTATCAGGATCACTGACGACAGCGTAGACATGGCGTCCTAGGTCACGCGCTAGAACTCTGTAATCGAACACGGGGCAGTCAAGATATGTCCCATAAAGTAAAATCAAGGGATGCGCAACAGCGGGCCACTCACTTACTTATCGTCCGGTTGTTCTTCTTGGACCCAAACAATCCGTGCATGACAATGATGGGTGACGTCTGCTTATCGACCGCGGGCTTTGCCGGCTCATGCAAGTCGTACGCCAGCGGAACGGTAGAAAACGGGGATGAAGTCCGGGCGCCGGCCGTAAGCGGTCTCATGGACACCGGAGCCGAGCCCGGAGTCGGAGCTCGTATCCGGCGGGCGCAGCCGGAGCACACATGCCGGAAGGCCGATGCCGATGATGTGAGGCCGATCATTATTCTTGCCGATGCCAAATGCAAAATGAGGGTACTCTCGAACGCCAAGCTACACCAAATGCAATGAAACGGCGAAAAGATGGAGAAAGAGTTGAATCAGCACGGGAGCCGGCGGAAGCCGGCTCGATTCAAATTTGACAAATTCAGAACACCGCACGGGCCACATATCATATATAAGTCGAAGGAAAGGGGCGATAAAAAAGGCCAAAGACGGGACAAGTTACAGGTCAATACCCAACCATCACACTCTCCGGCGGCCCCATTAGACTCGACTTCAGTCCTCCAACATCAATCACCACCTTTGTCAACACCATGGTCGGCTCCAGCAGCCAAATCTTGAGCGTGTGCGCGCCCGCTGCCCGCTTCCCCAAGCTCGAGTTCTTCACATAGGCATTCTGAGTCACCCCATCCGACCACCCCGGCGGATCAGTGCTCTGATCAGTCAACGGTACCGGTTGCACCGTCGTCACGCTCCCGCCATCCACGCTAAAGCTGTATTTGTTCGGGCTAGTGGGGTTCGCGTTGTCCGAGGGCGACAGGTACACCGTCAGCGATGCTGCCGAGGCGTTGGTGAAGGTGTAGAAGGGGTAGACGAGCACGGGGCCAGTGCCGGGCGACTGAGAGGCTGTCTTGGCTGGGAGCTTTACGCCCGACAGCGTGCGGCCGTACTCTGGAACCACGACGTAGTCGGACGAGGATTCCGGCGGTGGCGCGTAATGCTCGGCCTCCATGGATACGACACCACTAGCTTCCACGTGTCCTTTGAAAGCCGCGGGGGCTTTGTAGTTCTCAAGAGGAACCAGAACCGTGGCTTTTGCGCTTGTTGCGTTGAGATTGGTGATAGTCAACGCGGCGACGCTGGATCCTGACGGCGCCAAGCCCCAGTTGACGCTCAGCATGGAGCGGCTGTCCGAATTGCCACCTGCAGTGGATAGAGTGCCCGTCGGGCTCGACACACTCACGAAGGAGGCATTCGACGTGATGCTGTAGGTGAAGGTACCATTGTCCCGAGTGTAGACCTCCACCCAGCGCTGGTCGGCAGCGGGCAAGTAAGGATTGATGGCGGGCAATGATAGCTGCGCGGCGCCCGGAAACGACGTGGTGCTTCTCTGCGCCGAGACACCCATGATGGCGTTCGACGCTGCCGTCGTGACCCAGGTCAAACTCGGCAGTGAGTTGGCGCTCGGTTCTTGCCCTGTCAAACAATATCAGCCAACAATTTCCTGTTTGGAGGTAACGGGAGTAGTCCGGGAGTAGTCCGGGAGCAACTTTGCTCCCGAGAGCTTCCGAGACAGCTAGAGGGGGCATAAAGAACTCGAACTTGACGGACAGTTGTCGTAACCCAGGTGCGTTTGGGCCATGACGCCGTCCCATTTCCCATTCAGGATCGCGTGGTACTTCTTTGTGATGTCGCCGTCCGCCTTAAACGCTGCCTGTACGTCTCTTCCTAACTTGTTGGCGCTTGTGCGATGCTCGCCGGCATATTTGCTGCCGAGGGCTGTTTTGGTGTAAATTTCATACACACCCCTCCCTGCCATTACCGGATGCAGGACAATCTCAAAGAAGGGCGTCTTCAGCTCGGCAGCCAGTCCGTCGTAGATCGCCTGGGCCTTGTTGAGAAGATCCGTCCACTCGTTGAAATTGCTTTCTGCCTCGTCGTAGTTGATGGTGCTAAACGCAAATGGAGTCTTGCTCAAATCCTCGTACTTCATGCGTGCTGTCAACTTTCCATAAGCCGTCATTATAGAAGCCGCTGCCTCGGCTGCTGATTCCCCAAACTGCCGTGCGCTCCAGGATGTGAGCCAATCTTTGGTGCTCGCGCCCCCGGTGAAGCTAGCTCGGTCCCAAGCCAGTGCCATGAAGTGAGCAGCCGGCAGCTCCTAAACCGGGTTGTCAGCGTTGAACAAGGCGAGAGCAAGCCTCAGAGCCCTACCAATCCCTTGAGGTCGCCCACATTGGCAATCCAGATATTGCGCACCCCGCTGTCGTAGGCAAGCGTCATTTGCTCCCATGTCTTCTGGAGCTGAATGGTGTTGATCCATTTGTAATTGCGAGGAGCGCCGACATAGTCAAAGTGATAATACATACCCGCACCGCCTCTCCTGCTACTTTCGGTGCCGATTGGGATTCTGCGGATGTTGCCTCGATTGTCATCGCTCCACAAAAGCGTCACATCCTCCCCGACGGTCATGCCCTTTTGCCAGTAGCCGGGGACTTCCTACAGCGCGTGTGAGAAAAAGTTGAAAGGCAGGGACTCGGAACGAAAGACGCTCGGGATACCTTATACATGACCCAGGCCTGAGGAATATCAGAAAGAGGCTTCCCAATGACACGCGTCAAAGTTGATTGCTGCCACTGGATAACGTCCTGGAGTGCGCTCGAGGTCAAAGTGGGAGATGCCGCATCGCCCGAGCCTCTCATGCCCAGGGTGTAAATGGTGGTCCAATTCTTGGCCCTCGTCACTCCTGCCTCCATGAAGGTCTTGACATTGGCCTTGTTGCTCCCCCAATCCCACGAGCCACTGAGAAACCTGCCTTGCTCTTTGTCGGCCCTGGCCATCGGTTCATGATGGCTTGTACCCATGAAGATGCCGTACTCGTTTGCCGTCGGTCCGTTTTTTGCGTCATCCAAGTAAAACATGCTGGACCACATTGCCGGCCAGACATAGTTCCCCTTGAGCCGCAGCACGAGATCGAAGATGTTCTTGTAGAAGTCGGTGACGAAAGGGCTGCCGTACTGGCTCTTGGTGAACTTTTTCCCGCCCCAGCCCGTCAGCCCCGGGGCCTCGTCGTTGAGAAAGATGCCCCTGAATTTCACTGACGGAGGGCCTTCGGTGTGGACAAGATCGCTGGCCCAGATGTACTGCCTCTTGGTGGGAGGGACATCCGCCCAGTAGTGCCAAGGGGACACCCCGATCTCCTCGGCAACGTCGTAGGCTCCGAACACAGCACCGCGCATGTCAGAACCGGCGATGACGAGGATTGCATCTCGGCCGTCCCATGGCTTGCTCACGACCTGATACGAGAAGGTCTCCCATTTGTTCGCAAGAGCGGCCGTGTCCAGCTTTTTAGAGGCCGCTAGATTGTCGAGAAGGCTAGATTGTCCGACAGTGCCGAGGAGAATGATGGGCTTTGAGCTGCTCGCCGAGACGGTCGCGCTCCAGTCCGCCACGACGACGGTCCCGTTAACCCCTAGAACCCTGCCAAAGTCGGCTGCGAGATCATTGGCAACTCGCTTCACACCTGGAAGATCGTTGGGAGAAACACGGATTTCCGGTGCAAAAGCCGGGCCGCCTAGCTGGAGGCCAGTGCCAGCAGCTGAGAAGGAGAACACTGAGGGCTGCTGGGCGCAGACGGCCACAGGGGCACCAACAATAAGCGCGGCGGCAGCGGCAGCCGCGAACCTGGCGAGACAAGAATACAGACCCATGCTGGGCTGCCGTTCGGGGCCTCAGTTCGGAGCCTCAGTTCGGAGCGTAGAGGATAGGATGCCTTTGAAGGCTCGACTGCCAACTGAGGTGAGAACCGGTGCTTGGTTCTTATCCACAATCAAGTAGGTACCACAAGAAACGACGGGCCAGGCCCGTAACTGACCCTGCTATTGTCATCTCGAGCTTCCAGACACAAGCTCGGGAGCAAGAACAGAAAAAAGAGGCTAAATCAGGGTAAAGAAAAGGGGGCGAGCGGTAACAACGCTGGCCGGCTTGGCTGGCGACATTGGGAAGCAGGCAGATGGAGAAATATCGCGATATCCCTCCGATGCCAAATGCGTAACCCAAAGACGAGAGGCCCTAGATCGCGGAACGGCACATCTGAGTGGTGGAAACAAAAATGGCCGCGACGGATGGCTGAAGTTTGGTTCTCGATACCTTGATCCCGTCCGGGCATGCAGGCAGGCGTCTCTGGGAGCCAAATCCAACGTCGGGTATCGCCCGGGATTGGTTGTGCTGACCATGCTTCCAGATGAAATAAGCCAAATCAAGACTACTTGATTAATAGCGAAGCTTCACACCAGGCAAACCTAGCAGATAGAGACCGGGAGACCAATTCGCCGGGAGCGTTGGGATGGAATCGATCATCCATGGGAGATCGATCTTGGCGGAGAGCAGAGCAGTGGCTCGCCGACCGACCAAGAGAAGCTCCCCCTGCCACTCAGCCCCACTCTCCTGGCCTTCACAATGATTACCCCACAAAACTCAGGCATCGAAAATTGCCCAAGAAAATGCCCCGCAGTTCCATGCCGTGCTGCCACGCCCACCACCAACCCGGCACCGGCAGCAGCTCAGTGCAAGTGGGCAGCAGTTGGCAGTTGGAGCACTCCAACCCCCGACATCCCTGACAGCCAGACCACACCGCAGCATACGAGGACGAGATCACCCAAAAGCACAGACTCCAGGTTCTCCTTGGGCGGAGAACTCCGGTTGAATGCGCAAAAGCACCACGAAACGGCCACCACTTCCCGCCTTCCCGCCACCATCATGGGAGACTCCGCCGTCGCTGCTCTCAATTCCCTCCTCCGGGCTGCCTCCGTCGAAGACCATGCCGAAGCACTCTCCGTCGCTGCCGCCGCCGTTCGCGCTGCAAAGGGCCGTGGTGCCGACCTGGCCACAGCCCAGCACACATGTGTGGTCGCGCTCCTGAACCTCGACCGCTTCGACGACGCCCTGCGCGCCATTGACGAGGGCGGCGATGCCCTGGCCCAGACCTGCGTGTTTGAGAAGGCCTACGCCCTCTACAAGACGGGCGATTTGGCGGCTGCCGAGGCGGTGCTGCGGGCGGCCGATGTCGACTCAGCAAGGGCCCAGCGCGGTCTGAAGCACGTCGCCGCCCAGGTGACCTACCGCGCCGAGAAGTTCGAGCAGGCCGCCGCCATATACAGGGAACTCAAATCGGACGAAGGCAGGGCAAACTACGGCGAAGAAAACGACCTGCGGATCAACCTGTCCGCCACCAATGCGCAGCTCGAGTGGCAGGGCAGCGGATGGGCCGTGCCGGAGCAGGAGAAGCAGCCGGGCCGGGCCGATATGGAGGCATTCGAGACATCCTACAATGCTGCCTGCGGTTGCATGTCACGCGGCGACTTTGCAAAGGCTGCTGTCTTGCTCAAGCGCTCAAGAGATCTGTGCGAGGCGACAGAGGACCTGGACGACGAGGAGAAGAAGACCGAGCTGGTGCCCATCATCGTGCAGCAGGCATACGTCTTGACGAAGCTCGGAAAGTTGGACGAAGCTGCGGCTCTCCAAAACTCACTCAATCTCGACGACATTTCCGACAACTCGACCAAGGTCATTGCCCGCACCAACTCGCTGGTGCTTCAAGCCGATAGCAACCCCTACATGACTCAGCGGCTTGCCGAGTCCCTGCCAGAAGACAAGGGAAACGACAGGCTCTTCGAGTACCAGAGCTCTGTCCTGCGGCACAATAGATACGTGCTCAGCCTTCAGGTCCAGAAATTCTCCGGTGTCCAGAAGTCCACCTCCAGAATACTTTCCAAAGAGGCTGTTCCGGCTGTCTCCGGTGCCAAGTGTGACCTGGGCATCTTGGGCGCCGCAGCCGCGAGCCAGCTCCAAAGCGGCCAAGAAGCTCTACGCCGCATTCTCCCACTACTTGAGACACGGCCCGACGACGTCGGCCTTCTACTCACCGTAATCCAACTCTACGTTCAGCTGCAGAACCCTGGCCCCGCCATCAACCTTCTTGAGGCCTTTTTCAAGCGTCTAGAGGCCGCCACAACGCCCGACCATGCAGATGTGCGCTTCGCGCCGGGCCTGGTAGCTCTCGCCGTGTCCCTCTACCGCACCCAGGGCCGCCACTCAGCAATCCGCAGCGAGCTTTCCAAGGCTGCGGCGCACTGGCAAACGAAGACTGGCCCCGATGCCTCGGGAGCCGGTACCTCACTTCTCCGTGAGGCGGGTGTCGAACTTCTCCGCTCCTCCCACCCCGCCGACCTCGCCGCCGCAGGTGAAGCCTTTGCTCACCTTGTGGCTGCCCAACCCGGCGACCGCACAGCGAAGGCCGGTCTCGTCGCCAGCTTTGCAACAACCGACTTCTCCAAAGTTCAACCCTACATCGCCTCCCTTCCCTCAGTCGAAGACCTCACCCGTGGCGTAGATGTTGGCGCCCTCCTCGAGGCAGGCGTCGCCGTGCCTCCCACCGCGGCCCACGCCCAGCCGGGACGAGGCAAGAAGCGGCCCCTCGAGGAAGATCAGGACGTCAAAGAGAAGCAACAACAGCAGCCTGCCTCCAAGAAGCGCAGGAAGAGAAAACTGCCCAAGTCGTACGACCCCAGCAAGAAGCCGGACCCAGAGCGGTGGCTGCCGCTGCGCGACCGCAGCAGCTACCGGCCTAAGGGCAAGAAGGGCAAGAAGCGCGCGGCCGAGGCGACGCAGGGTGGCGTCGTACGCGAAGAGGAGACGCTCGAGCTGGCAGGCGGTGCTGGCTCGGTCAAGGTTGAGAAGGCGCCGGCCGCTGGCGGAGGAGGAGGCAAGAAGAAGAAGGGAAGAAAATGAGCCATGATCGATAGAGAAAGTGGGCCCCGAAATGCATCACACATCTTCCAAGTCCAGGTTCAAGATGCATAAGACTGCTCAATAATTCTCTACCAACAATACCTAACTGCCCTGGAAACCAACCCGTTGAGTAACCCCTTTTGCTTGCGCCACGCCATATTCTGCCATCATCACCGAGAAACCCGACCATACCACCAACCCAGCCGATAGAAAAAGACTTCCGCGAGAAGGTGACTCAATGAAAAACATAACCACGCTCCTCATCATGCACAGATGAGGAACTGGCAGCCCTCCACCCCTTCTCCCTCCCGAATAACCTTTCATAGGTGGCAAATCCCACACTCCTTCACCCAGCAGCCCAAAATGACCAGCTCCCAGCAATCGAGACCAACACAGACCCGTCGTCGCCTAACATACCCATCCGTCTGTATTATCCTGCGCACTGGAGGAGAGAGAGAGGCCGTAACTAACTGTAAACCAGGAAAAGAGGGAAAAAGAAAGAAAGGACCGGAACGGGATACTAAATAAGGAGCGATAGTTGTGTAGGCAAACATGGTAATCCCTGAAGAAATTCCTGTTCCAAGTCGCCCGCCTGCCCGCGCCTCCCCAGCTGCCTGTTCAAGCCGGCAATGGCCATGACAAAAAAAGAGAAATGAGAGTAGGTAGTGCGGTTGTAGTATGATGTGGGTGGCGCGAGAAAATCTATAAGGAAGGAAAAGAGCTTGCTTCGCATCGACAATCCCCCTTAGTCCCGGTTCCCCCGCCGTTTTTTCTCTTGCCGCCCGCGCGCGTTTCAGCGTTACAGTACATTAATACAGTGATATTTCGAAAGGAGAGGACGTGTGTCGTAATGAATGGAAGTGGGGAAGAAAGGGAATTGAGAGATGGACGAGCGAGATTGCGTGTATCATCGTCGTCCGTGGTGGCGTGATGGCCAGTCGCTGCCACCTTCGCCAAAGCTAGGCGTTGACGGCCTCTAGTGGCGGACTCGGGAGTCCGCCAGCGCCCACTTCTTCGTACTCGGTCTCCTTCTCCTTCTCCGTCTCAACAACCGGCGAGGAAGGTTCAGGGGTAAAGAACACCGTGTTGCGGCCCTCACGACTTGGGGGTGGGCTGAGCTCGATGTACTCGGCATCGTCCAGACCCAAATTGCCGTTACTCAGTGCTTCGCTCAGCTCGTCGCCCCGATCCAGTTCCTCTTCACCGTCGATGGGCGGCAGGGGCGTGCGCCGTCCATCGGAGAAACTGAGCGCAGCATCGCTGTCCTCGTCATACGGCAAGGCGAGGCTCCCGCTCGTAGCTCTGTTGGCGGCCTGGACAGATGAGTATTTCTTATGCAGCTCCCTGAAACTCCTCGCCGTGGCGGTGCTCGCGCTGGCAGCTGACCCGCGATGCTCACGGTCCTGGGTAGACCGAGCTGTCAGAATTGACCGGAAGTCGGTGCTGTCCGACGGACCAGCGCGACTGCTGGACGCATCATCCCGTTGCATCCGCTGGCGGATACGGTCTTCGGCGGTGAGACTCTGCATTTGCAACTCGTTGCCGAAGGTGATCACCGAGGCCTTCTTGCCGTGAACCACGAAGGAGCCAGTACCTCGGGGCAACACGTCGGGGGCGTCGCGCTTGCCATCATCAGACAACGTGGCGTTTGACGTCGAGTCCTTGGCTCTGCGGTGACGGTGATGTGAGATGTGGCCCGCGCCCTCCCTAAGCGTGCGCTGCAGACTGCGGCGGATCTTGCTCCTGTCCGCAAGCGTGCCGCTGGTAGCACGATCACGCCGCTCAGAGTTCTCATCCGCCTCCGCGCCTCCGTTTGTGCTCTTCTGGTCTGATGACCGAGAGACCTCAGGTTTCAACAGCCCGGCTTTCTCCAACAAGTCGCGCTCGTCTGCGTCCACATCGTCTGGCTGCTCAAAACCTGGCTCCTCCCGAGAGTTGGAAGGGCCAGCCTCATGCTCCGGCGTCGTTGTCGAAAAGGATGCTTCTGATTCAATTGCCGTGGAGACCGATGCCTTTCGGTGATCGCCACGATCAAATGCCGCACCGGGTAATTTCCATGAATCTTCCCGGCTAACGGTTGCGCTGGTGGGTGGTGTTTGAAAAACCTCCGTCACCGATGACGAGTCGCCATCCGACATCACAGTGAGAGTAGATGATCTCGCGAGGGTGAGCTGGCCCGGAGACCGTGGGCTCTTCTGGTCAGTTGAGATCTGGCTGGCCCTGGTTTCCTCCTTGGTTAACGGCTTCCCGGCACCGTCGGGCTTCGGGCCGTCCGCAGGCAGACCGAGAAGCTGTCGTTCCTCCTCGAGATCCAATTGCAAAATATCGCGGTGGCACTTCAGTTTCCAGATCTCCATCCGATTCCATTTGAGTTGAGCAGCCATCCGCGCTGCCGAGAGCAGCATCTGCTCCCTCGTCTTGGGTGATATCGGCGCTTGGATTTGGAGATGCCTCGCGTTTCGCAAATGAGATTCGAGCGTCGTTTCGGCCTCCTTCAGTTTCTCGTCAGCGTCGGTAATCTTTTGGCGCATGAAATCTCTCCGCGCGGCAAGAATATCCTGGGCCATCTTGTGATCTATCCGGCTGCGGGTGACCGTCACCTCGCCCGAGGCAGTCTGGATGACTTGTACATTGCCGCTGCTCGATCCTCTGATGGCACGCCGATTCTGGCCGTCTAGGTTGCCTCCAATGACGCCTCGCATCCGGACCCCGGAGGTCCTAAATGCAGCGGCGTAGTTGAGCTTGGCCAACCAGTCGTTCATCTCATCTTCGTCTTCCGCCAAGAGGACCTCTTCGAAGCCGCCATGTCTGACATAGATAAAAGCATGTTTGTGCTTGTTGTAACTCGAATCCAGCAAGGCCACGGCCCCATCCGTCGACATCAAGCCGTCAGGCTTGAATTGCTCCAGGGGTGGCTTGAAGATGCAAGGGTCGCCATCGTGGCCCTTCTTAAGGTGATCTTTCTCCTGGTGCATCAACTGCTTGATCCATGTGGTGTTGCGGAAGAAGTAGAGCTGAGCACCGGTGAGAATGGCACCCCACTCTTGCCACGGCGATCTCGTCTTCTTTTTCTTGGCATCTTTCCGCCACAGCAAGCCGACCTTGGTGATCTTGATATCCACGATGCCGGGGTGCGCTTCTTCTGGGTTCGTGGCCGTCTTCTCTGTCATGAAAGCATCAGGGCGGGATCTTGCTGACACTATCTGCAACACACCCGTCTTGAAGAAGGTCCTCTGAAGCTCCTTCATGTTGAGATACTTGGCGGTCCCAAGATAGCTGTATGGGTCATCCAGCTGCATCACGTCCTTGAGGTTGGGTCTGAGCAAGTCCAGCCTGTTGTCAATGATGAGCGTATAAGGATCAACCGGCTCCTTGGCGACTCTCCTTGCCGGGTCCGGGGTGGTATTCGGAAATATCGTCCGCTTCCGTGCCTTTTGCGCAACGATACGCTCGCCGTTTATATCCAGATCGTCCTCGACATGGATAAAGGGAGTGTAGCTGATGTTGTCGTAGAAGACCTCGAGGATGTCGTCGGCAATGCCCTCCCCTCGCGTGTTCTTCAAGTAGTCGGTCTTCTGCATCTTGTGCTTGTTGTTCTTGTTGAACACATCGGTGTGGAGGATCAAGAGAGAGAAGGCGATGAAGTAGGCTTGGTCTGGCGTGGAGTAGATCCCGGGGTTGCATTCGTGGTAGCGGTTTGCGAAGGACTGCACGAAGCGGTCGATCTGCTGTGTCTCTTTTGGCAGCTCTGCCTCCATGAGAAGCTTTCTCAACGCCATGTCCATGGGGTCGCCAAAAAAGCTAAACCCCCGCATGTAGCTTCGGAGCACGGATTGTGAGAACGGCTCGGTGCTCTTGGAAAGGGCTGCAGCTACCACGCTCCGACTGACGACTTCCAACAGGCGCTCGAGGTACTTCGCCGGCGTATCATCGTCTCGGCGCTCCGGGAGGCTGATGGACCCTCTCGGGAGCTGGAGAGAGTTGTTCTTGGAAGGGTTGGAGCCGGCTGTCATGGGGGTCAACGTGCCCTGCCGAGACGGCATCAAATCCGAGTTTTGCCGTAGCCGGCCGAGGCCAAGAAGGTCACTGAAGCTCTTGCGGCCAGTCGATATCGAAGTTCTCGTAGTCGGGGGGGCCAAGTGGTCATCTACGGATTCCCTCGGGGTCCCCAAGGAGCTCAAAGTCGAGGACCTACCCCTTCTATTGATGTAGCTCCGGGTCGGCGAGGACTGGCCAGATTGTCGAGAGCCGGGTCGGAACAGGGCGGTTGCCGGGGATGCGGTAGGCCTAGCCAGCAGCGCCACAATTTGGTTCTGAGGAGGGGGGGTTGTCACACCGTTCCTTGATGACGTCCTTGACTGGGTTGGGGTGAATTGGCTACTCCGAGAAGGGTTGGCGACGGATCGGTCCGGTGACGCGGGGGTCGACGTGAGAAAGGACGAGCGGGAGTCATTCGGGTTCTCTGCGAAGGAGCTCTTGCTCTTTGGCTGGAGGTGGGAAATGGGAAACAGGGGCTCCGGTTGCTTGTTCCTCCTCCGCGGGAGTCGAAAGAAGGTAGTTGTTGTGTGAACTGTGTGTGTCGTCGTCGTCGTGCTCCCATAAACCCTGTCTCCCGAGCTGGCATCCGATCTGGAAGACTCGGACAGCCTGTTGGGAGGCAGTGCCAATGCCGAAGAGTGGCTATCCCCGTATGGCGGTGGCGCATGGGCAAGCGAGGACGACGTCGGGCGATTCGGCTCCTCAAAGGACACACTATGTTCGGGGAGTGGTCGAGCCGGTTCGTGCCCCGCGGATCCGCCGTTCGTTCCACCAACGTCCCCCGCCCTGGGCAACTCGCCAGACCGCCGCAGCCGGCCTGTGAAGTTTATCCGGGAAGACTTCTTCTTGGGGCCGACCGAGTTGAACGTCGGAGCAGTGGTGATGATTTCGGGGGCTGCGATGTCATGTGTTAGCTCGCCAGGTTCCAACCGGTCCGAGGCTTGGACAGGGCCGGATGGGGAGGAGAGGCACGTACGGCGCGGTACAGGGGGGGCCTTCTGTGCTGCCGCATGGAGTTTCGCCTTCGCGGCCAGCTGAGAATCTGACGCGTTACGAAACCTCAGCATGGAGAAGCGGCGGTGTTTGTGGGAGTAATCGGAGCCTGTCAGGGACCCGTGCCTGTCGGGCGTGGGTTCGATGATCGACGGGACGGGATGGATAGAGGCTATTGAGATGCTGTCTCGGGGGAGGTCGGCGGAGGAGGAGGGGACGCTCGGCGACGGCGACGGCGAGTCCTCTGCCACCGATGTCAAGGCGGGCAGCTCGGCGGTGGACCCGGAGTGGAAGGGCGGCAGCTTCGGGGCGGGCGCAGAGAGAGCGTCGAGCAGCGAGTGGCGCCGCATGTCGGACTCACTGGCCACATTGCCGCGGCGTCGTAGGAACGGCATGGCTATAGTTCGGTACGGTCGTAGCAATCCATCGGGATGGGATGCAGAGGCGGTGGGACAGCCAACTTCTTTGGTGGTGAGGTCCGTGAGGTCTGCAGACAGTGGAATACGCGGAATCGGGGGGGCTGGAAGTCAATCGGGTGCCGCTCGCAAGAAGGCGAGGGTGCTGCTAGTACAAACGAATGAATTGATGCCGCGCGGAAACGTCGGTCCAGTTTGGCTGCAGGCGAGATGCACAGCGGGAGAGTCGGTTTTGTCGTCTTGGGATTTTGAATTGCAGAGAGACAGCCACTTTGGAGGTCGCAACAAGGGGTGATTCCCAACCCTGCCTCTGCTGTGCGCTGGGCTGCTGGGCTGCTGCAGGCCCACGTTAGTTGCACTGTAGGACTGTGGGGTGCGGGTCCAGGCTGGCTCGCTGGCCGGGTCAGCTCCTCCATTCATTCCAAGCTGGGCACTGGTGGCCCCCACTTTTGCCCGCTAGTCTCGTTCGGGCTCTCCTTTTCTGAGCCGGCCAAGCCTGGATTCAGGGGAGGGAGACCAGAGGAGAATTTGATGTGGAATTAGCCTGCGCATTCGCCTCCAGGGATTTGGGAGAGTGTGTAATTGGCAGCACAATCGGTGGAGCGAGTAGGTATATTATTAGATACTCAATTTCTCTCTGAGATCGGCAACATGACGCAAGGTGGTGGGCACAGCAACCCCGAGGGGCCCGGTGGAGGAGGGCAACGTCTTCCCCATCCATCCCAGGCACTCCCGGAACACTCCCCCACCCACTCATTGGTCATGTTCCCGCCAGGTCTCATTCCACGCCTACTGTGTACCTCACCATTGACACAGCGAAGCTGCACGCATGCCTCTCCAGCAGAGTGCATCCTTCTACATAGTAAATGCAAACCCCAACCGTCGTCATCATCATCATCACTGCAGTGCCGAGCCAACGCCTTTCGCCTCTTGAATTTCCAAGCCAACCCTCAAAGTGAACCAAAACCAACTTGACCGCTCACCGTCTTCGCCTCCTCAGGTCCTTCCATCGCTCGGATGACGGCTCCCACAAAGACTTCTCAATGCCGTTGTTTCCGAGCAGGTAATCGGCAAGGTACTTTAGCGCATTGAGCATCTCCTCGCCGGCTGGCACGATGTTATCGCTGGGGAGCAAGAAGCCGTAGCTCCCGGTGTCTCTGAGCTTGATTTGGTAGCTGTACCGCGCTTGGAGCTCATCTTAAGCAGACTGTCAGCTGGTGGACCCCAGTCAGAGGGGATGAATCGGAAAACACATACGGTAGAACCAATCGATGGCGGAGCCACCGGCCACTTCGATCCGCGGAAGCGAGTCGCTGTCGCTGTACGTCCGAGCGACGGCTCCCTCGCACGCCGACGTGACCGTGTACGGCTCTCCGCTCGAAAGCCTGATGGCCTTGGCTAGACCCACCGCGAGCTCCTCGAGGTTCTCGAGGTTGGGTGGGTCAACCGAGCACGTATACGAGTACGGGAACAGGACCTGCTGAGAGTACGAGTGCAAGTCGAGGAACGATACAAACTTGACGCCGTTTGCCGTCTCATTCTTGGCCCATTTGGCCAGCCGGGACGCCTCGACGGCTTGAAACGGCCGGTCGCCGCCGTAACTCTCGGAGCAGGGATCGGCCTGGTGCTTGGCTGCATCCCAGCCGTAGCCGAAAGCGTGGTCGAGATCGAGGCCGCGGCAGAAGCGCATCTTGGTTTGCTGTCTCGACTTGCGCCAGAGGCGGTCCGTTTGCCATGTGTACTCATAGCCGTCCGGGTTGAGCACTGGAATAAACACGATGTCGAAGTGCTCAAGGAGTTTGGTGATCATGGGCTCCTTGTCGTAGGACGTGATTACCGACCACAGCAGATAATTGACGGAGCTGGTCGAGATCCATTCGCGGCCGTGGAGCCCTCCGGTAATCAGGATGGTTTTCCTGGGTCCTTGGGTGTCGGTGTCCCGGGGGCGAGCCCCAACACGCAGAGCATAGACGTCCCTTCCCTCGTAAGACTTGCCGATGCTTGTCATGTTTGCGATCGAGGGAAACATGGCCTCAAGAAGGCGCATCCAGCTCGTGATGACCTGGGTTGGGTCAGCGTCAAGGCCATCAAGGGTCGAATGACTGCCGAACTCACCGCCAGGGTTTGATAGTCCTGGAAGAAAATGTTCCCCACCCCGTCAAGAGAGGTTCTCATTTTGGCAGCGTCAGCCATGGTCGACTCAAACCGGGACTTGCCCGCCGCGGCCGAAGGGTACGTCGCCCATACTGCCGCCGCCACATCAGGGATAAGGACCGAGGGCCGCAGCGAGGCGGGGAGCAGGGTGAGCAACGCGGCCACATCGTCCTTGCCCAGCCTGACGTCCACATAATCCGGTGTGAAAGCCCAGACGTCGAGGAACATCTGCCCGGCGGCCCTCGCAAGGGCGCCCTCCTCCTCCGAGTTGGTGACGTTGAAGCGAACGACGACGTCATTCCGGTATCGGGATTCCAGCGCGGCCCCGGGCGGCGTGCCCTTTGTCCTGGCCGACGGCTTGCCAAACACGACCTCGACGGCGCTGTCGCGCAGCCATTTCAAGAATGGGAAGACATGGCTGCCGGGTTCGGAGCGGGCATCTTCGTATCGAGAGGGCGGCTGGATCCCAGCGCCACTGACGGTCGGGAAGGTAAGGGCGAGAGTGAGGGCGACAGGTATGGTGGTTAATGTCCGGACTGGCAGTCGCATCTTTGCGGTCGTGGGCGTGCGACGTCAAAGTGCATTGGTGGTTTGGATGTTGGTCCCAAGTTCGCTTGCTGCTAACGCCAACTAAAGGTGAGGGCTCCTATGGCTAGTCGGTCGCCGGCTGCCTTGCGTGCTCGTTCCAGTTCTGGCAGCTGGCGGCCGGCTGCGAGGAGCACCCACCTTTCTTGGTCCCTGGGAACCACTCAACTCGGGCCGTCAACACCCAACACAGCCCCAAAACCTGGAAATGCAGGCACCAGAGCCTCGGCGGTTACAGGACTTGCCAGGGCTGCGCCCATCAAATTGCATGGGCCTATCGAACGGGCTTTGAATGGCACCATGTAACCCCGCATCTCGAGCCTCGAGGGAGACTTGGAACCTGGTAGTGCAAGCGTCCTCTGGTGTTCTGTATTCTGTGTTCTGTGTTCTGTGAACAGAGCCAGTTGTGACTCGTTTTCCATCACTTCACCAAATTGAGTTTCCCGCGGATTATGGCATTCGGTGGCAACATCAGGGCTCTGCTCGACACGTATGCGAACTGCATCTCGCTCCTGAAGGCATTCGGACGGAGTCGACATGACGATGGCCCAGTCGACAGCCAACACGAGCATTCTCGCCTCCGAAAGGTCCTGAAATCCGACCGATCTTTGGTTAAGCGAGCATACTCGTCCAAGGTCTCCGAATCAGGAAGTCGCCTCAAGAAAGGCGATGGTGGGTGCTGTCACCTTATGATATCGCGGGATTGCTAACCCCGGACTAGCCCGAGCCATCGCCGCCCTAAACCGTGTCCTCGCGAAGCTGAGAAATGCAATTGCAGGCCTGCTGCGTCTTCCCAGCAACAAGGACGGCGGCGCAGACTTGGATTACGGGTCGCTCATGTCCCTGTCAAATGCGTCCCGGCACGACGCAATCAAGACCATCGACAGCCTCGCCCGCCGACTAGGATCCCCCTCCCGATCCTCGATAGCTTCTTCAACGGCCAAAACTCCCACAAAGCCGTCATCCTCTCGTCACAACCCCAAGTCAGCCTCAAGCTCAGGGGCTTCGACTTCCACTCCTAAGAACGCAAGGAAGGAAGCCCGGGATGATCAGCCACCACGCCAGAAGACGCGGGCCGCTGTCAAGGAGCGCAAGTCCGCAGCCCAGGCGCATAAGGCTGATGATGAGAGGATAAACAAAAGCGGCCCCCTGGTGTCACGCCGACCACCAAAACTGTCAAATCCGCAAAACGAACACCGGCCCTCCCGAGCGACGAGCGCGAGCCCGGAAAGCCCCAAGGCTCTGAGGATGACAGCAGCCGTAGGAGCCGCAGGACCGAACAGAATATCGATGATGTCTTTCTCTTCCGACAGCACGAAGCTCGGCGAAGTCCCGCAGCGGAGGTGGCAATCGGCGATGCAATACGCAACGACTGATCCGGACGGCGAAGAGTACAACGTACGGCCCACGTTTCCGCTGAAACCTTACACAAGTACGGTTGAGGTCAGGGAGCGGAGGTTTTTTGGCTGGTTCGGCCGGAAGCGCGAAGCATGAAACGGTTCTGTGATGCCGGAAACCGAGCCATGTACTCTGTACTGTGTGCTGTATTCGTATGATGAGTTAGCTGGGATACCCGCACCACGACTAGGTGCAAGCAATACGACCTCACTTTGAGGTCTTGGTCGATTTTGAACTCCAACCTGGAAACGTCCCCCAGAAAGTCGTCGTCATGGCAGGTCGTGAATAATGAGCATGACAGGGGACCTGACAGGGAACCTGGAACCCTTGGCAGGGCCCTATGGGGCTCAATCTCATGCGCCAAGGGCGGTCGGGCCTGCAGCGTGCCACGCGAGGAACCCCAACAGTCCAACACTGAGACCGCACAAGGTTCAGGACCCCTGAAAGTCACCCCCACCCACCTATTTCAGATGCACTGCCCGCACGGAGTCGTTAATAGTACGGAGTACGCATGTCTTTTCTTTTGCCGCGATCAAAAGGAGAACAGAAAAGAGATGAAGAATGAAGAATAGAAGAAGAAGCAAAAGATATCAATGGTCTGAAGTCATGGAGAGCTGAGCGCTCGGGGTGAATTGATGGTCACCAACACCGAGGCACCACCTCAACCAGGAAGAGATGTCGGCGTTTGCCCACAGAATTCAGAGATCAACTCTGTCTTCGGTCTTCACAACGACGGCACATACGGAGACAATCCGCTAATTATGGGCTGAGCAGATCGATCATTATATGTACCTATGCACGACACTTTATGTTTCATTCGGCCTTGCTAAGTCAGCTCCACGACTCGAAGCACGAGAACCGCTCCGTTTTCCTCCGCTTGGTGTGGGAAATCATGGCAGCAGAGAACTCATCTTCAATTCAAAATAATTTCGGTTTCTTTACAACGCCGAAGAAGACAAAACTACAGAAATTAGAATGATCTATCTACATGGCAGTGCATCGCCGGGATCACCTCCCCACCATTAGCTGTGGCCTTGTAGGTTTGACCCTGCCTTTCACCCTGGTTGAGTCATGAAACGTCGAACGGCCAATGCCTTCTTCTCGATCCTAAATTCGTGCAGCCGCCGACACTTTACATCACAACGATAAGTGTTGCATACTGTGTACGAGAGCCCGACATGAGTCGAGCGGGAATCACGTATGCGCGTTGGGCCTTAGAGTTTACCAACGCATACTGTTTGACTCGACTGGGAGTGGTCTCACATTTTTGTCTCAACCCCCGACCGACGAGGACCGGCCTGCGAGAGGATCCCTCGCGGTAGTGAGCTACGCTCCCCACATCCGATCCCTGACTCGTTTTTCCGAACAAATTCTCCGGTAGATCTTTGGGCGTGGTGTTTCTGGTCGTGACGGCTGCATATTCCCAGCTGCTTCAGCATTACGCGGCAAGTCGGAACACTGTTTCAGCCTGTCAATACTTCGTCCGGGTGCTTGATGGAGATCACGTCGCCAAGAGTTGGCTGGAGTGTGCTCTTCTGATGGTGACGACTACTTTTCAGACGGACTCGACGTTCGATGGGTTTACTTAGTTTCGAGTGGTTGCTGAACGTTGCGTGAGAGTCTTTCTTCCGTCTATCTTCGCTACCTGTCCATCAAGATTGCACATACTGCGAGTGTCGTGCGATAATTTCGTGGTCAGAGACTCCGCCGGTTGGGAATAGGTACCTCATCATGGTCTCCAAGTGCTTCGCTGCCCTGGTGGCAGCCACCACAGTGCTGGCCAGGACGCCGGCAGGATTCACCCCCTCCTCAAACACCGACCTCGTAGTCGAATTCAACGGCTTCGCACCCCTCAACGGCGTGGTAATCAGCAAAAGTGGTAAGCAGAGTCTCCTACCCAAAACCAGATGAGCCAAGCGAAAAGCAACAAGCTTAAGCTCACACTCCTGCTCCGCAGTGACCGCCACCGAACCGCGCATCGGCACTCTCACCCCCCTCAACGGCACCTCTTACGCCGTGATCATGATCGACCGTACGTCAAATCCAAGCTTTTTATCTCCCCTTGCATCTGTCACGGGAGCTGTCGGGGGCATCTTGCCCCCGAACTACTCCCGACACACCCTAACTAGGAGAATAATAGCTGAAACTGTAGGACAGTCGACATCCCAACTGACAGCCCCCCACAAACCAACACCCTCCTCCACTGGATGCAGACCGGCCTGACCCCCTCCACCACCCAAACCCAGCTCAACACCACCTCGGGCGCGATCCGCGCCTTTCTCCTCGAGAATCGCGCCAACGCCTCTGCTGCCGCCCCGTATTTCGGCCCCAACCCGCCCGCGCGCGTCCCGCTCACCCACCGGTACACGCAGATTCTGGTCGACACGACCGCGCTGACGGAGCAGGGGACCCAGGCGCTACGCACGGCGGCCGCGACGAGGGGCGGGTTCGATGCCGCCGCGGTGTTGGCGCGCGCCGGCTTGCAGGGGAGCGTGGTGGCTGGGAACTCGTTTAATGTGACGAATCCGGGCCCGGCGCTGGCGGCGAACGCTTCTTCGACGACGGCTACTGCTGCGGCGAGCGGGACAGGGACTGCGGCTGCGGGCACGGGCACGGGGGCCAGCCAAACGGTTGTTCCCGGGCGTGGGGCGGTGTTGAGGCCTGGGACGGCTTTGGTTGGAGCGCTTGTGGGGGTTGGGGTTTTGATGATGGGCTTGTAGGGCTGTATACAAGATGTTTTTTCTTACGGTTCTGTCGTCTTGAGGCACGTGTTTCAAGGTATACCGTTTAGGTTTTGGGAGTTCTCGCTGGATGTGTCTTGAGAGCGGATGTGGCATCTGTTAGGCTAATGGTTTGTAACTGCAAGTAGACTGTAAAGGTGAAGTTGGCCAGCTGCTTAGATTCCACACACCGTCGGGGCACAAGGAAATCTCAGGAAAGTTACTTTACGTCAGGCCTGCTGAGGGTAGGTATCCTGTACCAAGGAGAGGGCCCGGGTGGTGAAGGCTCGCCTCGCCAGTGCAATTTGGTTGTGATGTACCACGGTACATGCAGAGGTTCGATGTCCCTCAAGTTCTCAACGCACGCCTAAGTACCAGGTACGCAGTACACAGGTGCTGAAGCGGAGCACACAGCAGACGAGCAAAGCGACGTGGATCATGGCGTTACATGGACACGACGTTAACCTTAACACTGCGTTAGCTTGAGAGCTAGAAGCTGGCAGGCTCCGGGTCTTCAGGGGCAAGTCAATGATTGGCCAAACCCGGGCCCGAGCTGGGGTCACTTACAAGCCTCGGAACCCCAATTCGGCGAGCGCGCGGGTTCCGAGTTCTCCACCCCGCGCGGCAGGTCGCGCCATATGGAGTCTGTATCCAAGTCTGCTCAAATAATTCACATTTCGGCGACTTTTCCTGGGATGTGATATCCAGCTATTGCTTAGTCGAGCTATTGATTAGAAATCGGGGCCGGGTTGAATGGCTGTTTTTGTTCCCGAAAAAACGACATCGGCTTCGACCCAGGACCCAACCAACAGGCATTCCCCCTGGCACTACAAGGAGAATCGCCGCGATGAGAAATCCACAGTGGCACAAAGTCCTGAGAAGTAGTGTACGGAGGCAGTATTTGGTATATATACCATCTCCCGGCCCGGACCTGGAACTTTCTCGTCAACGTCGACCTCCTATCGAACCTCGTCTTCACCACAAGCGCCATGGCAAAAACAATCGTGATTCTCGGGGCCAGTTACACTGGGATCCCTATCGCCCATTACGTGCTCAAGCACACCACAGCCAAGATCAAGGGCCTCAAGGTCATCCTGGTCTCGCCCAACACACACGTGTACTGGAATGTGGCCTCGATCCGCGGCATCCTCCCCAACATGATGGGTGACGACAAGCTCTTTCTCCCCATCGCGCCAGCGTTCGCAAAGTACCCGTCAGACCAGTACGAATTCGTGCAAGGTGTGGCCGAGAAGGTGGACCCGAACGCAAAGACGGTTGCTGTCCGCGGAAGTGATGGCGCCGCGAGGGTGATCCAATACGACGACCTGTAAGTCTTGACATCAGCTCCTCAAGCCCAAACCACCGATGCTGAGAACCGTGAAAAGGGTCGTCGCCACAGGCAGCAGCTTCAAGGGTGGGATGCCCTTCAAGGGCCTCACTTCGACCGAAAGCACTAAGGAAGCCCTGCACGACTGGGCCAAGCGCATCGAGTCGGCCAAATCCATCGTCGTCGCCGGAGCCGGAGCCACAGGAGTCGAACTCGCCGGCGAGCTTGGCCAGGAGTATGCCGTCACCGGCAAGAAGGAAATCACACTGGTGTGTGACCAAGATCTTCCGTTCTCAGACAAGTTCAAGCGCGACGTGCGCGAGACGGCGAAGAAGGAACTCGAGCGCCTCAAGGTCAAGGTCATCACCAACAACAAGGTGACAGCGTCCTCCTCGCCTAACACCATCACACTCTCCTCCAAGGACAACAAAACCACCACCGTCCAGGCGGACCTTTTGATCCCAACCCACGGCATCACGCCCAACACCTCCTATCTCCCCCCGGCACTGCTCGACGCCCGCGGGTTCGTCAAGCAGACTACGCACCTGCGCGCCGAAGGGCACGACGACATCTTCGTGGTCGGCGATGCGGGGAACCTGGAGGATCCGCAGGGCGTGCACGGCGATCAGCAGGTGGTGCACCTGGTGAAGCTGCTCGAGGCGCACCTGCTCGAGGCTGCCGCGCCGGCCGAGTACAAGCCCGCCGACAAGATCATGTTTGCGGCGACAATTGGAAAGAGTCGCGGGACGGGCCAGATGGGCGGATGGAAGTTGTGGAGCTGGATGGTATGGTTTGCTAAGGGCCGGTATTTGGGGACAGACTACGCGCCCGACTTTGTCAAGGGGGAGCGGACGCTGATGGTGAAGAGTTGGTGAGAGTGTGTCAACGAGTGGTGTTTGTAGTGTTTTTTGGTCGTTGTTTGTTTGGTTAGAGTACTCATGATACCTGTGGGAGTGATGGATTAATTGGCCGCCTGTCCTCAAAGTCGAAGAGGCTTGATACTAGCACGAGTGCACACCACCTCACCACCTAGTTCTTGATTCGTGCTGATCCCGTAGAACCCCTCCAGCATTGCAAGAAAAAGGTTTGCGACCGGCGATGCAGCGGATGGTACCTGGTTACCGAGATTGTGACTGAATGCAAGAACTGAAAATGGGTGCAAACAAGGGAATTGCGGTGCAGGATGCAGGAATGCATCTCCAAGCCAAAGACTCGGGAACGCAAGCGCTGTGTTCAGCGGTTGCCCAGTCGCTGTGTTTTGTTTTGTCTAATTGGAGATGAGAGAAAGGGGTTGGTTGTATTGGGAGGGGCTGTTTAAGTGCGGGGTAGGGGAATGGGGTGTCCGGGGTGTGAATGTCGAAAAAAGCGGCTCGGTCGGGAACCTGGAAGAGTTGGTTCTGGAACCCTTCAAAAACTCCAGGTTGTGTTGAAGCGGCATGATCGAAAGCGTTGTCGCCGTGGACAAGGCAAGGCGGGGCTGTTGCCTGGCACGGAGCCGACGGAGGGGGGTATAAATAGGGGAGCCCCGGCCTTCCCGGCCAAAAACCGCCGCCAAACTCTGTCCTGAACTCTTCGACTTTCGAAGACTTTTCGGCCAGATTTGGGAGCCCCTTTGAGCCACCAAAGTTGCGTGGCACTTTTGGGCCAAACCGACTCAGCCCGGGAGCCTGGGGTCCGGTGGCCCGTGCTCCCGCTTCGGCGCGTTCCAAGCACGCACCCCCCTGGTCCGGGCCCGCCAAGATTCGCGGTTCAACGCCAACCGCGCCGAGCTTTCGCGTGCGCCACACTCTATCCCGGGCCAGGAAATGGTACTGAAGCAGTCGTCGGCGGACTTCCATTGTGTACTTCTTGTAAGTCTGCACTTTGAAGCACACACACATAGAGAGCCGTATTCGCTTTGTTTGGTGTTTTTTCCCCCCTCTTATTTCTGTGTCTCGGCCTCCCTTGGCTGTGTTCTTGTTTCTGCCCTGCCCTTGTCTGCCCGTGTCTTACAGGGAGGTATTCGCTGCACGGCACGGAGGCCCCGCCCCAATTGCCGCTGCGACGCGCCATAACGCGCTTCGAGAACCTGGAACGCTGCGGATCCGAACCAGCCTCGCAAATTCCGGCTCACCCCCCCAACACCAACATCTCCTAGCTGTATTCCTATCTTCTCTCGACCATACCCTCTAATATTTTCCAATCAGTACCAGCGACCTGCCATTTTGTCACTTCCACATTCCATTCCACCACCATCCACCAACTCCACCATCGACCAGCGCTTTTATGCAGCGGTGACACGACGACAGTGACGCGGCGCCGTGGACAACCGCTTGACCATGGCCACACCCTCGAACTCGTGGGCGGCGCCCTCTCCCCATCTTCCTGCTGCCCAGCCAGCTGGCGGGGAAGAATTGGCAGTGCAGGTGCGGCCGATGGGGCGTGAGTCTGCTTCCAGCCTTCGAAGCCCACTGCCCATCGTGTGCCCGCTAATCCGATGCTGCTTGCAGTCAAGGTCCTCTACTCGTTCGACCGCGATAACCAGGTGCACTGCCTGGCGCGGTGGCCTCAAATCCTCCAGATCCAGACGATACCGCTCGATGAGACGAGTACCATCGGCGTCGTCGACCTTCGGACCTGCCTGCTTGCGGTTTCCCAGAGCAGCCCGGAAATCCTGAACCAGCAAGAAAACGACTTCAGCGTGTATGCGTACGACTATTCCGAACCGGATGTGCCCCTGGTTGGGCAGGGCCTGCTGTCGTGGGCTATGGACTCGCACCGCGAACCTCAACAACAACTGGTCACAGGGCGTGTCGCGCGGAATGTCCTCGCACTTCTCAACAATGGAAGCCGGGATACGTTGGAGGTGAAGCTCAAATTCGCGACGGTTGCCAGGATGCCGCAACGGGCAGAATATCCCAGCATGGAGCCCGTGAATGGGGCAAGGTCCACGCCGATTCCCGCCGACACCGTGTCTGAATGGAACAGCTTCGTCCAGTCCAACCCGATGCTGGGACACACCTCCAATGTCGGCGCAGTATCCTCAGCACCGTCACCAGCACTCGCCCCGGCGCAGCCCATCCAATATAACGCCTCGATGAACGAGAACAACAGGCCCGTATCTGTGCGGAGCGACAGCCATCCTCCTCAACTGACCCGGGCGGGCAGCATACCTCCCGTCAACCTGCTCCAGCCAGCTCTCGCCCCGCTCGCAAGCAGGGCTTCCAGTGTTGCGCCAATCCCTCCGAGGCCGCACGGTTCCGTTGAGAACGCTCCGTCACCAGCAGCTCTACCGTTGGAGCCAGTGACCAAACCCCGTTCCCGGGCCGGATCGAGATCGCGCAGCAAACCGACTGGAAGACCTCGAGGCCGACCCAGGAAAAGGCCTTTGGAGACCGGTAACACATCGGCTGTCGAGGAAGCAACGGATGGCGACGAAGGACCACAAAAAAGGAGGGCCACAGTCACCAAAACCGAATATAGCGTCATTGCTCCCTTTGGCGTGATTCCGGATTCTCTCCGGGTGGCAGCTAGTACCTCCGGCTCCCTGCGTACCATGCGGCCGGTTGGCGCTGGGCTAGAAGGACCTGTTGCTAGCCACCTCCAGGATGTTCCACGAGCGCCTACTCCGGTCCCCGATGGGAGGTCACTGCAGTACCAGAGGAGGAGGATGATGGATAGCCAGTCGAGAACGGAATCCAACATCAGCGTGGATCAGTCAGGTCCAGGGAGGTCGCCCGCAGACTCCACCGCCCAATCGCCCGACCACGGCTATTTGCCCGAAGACAGCCCGGGGGATCTGAATTCGTCACCGCCTGTCCCACGGACGACCCCGTACATGCCATCCAGCCCGCCGGCTTCCAGCCCCATCCTTCCCACCATGCCGATGCCCCCGCTCGACTCTGGTTTCATGAGCGGCGGCTTGGAGGATATGTTTGACGAGGACATGTTGCAGCGCCTTGCACAAGGGCAAATGCAGGATCAGATGCTGCCTGTGGCGCCCTCTATCGCAAGCAAGCCGAACTCCCGCAAGACTGGTCGTCCCCAGTCGCAGCAGCAACAACAACCCTCCAACTTCCCGTTTCAGGAGGTAAACCCCGGGCCGCCAGAACTGTTGCCCACCACGAGCATTTTCAAACCTGCCGGCAAGGCCAAGGCGCTGAACAGACAAAAGCCTGCATCTTCAGCGCAGCCCGCGCCCAAAAAGACGACCAGCCGTTCCCTGAAGCGGTCAAACACGGCACCAATCCCGGTCATGTCCGAGCAGGAGCCACTCGAACGGGAACACTCGGCCTACCAAGAAAACGGGAATGGGTTGTCCCAGGAACACCCGACCTTCCAAGAGAATGGAAACGGGTTTTCCCAGGAGCATCTGCCCTACCACCACGACGGTAACGGGGTGTCACAGGAACACGCAACCCAACCGACTGGGAACGACCTGTCACAAGGCTCTCTGCAACCACGTCCGTTCCGGGAGCAGGTTTCCTTCAACAACCTCGTCGAATCGGCCCAACCCGCGGGAAACGTCGCAGAAGACAGGTACACGGACTTTTTTGAGCAGGAACCAGACTCGACCCCAGAGTTATCGACAATGATCCCCGAGGGCCAAGAATTGGAGCCTGGCTTGCCCGAATTGACTCTGCCGACGTCGAGGCCGGCGTCAAGACCTGGTTCAAACGATCAGCTGCTCCCAAGTGCACCAGCACCGTCGACGGAGCCGCTCCTGACTTTTCCCTGCGTACCCGCCTCTGAACCGCCTTTCCCACCGAGCGATTTTGATCCTCCTCGATACAGCAAGAATCTGGTCAAGAAACAGACTATCAAAGAGAAACTGGAGAATGCGGTCCAAAACGGGGAGTCACCTCCGTTTTGCAGCAACTGCGGCGCCATTGAGACGCCAACATGGCGCAAGATCTGGGCACAGGACCACGAGGGGCTTCCCGGATTCCACGAGTTTTCGGAGAAGCCAGGATGCGTGACGATGATTGAGGTTCTGGAAAGGGATGAGAACGAGCAGCCTTGCAAGTACAAGCTGATTAAAAAGAACCTTGGGCCCAAGGATGACAAAAAGAAATGGACCGAAGCTCTGTTATGCAACCCTTGCGGCATTTGGCTGGGAAAATTCAAGGTGCATCGGCCACCTGACAGGTGGGACAAGGACGCCGCCCGGCTCAACCAACCGCGCAGGAAACGCGAACCCAAGAGCAAATCGAAAAAGGCTCGGACAAAGAGCGATGCCCAGGCCAACCTCACCTCAGAAGCGTACTTCGCTACTGACCCGATCGGCCCGTTGGACCACGACTTTCACACCGATACCTTTGAAAATGCGACGCAGCCGGGACAACGGAGCATGGCTCTAGCCGAAGAAAAGCATTTAAACTTGCGGAGCTCCCCGAGACACCGCTTCCCGGGATCGACTCACTCGCGGGGCAGTGGGACTGCGGACAGCCCCATCGCAGTTGAGGACGAACTCGGAAGCACAAGACGGTTGCTCTTCCCATCGCCAAGGAGGGATGGGATGCCCAAGGTTCTTGGGGAGCTTTCGCTGAATGCAGCTTCAACAATGGAGCACGCCCAAGAGGCAAAGTCCGCAGCGGGAGGTAAGGAGAACAACGGTTACCCGGGTCGCCCCGGCACTCCCACCCCTGGCGACCAAGAGGATCTCGACCAGGAGCTGTTTGGCACTCCACCCCGATGCCCGTCCACGCCGCCGCCCAAAGTTCCCTCAGGGCCGTTCAAGACACCGACCCGCCCGACCCCGAGCCACCGTCCCATCACCCGCAGCATCTCCCGCTCGATCCGCTCCAGCCGGAGCACCCTCAAATCCCCAGCGCAACTCTTCGCCCACCACCTCCAGCACACTCCGTCCCGAACCCCGCGCTCGTCGGTCGGCCTCCTTCACCCAATCAGCGCCAGCAAGCGTCGCACGCCGCGTACCGGCGGCAGCGGCAACAACCACATGCACGCGCATTTTGCCGTCGACGCGAGCCCGCAGCACGGCCAGCTTCCCATGAGCATGGCGATGCAGCTGCCCATCTCCTTTGACTCCCCCTTCACCGCCACGCTGCACCAGCTCCTCAGTGAGGCCAACGACTTCATCGGCGGCTCGCCGTCCCGGCACGGCCTGCCGCACCAACAGCACCAACAGCATCATCACCACCTGAACCTGGATGACCTACCGGACCTGAGCGTGGTGGGGGAGGAAGACGACGGGCATGCTTCGTCCGCCGCCGCCGCCGCCGCCGCCGCGATGGACTTTGGGAGCTTTTTGAGTACGGACATGGTCATGCCCAGCTCGCCGCCGCTGTTGAGGAGGAGGCCTAACCATGGCGGGGGGCCGTTCGGGGGCGTGTTGGAGCAGCAGGAGAGCGTGTGGGCGACGCAGTTGAGTGGGTCGTTGAGGGAGCGAGATGAGTGAGCGAGTGAGAGTTTGTTCCACTTGCTGCTGGTGGCCGGTGATTTTGTTGCTGTTTTTTTTTTTGGTCATTGACACTGCACCTGGGGATTTTTAACTTTGTCCTCTCTCGGTTTTTTTTGTTTTGTCTTCTCATCATTGTTGCTCTATCTGTGTTGCATTACAGATTCGGGCTTTGGTTTATGGGATGTGGGAATGACACTCGGCATGGCACGGACGGCATGGCATGGCATAGGACGGAATGGAATGGGATGAGCGGTTTTGTTTGGAGGACCAAAGCGTCAACAACAACGATTCTGCTACGACTATCACGGTGGCGAATTTACTTTTGCTATTCTTCTTCTCTTTGCTGGTCGGGGGAAATGACTCGGTGGCTTTGGAGTTGCCCACCCACAGCCGCGAAGGCAGGAAAGGGGGCGGTGTTGTGCTGGATGCCAAAAAGGCAAAACCGCCTTGGGAGTGTTGGCTTTCTGTTTCCGCCTACCGCACAGCGAAGCTACACCATTACATCAGGATGATGCTGAATGGTGGAGTTTTGTCTAGGATAGCTCATCTAGCCTGGTGCGCGCGCAGTGGGGTGATCTCACACCCTCAACGACTGGAAGCACCCAGCGGAGCAACATCCGATACACATCACATGCAAGGTGTTTCAAGCACGAAGGGTGCGCAAGCCGCTGACCAGTTGATCTTGCACGTCTGGAGACTGCGCTTAGATGCGGGATATGCCGAGCAAATTCTGCCTCACTGGGACGCGGTCCGAGTCCTTGTTTTAGTGGCCTGCTGCCTGCCCGCCTGGCGCTGTCCTGTTGATGTCCATGCAAGTTCCTCCCGCCTAAATTCGGTTGTCCCCCGGTGAGCTAAATGCGCTATGATTCGTCGTCAAGACTTGGGAGGTAGAGGCGAGGTCAAGCGACTGCTTGTTGGTTGTTTTTGCTTCTGTTGCGGTGCTACAATATTTACTGGGATAAACCCGCGGGCCTAATCAATCGTAGGCGAAGAGATTCCGGTGCTGGTGTGAGATCTCGACCACTGTGTTGGCCAAATTGTAGTCTGCTGAGATGGTCAGGACTCCACACCTCCATCGGATTGTTATCGCGGAGGGACGTGAATGGCCGGCAAGGCTCGGATGGGATAGTCTTGTGACTTTTTGTCTTGACCATCTCACCTCGCCCCTATCTACAGCGCCAGAGAAGATGGGAATGATGGCTGGTGACTCACCCACGCCCGTGCCCAGGTCGATGGAGCTGAGGACCTTGATCGAGAGGTCCGGGTTGACCTTGCCAATGATCTGGACGCCGTTGCCTGCTGAGAGGTGGGCCTCCTGCGAGTGGTGTGAGCAAGGCAGTCTGATCATTGATGCGGCGCCGGCCTTCCTTCAGCCTGTCCAGACGGGAGGTGGCCATTCCAGCCATGGGCCCCCTCCGTCCCGTCTATCTCTCCGCGGTCGTCTATAACGCTGGGCCCCTTTCGGGCCAGGTCACAGGACGGAAAGAAGGGGCAGACGGGAGCAGACGAGGATGAGGGAGGGGCAGGGCGGGCTTACGCGATTCAGATAGGCCGTGATGTTGCCATCGGCATCGATGGTGGCCTCCTCGCCGCGGAGCTGGACGACTTTGCCGACGACGACGACATTCTTGCCCACGTACGAGTTGAGGAAGCCGCAGGTGATGCGCGGGCTGGCGATGGCCTCCATGGTGCGAATGCCGGCGTAAAGATGGTTCGACAGGGTCTGATCGCTGGTTCGTGTCTTCACGTGATAATTGATGGAGCGGACGTTGGACCCTGCATGAATCGCAAGTGGGAGTGGGACGTGGGACGTGGATGTTTTTCGTTGACGTTGGGAAGAAGGTGGGCCAAGGCTGAGGCGCCAATAAAGTTTGGTCCATGCGTCAGGCCCCGCCGAGATTCGCCGGCGCCCCGGCTAAGCCTGAACGGTGATCGCTGGTGTGGGGGGGCTTTCGCGATCCGATCGAGCCTTGGCATGCTGGCGCCTGGGCTTCCCCTGTCCCGCTGTGGCTTCACTCTTCAGGACCGCGGGAAATCACTGCAACATCAAGTGCCAAGGCGCATTTGGAATGGTCTGAGCCTCTCTGAGGTCCGTAAAGCTCTCGATCACACAGTGTGCCGCGCAGCTGCACTGACTCGTATGATGAATCACGGAATGCCACTTGGGCGATGCAGACGATGCTGCCATGTTCTCGCGCGCCCGATCCCACTTCTCCGGAAGCGGTGGCCGCCATGACAGGGCCAGCCGGTTCGAAGCGGATTCCAGCATTGCGGACCACCGCAAGCGTCCGCGGAGTGCTTGACTCGAGAATTGGATTTCCAAGCCGCGGGCCGGATGCGCGTCCTGAGCGACTGGCGGGGTTGTCCTGTGTTATGTGCGGAATACACGCCCGGGGTGACCTGGCATGGTGCCGCTCGGGAACCTCCTCTTGCACGGTACGGTTCCGAGGTTTGCCTGCCTGTCACTTACACCTGCGCTGGTCCCTCAACACAGAGTTGAGGCAGTGGACAGAGAGGTCGCCCAGAAAACCTGCCGCTCTGGTAGTCGTATGATTGATTAGAAATCCCCCAGAGATCGGTACCACCTCGGTCAGTTACTCTCAGGCGCCAGCTCATCAAGTCGCGCGGGTAAGCGAAGTCTTGGTATCCGACAATGGACTGCTGGCCTTTGGACTTGTCCATGTTGTTGTGCCTGATTCGTGGGCACAATGAGCTGGAGGTGGCTCGAGTCCCGGAGTGCCCAGGCCCTGCCTACCCAGCTGGCGCCCCACTGCGGGAGATTCGTGGCCACCCCCATGGCGCGGGGCAGAGGCCGTAATCAAGCACGCACCGGTAACGTTAATTACTGTACAGCACCGAGGCGGCCCGTGGGTCCCGTTGCTTCTCCATCCGGAACTCCTCGCTGCTCTGAGCTTGGAGGTTGTTGTGACCGTGGAATTTGTGGTCGGTCCACATTCCACACGGGACAGGCAAAAATGCAGCGCAGTGCTGTGGGATTGGAGCTGCGAGGCACAGACGTTGCTGGGGTAGCTTCCAGCTTGCCGTGGGCGCGTGCTGCGGGGGCCTTATGCACCCCATTTTAGCGTCCAAGCTTCCTGCAAGTTGCAACGGCGGGGCGCTAACAGAATGGGATTTTGCAAGATTGCCATGCGGGGATCAGAGGAGGGTACACTACCTGGTACGCTTTCCAGCGCAATTCGTCGAGGCTGCACGCGGGGTTGCATTGGAAGCGGTGCTGGGACTGGACGCATCGGAGCCTGGCGAAAGACGCCCCAATCGCCGCCAAGCTGCGGGCATCGGTCCCACGCTGCCAGCATGCTCCCAGCCCCACCAAGCCGTCAACGCGGAGGTGGAGGCGTTCTCCTTGGTACAGTACAGACAGAGTGCGAACGATCGCGACGGGATCCCTGTTGCCGAGTCCCGTCTAGTCTGGCCCAGAGCACAGGTCGCTCCCGGTCTGCGAGTACGAGCCCGCTCCCCCCCTCCACGTTCCCCCCATCCCCGCTGCGGCCGTCTTCAGCCACGGCATGCCGGAAGGAGGAGGCGGTTGCAGGACTCGCAGGAGCTTTGTTCTCGAGTGTGGCAGGCGAGCAGCAGAGCTCCACCCACAGCTGCACAGCTGCACCCGCACGTCGGAGCATCCTGGCGGGCAAGACCAGTGTTTGTCCCCCTCACCCTCGCAGCAAAACGCTCCATCCCCTTCCCAAGCTCTGCTTTCCTACCTACCTACCTACCTTAGTTATACTCGCCCCTCCCAAGTCGGTTTCCAATTCCCCAGTCCCTTCCCAACTCGATCACCGCCACCCCAGCTTCGTCACTATCCCTTCCGTCGAGCAGGCAGCCCCGTCGGCCACGACCCCGATCCTGACTTTTTCCCCCAACACTTTATCAACAGCCACTCGGGTTCCGGACGCGCACCGCACGGTACCAGGTTTCGAGAGGTGACAATGGACGCGCCGCCCGCTCACTTCTTCGACTATCTGGACTTTGACGACCCCAATTCCTATCAGAGTCCAGAACGCGATGACGACGACGATGCCATCCGCCTGAATCCGTTCAACCAGTACAGCAGCAAACAGGGCGCCGGCGGCCCCCAGTCATTCGCCGACACGAGGGCCGCAGTACCAAGGGCAGATGTCTGGGACGGCTTCGCCCAGCAGCTTGCACCCATGGCGACGGCAGATCAGAAGCAGCTCTTCGTCGACCCCCAGCTCTACAGCCCAGAAAGCGACGAGGAGGAGACCAAGGCACAGATCCAAGTCATCCCCATGGACATGTCCGCACCGTCGACCCGCCGGACTTCGAGGACCAAGTCTCCCTCGCGCCGAACCTCCAAATCCGCCAGCACATCGACGGACATCACCCCGCCTGAGCAGGAGCCGCCCAAAAAGCGCAGGGCTAAGAGGATAAAGAAGGAGGCGAGCACGGGCGAGGACGACCGGAGGAGGCGCAAGTTCTTGGAGCGGAATCGGATAGCGGCAAGCAAGTGCCGGGAGAAAAAGAAGCAGTACGTCTCGGAATTGGAGGAAACGAAAATCGGCCTCGAGACCCACCACGCACACCTGCAACTCGAGGCCAACGCCTTGATCGCCGAGATCGGTGCCCTGAAGCATCGCTTGATGGCCCACGCCAAATGCAACGATGTCCACATCGACCGCTGGCTTAACAACGAGGCAAGGAAGTTTGTCCAGACGAACAACGAACTGTTCGGCCACACGTTCCTCCAGTTTGGGACGGGGCCCGTCTGATGCTCCAGCACTACTCACACTTTTTCCTGGAAGCCCCCCTACTTCCACTTGACGTCTCGGGGCTCGGTTCGGATAGCGTGCATTTTAATTCGTCTTTAGGAGTCGCTGGAGAAGTATGAATGGACAATAAAATCACAAGATACCCGCTTCCCAAACAGTTGTGCATTGAGAAAAATGTGATTACCTTCAAGAATCCGAAAAGTGACAAATTCCGATGACGTGGGTAAATGGGAAGGCGTGGGGATTTTGATAAGAAGAAAAATCAAGAAGAAAAAACGGAAGCAAGATGGTGAACAAGAATGTTCTTGACTGGCCTTGCCATGAGGTGCAAAAGTGAAGTCTTTGCGGTTTATGTGGATCGAACACATGACCTTCAGATTACAATCCCGAAGTTTTTACTTCAGTCTGACGCTCTCCCAACTGAGCTAAACCCGCCTGTTGAGAAGGATGACCCAAAAACAAACTTTATCAGGCAGCACTCAGCAGCTTCAGCTCCATTCACCCCCCCTTTTGCAAACCGGGCAGTATGTATGCATGGCAATTTCGTGCAACTCGGACTATCATGTCGTGTCATTGCAGGGTGGGTAGTCGAGAAAATCTTAGCCAAGACGCAGAGTCAAGAAAGAACCTGTGATTCCAGCCTGTCTCCTCTCCTGCATATGCACTTGGCTTGTGGGCGGGGTTGGAGCACAGTTGAGTTGTGAGGTCGCCGCGGAGCAGCTTCATCAAATCGTCAAGAGAGTCGGATGGCCGGACGCAAGAAAATTCCAGATGCATGCGTTTGCCGCAGCATGATGATATCTCCCAAAAATAGTTGAACACATCCTCCTTGCCTGCGGTCACATATCTGCTCCAGCATCCCCAGCCCGCATGTTGGTGACTCGCCTCCTCCTTTGTGCTGACCAGCCAGGAGTGTCATGATATGCGGATGGCCATGCCGTGGCCATGCTGCAATCCTCCAATGTACCGCTCTACCCACGTTGCTGCCGATGGCAGTCTGGAGTGAAGCGGCTCGCCTTGCTCCCACACGATGCTATTCAGCCACCCCGTTGAACGGGCACCATCTCCAGGTGCATCAGCAGCGCCATAGCTCCACGAGCCAAATTCCCCCAAACGGAGTCCACAGACGCCGTTCGTTGATTCCTTCATAACCTAAACGAACAAGCTGCCGACAGAGCCCTAAAGAATTTCCTCTTCGCCTGCAGCTTCAACCGGTAGGGAGGCAAACTGCGCCCGAACAGCGGCCGCACCGGCGGGAGTTTCGCCTGCATCCTCAGCCCCCCCCATCTCCGCATCGCCGTCCTCGCCCGCATAAAACTCTGCCACAGCGGCATCCTCTTCCAGCTTGGCCTTGGCCTTCTTGCTGAGTTTGGGCGGCGCCTCCTTGTCGAAGGCTTCCTTGTTGACCTCGTCCCACGTCTTCTTCCGTGAGTGGATGACCTTGGCGTGTCCCTTGCTTCTCTGCACCTTGATTGCCGTGCGGTCCATGATGACCTCGGCGCGGTCCATGCTCTTCTCCTGCCGCCTCCGCGCCCGCGAGCTCAGGACTGCCTTCCTGCCAGACTTGGCCTTTTTGGTCACGCCACCTGCATGATGAGCTGCAAGCACGGCCGGCCGCCGGTCCACCGACTCCTGGGGGGCGCGGATCTGCTTCAGGGACTTGTCGGTGTCGATGCTGGGTGAGGTCGCGCGCCTGGCTGCGCGGGAGTGGATTGAGCTGCCTGAGGGGGGGGGGGGGGGGGGGGGGGGTTGTTTTCGGGACGAACCACAGGAATGCAGAATGCGTGCAAGCGGTTGGGGTGCATCGTACCTCTCTTCCCCTTGGAAATGGTGGGTTTGGCCATCCTGTTTCTTTGCACTGGGCCGTTATCGAGGTGGAAACGGGAACTATCGCGGGGCAGATCTCGAAATATTTCTTATTCTTATCGCAGTCGAAATTATTTTTGGGCTGTGTGGGGTCAACGAGCCAGGGGACAGCCAGGGGCAGCCAAGGTTGCCTCTGCTCTGAGTTTTGGTTTCTTGCCTCAACATGTCTCTTTTTTTTTTTTTCTTTTTTTTTTAATTACTCAGTAGATTTGTTATACCATCGTCGTTATTCTTCAAAATTATTTGGTTTACTCAGAGATTGATACCTAATGTCCGTCCAGAGCTTCGTGGGGAATATCATTTTGGACCCGAATGGACCCCTGCAAATCTGTCAACAGACCGCCGCTCATCTGGCGCCGAGAGTGTGGGGCGGAAAGCAGGGGTGGGCAGCATGCAACAAACGTGTCAGTTGCAAGGTGCAAGCCGCAGTGCAAGCCGCAAGCTGCAACGAGATGGAAGTTGCTCTCGCAGGCTGGGTGCATGCTGCGAAACAGCTCGGTGCACTTCTGTCCCTAAAAACCTAATGTGAGGTGAGGCACGTAGGCACCTACCTGCCTGCTGTGTAGGCACGTGTGGGGTCGAGTCATCATTGTGTCCCCTTGCAGACGGGTTGCAGGCGGGTTGCTGGCGGGCCCGTCAACGCTCAAAGAACCTAAACACTGAACCTAACCTGGAAACACTTTGAAATTGTGGGGCACCCTTCTCCCAAACTCGACCACTACCTTCAAACATTGAGAGCCACGGCCGGGTTGACCGTTGAACCCGGTCCTCCCTCGCTTTCTCTACTCCAGGATGTCTTCTTCTGAATCCCAACGCCCACAGAGCAAGCTCGATACTCGCGACGGCTCCCATCAGCACCAGCACCACGCACAAAGCCCGTCGCCAGATCGCTCTCACCTCTCGAGCTTCATCGTCACCATCCTCCTTCTCGCCTCCAGCATACTGTACCAGGCGGCACGTGGGAACTTCCGGCCTTCTTCGCTCCTCCAGTTTCTGTGGGACGCATTCGTCTCACTAATTCCAGCTCGCCTCCTCTTTGCTATCGACGACTTTGTCAATCCTCCTCCGCCCTTCGCCGGCCCGATGCCTAAGAGAGCGTCAACACGTGCCGCCAAGCAAGATGCCATCCGGCGAATTTGGAGGGCAGAAAACGGCGGGGGGGGCCTCCTGAATTCTGTTTCTCAGGCCGGACGCAAAGGCCTTAGCTCTTTGTCCGGCGCCGTTCGAGGGAGCAGTAGGGCTGTGCGCGACAGGCCGCCTGGACTCGGCAACCCCGACAATTCCTGCTACCAGAACAGCATCCTCCAGGGCCTGGCATCGCTGAATCCGCTTCCGACGTATCTGTCAGCTGTATCACTCGGAAAGAAGCCGGGTTTGCCTCCTACCGGGACCGCCGACACGCTCCGCGACTTGCTCACCAACCTGAGCAGCGCCACCAGCAATGGCCAGACACTCTGGACGCCGCAAGTGCTGAAGAGCATGAGCACGATCCAACAACAAGACGCGCAGGAGTACTACGCGAAACTCCTGGACCAGGTCGACAACGAGAGTGCAAAGGCTGCCAACGCCCGCCAAGGTTCGCCAGGACTGGAAGCCGATAACTTCGGCTTCGACGACGCCTCGACGAGCCAGCGGAGTGATGACAGTGGCTACCACAGCATTCCTTGCCCCACACCAGGGCCGGAGTCCCGTCTTGCCCGGAGCCCACTCGAAGGCCTCGTAGCACAGCGCGTGGCATGCGTCAGCTGCGGCCACTGCGAGGGGCTGACCATGATTCCCTTCAATTGCGTGACGCTGAGCCTCGGCAGGCTCCGCGAGCACGATCTGTATGAGCGCCTGGACCACTACACCGACATTGAGCCAATCGAGGGGGTCGAGTGCCCCAAGTGCTCGCTGATCCTGTGCCGAGATCTTGTCCAGGCCCTCGTTGAGCGCAGTGCAAACCCGGCGGCCCCGCTTCTTCAGAGATTGCAAGTACTAGAAGAAGCACTGGAGGACGAGACATTCGACGAAGCGACCTTGACGACCAAGTGCAACATCCCGACAAATATGAGGGTCACCTCGACAAAGACAAAACAGGTTGCTCTTGCCCGTGCTCCGCAGAGTCTCGTGTTCCACGTCAACCGGTCTGGGTTCGACGAATCCACGGGCTACATGTACAAGAACTCGGCCGCCGTCCGCTTTCCAATGGTGTTCGATTTGGGGCCCTGGTGCTTGGGGAGCGCCAATGCCCCCGCGGACTTGAGGGAGGGCGCCTCTTCTGCTGCCGAGGTGGAGCAGTGGACGCTGGACCCCAAGATTTCCATGGTGGCGGGAGAGGCCGGGACGTCGAGGATCACGGGCCCGCTCTATGAACTCCGCGCCGTCGTCACGCACCAGGGGCACCACGAGTACGGGCACTACGTCTGCTACCGGAAGCATCCCGCGCCGTCGCCTCCCGCTGCCGTCATCCCGACCAAGGACGAGGAGCCTGAGGATTTTTCCAACTCCGTGTCCGAAGACATGGAGATGCACGACGCGACGGGACCGGCAAGCGAGGCCAACGAATCGGCGCCTGGCCAGGGCGAACCGCAGTCCCAATGGTGGCGGCTCAGCGACGAGACTGTGAATATGGTGGATGAGCAGACGGTACTCTCTCAGGGTGGCGCCTTCATGCTGTTCTACGACCGTGTCGACCCCGCCTCTACTCTGATTGAGGAGCTGGAGAAGCCGTGTCTGGCAGAGGATGCCGTCCAAGATCCTACCAGCCTAGATGCGATCCCTGCCTCTCCGCTAGCCGACAAGAACATGGTCCTGGCACCGCTGGACGACGGGGGTCCGACAGATTCCGATGAAACCGCCGGCGATCCCATGCAACTTGACGATACGCTCCCATTGCCCGGGACAGCGGGCCCATCCTTGAAGGTTCCAGGGGTGGAATCGACAGCCGGCGGTCAGAACCAGGCCGTGATGCCCGACCCGGATCTTTTGCCGGCAGCCTTGGGAACCGCGGAGATGGCGACCACGGCCACGGGCGCGGATTGTGTAAGAGAGGCGACGCCGTTCTTCCTCTCCACTCCGTCGCTTGACCAACTCACTCCGGTCTAGGCGACTGCGGCGCGGTGAAGATGGCGGTGGGAGGTGTTTAGAGCCAGCTCTGGGCATGGATTGTGACATTTATGGCGCATAGCGAATGGCGTTGTTGGGTCAGGGGAAATGTACTTGTGCCCTCACAGCGCGGAGTGAGCGTGCCTTGATTGCCTGGGTTTGGGAATGGCTACGGGCTTGCATTGTTGATTTCCAGGGTTAGGAAACAGCGGCTACCGGTATTCTGTACTCCGGAGTCGAATAAATACATAATTGGCGATCTGCCGTGACGTGACGTTCATCTGGCTCATGGCTCGTGCCTCTGGTCCTACATAGGTAGGGAGGTGGCTCTAACTCGCGATGGCTTGTACCCCGTTGCGTGCAGTTCTTGTGTATACCGCCACACACAGTACGTACATATGAGCCCCCAGTTGATAGGCCGAGTTCGTGGAACAGCGTAGCTTACGGAGTAGTCGATGTTGTTCTGTGGTAGGCTGTACATCCCCAGGCGTCATCGCTGGCCACAAAGTTAGCCCGCCGCAGCTTCCGAGTCCTTCACTGAGAGAGAGCAAACAAAAAACATGCGATGATCGTCAGGGAGACCGAGAGTGCAGGCGACACCGCACAAGCCATCTGGTCGGGCTGGTTCATCCCAGGCCATCCTTCGGATGCCCCCTTCCCCTTTTTATCATCTTTTTTTCCTTTTTTCTTCACAGGACGGATCTCCGCCGCCTTGGCCGCAGGAATCCGCCGGCGTGACCCCTGCTGCTGCTGACCTGTGGGGTCTCAGCCTGGGGCCAACCGAACCACTGCCCTGGCACGCTTGGGCAGCGATTCTCGTTTTGGCAAAGGGGCAACAGGCGCTGCCTGCAGGGGGGGGAAGTGGGATCGTGGTGCTCTCGCTCAGCCCTTCAACCCGCGCTCTGCCTTTTTGAGTGAAGCCGGACATCCACTTCGAACACGAGAAGCACATATCTCTCCGCATCTCGTCCGTCGCTCCGTCGCTCCGCTCGCTGTGCATTCGTTTTTCGGACCGTCCTGCCCCGACGACGACATTTTTCTTCGTTTCGGTCGCTTCCCCTCTCGTGCCGACCAAGGAGGTGCAAGCAGTTCGCCAGACTGAGATACCTGTCGCTCCTTTTTTTTTTTTTGTCCTCTTCTCGACTCGTCGCTCCTTGTCCTTGCGGCCCCTGGCTAGAGATCGGAGCCTGAGTCTGGAATTCGCCGGTTGCTCGCCCCCGTCTGCCGCAACCCCCCCGAGTCGAGTCCTTCCACCCACGAGAGAATCGATAGATCCGAGCAGCCCGGAATCATCCCCGTCCGCCTCCTCCAGCAGCCTGCACCATGCCGACCGATGTGGCCGAGGACGACGTTGAGCGCCAGGTCCAGGCGGAGAAGCCGCGCGCTGCGGAGCGATCGATCCATGCGATATTCTACATTGCGTATGTTTGATGCTGGAGGGTCGATTGGCATCAACCGCCGTGCGCGCGCCATGCTGACAGTGGGTCTTGTGCAGGAGTTGGATCTTCTTTTCCAACTTGACCATTCTCTTCAACAAATGGATAATCGATAGCAGAGGATTCAGTAAGTGAGGGTGGCAGAGCTGGAGGGCAGCGACAGACCAAGAAATCGTAGCTAACCGCTTTCTCGCAGGATACCCCGTAATTCTAACATGCTGGCACCTCGTCTTCGCAACCATCGCGACCCAGATTCTCGCGCGGACGACCACCCTCCTAGATGGCCGGAAGAACGTCAAGATGACGGGGCGCACCTACCTGCGCGCCATCGTGCCTATTGGCGTGCTGTACAGTGCCAGCCTCGTCTGCAGCAACATGGTCTACCTGTACCTGAGCGTCGCCTTCATCCAGATGCTCAAGGCCGCCGCCCCGGTTGCCGTGCTGCTGACGAGCTGGGCCTGGGGCGTCGAGGAGCCCTCGCTCAAGCGCTTCCTCAACATCTTGTTCATCGTCGCCGGCGTCGGGCTCGCCAGCTTCGGCGAGATCGACTTCAGCCTGGCCGGCTTCCTCTTCCAGGTCGGCGGCATCGTATTTGAGGCCATGCGCCTGGTCATGATCCAAGTGCTGCTGTCGGGGGACACCCAAAAGATGGACCCGCTCGTCAGCCTGTACTATTACGCTCCCGTGTGCGCCGTTATGAATGTCATCATCGCCATCGGCTCCGAGGCGAACAGCTTCAACCCGGCCGACCTCGCTAAGGCGGGCTACGGCCTCCTGCTGCTCAACGCCATCGTCGCCTTCATGCTCAACGTGAGCAGTGTGTTCCTGGTAAGCCAGACCCCGTTTCCCTCCCACACGCCTGCCGAAGTCTAACCATCCACGCATCGTGTAGATCGGCAAAACCTCTGGCCTCGTCATGACCCTCACGGGCATCCTGAAAAACATCCTCCTCGTCATCATCTCGGTCATGATCTGGCACACCAACATCACGGGCATCCAGTTCCTCGGCTACTCGGTCGCCCTCGTCGGGCTCGTCTACTACTCGATCGGCTGGGACCAGCTCACCGCCCTGTCGCAGGCCATGTGGGTTCACGTCAAGGGCGGCTACGAGTCGGTCCGCGGGAGCCCCAGCGCCGCCGGGGAGGAGCAGGGCCGGCTGACCTCGGCCGTGCGCCGGGCCTTGATCATGGGCGCCGCCGCGCTGACGGTCATGGTCCTCGCCGGTGCCTTCTTTTACAGCGGGGGAGCTGTGACGGAAGACGTGGTGGGAACAACGGCGTAGACTGGGTTGCTGGTTGGGTTCGTATGACACGGCGTTAATGAGCTGAAAGGGTCCAGGGGTACAGTACATAGGGCCCGGTGTAAGATGATTGGATTTTTTCCTTTCTATTTTTCTTTTTGGTGGAGTTTGAGCGGTTTTGGGCAGGCAGCTTCCTCTGGTCTATTAATGAAACATGAGACCTCTCGTATGAAGAGAGGCTTGTTTATATCATGACATATTAGGTGGTTGGCTGGTTGTGGGCGAGGACGAGGCTTGTCGAAAACCAAACTCGCTCGGGGCTCCGGAAAATATCACCATTGTGATATAACATCGATCACAGAAGCATACAGTTAGCGTGATGGACGGATCCCAGGCACTGATCATGGCCCCTCTCGCTCAAGATTAAGCACCAGCCTATCTATGTATTATCATGTTATTCTGGCCTTCCTTTCATGTAAGAGAGGCCGGCTGAGATGATGTGTTGCTCCAGCTTTTGACAGAACTCGTTGGGGCCAACCCCGAGACTGTTGTCCAGCCCCTGACCATTCCGAGGTTGACCAGGGGACTTTGTTCGTTCTCTCCCCAAAAACTCGAACCATGACCAGGTCTGCCAAGAGCCTCGGGCCTTTCCACTTCGCGATATCAGAGTGTCTGAGGAGTGGCGAAAAAATCGATCGGCGTTGCGGCTGTGGCGGCTTGGGCTGGCTTTTCGGCCATGGCAGCGTGAGCTGATGTTGTGACTGTGGCCGCGGGGATTGGCTTTTCTACCATGACTAGTGTTGTGACCGTGGCCGCACGAGTTGGCTTTTCTACCATGGCTGGTGTTACGACTGTGGCCGCGTGGGTTGGCTTGTCTACCGTGGCGGGTGTTGCGCCTGTAGTCGCTTGGGTCTGCTCTTCGGGCATGGCATGGTGGATTGGTGATGGGGCGGTGACACCATGGGCCGACTTTCCAAATCGCGGCTTCTAAGCGCGGCTTCTGCTCCGTCTTCGGCTGTCATCCCTTCTTCGTCCAGAGTCGCGATCACGATCACGGTCCCGCCGAGACGACACGCTCCGCTCCCGACGGCTGCGGCGATAGGTGTTGTCCCGGTCCCGGTCCCGATCCCTATGTCTATCCCTGTCCCTGTCCCTGTCCCTGTCTCTGGACCGGTCTCTGTCTCTGTCTCTGGATCGGTCCCGGTTACGCTCACGGCTGCGGCTTCTAGACCGACTTCGCCGTCTCGTGTCCCGACGGTCATCCCTCGCTCGGTCGCGGTCGCGCGAACGGTCCCGTCTGTCACGGTCCCTCGGTCGATCGCGGTCGCCATCATATCGGTCACCACCGCGATAGTCCATCCGGTCTCGTTCCCGGTCCCGATCTCGGTCGCCGGGCAAGTAACGATCATGTTCGTCTGGCCGGCGCTTAAGGTCGGGTGACCTGTCACCAGCGCGGCGGTCGTCGATCCCCGGCACCGGCATGCCCTTCGCTCGGGCCTCTTTCTGGGCAGCAAGATAAGCCTTGGCTTCCTGCTCGCGTTTCTTCACCTCGGCTTGCTTCCATGCCTCCTTTTCCGTGTGGTTCAACCGCGAGGGCGGCCGGGCTGCGGGGGCCGATCGGGAGCGGCTTCGGGGTCGCTTCTCCTTATCTTCCTCCTTTGGCTGTTCCTTGGCCTTGTCCTTCTCGCGCTCCTTGTCTTGCGCTGGGTCCCGGTCGCGGCTGCGATCTCGCTGGTCAACTCGGGCGCGAGAACGGCTTCGTCCCTGTCTATCACGAGGGTCACGGTTCCTAGACCGAGAGCGGCTCCTCTCTCGGCGGCCGAACCTTAGCCGGGAACGAGATCGATCACGCCGTTCGGTTCTAGGTCGAGGTGAGCGACTGCGCTCACGCACATCACGACGACGGGAACGACTTCTCTCCCTCTTGTCGTCTGTTCTGGCAGTCCTAGGACGGGAACGGCTTCGTTCGCGCCGATCAACCCTGGCACGAGACCCACTACGATCCCTGCGCTCGTCTTTCCGGTCGTCCTTTCGATCATCTTTGCGCGCGGGACGGGAATCCTCCCGGCGGGTTTGACGGTGATCATCCCGGCGGTCGTCCCGACGATCATCTTTCCGGTCATCTCTCCTATCCCGAAGCCTCGACCGGCTCCTCCTGCGTGAGCGACTCCGTTCATACCGAGGCCGCGGAGAGCGTGATGAGCGGGCATCTCGCCGTCGGCGATCGACGTCCCTGGACCGACTCCTATCTTTGCCGCGATGAGTACGAGACGAGCGCGAAGGACTTCTAGCCCGCCGTCTCTCAGGGTTCGCGTCCCGTTCCTTAGCTGCAGCAGAGGGTTGTAAGTCCTTGGCATCCCTGACGTCTTTTGAGTCCTTGACCTCGATGGGTTTCTTTGCCTCGACGGGCGGCTTGACCTCCGCTGGTTTACCGTCCTCTGTTGGTTTGTTGGCCTCCGCTGGCTTCTTGTCGTCGACCGGCTTCTTGGCCTCGGCCGGCTTCTTGGGATCGACCGGCTTTTTGGGCTCGACCGGCTTCTTGATTTCGACCGGCTTCTTGGCTTCAGCTGGCTTCTTGGCCTCAGCCGGCTTCTTGATCTCGACAGGCTTGGGCTCCAAGACCTTCGGCGCTGAACGCTGGATCGGAGCGATCGCTGACGCGGGTTTCGCCTTCTTCGGGGGTGGAACAAGCGTCTCATCGACTTCAAGTTCGGGTTGCTTTGTCGCGACGCGCTTGCTTTCCCGCAGGAGATCGGCCAGCGCTTCTTGCTCGAGACGTTCGTGGTCTTCTTTGGTGAGCTTTTTCTTGACGTCCTCTGTGCGCTCTTCGGTTGAAGGCTTGGGTCTGTTGTCGCGGCTGTCACGGCGGTCCCGATCTCTCTCCTTATCCCGCTCTCTGCCCCTGTCGCGTTCCCTGGATCGATCCCTCGGAGTTCCTCGGTAGCTGTCATAGCCCCGTTCTCGAAATCGGTCGCGGTCGCGCTCTCGATCTCGGTCTCGATCGCGGCTCCGGTCCCTCTCTCTCCGGCTCTCACGCTCCCGTTCACGTTCCTTTTCCCGCTCCCGCTCTTGTTCCCTCTCCTTCTCACGTCGTTCACGACGTTCCTTCTCCCTTCGCTCATCCTCCTCCCGCTCCTTCTTTCGGCGCTCCTCCCGAGCCGTCCTCTCAGCCTCCCGCCGCTTTGCCTCCTCCCTCGCCTTGATCTCGCGCTCGAGCTGTCGCTTCTTCTCCTCGACGGCCCTGAGCTCGGCACGAACCCGGTCCCTCTCCGCGCGGCGGGCGGCCGTCTCGGCGGCGTATTCCCCGTCCGTCTTGGAGCCACGCAAGCGCTCTTCCTCGGCAGCCTCGTCACCGATTTCGGCACGGCGCAGTTGGCGGATATGGGCCTCTATGGCGCGGGTGTCGATCAGGGAGCCGATAACCTCCTCCGCTTTCTGGTAGACGCGGCCGCGGTCGAGTGCGCCGTCAATAAGGGCTGCCGCTTTCCCGCGCTCCAGGGTCAGAAGCTGGGTCGGGTTGCGCTCGACTTCCAGCTCGGCTAATTCGAGGATAGCTTTGGTGACCTGGGCTTCGTAGTCCTGGTGCGGCATGTCAGTTGCTTGGAGTCAATCAAGCGCAGTGATCTGAGAGGAAGACTGCGTACACCGGCCTCGAATTCCTCCCACACCTGCTTGCGAATCGCATCGTAGCCGCCTTTCTTTTTGAAGCTGTGCGCGAGGCCTTCAATCGCGGTTCGTGTCGCCGAGGGAAGCGGCAGGTCGGAAGCCTTGAACTTCCTAGAGATAGGCACGGCGACGGCGACAGAATCTCCTGAAGCGGCCACCAACGCCGGATTGATGGCCATGGCCGAGGCCTCAATCGCAGCAGACATGACAGCGGCCGGCTGGTGGTGGGCGCACGGCGGTCTGGAGGTCTGGGGCGCACGAAGCTCGCAAGGCACTGAGCAACGCAAAAGGTGCCAACAAGCTCGTTCAGCTCATTTTCTAATGCTTTCTGCGGTAGCAAATTTGCTAGTAAAGGAAAAGAAAAAGCGCGAACAGATTCCCTGTTTAGCGCACAGGAAACTGAGTGCTGCGAGGTAGAATGGTTGAGTCTCGAGAATGCGCTTGGAATCTTGACCAGCGCGCGATCATTCGAGCGAGCCGCGTTTGGAGACCCACCAGAAAGAATTGTGTGGGTCTGGCCTCTGCGGCTGGACAGGGGGTGCAGTGGGTCATTCTTCCCAGGACGAAGCCACAGCCCGACAGCCTCACCCCACTGAAAGCTGCCCACCTAGGCACCCAGGTGTCACAGCGCACAGGGCACCCAGGTGTGGCTGTCCCGTTTGATGCAGCCATCAATTGCCCGCAACCCGCAGCAACGTCAGATCACGAAGCTTCGAGCAGTCGACAGCTCACCCCCCGGGCGCCAATTCCACTCTCTCGACCCGAAACCCGAGCGCCAGAGGAGGAATTGAGTTCCATACCTCGCCGGCCACCGACCGAACCTTGTTCAAAGCCGCACACGCCACCATCTACGAGCCATTTCGAGCCCGAGTCACGAACCACCACCGCCCACAATGGTCAGCAGAGTCCTCTTCTGGACCGGCTTCGGTACTACAGCCCGCCACTTTCGCACATTTTCATCGGAGGGCCAAAAGGCTAACAATGATATCCAGGCGTCGTCGTCCGCTTCTGGCAGCTAGGCATCGAGATGCGGCCGTTCTTCAACCGCAAGTCGCTCTGGGCGTATCCCGTCTTTGGCGGCGTGGGCGCGAGCTTCGGGTACTGGCTGCAGGGCGTAGACGAGCGGCAGACCAAAACGCTACAGGAACGGAAGCAAGCCATTCTGGAGAAGCGGGCGCGGAGGGCAGAGCGGGAGGCCAGTGCTGCGGCCGCGCCGACCGCGTGAGATACCGACGGGGATGCGACCAAAAAGGCACGGTATACGAGATGGAGAAGGGATTATGGTAGCCCTGGGACTGGATCAGAACACACAAGGCAACCTGCGGAGGGCGAGCTAGAAGATCCAGTGTACAAAATTATTTTTTGATTCCCGAAGAAATGGCCGTCCTGCTATATGGATTCCAACGCCGCAGAGATCAACGCGGCAAAAAACCAACGCGCTCCCGACGAACCCTCGAGACAAGCATCTCGATCTGGTCAGACCAGCTAGCTACCGTGACCTCCTTGCGCAAGCGATGCACCTCGCTCGCCGCCGCCCCACATCTTCGCCTCAATCAATCAGAGGGTCCTCTTGCTTCCGCAGCAGCGCCAGGATGGCCTGAGCCGGCGAGTTACCGCCGCCGCTCTCGAACTCGGTGATGACGCCCGTGATGTACTTGTCATGAGTGTTGTCAAACAAGAGCCGGAAACAATCCGCTGTGTTTCTCTCGGGATCAATCTCGTTGTAGGTGAGCGAATCGACCGAAACGCGATCCCGGTCAAAATTGATCGTCTCGCATAGCACAATCACCTTGACGGCGGCATTCATGGCAGCCATGGCTACGTCCGCCGTCCCTGATGGCGCATGAAGCGAGCCGTTGGCAAATATGGCCTCCCCCCCAAGGAACACGTTGGAGGCCGCTGCCACTTTGGGCCGTAGACCGCCAAGATTCGGCGAATAGAGCACACGAATGCCGGCCTGTCGTAGCGTCTTTGCCAACTCTTGGCCGCTGCGCTCCAACGGGTCGTCGATGACCGTGACATCAAACGACTTGCCGTTATGCTTGGCCTCGAGCAGGGCCTTTTCGACGAGCCGATGCCGGCCGTACGTCAAAATCGTGTCGCCTTCATTGATCGACTGGGCCGCGTTGCGAGCGATGGCGTACTCGGTCAGAGTGATTCGCTCGTTGATCAAGAAGTCGATCCACTCCAGAAGACCTTCCTTCGCCTCGTCCTCGGCCGTGTCAATATCAAACTTGTTAACCTTGCCCTTCAGCAACCTGATGGCATTGCCCATGGCAAAGCACATCGGCCTGCATTCGGTCAGGTATTCGATCTGGGAGTTCAGGACGTGTGGGACAAAGTGCCGAGAGAGCGAGTTCCCCTCAGGTGTCTCGTACGACTCGATCACCTGGTTGCAGTTGGTCAGCCGTGGCGCAAGATGTGAATTGGGAGCGGGACACTACAGACTTTTCTGAAGGCCAACAGCGTTGCTTTGAGACGGGAAATGCTGTCCTTGAGCGCGAACGTCGCCATCTGCTGGCCTACCGCGAGGACAGCAGGGTGCACATCCTTGTGTGCCTGCGACGTTGGTATCCGCTTCGCCATGGGAACATGACTGAAGCATTCGGGAATCCCACTCCGGACGTCCTTCTCGACCACCGGCATGGACGGCCGCCTCCCGCTGACCGAGGGCCGGTGGGCAAGCCCGCCTTTGTTCTGAGTCTGCTGCCCATCCTGCTTGCCCTTCCCCTTGCCTCCCTTCGAGTCGGCTGCCCCTCCTTTTTCTTGTGCAGATGGTGCTGCTGGCGCTGCGATCTTGGCTTCCTTCACTTGCGCACGCCTTGCCGCCTTGTCCGCCTTTGCCTTGGCTTTTAGTTGTGCCGCGGTGAGCTTCTCGGTGTTGGCTGGGGCCGCAGTCGGGTTTGCGGGAGCTGGTGCGTCCTTTGTTCCATCATGTGCTACTGGAGCTGGGCTAGGCGCCCCGTTGGTTTCGGCTGCCATGGTCCGAAGACACAATGCCAGATGCTCGGTGTGAGGCTGGAAAGGCGTTGAGGGGGGATCGTGATGCGACGCGGGGCAGTGGGTTGTTGAAACGTGCTCGTCGATTGTAAATTTTCTCCGCTTTTTGTAGAATCAGCCGAACTGAAGTTTTGTCTCTTTGTGACGTAGGTCTTCCTGCTGAGCGGCGATTCGCAGTGTTGCGTAGCACTGAAATATGGTTCTTGAGTTGGGAACTTTTGGATTGGGGAATTGAGTCACAAACACGACTGCCCACCCACACAGCCTTGCACCCCGCGCCCCGCACCTGCGGGCAGCCTTTCGCAGAGCCTGGGAGGGCACGGACCCCTCTGAGGTCGTTCGTTGCTATTGTTCTCGATGGCTCCACTCGGAGCTTGATTCATGCTCTGCTCGAGGACCTGGCTCGCCTGGCAATGGATACCTAGATGGAGAGGGAACACGGGAAACCCCGACTCGCCTTTGCTGCCTCGGATGAGGCCCAGCTATGATGCCTCCGGGCTAGTTGGTCAATTTTCCGCCCTGCCGCATGAACGCTCCGGCATCTTGATGCTAGTCGGCAATCGGGTTTTGAGTTTACGGGGGTCTGGTCGACCCAGTAGCGGCTCGTCTTTGAGTGGACCGGCATCAAAAACAAACGTTCAGTTTTTCTTTGTACCATGGAAGTCTAGAAGTGATGAGACATGTGGCCAAGTTGTCCAATATTATACACAATCCAGAATATAGCACTCCGGTTTCTTCTTCTGCGCCTCATTACAACGCCGTCGTCGCCTCTGTGGCCGTCGAAACCGACGCCGCCCGTGCAGCGCTTCCGCCAGGGGCATGCAGAACCAGGATGAGCGTATCCCCCACAGTCCCATCTCGGGCTTTGGTCTCCTTCGTTCCCGACACCTCGGCGGCTGTATCGAGAACAGCCTGGAGCACCGACTTCGCCTCGTCCGCAGTGGCCCTCCTCTTGCTCCTCTTCCGCAGATTCTGCATTGTGACCTTGACCTGGTATCCCTTGCTCAGAAACCTCTTGAGCTGTGTCATCTTCGTGCGCAGGTCGTGGGGATCGATCGCCCAGTTCAGCTCCTGCTCCTTGTTCACGAGCTTGCCCGCCTTGGCCTTGGCTGCTTTCTCAGCCTGGGCCGCCTTCTCGGCCGCACGGTCCACAATGCGGCAGATGGCGTACTCCGGGCGCTTCGAAGTATTATCTGCTTTCGGGGTGGCGAGGAGGACAACAGATTGCCGGTCCTTGTTGAGATTTTCTAGGACGGTGCTCAACCGGACCGGCTCGCTCAGCGAGCCATCTTCCTCGCGTAGGTGGATCCACGAGAAGGGAATGAGGTCGTTGCGGAGTGTGCGGTCGGGTGGCGCGCTGGCATTTGCTGTGCCGGTCCCCCGCGGGCTGTATTTGTATTGGGATACATGATGTGTAGAAAACAGGTGTCGTGGGGGCGAGGATCGGAACGGCGAGGGCGACGGAACGGTGATGATGGGCAGAAGCAGACGGCGCAGCCGATCTGGACACTCTAACGCCGCCGCATTGTTAATAAAGACCTTGTGCAGGGCGACCGCCGAGTTGAAAAGACATTGTGACGTCCTCATGGTGGGTGGCAAGTTGCGGGCGTGCCTGGTCGGGAAGACAAGAGACCGTGTTTGCGAGAAACTCGCAGCTTTGGATTGGAGTTGGAACAAAGAAACGACGGGAGGCAACCTGACGGGAGCTGCTTCCATTGCAGCAAACCCCTGTCTCCGGGGATTTTCGACCAATAGTGCGCCAAGCGCAGCAAGCTCTGAGCTTGGCAAGATCGGCCGGTCCCAGCATGTCATTCCACACATCCATTGATCAATGAGCTTGCTCGCCTCGACCCCCACTCTCACAACACCACGAGTATGACCAGCTAGTACCCAAACCGCCCGCATGCCCTCCATAACACCCATCCTGCGTGGCCTCCTGAGGTCAACCAGGCCCAACCTCAAGCCATCCACCCCTTCACCCTCACCCTCACCCTCACCACGACCACCACCCCCGCCATCCTCGCCTGGTTCCAACCCATCCCCAAATCCCACCCCGAACGGCGCTCCCGCCTGGATAGGCCACCCATTCCGCGTTATAATCAACACACTCAAGTTCGTCGCCGCCGCCCACCTGCTCTGGGAGTACGGCATCTCGATGGCGCCCGCCTCGGGGCCGTCGATGCTGCCGACCTTCGAGGTACTCGGCGAGTGGCTGCTCGTGTCCAAGCTGCACCGCTTCGGCCGCGGCATCTCGGTCGGCGACGTCGTGGCCTACAACATTCCTATCAACGAAGAGGTCGGCGTGAAGCGGGTGCTGGGACTGCCCGGCGACTACGTGCTCATGGTCACGCCCGATGGCGGCGGGGGTGGCGGTGGGAGTATGATTCAGGTTCGTGAGCTTCCTGCGATTAAGTCTTGTTGTTGCTGGTTGATGGTCGTGGTGGATTTTATCAGACAATGCAGATGTGCTAATTTGTACGCGTTAGGTGCCGCAAGGTCATTGCTGGATCGTGGGGGACAACCTGGTCGCGTCGCGGGATTCGAGGTACTTTGGGCCTGTGCCGCTGGGACTGATTAGGGGCAAGGTCATTGCCACGGTTAGGCCATTCTCAGAGATCAAATGGATCACCAATGCCTTGCACAAGGCAGACAGCCCGACCGAGGGTTGAATCACAGCAATCGATACCCCTTCCCCTCCCTGACCTGGGCTGTATGGCTGCAACGTGTAAACTCTGAGGCGTCTACCGTGCTTCCAGGTCATCCTGGGCAACGAATGTAAGTCTGTCTCACATTGGTGAATAGTGATTTGTTGATTGTGTGTTCTAATTACATCAGGTTTGGACAAGCCGTTGATCTAGTTGGCCCTGTGATAATGGGTAACGAGGTGTTGCCGAAACCCGTGGGGGTATGATATTGGTTAGGTTGCTCGGCACCTTGAAACGTCGCGCCCTTCCCCTCCATAATACAAAGGAAAATACAAATCCGAAGAGAAGTCCAAAGGCGCTTGGACGAGAAAAGCCAGCGGCATATCCCTCCAAGCCACCTTTCCCAATGCACACCCGCAGTATACACATCCCCGAGAAACCTCCCAACTTCCAACCCTTGTATATAGATAATACAGACGCCGCCAACTCCACGCCGCTCCTATGCGCAATGAACAAGCCAGGAATATGAGGAAATCATGAGCATGAGATGAAAACCAAGGATCAGGCGACCTCGTCAACCACGCAAGAGTGTCAGCCCTCAATATGGCTCTTCGACGCACCCTGTCCTAGCAGCTCCAAGCACCGTTGAGCCAGACTGACAACCTCACCCTCGTCGTCATCCTCGGCCTCGTTGTCCGACTCCATCTGGCGGTTCGCAATCTGCCTGATCATCTCGACAACGTCGTCAGATTTTCCAATAAGACCAATGAGCTTCTTATCCTCCGACTCGAGGAGCTGGAGCAACGTCCAGATGGCAATGTGCTGGAAAGTCGCATCACCGCTGGCAAGGAACCGGCTGAGATAACCGTGAATGCCGTCGCTCGGTTCCATCCAGTTTTGGACAAAAATGCTGTAATCACCCACTGTCTTCATGTCAGCGTGAAGTCCGAGTCGTCCGACTAGGGAGAGCGTACCTTTGGATGAGAGATTGCCCAAGGCGGCGGCGCTGTTGCCCTGAACCTCGACGCTGGGGGATTTGGTCAAGGGGATCAAGACCTCGAAAACACCCAACTCAAGAAGGTGCGTCTTGAGCTCGTCGCTCAAGGCGAGAACGGCAATAGCAGCCGTCATCTCGGACTGAACCGTGACGGGGACTTCGAGAACGAGCTGCTTGCACTTCTGGACTGCGCCCGCCTCGAGCACAAGCGACTTGTTCCGATCCGAGCTCGCGGCCAGGTTGCGGAGCGTCGAGATAGCGTGGCACTGGATTTCCTCGTTATCCGTCGACCCGAGCAGGTCGACCAGCGGCTTCAGGAAGCCGGCCTCGATGATGGGCGACTCGTTCTGGGGGTGGATCGAGATGTTGCGGATGCATGCGACGGCGGATAGAATGAGCGGGAGGTACGAAGACCGCAGAAGGCGAAGGAGGGGCCCAAGCCCGTGGGCCTGAACTATCTCCAGCTGGTATTTTTCGTCCGAGGCGAGATTCCGAAGCGCCAAGGCAGCCTGGCACTGGACCTTTGGCGATGATGATTCCGTGAGGTTGACCAAGTACTGGACTAGTCTGGGTTCACTCTCGGCAAGTCTCCGCCTGTTTGTGGCGTCGACAGCAATATTGCTCAACGCGGTCGTGCAGTAGTACTGCACATCAACATCCGGGGATGAAAGGAGCTGGACCAGCACTGGGATGGCACCTGCGTTGACCAGTTGCTGCCGGTTCTCGTCTGCAGGTGGTTAGCTGCAGGCCGACTCGAAGTACATGTTAACAACATACCAGAATGTGTCATGTTGAGAAGCGCGCCAGTGGCATTCCTCTGAACCCGCATATCCTTAGACTTGGCCAGCCTGGTCAGCGGGCCTAGGGCTCCGGACCTTGCAATCTTGGCCTTGTTGTCCTCATGCGTTGCGAGGTTGGTGATGCAACCGACGGCATTGCACTGGACCTCGACGTTGGGCGACATCATTTGTTTGATCAGAGGCTGTAGCCCACCGAGCTGGACGATCAATACCTTGTTCTCGGCTGCATTTCGTGTTAGCGACATCTTAAAACGGCGCGTTTCCGGCGAGGGGGACGCACTGTTGACGGCAAGGTTACCCAACGCGGCACTCGCTGCCCGTTGTACTTCAATGTCAGAATTTTCGAGGAGGAAGAGAATGGGCCCAAGGGTATCGCGGTCGACTGCCCGTACATCTGAAAGCAACCGAGTTAGCCAACCTTGTCGCCGGCCCGCATCTCCATCGCAATCGTCGACAGCTTCAACACCAACGCCCTCATACACACCTCGCTCCGTTATCTCGGCAAAAGTCAAGCTCGCGCTCCGTTGAAGGTCGATGTTATCGGAGTACACAAGAGTGCTCAGAGCTCGGAGGGGTTCTCCTGAAAAGAAATCGGTCTCGGCGCGCTACAGCAAAGTCAGGACTGAGCGATATTCATGGCAGCGAGGTAGGAAATCTCACGTTTTCAAGGTACTGGAGGAGGTCGGCGACAGCCTCACGCTCGTTTTCGGCAAGGACATTCTCGTACAGGGCATCGCGGGATTTGCCTTGGGCCGATTAGCACTCTGGCGAATCCAGACACAGCTGGAAATCAATCGTACCTCCACAGCACGAGGAGCTGCAGATGCCCATGGCCGCTGATGGGGGGACGCCTGTGGCCCCAAGATTGTGGTTGTCGGCTTCCTGGGCGGTTTCGAGTTGTCAGAACAAAAGCCGGCTCGTGCCTCGTGCTCGTGCTTCGGCGAACAGGCGGGAGCGGTCGGTCGGTCGGTCGCAGGAGAAGGACGGGTCGCGAGGGCCTGAGATCGATGCAGCAAGGCTCAGCGAGGCACCGTCGAGCGAAGGGTGGTTTTTGAGGCCCGATCGCGATGCCGTTGCTGGGTCGGCAGGGGGGGCTGGGTGATGTCGGCGGTTTGATTGTTTGTTGGGCGGGTCAGCTGGTTCATCACGGTTGGAAGCTGCCTTCCACAGTTGTCACGCCGATTCTGGGGTTCGAGGGTCTGTGCGCTGCCGGGTCTCTCTTAGCGCCTGGGGTACCTGACTTGGCCCAGGGCGGCTGGGCGGCAATCTCGAGAAAACCAGCGGGCGTAACTTTCTGAGATTGAATATTTGTGGGAATGAATGTTGGACACCTGGTGTTCGGTATTGTTCATATAATGCTATCTACCGAGGTAGCGTGTGGAATTCGCAGGTTTCTTTTTCTGCCACTAGCATTCGATTAAGTTGTTTACGGACACATTCTGGACGAGGCTCTCTTACCCTGCGCTGTGTTCCGTAACGTTATAACTCAATCTTTGAGCGGAACTTCAACCGTTACGGTAAACGGTTTACTGTTACACACCTTCGCCAGGCACCAGTTTCGCCAAGTCGTTGCAACAAACACATGGAACCTTCAGAATGATTCTGTGCCAGTTGAAAATCCAAATGCCCGGTGCAGATTACTGAGGCATACTGCTCACACCACTATCTCGCCGCAGTCGACTGGAGTGATGTTATGTGGCGGCACCCATCATTGGGTGGTGTTGGCTGGGCGCTCACAGACTGTGCAACAGGTAATTACGTAATTACTGTATAGGTATTCTATACAGAACACAGAACAAGTGGTTCGGCAAACAATGCTGAGATGGTTTGGACAGAATTCACAGGATTGCCTCGGCACCTGTAGATTTGGTTGTACCTGTCGATATATAAGGTAGAATACGGATAAGAGAATACCTTGAGAATGTCTGTTTCCTCTCGGGATCCGCTGCTAATTATGGTCCCTGCAGGTCTGCGGATCAAACCCAATGCACTGTTGATTGCCGCCAGTGCGCCGGGTCACGCTTTGCCCTCTCTTACCTTACCGTAAGTAACAGCGCTCCAACCTCGATCGGAAGCACCCCCACCGGGCAAGCGCAGCACCCCCCATTCCCGCTTCCACATGCAAGCACTTCTACACAGTAACAGAGCGCCTTCGAACAGCCCTTGCAGCAGAGCCATCGGTCTGGATCTCCCCAGCCAGGCACATGTTTTTAGAGAGGACGAGAGTCCCGTTGCAGCCAATCGACGTCGCAGGCAGATAGGTTTACTCGGGCGCCAACTCCCACTGTCTTTCGCGCTCATTCGCCCCCCTCCCGTCTTCGGTCTGTCTGCCGGGCGGCACCCTGCGTTTAGCCCGAGGCAGCCTCCAGCAAAACCGGCGCAGCCAGTCCGGGAAGCTTCCCCGATGCATGTTCCACCATCGCGAGAATGATGGACAACCCTCGTGCTCCCCCCGAGACGGCACATCCCAGCTCCCGCAGCGCCCCGCCCACCACCTCGGCCGCCGGAGAAAATGGCAGTGGGCAGCTGCCGCTGCGGGCTGGTCACGAGCAACCTCTCGCCGCGCCCTCGTCGTACCTCCGTCCGAACCCTCCCAGTCGCACAATGTCGGAGAAGACTCCAAGTGCTCTGGATAAGGAGCAGTTGCAGGGTCTGGTGAGCATGCCCATCCCGAGACAACTGCCCGCGCCGCCCCCCGCTGCGCTGTGTGTGCGGCGGGCGGCGGGCGGCGAGCTGCCTCGTCCCTGCGGGGTTCCGGTCCTCATTGCAGAGTCGGGCAGCTAACATGTCAATCAGCGGGGAATCCGCGAGTTCCTGAAAGTCCGGACCAGCTACGATGTGCTCCCGCTCTCGTTCCGTCTCGTCGTGCTTGACAACAACCTCCTTATCAAGAAGAGCCTGAACATCCTGATCCAAAATGGTGCGTCGCCTCCGCCCGCCGGCGGTCCCCCGCTCGTGCGAGCGAGGGTAGGACAGCGGCGAGGAATGCTGACCCGACCATGTGCAGGCATCGTTTCGGCGCCCCTCTGGGATTCGCAGAAGTCGGCCTTTGCCGGCCTCCTGACGAGCACGGACTACATCAACGTTATCCAGTATTACTGCCAGTTTCCCGATGAGATCGACCAAGTCGACCAGTTCCGCCTCAGCAGTCTTCGAGGTAGGTAGCCGCCATATGACTCCCTGGGCAGACGGATGTGTGCGGGTGCTGAGGTGTGCCGGGCAGACATCGAGCGAGCGATTGGGGTCCTGCCCCTCGAGACAGTGTCGGTCCACCCCATGCGGCCCCTGTACGAGGCGTGCCGGCGCATGCTCAAGACGAGGGCGAGGAGGATCCCACTGGTCGACCACGACGACGAGACAGGCCATGAGATGGTGGTCAGCGTCATCACGCAGTACCGCATCCTCAAGTTCATCGCCGTCAACAACGAAAAGTACACGATACTCCTCAAGAAGCCGGTGAGGGAGCTCGGCCTCGGCACCTACTCGGGCCTGGCCACGGCCTCAATGAACAACTCCGTCCTGGACGTGATCCATCTGATGGTCAAATACAACATCTCGGCAGTGCCAATCGTCGACAGGGACAACAAGGTTCTGAACGTTTTCGAGGCCGTCGATGTCATTCCTTGCATCAGGGGCGGTCTCTATGAGGAACTATCCGCTTCGGTCGGCGAGGCTCTCTGCAAGCGTGCCGACGATTTCCCCGGCATCTACACGTGCAGTGAGGACGACCGGCTCGACGCCATCTTCGAGACGATCCGTAAGTCGAGGGTCCACCGGCTGATTGTGGTTGACGACGAGAGCCGGCTCAAAGGTATCATTTCGCTCTCGGACATCCTCAAGTACGTCCTGTTATTTGGGGAGGAAGAGGACGACATCCGGGGCAGCTAGCGCCGTATCCCTCGATGGGCTTCCTCTGGCATGGCTCGGCTGGGCTGGACTGGGGTCGGCCCGTTTTCTCTTTCGGTCTTGGTTGTTCTACCGTTGTTTTTTGCATTTGCATGGCGTCAAGGCCGGGAACGTGGATAACGAATACCATGGTTGCATGTCTCTTTACCCCAAGGTATAGATCTGCTTTCTTGTCCTCTCAAAGGATACGACACAAACTGTTCTTGCAACACAATCACAGCCGCAATTTGATATGATCTTGTGGACACTGACCAGACCGGAGAAGCAACAAATCAACCCACGCTCGGAAAAGCACTGCGACCTTGCGCACCCAGGTGATTTTCTAGCACCTTCCCCAAAACCACTGCTTTGTTTGGCCGTGGTGCCTGGATGCCAACCAAGCCACTTTCTATCTTGTTTTCTTTCAGGAGAACGGACAGAGCTGTCGGTGCAAGCCACGCATGCAAGACGGGAAGCAGCAGCCAGGCCTGGTCACAGGCTGCAGCCTAAGACCATCGCAAACCGTTTGTGTCTCTGTTGGTTCCTGGCCGTCGCTATATCTTGCACACCGGCTGAGGGCAGCTCTCGCGTTTGTTGTTTGCCACTCCACTGCCTTGTAGCCAGGAATGGATGCCACATCCACGCCCTCGTTCGACACGCCGTGGACCGACCCGGATGCGTCTTCTCGACCCGGGCGACCGTTTCGCAACTCTGAGGCGGCCCCGAAGACTTCGGGTCAACGTTGTTCGCCAGTCACGGTTGGCCACTCCGCCGGTCTCAGGCACGACAGGCAGGCAACCACGACAAGCGCGACTTGGACTTCGTCCAGCGGAGATTGGCCCGACCTTTCTGAGCCGGACGACCTCGAAGTCCGCAATGAGTTTGTCCAAGAATACAACCGTGTTGCCAACAAGGTTCGTGCTGGCGGTATTCATTCCTACCATCGCGCGCGAAACAAAATTCACTGACTCGGGCAGCATGGCATTCAAACACTAGCACCCGAGAATTATAGTCCGTCACTAGTCAGTTCTTCCTCTCGCCCTAGCACCCAAGAGCCTTTTTCGTTGACCCTCCAGCAGGCGAGCCAATCCCCGCCGCAGCAACGAAGAAGCTGGTTCTCGCGTGCTTTCCTGCGGCAGGCTTCCACCGCAAGCGATGCCAGTTCCACAAAGTCGGACAAGAAGGTCAGGCATAGGCGCAGTGTTAGCGATCTGGCGCTACATCTCATGAATGGCTCCAGAAAGGACAATCTCAAAGACGAAGACCTGCAGTCTCTTGTCCGGCTTTGCGGCAAGAGCAAGTTATACCTGCCATCAGAATTTTCCCCCAGCCCCCTCGTCCTCCCGACCTGCTTCCGCGCCACCGCGCAGTACCTTGTCCAGCATGGTAGGTGTTGAGCCAGGAAAGAGTTGCTTCGGTCGGGTTGGTTGCTGATAACGCCACGGCCACAGGCGCGGAAACGAGAGGCGTGTTTCGAATCCCAGGGTCGGTCCGTATCGTCAACAATCTCTACAGCTACTACTGCGTTGACAGTAATGTCGACGACATTTCCAGCACCATCTGCCGCCCAGATTTGCCATCGCACATTAAGGCTGGCCCCCACGATGTCGCCTCCACCTTCAAGCGACTGTTGTCTGGCCTTCCCGGAGGTGTTTTAGGATCCCTCTCTGTTTTTGAGTCCTTGGTCTCCCTTCAAGGCCAGCTGGATGGAGAATTAGAGTCCACCAAACCGAAACAGGGCAAGATCAGGGCGAGACTAATTGCCTTGGCTATTGGCACTGTCACGTCACAACTACGGCGCGACCTGATCTGTGCCGTCTTTGGTCTGCTCTGCCTCATCGGCAGCGCTGCGGAAAAGGCGCCCAGTGAGGACGAGCATGGAAAGCCACTGCCCACGTCCGATCTAATGGGGTACAGTGCTTTGGGCATCGTCTTCGGCCCACTTCTGATCGGAGACCTGCTCGGTTCATACACCGTCAACGCTCCTCAGCCTGCCTTCAGCCCAACATCAGCCTTCGACGTAAGGAGCGAGAGACGGCAATCCAAGATACTGGAGGATGCTTCTCCGCAGTCAGCACTGGCAATCGACAAGATACATTTGGCAAACAGCATTACCGAGATGCTCATCACGCACTGGCAGGAGGTCGTGGGGCACATGAGACGCCTTGCACCACTGAAGGGAGGCCGTGCTGGGTTCCAACATGGGGCTGGGCTACGGCCATCCGCCTCCGCGTTGTTCAGGATGAGTGTGCCGCTCACTAACTCAGGACCATTCATCGCTGGCGAGTCGCCGGCTGTGTCGACTCTCACACCTGAACCTGGTAAGTCCTCTGGAATTTGGGATCCCGAAAATGCTCATGTATTGCCAGTGAGGGCGCTAAATATCCATGCCCATCCCGCACTCGTGCTTCCGCGCCGACGGCCCAAGGGAATGCGACCATTATCCAGCAGTCTTGCGGCTGTGGAAATGTCGTTGCTGTCTCCACCCGTAGAAGAACCGTCTCCAGTCGTGTTTACGAGGCCCAAGGGTGTTGTGAACCTGCATAACCACCATACTTCGAGCGGGGATGACGTTCCCGTCTTGAGGATACCACACCCGGGGTTTCAAGAAAGAGTATCATCTTTGGCGGCCCCGAACCGGAAATCGGCATCTTCAAAGGACCCTGTCACCCCGGAGTCACAAACAAGGCATCGGGTTCAGCCGGCCGCTGAGGAGAGAAGATTTCTTCGGCTAGCCCCGGTGGTGGCATCAAGAGGAGCCAACCCGTTCAAAAGGAGATCACATCATGATAGGGCGGTACCAGACTCGGTGTCATACCCTCAAAGGCCAGCAGAGTTCCAACAAACGCCGACAGCGAGGACATCCCCGGACACACAAATATCGGCGGTGCGTGGCTCAGAGGGAAACAAGATTCCAGAAGAGGCTAAGGAGAAAGCGACTCAGGATGCTGAATCCAAGACTGACGGGTTTGGGATTGGGAGATCTCGGCTGTCTGCCTGGAAGTTCGGGCGCAGGCTCCGTGGATCTACAGATTCTGGAAGCCCTGTGGCTTGCCCATCAAGCCCAAAAGGATCTCGGAAGGCTGCTACGGAACTGGGGAATCAAAACAGAACTCCTCGACTCGGCGATCAGGGACAAAAAAGATCAGGATCACCATCGACACATGGCCCTCAAGGACGTTCGGGTGAGGAATCGAGGTGTTTTCCACGGGACTGGGCCAACCAGACAACCGCCCCGATAGAACTCGGTTCAGGATTGGACAGTGAGCCCTTCGGCGCTGGTTCTCACATGCCCTCTGACAGGTTACGGCGAAGTCAAACCTCTGGTTTCCTTGGGCAGTTCCGCCCGCTCCGAGCGCGTTCGGGCAACATCACAGCACAAAAGCGATCTGAGAAGGTTGGCACAAACAAGGACACTGAGACACCCAACCCAGCAACGCTTCGTCCCTCTCCCCGCGGGCCCAGACCTGATCCTGCGCAGCCGACGCTGGGCACCGTCCCTCGGTCAACGCCAGTCACTCTTTCAGCCGGCAACGCGGTCAAGGCCATGGCGGCAAAATTCGAGAGCGTCTCCAAGGATTCCATGTGTTTACCGTCTCCACAGGAAAAGACGAGCGGCCGGGGTTACTCCAAGCCAAGCGGGATGCTCTCGCCATACACGGTCAACCCGTCGCCAACGAAATCACCCAGCAAGTCACCAAAACCGCTAGACTCGGTCTCTACAGGTCGGCACGTGTGGTTGTCGACAATCCGAGATCGACGCTCGCGAGTGTCTGGGGGAGTGGAACATCAGATAGAGGATAGGGGGAAGAATAACTCTGACGACTGGCAGGGAACCTCACCAAAGCCAGCGAGAGGAAAGATTGCCAACGGCTGCCACATTGCGGCTCGTCCATTAGGAAGTAAGCCGACCGAGAGAGGTGGGAAGTCGAAGCAACCACACGGGCCAGAGTGTCTTTCTCTGTGTGTGGACAAGGGAGGCTCGCCATCCGTCAGAGAGTTGCCACCTCAGTTGGCAACTGATACCGAGCGAAAACCAGCACCAGCAGCGAAACTCGTCATCAACACCTCCGCTCTCACGGCCACGCCGCAACACGACCCATCAACACCCCCCAGCCAGAACAACAGCGGCAACCCCTCGCCATACTCTCGATCCAGCCCAGCATCCGTCGCCAGCCCAGCCTCCACCACCCGACGATTCCTCTTGCTCCCCACCCCAGAACAAAAAAAACAAGTCCTCTCGCAATCAAACCCTCAGACCCCGGCATCCCAAGCCAACAACAGCCCCAGCGACCCAAGCCCCCGGTCCACACCTGGACACGCAACAACACACCCCTACCTCAACCCCAAACCCAATCTCAAAACCAAACCCGTCATTTCACTCCACAACCCGGATCACAGCAGAGACTGCCAACAGCATGACACTGTTCGAGACACGGAGCTGGAGCTGGCCGGGCTGAGGGGGCGGGTGTGTCTGGCTGAGCAGGCGTGCGTGGCGTGGCGAGAGAGAGCGGAGCGTGCTGAGCGGAGGGTTTTGGAGTTGGAGGGGAAGAGGGCGGGTGGTGTCTGAGACTTTTGGTGGTGGTGGGATGCGGGATGGACGGCCTGCGGCGTTTGGCGGCTTTTCTTTGCCGTGGAGGGGGTTACGAAGGAAAGCTGGGAAGTGGGGGTCGGCAGACGGGAGGAATGCCACGTTGACTGACGCATGCTTTCTGAGGAGAGAATCTGTGGGTTGGTGTTGTAGGAGTTAGGGAGAGTAAGGAATACCGTGTAGCCGTAGGGTATGTCTAGTTGTGTATGGGTTGGGATAGTTGTAGCTGGAAAGAATGGCGCAGGTTTCTATCCTCTTTTGAAAGCGACTGGCAAGTTGGCATGACAACGCGGGAAGAGTGGGCATTTCCACATACCTCTCAAACACGGCCCGGATCCAATACATGTTATGCGTATGTGGTACATTGATGATATGATACAAGTACAAAGCACCTCTACCGCCCGCGCCACCCATTGCTCCTGAGCGCCAGACTTCCCGCTTCTCCGCTCTAATACCTGACCCCCTTGATCCGCTTGGTATACTTCCACAGGTGGCGGAACTTGGGTCCCTGGCGCTTGGCCTCCCAGCCGCGAGCCTTGCGCGGCGGCTTGAGCGACCAGACGCGCTGGTGCTTGAACTCGATGTCGGCACCGGGGATGCCGTGGCGGGCCATGACGTCGGCAGTGTTTTCGTCCCACACGCTCCGGAACATGTTGAACCCGACGGGCGTCAGACCAAACTTGTCGCGGAAGCTCTTGAGACTGAACCCTTGGCGCCCTTCGGCGTCGTAAAGCTCCTTTAGCCTGGCGGCGTCGAGCTGGACGTCGTTGTTGTGCTGTAGGACGAAGACGCTTAGGCGGTGGTAGGGGGCGCCGGCTTGAGAGAAGGCCGGAAGCCAGGGCACGACGAGGGCGCCGGGCTCGGGGCTAGTGGTGGCGGGGTCGCTGCCGAGCTTGGTCAGGGGGAGGGAGGTCCGGGTGGGGTCCCAGGGGATGTTGGTCGCAAGGAAGTGCAAGCGCTTCTGGAAGGAGTCGGTCTCGGGATCTGGAACGTCAGAATCCATGACAACGATGGAGAAAAGGCGTTCGCCCTTGTCGAAGACCTGCATGCGCAGCGTCGGGGCGGTCTCGGTGATGCGGCTGTTGAGGATGGCGCCGGGGGGGACTTTGTAGCCACGGAAGGTCATCTTGACATCGACGATTGGTTCGAACTTGGGTAGGAGATCGGGTACGATGTGGAACTGTTCGATACGCTGCAGAATGATCTTGCGCTCCATGGCGCTCCACTTGCGGTGGGCGAGGTACCGGTATATGGGCTTGTTCATGTCGCCTGTCTCAGGTTAGCACGGAGCAGGTAGGGTGCTCAGGAATAAGAAACGCACCTTGGCCATCCTCGAAGCGCCGCTTCACCAGCGGATCGTTGATGTCGGCCAGAATCTTGAGGCTCTCAATGTAGTCCCCGAAGCTCTCCAGCCGCTTCTGCTTGTACGGTTCACCGCCGCGGAAGACGCTCGCATCCTTCAGCTCCAAGCGCTTCATCTTGGCCGTCTCAGCGGCAATCTTGGCCACCTTCTCCTCGCGGTCCTGGGCCAGAATCTTGCGCGCCTCTTGGAAGCACTGGTACGGCATCTGCTCAAAAGGGACATTGCCCGTCGTGGCGAGCGCAGCCCGTCTTCTCCGGGAGCCGAGCTGAGGCGACAGGAGCTGCGCGAGCTCGTCCTCGTTTCCTTGCTTGATCACGGAGGAGAACAGCTTCGGTTTGTTCTGGCCGAGGACGGCACCGTCGGCGGGCGTCTGAGCCCCGCCACCGGGTGTTGCGGGTGTGCTTGTCGTCGTTGTCGTCGGCGTGGTCGTCTCATCGTTTCGGCTCGGCGTCGACGAGAACGGACGGAGGGCAAGGGACCGGGACGGACATGTCGCTGTGCTGCCAGTTGCCTGCCGTAATGACCGCACAATCGGCCTGGCAACCTGTTGAGGCCTCGACATGGCGGGAGTGGGCGTCCAAGGCTCGGGGCGGCAACGCAAACTGACTGGCTTCTCTCTCGGTCTCAGGCCTCAAACTCTCAATTGCAGCCGGAAGCATGCGCGCGCCGAAATTTCGTGGACCCGTGCGCCAAGGCCTGCTGGGGCGGCCGGCAAGCTCCGCAGCGCTCCGAGCAGCCAGTCCAGCCGGTGCGAGCGCAGTTGCGTCTGTGCGTCGCGACTCCAGATCTTTTTTCGCCGACCTTCAAGCACCAGCAGTGGACTGCTCGGCAAACGGGGATTGGTGATTCCTGACGGACGACAGACGACACACGGCACGCGACAGACGTCAAGAGACCCAAAACAGAGGAAGAGCCCGACCAAGGGCTGAAAGGCAACACCGCATCGACCACAATCGCCGCTGTTCGACCCACCGGCGCCATGGCCGGCAAGGCGATGAAGACGCTCAGCGAGGCGATGAGGGGCCTCAGTCTCGCAGCACAGCCATGCAGGACACTGCCGGTGCGTCTCCGTCTTGGTGCGGCTTTCTAACTGACTATCTGGCTAACCACCGTGGTGTCTGCTCCAGCTCCGTCAAGCTCCCGCAGCGTGCTCGAGGAGGTCAATGGCAACGGCGGTCGATGCGAAGCCTGCAAATATCACACGATCCGTCGCCGACGCATGGGAGCCCAGTACGTTCCCTGCCGCCCGCGCTTGCCAGCTGGCCCAGACAAGTATCTGACGCCCTCTACAGTCACCGCCGTTCCCCTTACGATTTACTCCTTCCCCTCGCTCGAACCGCGCTCCCTCGAATCCTGGTCGCCGAAGCACCTGCACCTGCCCCTGCGCCGCGATATCCTCCACCTGGCCGTGGTCTACGAGGGCGACAAGACACGACAGGGCACGGCCTCGTCCAAGACACGCTGGGACGTCCACGGCTCCCACCGCAAGGTCCGCCGCCAAAAAGGTAGCGGTCGCGCGCGTGCCGGCACAAGACAGTCCCCCCTGTTCCGCGGCGGTGGCAAGTCGCATGGCCCCCACCCGCGCGACTTCAGCACCAAGCTCAACCGCAAGGTGTACGACCTGGCGTGGCGCACCGCGCTCTCGTACCGGTACCGCCGCGGCGAGCTGATCGTGACCGAGGA
>OUNM010199522.1_pt1 | contig 64827 bp, 79 predicted proteins | sample 1769961 | NCBI WGS metagenome assembly OUNM01 (sample SAMEA3914820, study PRJEB12502) | metagenome | biome: forest; material: soil | place: USA | collected 2012-03-12 | depth 0.3 m
TCGTTTCTAACTCCTATTGCGTCTATCGCCCTTTTGGTCTCTATATGCCGTTAAGTCTAGATGAACTTAATCTTGTAGTTAGTTAACTCTATTAATAAACGAAACTATAAACATCGGCATATTGTGTTAGCGTGGATTCACTTTGTTTGTTACTCCTTTTATTGTATTGTTTTTACTCCGTTGTAGATGAATATAGTTTAAACTATCCTTAACTCTATATCTAGAGCTGCACGCCTTTAAGTCCTCGTCCTATTGCAGTGGGTCTGCTAGACTTATTGAAAACCTCATAAGCTCAGTCTGTTATTCACTATCGCTCATTTTAGGACTGCTATTAGCTCCTCCGTCGCCACCTCTACGACCTCTATTGCATTCCGGTGTTGAGCCTCCACAGTTGGGTAACTAGGTGACTAGAGAAGCATTATACAAATTATAGACAATAATGCTTCCTATAACCCTAAAAAACCTCACTTATAACCTTTAGTTCACTTGCTAGGTTGTCGACTTCTTAATCGGGATGAAAACTAGTTTCTTACGTAAGCAGCTGAACTACACCCATGGCTAGTGATGGTGGCTCGAGTCGCACCTTGATGTTTGAGGCACTCTGTACCTCTGCTCACTCCGTTCGCAATTCGATCCGTGAACTTCTAAACGCCGGCGCGGACGTCAACGCAATTGCGGGGCACTTCGACGACATAGAATACTCCTTGAGAGAATGGCGCGAGGCACAGGATCCTTCTAGCCCCTTTTATTCTCCGATATGTGAGAAGCACTCAGCCCTGACCTTGGCATCGTCATTTCGATGCCCGGAGCTGGTCGACTTCCTCATCCGCAACGGCGCGGAGATCAGCTTCCACATCGACGGCGCTCGGTCGGCACTTCGAGAATGTCTATACAACTCAGTGGAGCGTTACCTCTCAGTGCGGCGTTACCCACTGAATCGCCAGCGGCTAACACTGGTGGATCGTTGCGAAGAGTATCAACATTCACGTCTGACGTGGGTCTCGAGGGTACTTGAAACTTCGAAGACGCTCATCATGGCTGGAGTAGACGTCAATGACCACAAGCTTTGCCATCCTAGCGGCCGCTATTGCAAGGTGCATTTCGACCTCGAGTGTTACTCGGCATTCGATCTTGGTATCCTTACCCAAGATAGGGATCTAATCGACGCTCTATGGACCGCGGGCGCTAGGCCAACGGGCCACTCCTTCGACCTCGCACTTAGAGCGGGGGACTATGACACATTCTGTCAACTTTTGGAATCAGAGGCCGACTTTCCAGGATGGCTTGTCATCCCCGGCGACCGGCCAGATACAGACGACGACGAGCCTTGGTACATGGAATCCCGAAACGCAACGGAGCGGGAGAAGAAGGAGGCGATGATCCTGGCTGCGATAAGGGTGGGAGCATACGCTGGCCTTGAAACTCTTGCCAGGTCATACGACTGCTCAAACATCGTCGAGAACTACGATGCCCTACAAAAGGCGATCCAGAAGTGCTCCGCCAGAGGCCATCGGGACACTCTTGTCTGCTTGCTTCAAAGCAATATTTTGCCTCAAGGTTCTCTTGCCTCAGTCTCTGGTTCATCCATTGCACTTGCAATTGATAGGGGCCATCTGGAGACGGCGGAAGTGCTTCTTGCAGCCGGCGCTGATGTGAACGCGGGGTGCAGAGTCGTCGTGGAGGACACGCCACTCCAGCTTGCTATCCGAGGCAAGCGGAAAGCACTCGTCCAAAAGCTGCTAGACTATGGAGCGGAAGTCGAAACTCCAATACGAGGAAATCTCCTCGTCGAAGCAATCCATCACGGAGACCACGATATTGTTCAACTCCTCATGGCGCATGCCTCTCCCAACAACTGGGGGAGTCATGGCGATGCAGTCAACCCGATGGTTACTCCACTTGCTGCTGCTATTCTTGGAGGACAATGGGCCATTTGTGACCAATTACTCCAACTCGGAGCATCAGTAAGCCCTAGAAGCCAGGAGGGCAGACCACTGCTTTGGCACACTGTCCCTACGCTCCGTAACCCTGCAGCCGGCACGCCTCTCTGGGCTTCTGTACAGCGGAAAAGATTTACGACTGCTGAGTGGCTGATCAAAAACGGAGCTTCAGCGAACGATCAGCTTGCTCTCCAGGCCGCTGCAGAGGACGAAGACTCAGACTTGCTCAGGCTGCTCGTGGAGAAACTATCATCCGAAGGGCGAGGAGGCGAAGAAAACGCCCTACATATGGCTCTCCAAACAGCTATGGGACGAGGCAGCTTGAAGAACTTCCATCTGATCTTACAGAGCAAAGTCCTAGACGTGCGAAGATTGTCAAAGAGTCTGCATCATGCTCTCGAGTCCCCTGTGGCTCACCGTCAGGAGCTCTTGCGATCACTTATTAAGGCTGGCGCATGCGCCAACACTGCTCTTACCCACGACTTTCACTGCGGTCCACACACGGCCCTCCTAGAAGCAATTCTTCACCAGGATCCTAGGTGTGTCGAGATCATTCTCGGGACGCGAGCGAGGACCCATGAAGAACTGCCGCCAGGCACGGCTTACTCGCCATTGCAGCTAGCATCGTTTTACGGAAATGCGGAAATTGTCCGTATGCTTCTGGATCACGGGCAGGACCCGGATGTTGCTTTGTCTTGTACACAGCATCAGTGCTGGTTGTTCAAAAACAACCCCACGCTACACCCCGATGGAACCTGTGTGCAGAACGCGACAACGGCGAAGGCGTACGGAAGTCTCAAGGCGCTCCTGCAACATGGGGCAAAACCAGACGCAACAACGAGGAACTGTCCGCACAGTGCCTTGCAGATCGCGTGTCGGGAGGGCTCCTTGGAGCTCGTTGAGGTCCTCATCGAGTACGGCGCAGATGTCAACCGGCCACCGGCAAGGGAATTTGGCGCGACCGCACTTCAATTTGCCGCGATCGGTGGCTATCTCGGGATCGCGCATCTCCTGCTAGAAAAGGGGGCCGATGTCAACGCGAAACCGGCCGAGTTCGAAGGACGCACGGCGTTGGAAGGGGCAGCAGAGCATGGAAGGATCGATATGGTGCAGCTGCTGAGGAACGCCGGCGCGGAGAGTTCGGAGTCTGGCCAAGGCCAGTATGAGCGGGCTTTGGAGAGGGCATTGAAGCATGGTCATCACGCCACCGCAAAGCTGCTGAGGTCTTATTTGTTGTAGGGTATGGTGGACAGCTAGTTTCTTTTGATAGAGATTGTGTTTCTATCCACTCTCCGCGTCGGCGGAGGATCACTTTAGAAACCTGAACGGGAGGCAAATTTCGTGGAATCTCACCCTAACAAACATGCTGTAAATTGCTGCAGAGAGAGTGGCGGTCTCGATTTGTCGACACGCCACCTAATGGAGCCACAACTCACGCCACACTTCATCTGGCCTAGCTCGGAGAACGCGGATGCCGCGAAGCCGTTGGTTGAAGTGGGTGCAGGCTGGGCCCTGCATGCAAGTGTGGATCAACGGCGAACATCTTGGCGACATGGACTTCCAGAAAGTTGGCCTCGGCGAGCCTTGAGTGGATGGGAGGTTTCTTCCAGGCACACTAGCAAGGGGCGACGGAATCAGATCCCTGTCAATGTCTGGAAAACCTGGCACAGAGGGGTGGACTCTGGGCCCGCTTGCGGGAACGCCTTGGCCTTGGATCCGGTCCTTCGTGTCTTCCCCGCGCATCGCTTTTTGGAAACACAACGTGCTCACTCTGTCTATTGCAGACCAGATCACACGGAGCCCAAAGAGATTCCACAATGACCCCGAAGTCCGTCGGCTCGTTATATCTCGTCGCCGCCGCAATCACCGCCGATCCTCGCAGTGTTGCGCCGTCGCTATGCCTCCCGCAACCCCTGTCGATACGGCAGCGGGCGCCGACGGATTGGCAGTGCCGACGGCCCCGACGGTCGAGGTAGAGAGCTCAGAGCGCGCGAGACAACGCGAAATCGCAGCGTAAGTCGGCCACAGCACAGCATGCAGTCGTTCTCAGCCTCAGACGTGCTCGCTAACTCTGATCTTCCTCCTTTCTCGACCTCAGCTATCTTTCTGCCGCCTCCTTCCCGCCAGGGCTGCCGGTCTGCTTTCAGGAGACGCCGATGCTCAACTCCGACCCCACACTCAACGCCCTCACGCAACTAGGCGCCCTCCGCCTCGGCGTGGACCGCGCCTTCATATCGCTCATTGACCGCAAATACCAATACGTCGTTTCCGAGATCACGCGGTCCCATTCCGTATCCAGCATGAAGTGCGCCCCTGGCGACCACATCGCCATCGGGGTGTGCAAGATCAATAACTGTGACGGCGTTTGCCCCGCCACCATGAAAGCTTTCCTGGATGAGACGGGGGAATGGGCGAAGACGGGCCCCGAGGTGATTGCCAACCGAACACGATACATCATCAACGATTTCACGACACACCCCGACTATATGCATCGTCCTTATGTGACAGCCTATCCGTTCTTCACGTCGTACCTAGAGGTTCCCCTCGTGTCCCCGCTGGGCTATCTTCTCGGCAGCTACTGCGTTGTGGATAGCCACAAGAACGACTTTGACAACGACGAGCTCGTCGAAACCATGAATGAGATCTCTGCCTCTATCATGGCTCATCTTGAAAACATGAGGATACGACAAAGCCGAGACCGCTCCGAGCAGCTCATCGAAGGCCTGAGCGGCTTTGTTCGACACGAACCATCCCAGCCGCCGAAACCCCTTGTTGCGGAGGCCGGTGAACTCGACGACATGAAGAAGGTCACGGGCGAAGTGGCGCAACCTCAGGGTTCACTCACTGCAAGTACGCCAAGCGGGATCGAAGACTCCTCCGGCACGAGATCGCCCCTGCATTCCGGAAATCGGCCGCGCCCGATCATCACTTCGTCCTCGTCCCTCGAATCGGCGGCATCTGGCCTTTCGCTCTCTTCGGCTTCCCCCGAAGGGTCCGAGACCCCCCCGACGACCCCGCGAGACGAACCGGGCCTCAACTGTATGGAGCAGCAGATGCTTGCGGCGATTAGCCAGAACAAAGATGCGGACGCCGAATTTCCGCATCCCCCGAGCTCCCCGTCCGTTACCTCGGAGCCCCACGGCTTCATCAGCTCGGCAAACATCAAAACAAGCTTCTTCAGGGCGGCGGCCACGATTCGGCGGTCCATGGATCTGGACGGTCTCATGTTCCTCGATGCTGTTCCGAGCTCGTACGTGGACAGGCCGGACCAGCCGCTGCCCGACTCGCCAGCAAAAACCTCCCCCGACCTTTTCGAGGGTCCCTTTTGTCCGGCCATTGTCAAGTCCGCCATCGGACCTGAAGGCGAAGCCATCACTCATGCGGCTCAGACTCGACTTCCCGAAGTGTCGCTGCAGAGATTCATTCGCGCGTACCCCAAAGGCCATGTGTTCACTGCCGATGAGCTTGGCCCGATTGACGACAGCTATGGCGTTGGGAAGCCGTACCAATCCCAGCGTGATGCAGACCAAGAAAGCCTGAGGCTGAGAAACGACATTGCCGTGCTCTTTCAGGTCTTTCCTGCCGCCAAATATGTCGTCTTCTTGCCCTTGTGGCATTTTCAGCGAGAGTGTTGGTATGCCGCCGCGCTGGGCTGGGTCGAAGACCCAACACGTGCAATCGGGGTTGCTGACATCAGTCTAATTTCGGCGTTTGGCAACTCGGTCATGGCTGAGATCTCACGCCTCGAAGCGTTGGCCGCAAGCCGTGCCAAATCCGATTTTGTCTCGTCTCTTAGCCACGAGTTACGAAGCCCGCTTCACGGCATCATGGCAAGCAGCGAGCTGCTCCGGGACGTCATATCGGATCGCTTCCTCTTGTCAACCCTCGACATGCTCGACTCATGTGCTTCGACGCTGCTGGATACCTTCAACAACCTCCTGGACCACGCCATCGTGACGCATTCTGGAACCTCGTCCCTTTCGGGCATAAGAAACGTCGATCTCGGGGAGTTGGTTGAGGATGTTGTAGAGGCCGTCAAGCTCGGGCACCAATCCGGAAATGTCTCTGACCTGCAGACATCAGCCACCGGTGGCAGAGGATCGGCAGGTCTCCCCCTGCTCGTCACGGTGCAGATTGCGAAGTACCCATGGAATCTCCCTCTCAACGTCGGCGCCTGGAAACGAATCGTCATGAACATATTTGGGAATTCCTTCAAGTACACCAGCGCCGGCCACATCGAAGTCGGGTTGAAAGTCGTGACCAAGAAGGATCGGGCAGGTATCCCATCGGACTTCATCTTATTCACGGTTGAAGACACAGGCTCGGGTATGAGTTCCGACTATTTGAAATACCACCTGTTCACGCCTTTCTCGCAGGAAGACAGCCATGCAACGGGCATGGGTTTGGGTCTCAGCATCGTGCAGCAGCTTGTCAACGACTTGGGCGGTGTCGTCAACGTCAAAAGCTCTCTGGGGATCGGCACTTCGGTCGAAATCTTGGTACCTCTAGACAACGACTTCACAAACACAGACACTACCGCCGTTGGCACATCGCAGCCAGATCAGCAGCTCTCTTCGGAGCGGTCAGATCTCCATGGGCGCACAGTATGCCTCATCACCCCTGAGGAGTGCGCGGCGACGGGCGGTACCAAGTTTGAGATCACCAAGGAGGCTCGGTCGTGGTCGGCCACGGTCGAAAAGGCCATCAGGGCCAACGCCGGAACCCGCTTGGGGATGCAAGTGGTTCTCGCCACCGAGGAAGACCCCACCCCGGATGCAGATCTGTACATCTTGGACTGCAACCCCATCGGCGAGGAAACGCAAGAAGGCCGCGAAAGGATTTTGCAGTCATGGGAAGGCCGCGTCGCGCCTTTGGTATTGCTCTGTTCGACATCAGGGTCTCCGTGCATTGACGGGCGTGGTGTTCACTTGCATCAGCCCATCGGCCCGAGAAAGCTCGCCTCGGTCTTCCGGTCAGCACTCGAGCCAAAGCAAAATACCGATGCGCTCCCAAGTGCCATCAATAAAGAAGCGCATGACTTGACATTCTCAGTACCCCCTCACCCGCAGGAAAGGCTGGACCAGTCACCGGCTGCTGCTTTACACACGCTGAGCTTGGAGGAGCTTGCCCCGCCACTGCCTCACAACCTCCTCCCGGAACAGTCGAACGAGAACGGCGGCAACTCGGAGCTGGGCTCCCAGTTGCAGACGCAGCCTACAAACAAGCGCCATGTCCTCCTCGTCGACGACAACCCCATCAATGTTAAGCTCCTCGTCCATCTGGTACAGAAGTTGGATCTTACGTTTGAGACGGCCAGCGATGGTATGGAGGCAGTCAAGCTTTACAAGAACTCGCTCGATGGACAGTCACCTCGCTTTGATTTTGTGTTTATGGACATCAGCATGCCTGTGATGAACGGGTTTGAGGCGACGAGGGAGATCAGGCAGATGGAAACTCAGGCATCAGCACGCAGATGTAAGGTCATTGCACTGACAGGCTTGAGCAGTGATGTGAACCGAAATGAGGCGTCTGCGAGCGGGTGCGACTTGTTTTTGACTAAGCCCGTCAAGATGGCTACCGTTAGGGGATTGTTGGATTCTGAAGGGCGGGAGGATTAATTGGAATGTGGTGAGGTTGAAGGATACGGCGTTCGGCTTTAGGAGGGAATCGGCTATATTATACCAGAGTATCTTGGGGAAAGCAACAGCGTGATGTGAATCGAAATCATCAAGTCATCATTACCGTGGTGAACGGCATGTCCCCGAGAATAGCGGTAACTTAATTATCGCCGATATAAAAGGCACATCTTTTCGTACTGCATCCCCACTACTGTCGGCCACTGATCAGCAGTTCCTTGATTGAAAGTAATCTATTTACCTTCGCGTCTTTTTTTTGCTTTCCATACTCCTATCACCTCATCTGCGACTACAAGCACCGTCGCTCGATGTTGGCAATAGTGATGGAGTCCCAATATGTTACGCCGTATCAGCAAGGATGACGAGATTCGTCTGCTGCCTATAAGTAGTACTCTGTCGGGTGTGAGCCTGTCCAGGCTTCTCTCTCAGCCATTGCGAAACAGTCCAAGGTACTGTCTATCCTAGCGTTATGATATGACTCTTTCAATTTCGCATAGCAACGTCGCGGTAATAGACGGGGCGATCGTTTGAGTGCAGAGGTCACTTGCTTTTTGAGATCTTGTCTCTCAATATCAGACACCAAACACGGTAAATCACGAGAGGGTATTTAAGCCTCGGCGGCGAGCAGAGACGACCTCGGAATGATGAAGGCTTGACGCTGCGGTGCCGTAGGAATGGGGCGGAACATTGTAGACACTGTGATCTTGACCTGTAAGCAGCGCAACCAACTTCGATCTCGAGCTGTCTATGTAGTATTACTCCCCGGCTCTTTCCTAATCGATTGCTATAGCAAAGCAAGTTCAGGAATCAAAGTTCAGATAGACCCTACCTTCCCACGGCCCCATGTCTTCACTTTGTTCCCGAGAAGACTCTGCTCGGCGAAGAGTGCTCACAAGCAGTCTTGCCTCCCCTTTTCGGCATCCCAGCGCACCACTTACATCGGGACATCTCTGAACACGGTCTGTAAAGTTCATCACCACCAAAGCCTTCCGTAGTCCCTGGCCTGAGCCAGGACTTACTTTCGCCTGGCTCTCCTTGACATACAAGAAAAGAGACTCGTCTTCGGCAGCAAGGAGCTGAAACGCGCCGCGAATAAAAATGTCTCCGTACTCTTTCCGAAGCCTCAAGACCTTCCTGTAAAATCCCAGAACCGATTCCGGATCCTCCAGCTGCCTGGCAGCATTCAACTCACGATACTCGTCATGAACTCTCATCCACGGGCGGACACCTTCCTCCGTGAACCCCGAGTTCGGAGAATCGTCCCACTGGAACGGTAGCCTTGAGTGGTCCCTTGCGAGTATCTGCAGGCCATGGAGCGTCGCCGCTATCCGTTTCTCATCACCCGACGCCACGACCTCCTTGTAAAAGCCCAGACTCTCGACGTCCTTGTATTCGTCAATCCCCCAACTCGCCGGCATGTTCTTCATACCGATCTCTTGCCCTTGGTACAGAAACAGGGTGCCCGTCAAGGTTGCCTGCCACAGAGCAATGGTCTTGCTGCTGGCTTCCCACAGTTCAGGGGTGCTGTCGTTTCCAAACCGCGACACGGCCCGGCCGTTATCGTGGTTCTCGCAGAAAACCGTGTGCCACCCATCTGTGCCTTCGATGAAGGTCTGCCAGGTAGCCACATGCTGCTTGAGCGCCGACAGCGGGAATGGCTGGTAGACGTACTTGCCGTGGAAGAGATTGCCGGTTCCGAGCCGAATCATGCTGAACTCGAAAACCATGTCGAGTTCACGGGCGGCAGCCGAGACGTACGGGAGTACTTGGCTCGGAAGGGGTGTGTTGGAGAGCTCTCCGACCGAAACAGCCCTGTAAGGCGCCAGGACCTGAGTCTGCATCTCGTGGATGAATTCGTGGATGCGCGGGCCGTTGCACCACATCTCGGGCGCCGGTTGGTGCAGGGCGTCCGGGCAGGTGACGGGTGCGTCGGGAAAGTCGGTGCGCTTGGAGTATTTGTTGACTGTGTCGATGCGGAAACCGTCGATGCCCCTGTCGAGCCAGAAGCGCATCGCTACCTCGTATATGGCAGCACGGCATTCGGGGTTCTCCCAGTTGAGATCTGGCTGGAAGGGGCCGTAGAGGTTCAGGTAGTACTCCTGCGTCTGGTCGTCCCAGGTCCACGTGGAACCCGCGAAGTAGCCGCGCCAGTTGGTGGGAGGCATGCGGTTGCCGGCATTGTCGTAACGCGGCGGCTTCCAAATGTACCAATCGCGCTTGGGGTTTGACTTGGATGAACGAGACTCTTGGAACCAAAGGTGCTCGTCGGATGTGTGGTTGACCACGAGATCGAGGATCAACTTCATGCCTCGACTGTGACAAGCCGCGGTAAGTCTGTCAACATCTTCGACCGTGCCGTATCGGGCGTACACAGCCTGGTAGTCCGAGATGTCGTAGCCCATATCTTTCTGGGGGCTTTCAAACATCGGGGAAAGCCACACCACGTCAACGCCGAGCTGGCAAAGGTAGTCGATCTTCGAGATGAGACCCGGGATGTCCCCCCAACCGTCCCCATTGGAGTCCTTGAAGCTGGCCGGATAGACTTGGTAGAAGACAGCATCCTTCCACCACTGCGTTGTCCCAACCCAGCCGTCGGGGTGATGGAACAGGTTGGAGCCCATGGTCGAGTTGGCGTGACGCGGATTGGGAAGTTACCGGTTCACTCCTTGAGAAATGCCGAAGAGAGGGGACTAAGAGAGGTGTTGCGGAATCGCGGCATGCCTCGGACCACACTTCAGCTTGATGAATGAAATTGATATCGTATTCCCGAGGCAGCTCGCCATGTCCCGCCACAGGTCCCCCCTGGCCAAGCGATTGACCTGCCGTGGGGAGGCCCGCCATAACTCCGACATCCCTGTCCCGGCACCACACGCGAGCAGTCAGCCCAAGGCAAGACGCCGCCAGAAGCCGACGGATGTGAGGAGGCCCCTCTGGCCGGACATCTCTAGCCCACGAGTGGAGTTAGCTGGATGCACGTGCTCAAAGGTTACGCAGCTTGGGGAACGTGACCTCCAACGGCAGTCGGTGTGGAACTTCTCTGGGCTCTCTGGCCCAATAACTAGCGCCGGTGGGCGAACTCCGCCCTTGCTTCCGACACCCTGGCTGGATGACATCGGTGCCAAGAGCTTACTTTTTTTTTCTTCTTCCAGGCCCCATCAAGACCCTTCGCCGCGTGATCTTCGGCCCCGGCCTGCAGCAGCTGCCAGTCACAATGGCTTGAGGATCTGACCCTTCCCCGGAAATCGCAGACTATTGTGCGGGGATGGCGGCGTCCCGGGGCTTTGGGCATGCCAGGCGGAGTCTGCTTCTGCTTAAGCGACAGGAACCACAGAACCCCGCAAAGTCTTTTCGCCCCCTGGCGAGGAGACCCCTGTGTGGTGCCTGACCACTTTGCGATCCGGACCTTGGCCACCTCGCAGACACACCATCTGCTGGCTGGACGAAGATAAATAACGCGACCCAAGCACCCCGATGTCTTTGGTTCTCGTCGACATCGTCTCTGTCTTTGACATTCCTCCCTTAAGCAGTCATTCTCGCCGAAGCCCCTGACTGGCAACATGGCCGATACAAAAGTACCACCGGCAACCCAGGGCTCCCCTCTGAACGAGGAGGTGGATGCCCCTGTGGCCCGAGATGCCTGCGTCGATGCCGCCGAGGCCAAGCACGCGTCGGACAACGAGCACCAGATGACTCTCCTGAAGGCCATCAAGCTCTACCCAAAGGCCATCGGCTGGTCTGTCTTGGTTTCGTCCACCATCATCATGGAGGGTTACGACCTTGCCCTGCTCGGCAATCTTTATGCGTCCCCAGCCTTCAACAAAAAGTATGGCACGTTTGACGCGGCAGCCGGGAAGTATGTCATTTCGGCGGCGTGGCAGTCCGGCCTGTCAAATGGAGCCAGGGCGGGCGAGATATTTGGGCTCATCTTCGCCGGTTGGACTTCGGATCGCTTTGGCTACAAGATGACAACGATCGGGTCTCTGATCATGATGATTTGCTTCATCTTTGTCTTGTTCTTTGCGCCCAATGTGAAGGTGTTGGTCGTCGGCGAGATTCTTTGCGGTGAGTCGCCCCGATGCTTCTTTTGGGTCGCCTACACAGCTGACACGATCGGCTTTTAGGCATTCCGTGGGGTGCTTTCCAGAGCGTCACGGCGGCATATGCGTCCGAGGTTGCGCCGATGGTGTTGCGGCCTTACCTCACCACCTTCATCAACATGTGCTGGGTGATTGGGCAGTTCTTCGCCGTTGCCGTCAACAAGGGCTCGGTGGGGAGGGACGACGATTTTGCCTTCCGGATCCCCTTTGCCGTGCAATGGGTCTGGCCCGTTCCCATTCTCGCAGGCCTTATTTTCGCTCCTGAGTGAGTATTTAGTGTCGATCAAGCTCTCCAACAGTGTGCTGATGAATGCATAGGTCCCCTTGGTGGTACGTGAGGCACGGTAGGCGCGAGGATGCTAAGAAGTCCTTGTTGCGCCTCACCTCGCGCAATCAACCCGGGTTTGATGTCGACGAGACTATCGCCATGATCGAGCACACAAACGAGCTTGAGAAAAATATGAAGGAGGGGATCCGCTTTCGGGACTGTTTCAAGGGCATCGACCTCCGGCGGACAGAAATCGTCGTCGGCATCTGGCTCGTCCAGACGCTCGGAGGACAGAACCTGATGGGCTACTTTGCCTACTTCCTGTGAGTTACAATCCCAGGCGCGATGTGACTTCCAATTCCACGTGGTTGGCTTGCTGACATCCCACAGTACCCAAGCCGGCATGGACTCCAGCAACTCCTTTACCCTCTCACTCTGCCAGTATGCTCTTGGCATGATCGGAACCGCCGGCTCCTGGTTTCTCATGTCGCGAGTCGGCCGCAGGAAAATCCATTTTGGCGGGCTGTGCGCGCAACTTACGCTGCTCCTCATCGTGGGCTGTCTTTCGTTCGGCAAGACTAAAGCATCGGTCTGGGCCATTGGCGCGATGCTGATTGTCTTCACCTTTGTCTACGACTTCACCGTTGGCCCCGTCACGTACTCGCTCGTTTCGGAGCTGTCGTCGACGCGGCTCAAGGCCAAGACAATTGTGCTGGCTCGTGCTGCGTACAATGCCAGCAACATCTTTGTGAACGTCATGACCAACTACCAGCTGGGCTCCGCTGCGTGGAACTGGGGCGCCCGCACCGCGTTTTTCTGGGCGGGCTCCTGCTTCCTGTCCGCCATCTGGGTGTACTTTCGGCTGCCGGAGCCCAAGGGGAGATCGTACGCCGAGCTGGATCTCCTCTTCGAGCAGCGTGTGCCAGCAAGGCAATTTTCCAAAACTAAGATCGACGCCTTTGCTCATACCGATGGGAAGAGGGTGTCGGGAGAGGTGGAGCACGTCGAGAAGGAGACGCGGATTTAGGGGAGCACCTACCTTAGGGTTACCTACCCGTCCACCACTTCACACGGAGTTGGTGCTTCTTGAGCTGTGTAGCTACTTGAGTCCACCTCTAAATACACTGTGGGCGGGACTTTCTTGAAATAACAGCTAGTTCATGTTTTGGAGTATGGAAATTGTCTCAGGGACAGTGGAAAGTTGCAAGGCCGAAAGCTAGGCGCTCGTAGACAGCCGCGCCTTCAGTATCCTCGCCGCTCGTCCAGCCTTGCAACGGCTCACGGCCTTTAACCGCCCATCGATCGCAATGTCTACTGGAGACGTAGCTCCGATGTGCCTGACCACCACCTCATCCAAAGTGTCTAGGAGCACTAGGTTCTCAAACGGCGTGCTGAAGAAGTTGTCTCCGCCGCCAGCCACAAAATCCAACGTGACAAACTTGTACTGCGCAGCCTTGTCGAGGGGTTTGCCTCCGATAGCCACCGAAACCAATATGTTCGCGGTGCCATTTGTCGCGGCTGGCCCATACTCGATGCGTAGACCGCGGCTGATCTGGAGAAACGACGTAACAGCCTTGCCGTTATCGACGTTTACACCCGCGATGATACCCTCGAACGCGGCCCACAGCCGCTCGCCGGAAGCGGTCACGTCGACAAGAGCATTGCCAAATGGAAATGCCGTGAGGACCTCCCCGCGGGTGACTGGACCCTCGTCAATGGTCGCCCGAATACCGCCTGCATTGATAAGCGCGAAGTCGGGTGCTGTATCGGGGGTGGTGCCATTGAGGCGATAGGTGAGCATGGCACTAAGGTATTCATCGTGTCAGCTCCAAGCTTTGCTTCGCTCCTTACTGTGATCGTAAAGGGTGAGGCAGGAGGTAGTGGGGGCGTTTATGATCAAGTAACGCAGACCTACTCGGCAACCAAGTCTCCCAACAAGCATTCCTTCTGCTGGCACAATGTCTGATCCAGCACGACATTGCTTGACCCGACTTCCTGCTTGGAATACTCCTCAAACGGCACCCGCCACTCGTCAACCTGTTTTTGCAGCCCTTCGTCTTGCGCAGTCGTGTTGGTGAGGTGGATTGGTGCACCGTGGTACGACACGATTTTCCCCTCAGCATCGTACACCACGTCGATGTACCCAAGGTACTCGCCCCAGCGGTACGCCGTGACGATAAACACCTCGTCGCCAGCTTTATTCTCCACGATGGTCGGATACGGGCCCACAGCACCAGGAAAGTCTCCCAGGGGCGTGTGGCTGTGTCCACCCATGATGAGGTGCAGACCAGTCGTCTCACGTGCCAAGCGCTGGTCCTCGTCGTAACCAATGTGCGTGATGGCCGCTAGGCGTGTGATGTTGGTAGTTGAGCGGATCAAGTCGACCGTGTTCTGTACTGCCACGATGGCGTCGGTGAACTTGGTGCCCTTTCCCGGGGAGGAAATGCTTGGTGTAGTATCGGTCGTCACACCAATGACGGCGAGGTCGTACTGCGGGAAGATGTGGAACGGCTTGATTGTGCGGTTGAGGACTGCGTGATCGGAGACGATGTTTGCGCTGACAATGGGGAAGGTCAGATTCTCGAGGAACTGGCCTAGGTGGTCGTCGCCGCGGTCAAACTCGTGGTTGCCCAGTGTCATGGCGTCAAACCCGATCTGGTTGAGTGTTTTGGCAATTTTCTCGCCTCCGTAGAAGGAGAAGAACATGGTGCCTTGGAATTCATCCCCCACGTTGAGTAGCAGCGAATCCTGATGCGACGGCCGCGTTTCCTTGAGGACCGTCTTGACACGCGAGTAGCCGCCGTAACAACCGCGCTCTGGCCGCGTACAGTCAGTACCGGACGAGGAGAACTGGTCTAAATGTGCGTGTACATCGTTGATGTGGTAGAATGAGATGTTGTAATGTCCATTCTCATCAACGAACCGTTTGCTCAGTTTCCGGCTGACGAGGCGGTCTTCCTGGGCAGCAACGGCTGCGCCCAGGAGGCAGACGGATGCGAGGAGAACCTTCATGGTCGTGGTCGAGTGATGCGTGATATGCGACGAGTCTCAAGGTCGGGGCTGCTCTTTTGTTGCTGCTGGTGGATCGCTGGCCCGCTGGGCAATAGGCGACACGTGGGTGCTGGCGTCCCGGTACCTCGACGGCCCTGTTTGCACGTGTGGTGTAACGGCAGCGCGGTTCGTGGCGGGTTTCCTTGGCGCAGATCTCCTTGTAGCCCAGCGGCGTGTTCAAGTTGATTTCATTCAGGGGTACATGGCCGCTGGGCCCGTCTTGGCAGAACCATTTAGGCAGGAGGAGGCGCATAACTTCAGCGTCGTCGGGGGTCTCGGGTAGAGGTCATGTTAATCGCGATCCTACTGTGAGATTATTGGACTCGGCTCTGCTCTCACCTTCTATTTCGGAGACCGACTGGGTCACCTTCGGACCTTGGCAAAAGTTCGTGCAAAGATATGCACCTTGACCAAAGCCTTGCGACTTAGGTACCCAGCTTAGGCTGTTTCCAGGCACCTATGTAGGTACGTTATCTCCAACGGTTTACGAGCCGGGCTGCAGCGGGAAGTTTGGCGGGAACCACAACCCACCACAAACTGCAGCTCTGTCTTCATTGGGTTCATGGCGTCTTTTCTCTGACCCTTAATACATGGACACGCTTCCAGGTTTACAGGGTTTCCGCTGTGAACTCAGCAAATCCGAACACTTTGACCATTGAAGCCGCCTGTGGCAGCCATTTCTTTCAATTTTGAAGACCAATCCCAAGGCTGAGGGGACGGAGGGCTCGTTCAACATCGGAACGGCGAGGTGGCGGTACACCTAACGAATAATTGACGCCCGCGGGGCTACGGCGTTCCATACCTCGTGAACCACGTTTTGGACGTCATTTCTATGGCCACGGCCTTGAACAGAATATTTTGACAAGCGTAGCTGTGGCGCCATTCCAAGTCACCATGATCCGCTTGAAAGCTTTCCATATCATCGCCGAAACCTTCGTTCTCATCGAGTGATCGGCACCCGTTTTGTTGCTTCTATAGCCATAACCAAGCTCGAATCGCAGAATTCATTGTGATTGGCGTCACAAGCCTATCCAAGTCGGCAACAAGCTTGCGTGACAAGGTCTATCATGATGGATGGATTCTACTACCACCCGATAGGCACCTCATAGAGTCAACTCGGAAACCCACAATCCAAGCGGATGGTTGTCAGAAAGTAGCGTTTCTACCAGGCTCGGCCTTGCTGCAGTCCGTCTCGGGTCAGAAATTAGGAAAGCCTGTCAAGGCCAGTCAATCCCAGAACAGTCCCATTGTCGAGGCCGACGGCTCTACCCACGAACCAACGGTTCTATCACATCTGCTGCCGCGCAAGCAGCCTGCTCAGGATTTAGTCCAGGCCGCCCGGCGTGGGATTGATGTCCAGGAAAAGAATGACATCTCGCTACAAATACCAACTTGCAAGACTTACTAGGTAGAGCTTGTAAGGACTATATAGGTAGCTTAAGTTCATGACAGCGACTACAGAGTCGATGCGAAAGCACAAATAACTTCTTAATGCCGATACTCGCAAGGAATTCTGTCGTCCATGGTAGGCGAGGAGTATCAGCCAAGGGAGTGTCTTGAAGAACGAACCATTGTTTCTCTAACCCCTTTATATAGGTCTTTTGTCCCAGCTCTGGCCGGCGACAGGGTGTTCTGTGCTGTATGCCTGCGTTAGATATCGAATGTTCTTAAAGCGAGATATCGCCGAGGGCGCTCCGAGCTTGGCAGATCCGACAAGCGGGGTGCTCTTTGCCAGGAAAGGCTTGGTGTCCCAACCCACACGTGGAGAGATGCGACACAACGTCAGACCTTCCAAACCTCCAAATGCCAGTCGAGAGTCTCATCCGCCAGAATGAGCGTCTCAATGAACGACATGAACTTCCCCGAGACAGGCTTCACACCGAGACCAAAACGAGCACAAGTATCGAAAGCGTGCCACAGGTGCAAGAGACTCCAGAAGGGGTGCAGCGACTCGAGGCCATGCCAGCGGTGCATCAAAGTCGGCCTTGAGGAGCAATGCATCCGCAACGAGGGGTCTCGGCAGCAACCAGCCGATAGAAACTGGTCGTACCCGCAGCTACCGGCCAGTCTCTCCCCCGAGATATTCCATGCCACCCCGCTCGCGACACTCCCACAGCAGCGAGGTCCGCCTCCCGCATCTCTCATCCAGCACTGCCTCCGGCGCTTCTTTGCCGAGCTGTACCCGACCATTCCAATCTTGAGCCCCGAATATGCCGAGTTGCTGGTTGAAGAGGCCGAATCCGTTCCGGGCGGCGACGCCCAATGTCTCATCACCGCACTCTGCGCGGTGGTCCTGCTCCAAGTCGAGGAGCCGAACCAGCGGCTGTTCGAAGCAGAAGGCATCCCGTACTCTAACACGGAATTTGGCAAGCTCCTGTTTGACGAGGGGGCTGCAGCCCACCACCATCTGTCGTCACGCTTCAACCCCTGTTTGGAACGGGTCCTGGCAACGTTCTTCCTCTACGCTGGCCATGCCTCGCTCTTCCACCACAGCCAGGCATTTTACTTCCTTCGAGAGGCTGCCACTGTCTGGTTGGTACTGCGAATCGAGGAAGGCGACATGTTGAGACGCCGGCTGGCGGACAGGTTGTTTTGGGTAATCTTGGTGTCGGAGCGCTCCCATGGGATCCGATATCGTCGGCCCGTCACAATGCAGATCACTCCGCCCGTATCTGAACTCGACCGCAACTTGGATCCAGACACAAGTTTAGCCGGGTTGCGGGCGCTAGTATCCCTCTTCCGTCCCCTGGACACGGCGTTCTTCGCCCTCCTCAACCAAGAGAGCAGCGTGTTTGCGTCAAGGCCACTGATGGCGCTTGACGCCATCCAAGAGGCCATCAGCAGCGCGCTCGAGCCACGACAAACAAAGCTCTTGCGTGAAACACAGCTTGCCAATCTCAGAGTAACGCAGCTCTGGCTGCTGGTCATTCTCTGGCAACTCCGGCTGCACCTGGGGTTGCTAGTCGAGGACCCTGGCATGCCGGACCACCTGACGTTCCATTACCCGGTCGAAGTGGGCGCACAGCTGGTTACTGTCGTACAAGGCGTGTCGTTAGAAAGCATTAGGATCCACGGCGTTGGGATTAACGAGAAGATATTCGACGTTGCCTGTGCAATGGCGGATGTGCTCTCCCGCGTCCCGGCGACCAGCAGCAGCGACACAGGCCCTGAGAACATACAGCATCTCCGGCGGCTGATTCATCAGCTCCCAGGTGGGATCTCAACATACAGTCCTCTCTTAGACAAGCATATCAGTAACACACTTCCCGCCGTGGCTGAAAGTGCATGGCCGGGCAGGTGAGCGGGCGGACCAAGGGTGACTACCTTCTTTGTAGGACTGTAATCAAACACCAATGTCAAGATGGGGTATGCGAGGCCGTGGGGCACCAGTCGACGCAACAGAATCTGGTTTGCGAAGCTGGCCCTTGCGGAGCACCGCTGATGGCCTTCACTCGCACCCATCGTCCAAAATTGTGCGAGTTGCGCGGTGGTGTGTAGTTCGTGGGCAGGAAAGCACATGCAGAGAAAGGTGTCCCGATGATCACGCTGCGTGGCACTTCTCTGTCGGAAGGACGTGTAATCAAGGCCGAACCGAAAAGGTCAAACATAAAACCAAGTCAATTGCTCTACCTGACAGAAACCCCAAGCCACCCAAGCTACAGCTTCGGGGCCGCCGATCCCGAATGCGCAATATCGAACCGATCGAGGTTCATCACCTTGTCCCACGCTGCCACGAAGTCCGTGACGAACTTCTCTTGCCCGGAGACGCTCGCATACACCTCAGACACGGCGCGCAGCTCGGCGTGCGAGCCAAAGACAAGGTCCGCCCGTGTGCCCGACCACTTCTTCTCGCCCGATCTGCGGTCGCTGCCCTCGAACACCTCGCCGTCGACTGACTTCCACCCCATGCTCATGTCCAACAGGTTCACAAAGAAGTCGTTGGTCAGCTTTCCAGGGCGGGACGTCAGCACACCGTGCGAAGAGCCATCGTAATTGGCGCCCAGCACGCGCAGACCGCCAACGAGGACCGCCAGCTCTGGCGGTGTCAGGGTCAACAGGTTCGCGCGGTCAACAAGGAACTGCTCCGTGGAAACGCGCGATGTGCCCCGGCCATAGCTACGGAACCCGTCAATATGCGGCTCAAGGTGCTGGAACGACTCTACGTCCGTCTGCTCCTGCGACGCGTCGGTGCGGCCGGGCGTGAAGGGGACCGGAACGCCCGCAGCTTGCTCGAGCGCCGCGACGCCACCGAGAACAATTAGATCCGCGAGGGAGACCTTCTTGCCCCCGGAAGCCGCGCCGTTGAACTTGGTCTGCACGTCCCCGAGCGCCTTCAAGACCTCGGCCAGTTGCGCGGGGTTGTTGACCTCCCAGTCCTTCTGCGGGGCGAGGCGGATGCGAGCGCCGTTGGCACCACCGCGTTTGTCGCCGCCCCGGAAAGTCGAGGCGGATGCCCATGCAGTTGAGATGAGCTTGGCAGGGGCCACGCCGGCGGAGAGGATGTCGCGTTTCAGAGCGGCGATGTCCTTATCGTCGATGACCGGGTGGTTGACCGCCGGGACGGGGTCTTCCCAGAGAAGCACCTCGGCGGGGATCTCGGGGCCGAGCCAGCGAGAGCGCGGGCCCAAGTCGCGGTGCAGCAGCTTGAACCAAGCGCGGGCAAAGGCGTCGGCGAATTGATCGGGGTGCTCGAGGAAGCGGCGCGAAATCTTCTCGTACTCCGGGTCGAAACGCAGCGACAGATCGGTCGTGAGCATGCGAGGTGGATGCTTCTTGCTGGGGTCAAACGCGTCGGGGATAATGTCCCCGGCATTCTTGGCCACCCACTGGTTGGCGCCTGCCGGGCTCTTGGTGAGCTCCCAGTCGAACTTGAATAGGTATTCGAAGAAGTTGTTGCTCCACTTAGTCGGCGTCCCGGTCCAAATGACCTCGAGGCCGCTGGTGATGGTGTCACCCGCCTTTCCCGAGCCGTATTTGCTGTCCCAGCCGAAGCCTTGCTGCTCCAAGGGAGCCGCCTCAGGCTCCTTGCCGACCTTGTCCGCAGGGCCGGCGCCGTGTGTCTTGCCGAACGAGTGGCCGCCGGCGATCAAGGCGACCGTCTCCTCGTCGTTCATGGCCATGCGGCCAAAGGTCGTGCGGATGTCTCGGGCAGCCGCGACGGGGTCGGGAACGCCGTCGGGGCCCTCCGGGTTGACGTAGATGAGACCCATGTGGGCGGCAGCCAACGGCGATTCGAGATCCCGCTTGTTGATGTCGCTGTGGTTCTTGGAGTAGCGGACATCGTTGCCGAGCCACGTCGCCTCGCCGCCCCAGTACGCCGACTCGTCTGCCTCCCAGGTATCGGGGCGGCCGCCGGCAAAGCCAAAAGTCTGGAAGCCCATCGACTCGAGAGCAACATTGCCCGTCAGGAGCAGCAAGTCGGCCCACGAGATCTTGTCGCCGTACTTTTGCTTCACGGGCCACAGCAGCCGGCGGGCCTTGTCGAGGCTGACATTGTCGGGCCAGCTGTTGAGCGGGGCGAACCGCTGCTGACCCTGCCCGCCACCGCCGCGACCGTCAAAGACGCGGTAGGTGCCGGCACTATGCCACGCCATGCGGATGAACAGACCGCCGTAGTGGCCAAAGTCGGCGGGCCACCATTCTTGCGAGTCCGTCATGACCGCCCTGAGGTCCTGCTTGAGCGCCTCATAGTCTAGCGTCTTGAAGGCCGCGGCGTAATCGAAGTCTTTGTTGTAGGGGTTCGACGCAGCTTGGTGCTGGCGGAGGATGTTGAGACGCAGCTGGTTCGGCCACCAGTCGATGTTCCTGGTGCCGCCACCGGCGACATTGGCATGACGGATGGGACACTCACCCATGGTGTCTGCTTAATTTGTGTGTTCTGTTACAAAGGATGGAAGTGCAATGCTGTGTGTGTGGCCAGTCTGGGAAACGACATGCAGGCTACTTGGCTGAGAGGGGGAAGAATGAGGATGGAGAGGGGGCTTCCTTCTGAAGTACACGTTCGGAGGGCGCCGGTGGGCGTCTCGGAGAATCGGACGTACCTTCTGCGACCAAGCAATACCCCGCTTCGGACTTGCAGTGCCGCTGTCACGCCAACCCCGCATCTTCGAGGGGCACGATCGCAACATCACATCCACCTCATTCCCGTGCCCCCAATGGTTCGACTACACCGTCCCGCGCGGCCCCTAAACAACCCTGCAGCTGCCGGCATCAATGTATTGGCCGATACACCCGCGACACGCTCCGCGGCCGCCCTTGGAAGACCCCAGGTTGCGTCGGCCGGGCATCTCTCTGGGAAACTGCTGGAGGTGCCCCCTCGAGCCCCTCCTCCACGATGTGAGGGGCGATCGGCTTGAAACGGGATACAAACGGTGGGACCGTGTATCAGGAATGTCCTGGCCGAATCCGTAATCGGCCTCGCCTGATTGGTCGTTGCGACCCCCTCGGAGGTTCGGAGATTCGGCGAGGAGCAAACGTCATTCCGACGTCTCGTTGCATTTTATCCCTTGCGCTCTGGTAGGAAAAGTACCTCTTCGCCAAACTCGTCGCTGGCCGGCAATGCCTCCCGACGTATTGTCTCGTTGGTTCAAAGCACAGCATGCTGTCAGGATGAGGAGCCGGAAAGTGAGGAAACGCTGGAGCAAACAGGTTCTGCGGATGATAACTGGAATTCCACGGCAAGGGATATGGTCACGTCCTGTACGGAATGCATACAGTACGGTGGACCTGATGCAAATCTGTTGCGTGGAAAGGAAGGTCGTGATGGTATTGTCGATGGTTGCGTGCTATGGAAGGAAAGAGATTGGTCATAGGGAGAGGGAAACGAGCCGGATGATTGGGGCATGGGCGTTTGGCGGTTCGAACGGTCCTCGTGTCACCACAGGGCCGTCCGGGCCCAGCAACACAATCACTTGCCACACACAGCCAGCCTGGCGATGAACCGCATTCTTCAAGCTCCAGTCGCTGGCATTGAGACTACGATCATGAACACTGCCAGACCCAAGAATTCCTCGGCCAAGCTTTCTGCATAACGATGCCACAGGATAAACTCCGAAACGGTAACATTTACCTTTCTGACTCACTCTTCGCCAACCCCTGACGGCGAGGGAGAAAGACAAAACACCAAGCCTGTCTTGATCCCCGAAGACGCCCCCAGTTATGACAAACAATTTCCGGATCAAACCTAATCTAAATTCTGGGCCTCGCACATCTTGCGATACATCCCCCCAAGAGCGATCAACTCCGTGTGTGTCCCCTGCTCCGCGATCTTCCCGTTGTGAAACACGCAGATCAAATCGGCATCCCTGATGGTCGACAGCCGATGGGCAACAGCAACTGTGATGCGATCCCCCGCCTTGGCCGCCTCGGCAAGCGCGTTCTGAACAATTTTCTCACTCTCGGTATCGAGGGCGCTGGTTGCCTCGTCAAGCAGGAGGACCTTCGGGTCCCGGATCAATGAGCGCGCAATGGCAATTCGCTGGCGCTGACCACCCGAGAGTTGGGTACCGTTGGAGCCGGCGGCAGTGGATAGGCCCTCGGGGAGCGATGACACGAAGTCCCAAGCGTTGGCAGCACGTAGAGCTGCTTCGATCTGAGAGTCGGAAACGGCCGGGGGATCTGGGCGGACAGTAGCGGTGCTGTTTGCATCAGTAGAAGCGGTGATTTGGTTGTCAACACCGAGCGCAATGTTCTCGCGGATGGAGCCTTGGAACAGAGTAGGTTCCTGCTGCACGAGGGATACGATGCTGCGGTAGAGTCGCGGGCTGAGATCGCTGAGGATATTGCCGTCCACGCGGATGCTGCCTGTCGACGGGTCGTAGAAACGCTCCAGCATAGCGATGATGGTCGATTTACCACAGCCGGACGCCCCCACGACCGCTACAAACTGACCCTTTCTCATCTACGGAGGTCAGCCAGTAAACTTGGAAATAATCTTCGCTTTGCCAGCCTTACCTCTAGGTCCACTCCTCGAAGGACCATCGCCTCCGGCCGCAGCGGGTACGAAAACCGCACATTGTCCAACTCGATCGGCCCCCCTGAACTCGGGCCACGGTCGCGGTTTTGATTCGTCTCGCGCACCGTCGGCTGCAGCTCAGATAGCCAGAAGATATAGTTGGCCGCGTTTTTGCCTTTGGCGATGCCTTGGCACACCGTTAGCAGTCTGTCTAAAGATGTAGTCTGGGCAACTCACTGGTGGAAAACTGGAACATCTGCGAGGTAGCTTGGCCCGAAAAGAAGACGCCCATGAAGGCCACGAAGAAGTTGTAGATGGATGTCTCGCCAAGGGCAACCAAGCGGCAGCCATACCTAAGACAGTGAGCGTTAGTTCGTGAGGCTCGCAAGCCATCAGTGGTTCATGGGGTAAATACCAAAACCCCAATGCCATGAACCAATACTCGATGGATTGTGTCAACGCAAAGCAGACCATTACCCCCGCCAGGGGCTTGACTGTCCCAGCTACTGCGTGGTCTAACTCGGCCGTGTACCGGTCAAGAACACGATCCTCAATCGCAAGAGACGAAACGGTGCGGATAGCCGTGATGGCTTCGGATGCAATGGACGCACCCGTCGAGTTCCTCTGGGAGACGCTGTGGTCTAGCCTCATATCCAACCGGATCTTCAGCCACCCAGCACCGAGGAGGGGAGGCAGCCCACCAAATACGATCACCAAGCCCAGCTTCCAGCTGTGGGCAATCCCGAGAATGCTGCAAGCCAAGACATTGAGCACGGCAATGAGAATGAGGGCGATGTTGAAACCCATCAGCTCAAATACAGACTGCGGATTCGAGTCGACACGACTCGCTAACGCACCTGTGCTGTTGTCAGGCCGGTCAAAGAACTGCAGGTCTTGCCTCAGCATGTCGTGGAAAGTCTGTCTGCGTAATTTGTGCGAGAGTGTCTAGAAAATCGGGTTAAATGTTGTGTAGGTCCTTGATCGTAGCGGAGGGGAACAATACCTGCGCAATGACATTCACCGCCAAGCCCATGACAAAATAGAACACCAGGCATCCTGCGGCCATGACGATAAACATGGACGCAAAGAAGTCACCGCGGTCCGTCATGGCATCGCCGGTGAGAGTGAAGACGTCCATCATCTTGGAGAGTAAGATGGCTTGACCGGGGAATACCGCAGCTGTGACACGGCAATCGTCAGAGAAGGTTTTGGGGGAAGCAATGGCAAGGAAGGAAATATGCAAGCACAAACGCACAAGCTCCAACACACGATGCCACAACAGCAAGATACCAAAACCTGAGCTCTGGGCTATACTTGACCAGGCGCAAGATGACCGATATCAGACCCAACTGCTTGCAGTTCTCAAAGTTGTCGCGCTCAATCTGGACCTCCATACGTGCTCGGTCTTCCGTGGCGTATCGGGTCATGGTCTTGGTCAGTTCGGCCGAGTGTCCTGGTTCATCGTCCGGCGCCTCATCGTGTTCTGGCTCCGATTCCGAACTGCCGGCCCTGACTGCAAGATCCTGAATTCTGACCAGGCGAGCGTATGTGCCATCTTGGGCAATGAGACCGGCGTGTGTTCCCTGTTCGACGACCCGACCCTTAGCCATGACGACAATGTTGTCTGCTTTCCGAATAGTGGCCAGCTTGTGCGCAATAACAATTGTCGTGCGCCCTTTCGCCGCCATGTCCAACGCCTGTTGAACGACAGCTTCGGCGTGGGGATCAAGCGCGCTTGTGGCTTCGTCGAGAAGCAGCACTTTGGGATGTGACACAATGCTGCGGGCGATGGCAATCCGCTGCTTCTGACCTCCAGATAGAAGGCTTCCACGCTGACCGATATCCGAGTCGTATCCTTTCGGAAGCTCGGAGATGAAACCGTCTGCAAACGCCGTCCTAGCTGCGGCTTGGACTTGGACCATCTGCTCCTCTTTCGGAGCATTCTCCCACTGGGTGCCGGCGAGTCCATACGCAATGTTGTCAAAAACGGATCCTTGAAACAATACGGGCTCCTGGGCCGTGTTAGAGAGCCGTTGTGAGTTGCATTTGGCTTCGGGCAAGCGACGTACCTGCTGGACGAGTCGGATATTCTTCCGGAGCCAGTTAAGATTTAGCGAGCTGATCGGCCGCCCGTCCAGCTTGATGACCCCAGACGAGGGGTTGTACCATCTCTCAAGCAAGCCGACAATGGTGCTCTTGCCGGAACCGCTTTGGCCCTGCCTGGATTAGTTTGTGGCTGTCAAAAGCGCCGGTGGACGTCCTTACCACCAAGGCAGTTACTTTGCCCGCAGGAAATCTGAGCGAAAAGTCGTCCAAGACGGTGGTGCCCGGGCGGGTGGGATAGGCGAAAGTGACTCTATCGAGCTCGACCAAGCCAGCAACGTCAGGTGGCTGTTCACCAGAGGTATTGAACGGGTCTATTGCCGAGTCCCGATCGATGAGCTTGAACAGTTGGGCCGCAGAAGTTGCTGCACGCGTGAAATCGATGGCGTACGGAGCCAGCATGGTGATGTTGATGGAGCCGATGACGACCGATAAAAGCACACTGCGAAACGTCACGGTATTAGTCAAAGAATGACAGTAACTAGGACGTATGAGTGGGCCGAGACTTGCGTGAAGATCTGCCCAGAAGAATCCATATCTCCTCTCGCAAGCATGTGGATTCCCTGCCAAAATGCGAGACCAAATCCTAGGTAGATGATGGTGTACTCGGCCGAGAACATGGCACCAAGCAGCGGCGAGATCTTGTCGCCCCACCGATGGGCGTTTACGAGATAGCCGTCAAACTTGGCCACCAACCTCTCCCGCATCTCGAAGGCATGGACGGTGCGGATGCTGGACAAAATACCTTCGGCGAATGAGTTGGCCTGGGCATGAGCCTCGAGGATTTTGGTCTCATAGCCGGCTTCGATGCCGCCAACTACTCCCATGACGATGATGGTCGCAGGGGCGACGCATAGTGTGATAAGCGTAAGTTTCCAGCTTGTGGCAAATGCAACGATGAAAGCTGTGACAAAGGCTGCCAACCCTTGGAACGTGAGACCCAGCTTTTCGGAAATACCCCCATGGATGAGACGGCCGTTGGACGTCGCTTGGGTAGCGATAGAGCCGCCGGTGCCGAAGTCGAAGAAGGCCACCTCCTGGCTGAGGGCCGATCGCAAGTAAGCGTGACGGATGTTGCGCACGATTCGATAACCAGCGTAGGTCAGCAGAGCATTGTAAATGTACGACAGCACGAATCTGCCGATGCCGAGGTAAACAAAGTAGAGCCTATCAACCGTGTCAGCCACGTATATCAGTTGACCGCAACGTCGGGACATACGCCATCTTCCCAACATCGTCCAGGAAAACTTCAGTTGAGGACACCCCTGATGCGTAGTCGGTAATGGTTGTGACAAAACCTCCAAAGATCAGGTTCTGAAGGGCAATGCTGGCTCCTGACGCAACAGCGGCAAAGACGGCGATGCCCTGAAGGGTGTACTCGAAGGCGGTGGCATAGCGGAAGATTCGCTGCACACAAAGTTAGCGAAAGAGGCGTCTTCTGGTGTCTGGTGCTTGCTCCGGTACCCAATATGCGTTCCAGGCGCTGTCGGTTTCCGCCTTCTCTTCCTCGCTTGGATCGCACGCGGTTGGCGTGGTGGACCCGTTGTCCACGCCTTTCAGCTCCTTGTCCTCTCCGGCGGTGGCGGACATCATGGATGGTCATGCGTGCAGAGGTGGGAGGTCGGGCATCAGTTTGGCAGACGTTACAAGGAGGAGTCGGGGATGCGAGATGTAACCGGGGAGGGAGAGCGTATTCATGGCCAGCCGGGGATGGCAGTTTTCGGTGGGTTCCATCTTGGGTCAACACTCGACCTGCCTTGGCGCCAAGTTGAGGTCGCCATCGCATTCTTCCGCGCGGAGGCCGAGCTGACCCGTCCAGGAAGCTCTCAGTGCACGACCGAGATGGCCGAAGCCACAGCCGAGAGCCTAGAGGACGAACGTCTGTCGGGGCTCCGTCCGCGTCATTGGTTCTGCGTGGCGTCCGCCTGGTGTCCGCTTGGCACCTCGGCGATTCACGCCGCACAGCAAAATGCCAGCGGCAAGATGAAGCATGTGGGTCGTTGCGGCTTGATTCACGACGGTGGCCCGAGCGCCGCATGACCGGGCTTCGCATCCCGCGCGTTGCGGCTGCGCTCCGCGGGATCCGTTTTGTCTCCCTGACTGCCTCCAAGATCCCCAGACACTACACCAACTCGCCCATCCACGTAACCCGGCCTGAGACAGCCATCCCGACTCGCACTGCATCTCGGACGGAACCGCCATTCACAAAAGCCGCGGTGCTGCGATGGAGGACGCGGAGGCGGACGGGGGCAATTCTCCACAGTCCGCCGCATCTCCCTTCCCAACCCCTGTCCCAAGGGCTGCAAGTCCATCCCTCGTCCCACTCACGGACGCCTCGAGATGGCGGCAAGGCGGTCCCCCTACACGTTACTAACATTTTGGTTTGTAGTGTGACGCCTGCCGGGCGCGCAAAGCATGTCCCCCCCCCCCAACATCTTGCCGACCCAAGCCAAGGCTAATTGGAATACTGATTAGATCCGTTGCAACCGGGCCTCCCCTTGCGCTCATTGTGTGCAGGCCAAGATCGAGTGCACTCACTCCGGAGCCAGGCCCCGAGAAAAACGAACCCGCATTCTCTTGACTCATCAGTAGTAAGTATCTTGCCACGGTGACCGACCAGTGCTTTCGGCTGATTCTCGCGTGCCTAGCGAGAAGAAGATCGACCTCATCGACCGTCGTCTTGACGGCGTACTTCGACTACTTGAGGGGCTCAAGACACAGCTGCCATCACCCTCGCCAGAGCCAAACGGGACAGCGAGCTCTGGCACGGTTCCTCCTTCGAGCCCTACGGGTCATGGCGGCTGCGGTAACCATGCTGAGGCGACGGGAACAGTGGTCGAGGGCGAATCTTCCCTGACGGCGCATTCAGTCTTTGCCAACGACCTCCTCCAGAAGGTTGTGAGCAGAGACTCCCGGCCCGAAATGCGCGAGAGAGTAGATGCTCTCCGCCATATCGTCGACAGCTTGAAGAAGCAGCCTGCCGCCGACGAGATGAGATACCCACACGCCCGACCCGTTCGACCCGTTGCCGTTGAAGGGTGCGAGTTGCCCCCCATCGACAAGACCTTGCAGGTTCTCAGGCTTGCGAAATGTTTGTGGCTGTGCTAGTTCTGTTCACGGGCATCCGTTGACGTATGAGGTAGCTCACAAACAGGTCGCCCTCGCATGGGTCTTCGATGTGTACAACATGGGAGATTTCCCAACAACCTGCCTTGCTGTTTACATGGCTGACGACTTCAATGCCGTTCACTTCATCACTGTCAACGTCGCCCTCCATTACCTCTTCTGGGCGTTTGGTAACCTGCTTCCGGATAAAAAGGAAGAGTACATTGGCTACTCTCGCATTTGCGGGGTCAACATCGAAACGGCCCTGTCCAGCCTGCCGTTGCATCTCCCAGCAAACAACGACGCGATTGTGGCCTTGTCCTTAGGGGTGAGGGCAAAACGTCCCGGCTTCACTGGTTCCACGGTGGCTGACTGGTTGACCAGGCTATCTACGCAGTCGAGCTCGCGAAGCCTTCTCTGGCGTGGACCCTATCATCCAAGGCATCCGAACTGTGCCAGTCTCTCGGATACCATCGGATTGGCACTTACAAAGACGAACCCCCAAATGAGGCGGAGCGAAAGCAATTCTTGTTTTGGGTTGCCTACGTCCTCGACAAAAGCTTATCACTCCGCCTCGGACGGTCGTCAACAATTCAGGACTACGATGTCACCGTTCCCGACACGCGCATGAACGGCCGAGAAAAATCGTCCACGGCCGCCTTCTTCGGCTTGTGGGTCATCGCATCCAGACTCCAGGGCCAAATCTACGAGTTGCTGTATTGCCCCGGCGCAATCGCACAGTCAGACTCAACACGGAAAGCCCGTGCCCAAGTATTGTTGCAGCGACTTGGGGAGCTTGATTCCCTCACGCTTGAGGCATCGGTGAGCCCAATGAAGCAGCAGGATATGACCGCCATCGACAGCATCTGATTCGGGATTGTGATAGGCAACATGGCACCAGATTTCACTAGAAACCAGCGGCGAGGAAATGACCAATTTCTTCATCTTGTCGGACCATGTTCTGCGCCTGTCACTTCGGACGCTTATCCACCGCGCGGTTCCAAATCCTCCCGGGTCTTCGAGAACATTCACGATCGAGTGCATTCAGGCCGCCAGAGAGACGTTAGGCCGTCATCAAGAGTGCATGGCCATAGTGGACAGCAGTCTAGTTGGGCTATTCTCCACATACATGAATTGGTAATGACCTCGCTGTTCCCTGAGCTCACTTGAGCATGACTGACAACCTAGGACAATTTTGTTCGCCCCATTCGTCCCCTTCATCGTTCTCTTTTGCCAAGTGATTGAGACTCGGGACATCACAGATCTCGGCCGTCTGGAAGCCTTCGTCGCTTCCCTGCAGCCACACAGATCGGTCGCAGACGCTGTGGACAGGCTCCGTCGACTTTTCCAGGTACTCTACAGTGTTGCGTCCCAATACGTCGAGTCTCAGACAGGGGCGGGCAAAGACGACCAGCAGACGAGTACAGAAGTCGACGCATGCCTCGCCACCCTGGGATTCCCTTCCCAACCTGGCCTCGGACAACAACAGGAGTCAGGGGACCTTTCGAACGACGTGGGTGATACTAGTGACCAAACATACCAGCGGGGGTTTGACCCAATGATATGGATGGGCAACGGGACTCAGCTTGAGAATTGGTTCTACAACAACGAGCAGATGATGACCTTCTTGGACGATACTTTTCCAAATGAGGAAAGATGGGGGGCCACTGAGAATGAATATCGCAGCGGTTAGAGGGGTGCCAAAAGTCGCCGAGCGCTGCCGAGGCGTTATCAAATCTCCTCTCGGGCCACGACAAATATATCCCCGCACACCGGGGGCTGCTTACACATTGGCTAACCACGACATAATGACACCCTCCATCACCCCGTTGTGATAGTGCACGACCGAGTCCAGAGCTACTTGGACATGAACTTCGCCTTCGCACTCTGCTAGCACAACATCCTTGCCCTCGAACTCGTTCAAGTCCGTGTCGCGGCCAGCCCGTATGGTTTCAGCCCCAACATGTTCCTGGGCAAACACGCGGCAGCAGTCAAGGAATATCTCGGCAGTCCCAACGGTGATCAGCGCCTTCCGGACCAACCCTTGGGAATTTCGAGCAAACACTTTGCTCCAGACTTGCCCTGAGTCCCGAACGCCGCACAGATTCGCCCAGATGTCGTCTTTGCTGCCCTTCCACGCTGCGTTGAACACGTCCACCTGGGCTCGGCTGAGGTAATCTCGTCCTTTGTTGCTCTCATAACTACCGATATCGGTACTTGTCGGAAGCCTCACAAACGGGCTCACAAACAAGGCAGCCCGGAATCGGCCGTTGACCTTGACCGGGACAGCATACGGGGACGGCTGTGTCAAATGTGCAAGCAGGGCACCGACAAGTTGCCCGCCAGCACTATCCCCTGCCAGCACAATATCTTCCGGCCTCTCATGCATCTCTTGGAGCAGGTATCGCAGGGCCGCGGCGCACTGGATCAGCTGCGCCGGGCACGGGTGCTCCGGCGCCAGTGAATATTCAAGGATGGCAACCTGCTTTGCATGACAAGCCGCGGCGCACCGCATTATGAAGGGCATGTGGGCTGCGCCTCGCAGGGGGTTGACGAAACCGCCACCATGAAAGTAGAGAAGCGTCGGGCCGCTTTCCTCCCGGGCTGGAGCGGGGGGCGTGAGGAGGTGGAGGGTTGGCGGGGGGGGATGTGCGCTGCTATTGGCACTGCTACAGGGCTGTGTCGCGCCCTCAACGGCGACCATTTTGTGAGCGATCTTGTTTTCGCTGCAGTATCGCAAGATCGCGTTGCCGCTCGAGACGCGCCGGAGTAGCCAGCGGAGGAGAGGGGCTGGAAAGCTTGCCCGCTGGGCTTGCAGAAACGTCAAGGCAAGTCTTTGGCGCCAGTGGAGGGCGTGGCTTTTATGGAGAATAAAAGTGAGAAACCATTGAGCGGCTGATACGAGCACTTGTGAGCTTCCGGCGCAGGTGACAGTGGCAAGGGAAGGGGAGAGATTTACCAAATAGTGGGAGCAGCACAACCACGGCCGCTCGATTCCTCAAGGACAGTCCCACCGTCGCGCTAGGCGCGCCCTTGGTATCGTTTTTATTCGCCATGACGGTTGGCTGTGCCGACGGAACCAGCGAGTGGGTGACGGTGTTGTTGGTTGGTGGTTGTGGGTTGATGGAGAGAGGACAGCATTGCTGTGTGAGCCGAGGCATGAAAAGCGGGGTGCATCATCCTGCGAGTTTGGGTCCCGCTAGAACTTGAATGATAGACCGGCAATTCTTGAGTAAATCGCTGGTGCTCAACGGACTGATCTGTCTTTCCTGGTGACTAAGCCTATCGGTATCGCGTGTAGGTGAAGACCGAACGCCCATTCTACTTACTGGTAGACACCTACCTACCTACCAACCTTACCTACCGTACCTAGGTAGTCAGGCAGCCAGACGGCCCAGCGCTCTCCCCCACTTCTTCCTCTGTCGTGGCCGGGGTATTTACACCCACAAGACCAGACCAACATCACAACACGCGTTTTGTTTAGTTTTCTCTGCTTCCCTTCTTCCCTGCCGCAACACTTCTTCCCGACCATACGCAGACCACGGCCTTCATCCAACAGTTTGGGAGTGCAGGTTATCCCCCAAACAGTCCCTCGCACGTGCGCTAGCTGTTGAAGTCTCTCAGTTTGCTGCAAGTCCGGAACAGGTTGCAGGAAGGACAAGACGCTATATAAAGCACCTGAGTTGTATGAGTACTCGGCAAATCAGGGTCTCCCTCCTTTTCTCTGCAGAGACTTATTGTAAACTCGGCCCGGCCAGGAAGCGGACCCGCGTTCCAACCAAAATCCCCACTCTCGCCTTCGGCCAACTCGAGCCGGGGATGGCCAGCGGGAATCGTCGATCCCTGATCTTCATGGCACTGCGCTTCATACCTGTTATTCAAGTCCCGGCTGCACTACTCTCCTGACTGCGGCATTCTGGTTGTAAATTTAGAGATATGGATTCGCAGCCCACTTCCTAAGAGTCGGTGTGACACGGTGTAGGAATACGGAAAAACACCACTCTCCAAGAGCCATGGACCAGGGTCTCCGCCCCACGATCTGCCGATCAGCGTCGCACCGCTGTTGAATACGAGCTGCTGCTGCATGCTTATGGGCATTCCGACAGTCAGCTGATCGTTCCATGCTCGACGATTTGAAGTAACGTGGCATCCTCAGCAGGATGCGACCCATACATAGCCTGAATCCATTGCGTCAACGATTTCGCTAACAAGCGTTTGTGGCTTTGTCGAGGAGACTGGAGAGGGCGGCTCCTGGCTGAACTGAAAACATCAATGGTCGGGTACTTTACCAACACGTACTTACTCTACGGACTTGGGGGCCGGAACATGGCGGGCATCGAGTTATATAAAGAGAGGGCGATGGCCACAAGGAAGTAAGCATCCCAATGTCCAGACATCTTCTCCGACTCACCTCACTTCCTCAACGTTCCAATCCCAAAGACCAATCCCCTGCACTCAGCCGTCATGCATTTCACCACGGTCTTCCTCGGCCTCATCGCTGCTGCCTCCAACACCGTTGCGGCTCCTGTCGACGCTCAATCTGAGGCTGTGTCCGCGATGGCAGATATACCCCAGTGGAAAATCACGGCCTTCACCAGATCCTGCAACGCCGGCGATACCTCCTGCACCATCTCCTTCGGCATTGACACGCAAACCGCCCCGGTCACCAGCTGTACGTACGTCGTCACTGGCTCGCCAGCTAGCCAAGCATCAACAGCTGGCCTCACCTGCGGACCCTACACCATCAGCTCCGGCTGGAGCGGCCAGTTCGGCCCCAATAATGGATTCACAACCTGGTCCGTGGTTGACTGGAGCAAGCATCTCATCGTGTGGCCTGCGTATTCCGACAGCGAGCTCGTCAATGGAGTTGCGGTGACCCCAAACAAAAGCTACGCCCCTCAGACTCTTGTTTAGGGAAGGAGAACTGGAACGAAAGCAACTGGAACGAGACAGCTCGGCGGCTGATCACGGACATAGCCGATGGGGTAATCTTAATGGAATTTCTTGAAACCCGTCCCCCTCACCATCGTTCCAAGCAGTGAGACATGTGCAGCCAGTTCGGGCCGAACCTGTCTTGTAAACCTGGGTTGTGCTTGATGCTCGGGCGTCGCCGACTCTTGCAGAAAAGTCTAATACAGAATACCGGAATGCGAATTTGCCATCTCGATAGCAGACGCCCTGGTCCATATCCCGATGGATAACGCCGGGGCAGCTTGAGAATTGAGATAGTAGCCAAGAAGGTGTTGCCAAGACATGCTAGATAATACATGACACCCCCTAAACTGTGTGGACATAAACATCAACATCCTTTTCACCCCTGGACCTGGATGTCGCAAAGGTTTCCCGACTCGTCGTGTTAAGGCGACGCTCATCGGTCGCGCCGTATCTAGCGGCAGTGGAAGTGAGCTTGTCGCTGCGGACCAGGGTGCGGAGCACGGGGATGGAGGCGGCAATGATGGTAATGGCGCCCTCTGAGCCACCCCAAAGAGTAACAGCAACGGTCTCAACTGTTTGGAGCGGGTTAGCGGCCACTGAAAGTCCTGACAAGGTGTCCTATGTTGGAGCTTTGGCGGGCAAGGGAGGGATGCGTCGACATACTTGCGGCGCCCGTGAGGTGGGGAAGCATGGCCATCTTGATGAAGGACGCAACACCAGCACTATAATGCACTGGAGATCAGCAATGCATCGCCAGGCAGGGAGGAACGCCAAAAAGGGGTGCTCGTACACAACACCCATGCTCATCGCGATGGCAACACCAAGCCTTTCCTTGATGTTCAGGCTCGGGCGCATGTGGAAGAGGATAGTCCAAGGGAGGAGCGCAAGAATCACGTCGACAGAGCCGGACCAGCCTTCATGAAATAAGCGTTAGTACCGACCTAACGTTGTTAGGGATTCATGATTTGGACGCAAGAGCCGCTTACCCGCCGACCATTGATACAAGATAACGATTTTGGCTGGGTCGATGCACGAGCCCTCAACGCTATCATCCCATATCTTGGAAACTGGATGGCACTTGAGCCACATAAACATCATGGTAACTGTCATAATGAGGCTCAGAGTGCCGATGATGACCCAGACGACAATCTTCGACCAGCCGCGGCAGAGCCTGAGGAGAGTCGTAGCGAACGAGAGCTTGCTCAAGGTGGCGGCGAGGACAGAGAAGAAGCCGGCAAAAGCGGCAATGAAGGGCATCTTGGGCATGTACGCTGGGTTCATGTCGTACCAGTTCTTGCCGTAGTCGAGGGCGACGCAAGCCGAGGTGGTACCAGCTGAGGTTACCAGGGAGACCTGAAGTTGGCGTGGGTAAGCCTCGTGTTCCTGCTTCAAGGACTGAATACTAAGAAGTTGCGTACCCAAGCCGCGATGAGAAGATAGTCATCCCACCAGAGACTGCGGACGCGGTCGAATTTGCAGTAGATGCGAAGGGCGAGGAACAAGGTGGCCAGGGTGGTGAGCAGCCAGAAGGCGATATTGAGCTGCTGGCCAAGGTCTTCGTGGGATCGTCCATCATCGTCGGTGGACGCTCTCGCTTGCACATCTTGAGTCTGCATTTTCAGGGCTCGAGGTCACTTCGGAGAGGGTCCAGTATTGACTGTGCTGGAGACGGCCCAGAGACCAAATGTGCGGCGAATATAGAAAGTCAGGGCGAGTGCTCCCGCGCCAATCAGGAGCTTGCTGCTCTAGCGCTCTTCTGGAAGGGTTGGAAGACGAGATGGAACGTCTAATTTTTCCCCCTCCATCCTCGGGCGGAGGCTGTCTTCAAAAGTAAGAGCAGAGGCTGGGATGGAGGCGGGCGACGAGGTCCCGGCGACCTGGACACGGCCCTCTGGGCAGGGTTTCCTTCCTCGAAGTATTCCCATCATTTGCTTCAAGGTCTGTCGACAAGAAGCCCCGCTCGCTGCTGCGTGCTAGCGGTCGTCGCTAGCCCGCGTTTGGGGTTGTCGACCGGGCGCACGGTGGCTGCAAAGGAGTTGCAGGATGATAGTCTGGGGAAGCGCCTTGGCGGAACAAAACCCCTGCTTGGGTTTGATCCCAAACCCCATTTTTACTGTTGGTTCTGTGCGTTTAAGCTTTCCGGAGCCAGATTCCTGGTTTCCTGGTCGTGAGGCGGAGGGTTAGAACTTGGTATGTTCCGTATTTCCTAAGGTATATGCTACGTGGTGAGTAATTAGAAACGTCAGATATGCATTTCACTTGCTGTAACGTATGTAGGTGTATGCTCTTCGCCTGCCCTCTCCAACTGGGACATCGGCTAAGCTGGGTGTATTGAACACTTCCAAGGACTGATAAGATCCGCCGGCCAGTCAACCCCGCTCCGTTCAGCCATGTCCTGAGAACATTGTCACACGATTGACTCAACTCTCGCGGCAGGCAAGATCACACTGCCCCCGCACCGCTCAGACAAATGATCGACTGGCTTATTGCTATACGCAGTAGCTTACAGAGCTAAAGCTAGCCGCTGAAGTGCGCTCGTCGCACGGATGCTCACGGCCGGCTGCGCCGTGTTCAACCCAGACCCTGCAAGGAGTTGAGGACCCTGCAAGGAGTCAGGGCCCGGGCGCAAGGAATCCTGCAGCCGGACAGCCAAGGGTTGAGGAACACGCCAGGTTGGGCTCTACAACCGTCACGTTAGACGGGAATACTAACTACATAATAAGATTTCACTCATTTTTATTCTTATCATCAAGTCTGCCAAGTCTTGCTAGTAACCAGGAACAGACGCGGGATTTTGCAATGGTTCAACTTTAGTTGATCCGAGACTCTTGCAAATGATGTGCCCACTCGACGGAGCGCTACCCCTGATGAGCGACCATGCATCTTCTTCGCGACCGGGGACGCACCAACGACATCGCGCGGAAGAGGACTGTGCGCTCAAAACCTCGAATTCGGGTGCGAAACGGGCTTCCACCCCTGCACCTCTGGTTTCGCGTCGGCACTTGGAGTCTCGACTTTGACAGAAACAACTCGCCAACAAGTGTTCTTCACCGCAGCACGTGAGCGCCAACGCTCGGACATTCGTGCTTTCAACACTAAATAACTACCTGGATAAAGAGTACCCTAAGGGCCCGGAAGTCAAGTGTATAATTGATCAGTATGAAGTGAGTGTAGAATGGTGCTCCAACTGTTTCTTCACCGGTCTTGATTCACCCCCAGTCTCAAGCCGCAGGATGGTTCGTTAAAAGTTTTTCCTCTTTTCCACGACTTCAGAAGTTCAGTTGGCAAACTTGACGACTCTCTCCGCTCTTCAACTGATGGCTGGCTTAGAGTCCCTCAACATGCTATGCCATTTATGAAACACGTTCTTAGGGTCGTATCGCTGCTTGAGCTCTCGCAGCCGTTCAACGTGGTCGCCAAAGGCATCCTCGGGTGACAAGGAGTCGTGTTCCAAGTTAACATAGAACGGAGCTCGTTGCCCAGTAGCTTGCTTGTCGCGATAGCCGCAGTTCGTGGTGATGTACTCCGACAGGCCGCGCTTGAAGGCACGGACTTCGTCATCACGAGTCGCGTCATCGTACATGAACACCATAACGGCCAGGTAGTGCTCGCCGCGGTTCGCGAACGCGGTTGCAGCGTGCGGAGTGCCCCGAATGGCCGCCGTGGGGAAAAACTCGAAGACGAGCATGGACTTGGCCATGTCGCTATGAGAAGTGGTGAAACCCAGAAACCTGCGCCCGGCCTCAGCAATGACGCCGGGGTCGAGTGGCATCAAAACACTACAAGACCCCATCAACCGGCGTCCTGGTCCTTCGAACCTCGGATTGAAGAGCGTATTGGTCGCAGGGTATGGTACCATCCCGGTTGCGTTGGCAATGGGACTGCACGCCAGCAAGGGCGCGAAGAACTGCTCTGCCTCTGCCGCGGGCCCGTTGTAGAAGACACCTGCGATGGCCACCGGCGTCTTATACTCCGGAGGGGCACATGCAAAGACGAGAGCGTAGTTGTGGCCCGAGGCGTCGCGGTTGTGGAACTCATTTGCAAAAGCCACGAGCTCTGGAACCTTTTCCAACGTAAACACTAGGGGGCCACCCCAGACATCGCCTTGAGGGTGTGCCCGCGATGTGAATTGCGTGACGATGCCGAACTGGGCTCCTGCACCCCTCACCGCCCAGAACAGATCAGGGTTCCGGGCCTCCGACACCTCGACAACAGACCCGTCCGCGAGAACCATTTCGACTGAGAGGAGGTTGTCAATGGCGAGTCCATGACGCGCAGTCAAAAACCCATGGCCTCCACCGAGAACCAGTCCACCCACGCCAGTTTGGTTGTAGAGTCCGCCAACCGTGGCCAACCCATGGGCAGCCAGCGCCGAGTCGACGTCGCCGAACACGCAGCCGCCCCCGTAGGTCACTGTCCGAGATGCTGTGTCCACGCTGACATTCCGCATTCGGGTCAGGTCTATCACCATTCCGCCGGTGGAAGATGAAGCACCACTGGTTGAATGCCCACCTCCGCGAGCCGTCAGGGGGAGGTCATGGGCTGTTGCAAAACGGATCGCGGTGGAAACCTCCTCAGGGCTCGTTACTCGTACCACAACCGCCTAAAACAGGTTGAATAAGCGACTTGTGTACACCTCAGGAACGGAGCTCGGTAGACGTCACGGTTATTAACAAGGGTCGGTTCTGTACGCACTGCTGGCCGTTCACTGCTCGTGCTCCACCGCCTGAGACTATCTTTGTATCCTGCGTCGTCCGGCCGGAGGACGTCGCCGGCGACGATGTCCTGTCGAAGTTGTTCGTAAATGTCCGGCATCTTGACTGCAATCTTGGCCCGTTTTCGTCTAATGTTGATGGCATGCCTGCGTGAGCTGGGGCTCTGCTGAGTCTTGATAGCGAGGACACTGGTAAAAGGCGAGTAAATGGGACTAATCGACGAAAGAGTAGTTACCACATTTCAATTAAACGCGATCTCGATCTCGCAGGTCCACCTGCTCAGCGATGTCATACGCACTCCGGGATCAGCCATTACGAGCGGTGCAGGCGGCTTCGGAATCAAGATCCGAAAGTTGTTCACGTTATGACGCAACGACAAAGGTTCGCGGGATCGATCTATGTGCCTATTGAGAACGCCACCTAATCGTCGCTCTGAGTTCGAAGATTTATTGCTAGTGTTGATGAACCGGGCTCTAGGCGGGAGGTACTGTTAATATTTTCGCAAACGTCCGTTAAAACCTGCTTTGATTCTAAGACATTGCTCAGGAAAAGCGGACGTAGATGAGCTGGACAGAGGAGAGGTTTAGGCGTGAGATGCTTCAAATCCTATGGCGGTTATCTGTTTGACCCCAGCTGACGGCTCGCGGAGGTAGACATTCATGAGAGAGTGAACGCCTGTCCAACAAGGCCCCTCAAACCCGAAGCTTGTCACAGCTCGTCGTGGCCTGAGCGACAATGACCTAGCTAGCCTTTTCTATACCCAAAATAGTACCCAATACCTAGTAGGCCCTCTTGTATCGCTTCCGGATCTCCCAAGTTTAGCGCAAGAGGCCTAAGAGAGATTAGGTGTGCTGCCATGAGTAAGAACCCAGAATCTCACATCATCCAGCCCTAAGCAGCCATCTTATCACCGACTAACCCCGCAACTTCGGGTCGCTGCCGGTGCTGGCCCCTGGAGTTCGGACTTTAGGTGCCGAATATTTATTAAAAACACATTTCTACATAGGTACTCACTGCATTTGTTCACTGCATCAGGTCTTTCTCTTTCTACATACTTACTGTACACACACGCCATCTTCGAGCTTTTCTCCTTGACATACCATACCTACCTTGCATTACATCTCGTTGTCATATACGATGGAGCGAGTTCAACCGTATCAACTTCCCCCGGCTTCTGTCTGGTTCAGTAAGCACACCTCTCCCACAAATGAGGACGTGGGTTCCTGACATCGAGCAGTAACTGGTTGTTCCTCTGGCATCGGAAAATCGCTTGCCCGACTCATTCTCTCTCAAGGCCACCGCGTTGTCGCCACTGCTCGCAAGCTCGAGGATCTGGCCCACCTGCCCAATGACGAGCACAATGTGCTCAAGCTCATTGTTGAAGTCACATCCCGCGACTCCATTGATGATGCCGTCGAGACTGCCCTTTCTCGCTTTGGCCGGCTGGATGTGGTGGTCAACAACGCTGGCTACTCGTTGCGTGGAGACACCGAGAATGCCTCTGAGGTACACCAAATTCGAGCTGTTAATGTCCCTTTCCGTCGGAAGCTCTCGGGAGCACTTTTACCATTGAAATTACTCCGTCACGCCAGCTAGGAAGGTATTAGCTAACGTTGTAGCAGGATGCTGCGCGACACCTCGTGGACACCATGTTCTGGGGGACTGTCCACTTGACGCGGCACGCGATGCGCGTGATGCGAGAAGTTAACCCGCGGCAGGGCGCCCAGGGGGGGGTTGTTCTCAATGTTTCGTCCATGGGAGGCAGGGTTGCGTTCCCCGGAAACGCGTTCTATCACGCCGCCAAATTTGCGGTCGAGGGCTTTACGGAATCCGTATCAAAGGAAGTGCGGCCTGAGTGGAACATCCACTTCTGCCTCATCGAGCCTGGCGGTGTCAAGACGGACTACCTGCATCGAAGTATGGTGACGGTTGATCCGCACCCCGCCTATGCTGCCCCCGACACCCCGACCAGGTTGATTGAGCGGTACATGCATGACCCGGAGGCCTCGAAGAACTGGGCCGATGTTGATAGTGTTTCCAAGGCCATGTACGGCATTGTCACTGGTGGCAAGGAGATTCCGCTACGGGTGCCACTCGGGCCCGACGCCTGGAGTATGCTCAAGTTGGAGAATGATAAGGCAGGGCAAATGTTGGATGAATGGCGGGAATTTTCAACCAGGGTGGGAAAGGAGGGCCAGTTCGAATCTCTCAAGTTTCTTCAGGGACAGTAAGAATAGACCTACCAGCCTCGCAGCCCAGCAGTATCTATCTTAGCTACGACCTTAGGGATTTTAGGATGAGGAGACATGGTTGCTATTGAGACTTATTAAGTAGAACCTTGAGACATATGCAAAAGTGGCAGCCGAAACTGTCGGCAGGGTCCTGAATGCGGCTTATTACCTGTAATTACTGTGTACTGGGAGATATCACTGGAAAGCTGTCGTGGCTGATTTCTCTATCACGACAGGTGAAGCCTGCGCTGAGCAAATGTCGAGCACAGGAAACAGAATACAGAATAAAGGGTGAAAAGAGCACAAGCCACAAGGTGGTGCCGTGCTAAGAAAAAGGCGTGAAAAGGGGAGGAAGCAAAAACGAAAAAGAAGAGCCAGAACCGAACCCCGAGCGTATAGGTAGAGAGAGTCTGTGTACTAGGCAAAGCGGCCGGGATGGTGAAGGATTGGTTTCTGGAGAGATTGCAAAAACCGGGTTCAATTCGCACCGATTGCGAGGAACCGTGGGTAGACAGCAGGCATAGGACAGGGTTCTGTCGGAATACCTGGTATATGGTTACATTAAACAAGGGGTGCTTCGTTGCTAGGTGGGGTGGATGCTCGGCAGGGAGAGCATTCATTGTGAGTCCGTGATCGGATTTGGTTGTTGGTCCGAGGGGAAAAAGGGGATCGTCGCGCTTTGGAGAATAGTATCGCCGCCATGGTTCAGTCGTCTCCGTATTTTCGGGTATTATTTTGCTGGGTTCTGGATAATTCCGGTCTTGTAGCCAGGTTTTTCGTGGTTCAGTGCCACTCTAGTACTGCGAGAAGCATAAACGAGCTAGGTATGCCAGCCGGGCCGGGGAGAAGGAAGAAAAGGACGCGCGTCGGTTCAAGCAAGGCATGGTTGTCCGGGTTGCCGTGCCTGGTCTCCACCCGCTGACGCGTTTGAGTAATCGACTCGGAGATCCAGAACAATATATACAATTGCTAGTCTCCTCGTTGCATAATGTTGAGTTTGGAGATATCCATGATCATCGTCGCTCCGGTTTCAAGACCTTCCTCAACATGGCCGGCGTCAGTGCTGTTGTGGCAGCAGCCCTCTTCTCATCCGTTGCAACCGCGGCTTGTGGTTCTGGAAATCACGTCTCTTCTTCTCTGACTCTGAACGATATCTGCACGACCAACTACACCCGTGGTGTGCTCCCAGATGCTCGTGTCTTGCCTGGCATCACTATCGATCCCTCTTCGGTTCAAGCCACCCTCGTCAGGAACGCGTCTGTGAGCTCAGAGTGGTATCCCTCCGCAACGATCGACTACTGCAACATCACTTTCGCGTACTCCCACGATAATATCAGCAATGACAAAGTCCATGTCACATACTGGCTTCCGTCCCCATCCGCATTTCGGAACCGCTACGTCTCCACCGGTGGCGGAGGCCTGGCCATCAATTCCGGGACGAGTTCGATCCCCAGCGGTGTTATTGTCGGCGCCGTGTCTGGTATGACCGACGGCGGGTTTGGCGACTTCAAAACGAATTGGGACAGCGTCTTTCTTGAATCAGAGGGAGTGGTGAACTGGCAGTCGACCAAAATGTTCGGATACCAGGCGCACCACGAGCTGGCCATCCTTGGCAAGGAGTTGACCCGGAATGCCTACAAGGTGACCAGCAAGCAAAGGATTTACTCCTATTACCAGGCTTGCTCCGAGGGTGGCCGCGAGGGTTGGAGTCAGCTTCAGCGATACCCCGACCAGTTCGACGGTGCCGCCATCGGTGCGCCGGCATTTCGCTACGCTCACCAGCAAGTGAACCATCTTACCGGCAATGTCATTGAACAGACAATGGGATACTTTCCCCCATCGTGCGAGCTCGACAAGATTGCCGAACTGACGATCGAGGCTTGCGACGTCTTGGATGGAAGGAAGGACGGCATTGTCTCGCGCTCCGATTTGTGCAAATTACGCTTCAGCATCAATAGCACCATCGGCGTTTCGTACTTCTGTGAGGCTACGAGTGGCGGCAGCTTTCCGTTCAGGTCCCGATCCAGGCAGTCTCAGAACTTCCGGCGCCAGTTCGGTCCGCCGAAGGCTACCCCGGCCCAGAACGGCACCGTGACGGCCGAGGGCGTCGCGGTCGTGAGTGCGTTCCTTGACGGTCTGTTCGACACAGAGGGTAGACGCGTCTACCTCCCTTGGCAGCCTGGCACGACCTTCGCGGACGCTACCGCAGCCTACGACGATGCGACGGGAGCCTGGGGTCTGAGTATCAACTCGCTTGGCGGAGAGTGGGTGGCTCGGTTTTTGCAACTGAAGAACGCGACCAATTTGGCCTCGCTTGACGGTGTGACATACGACACGCTCAAAGAATGGATGCAACTCGGCATGGACCGGTACTTCGACGTCCTGCAGACTACGAACCCGGACCTCGCGGCGTTCAGCAAGGCCGGCAGCAAGGTGCTCCATGTCCACGGTGAGCAGGATAACTCGGTTCCCACAGCCTCGTCTGTCCGCTACTACGAGTCGGTGCGCAACGCGCTGTACCCCGGCATGGGATTCAATGAGAGCGTGGCGAAGATGGACGACTTCTACCGCATGTACCTCGTGCCTGGAGCGGGCCATTGCGGATCGAACTCAAACCAACAGGGCTCGCCGTGGCCCCAAACGACACTCCAGACGGTGATTGACTGGGTGGAGAATGGCAAAGCGCCCGACACTCTCGCCGCCCAGGGCAACATTGACACTATTTGTCGCTGGCCCTTGCGGCCGATATGGACAGCTGAGGGTGCGCTGAAGTGCGAGTACGATCAAGCGTCGCTCAATAGCTGGGTGTACAATCTTACTTCGTGGGATGTTCCAATTTATTGAGCCGGAGACTCGCTTGATGTATTAGTTGTTTTTGGAAAGGAACTTGTTGACAGGAACCGTGGTTCCGATTGGAATACTTCGGGCTGCGGTGTTCAGGTGTACTGCCGGTACTTGTTTCAAAGCCTGTTGGTTTCTTCGGGAGACGAGACAACACCGAGCTAGCATCACTTATTTGTCCGATGGTCGCTGTTATTGCTTGCAACCCAGAGCTTTTACCCTTTCTTATTCCTAAGAAACCCGAGATCTTTCGGAACGGTAGCGCTGGGGGGGCCATCCAATTAGGTCGTAAAGCACCAGAGTGCCACATGCTCCATCGTGAATGGGCCATAATCCTTCAAGGCCGATATATATGTGAGACCAGGTAATTACCTGCCTTCTGCTCTCCTGTCAAATGCGACCCATCCCTGCCGCGGGCTCAACAGCTCGAGCACTCCTCCATGCCGGGCATCTTGTTCGCAGAACTGATCAAGACGAAGGTTAGAAGTGACCTTGCCCATCGCCATGTTCTTCTGCTCTACGGAGACTCACCAACAACAGCTGACCCAACAAGAACGAGATCTGTCAGAGCCAAGCCTGTAACACACCACCCACGCCCCATCTGTGAGACCAATGACGGAATAATGACGGCAGCTATTGCGGCACCCGGATTGCGCAGCATATTGCCCAGAGCGAAGGCACTAACAGCCTGCTGGGCCACACACTCCGTGAGGAACGCGGTCGTGGCGACAAGCACCCAGTTCATGCCAAAACCAGCTTACAAATAGCAGTCAGTACCTAGGTCCCTAGGTACTGAGTCACTCCAGGCTCTAAGTGAGCGGTCCGGACTCTAAGGTGTCCTGGCTAAGCAATCTACGATTTCTGCCACTGCAGGTTGAGGCAGTGCCAGAATTTCTCATATCTGCGTACAGGTGTAACAGGACGCACCGTCTCGGTGGAGTGTTGGCCGAGGTCCTCAGGGGTCAATGAGGATGAACGTGAGGATCAAGCAATGCCGAGATAAGGAACGGTCTGGAAAACGCTCGTATCTACAAATAGCGCAACAGATTCTCGGAAGATTGGGTGATGTTTGCCAACTTAACCTTGTGATCAACGGACAACCGGCCTCCCGGAGGCGGGTAAGGCAGTTTTGGCCTCTCTGGCGGTGTCCAAGGTCCACCGGTGAATCTCCAACCTTATTATGTACTAGGTCGTACCTTCCTAATCTAGGTAGTTGCTAACCGGCCTGCAGAGGTCAGTGGGTGGCCACTCACTTGTTCCACAGCAGGATTCCGCCCGCAACACGTTGTTGGTGTCGTTGGCCCGCCCATGCCCTTGTTTCGCCTTGGCACAACCCGAGTGTGGCGCCGTGGCCTGGACCCCTGTTGGCCACGGGCCGGGACAGCAGCACTCAGCTGTCAAAACGATGGGAGTCAGCACAAGAGGTACCTACCGTAAGGCACCTCGGGTATTTGGAAGGGACGCTAAAGCCACGCCCTGAAACCGCGGCTCACGAACCAACGGCATGCGGTCACTTCGCATCAGCAGACTGTGACTTCGATCTTCCAACACCGGGAATTGAACTCGAGACAACACCGCGGGTACCAAATCACCGCAGGGCCCAGCACACTGGGCTGACGACTGGCTCAGAGACTGGAAGCGAGACGGCCAAAAACGACTCGTGCGCAAGATGTTTGTGCTCGTCGCGGCGCTGCTCCTCCTCGGGGCCCTCCTCCTCGTCTATCACACCTTTTTGTTGCCTCCAAAATACCCAACTGACATTCCCGCCGTGCCCTTCTGGGTCGCTCTCATTCCGTTCTGCCGTGACGTCGACCAGTCGGTCATTTTCCACAACTACATTGAGCAGCCTCTCCGGACACGTGGCGCCGTGAAGTTCTTCTTTGGAGCTCGTTGGAACATCTTGGTGCAAAAGCCATCATACCTGGCTGAGATCTTCAAGGAAGAAGATCTCTACCAGAAGAGTGGCAACCAGAAGAAGATACCGCACAGCGTTTTGGCCGCGTTTCTCGGCGATAACATCATCTCCAGCCACGGGGAACAGTGGAGAAACTACCAGTCTGTCGTCAAGCCAGGGCTACAGCGAAATTTTGAGGCAGACACGATCGCGCGCAATGCAATCCGGCTGTGTGGTCTCTTGGGGGAGGCCCAACTTTGCGCAGGGAGCGGGGGCGTTCTCGTGCAAGGGATTTTGCAACGATACTCGACAGCCAACTGCTCCGAAGTACTGCTGCAGACCGATCTTGGTGTAAGTACTCGATCTATGCAGCGACGCGAGCATCTCTGGAGAGGAGAAGAATAAAAACCATCCGCCAACGCTGACATCCAAACTTAGGCCTTAGACTCGGCCGATGCGCCAATAAATCTACTCCAGACCACCGTGAAGCGCGAGATTTTCCAGCCGATCTTCATGAACTTCCCCGTCCTGGACCGGTTTCCGTTTCCCAGCCGCACTCGAGCCCGTCAGCTGGTGAACCGGCTCAGGCATGAACTAAGGATTGGTCTGGGGCACAGCTCGACGCGTGGCGCAGCCTCCGCGCCTGATGGGCTCGGTCGGAGAATGATAGACGCCAGGAATTCTGGGCAATGGAATGAAAAGCAACTCCTGGATAATCTGACAGTTTCCTTTGTGGCGGGCCAGGAGAACCCACAGCTATGCATGATTTCCACGCTGTATCTCTTGGCAAAACATCCGGTCAGTCTCGTGGGATCCGCTGATTCAACATCTACAGCGGCTAACGAAATATTGTGCAGGACGCGCAATCCAGGCTTTATGCCGGGATCCGGGAGAGAGTGCTGAACCGCACATGTCCAGATCTTGAGGTTCTCCAAGATATGCCCTTCCTGACCGCAGTCATCTACGAAAGCCTGCGCCTCTTCCCACCCATCGGGCAGCTGGTCAACCGGAAGGCAAGCGAGGATGCCTTGCTTGGAGGAGACACTGCCATACCCAAGGGAACATATCTGGGGTACAACTGCTACGCGACGAACCGGGATCCGGCCACTTGGGGCCCTACGGCAGACTGCTTTGAACCGGGCCGATGGGGCGACTCGACAGCGGCAATCCAGAAGAATTATCGTATGAGAAGGGCCAGGGCCGAGTTTATCAGCTTCCACGGAGGGCGTCGCGCCTGTTTGGGAGAGAGATTTGCAATGTTGCAGTTGAGAGTCACTCTTGTCACCCTCGTTAGCGAGTTGACATGGAGGCTGGACCCAGGCTGGGTGGACCGGATGACACCGGTATGTCTTTGTCTGGGTCGCGTCTGCCCCCCCGTTCAGTCTTCATGCTAACAGAACTTGGTGAAAGGGTGGGCCACTGTATCCCCGTGCATTGAGGTTGGTCTTTGCTCGCCGAACAGCAGGAAGTAGCGGGAGGTTGGGCAAAGCTGCCCAGCATTATTGAGGTAGTTGAATAGGCGAGGAGCAACCTAGACTCGATCAAGGCTCGGAGATTGCGTTGAATGTACCCAATGCGGATGACAAAACGAACAACGCCTTTCTCGGTTCGAGGCCACCTTGCCTACCAAAGAGCGTGAATATCGACTCATCTCGCGCCGATGTACATTTCTAGTTAAGGGGAGGGTAATGCGGCTCCTGTGTTCTTCCGAGGCGTCTGTTGGCCCGCCTCAGCCTGCACAACTGAGGAGCACAGCTCGACCACTTCCCACTCCCAAGGCACTGCACAAGCCTTGACGTGGTGCAGCAGAAACACAGAGTACATCATCCCGCGCATCCCGACACAAGGGTGGTTTGCGCCCCACAATTTCATGGTTGACTTGGGTTTGGGAGTTCTCGGCAACGGTGACAACCGGACGTTGATAACCGGCCTGTCGAGAACGGGCGGTGTACATAAAGTAGTTTAGCGGATGATTGCGCCATGCCACTGCATTCCTTTCGAGCCGTGTCGCCACCACACCCTTGCTTTGCTGTGTTTCCGGGTACCCGGTAGCTACCTGCGCTAATCGTTGGGAGCGTTTGAACCCTAAACCAGGGGAAGTGACACCAGACAACCGCATCAGGGTCGCCAAAAAGCCAGAGAGGCGGGTTTGTTGGCGATAGGTACCTACCTATGTATTGCGTAGGTACATGGCTCGGGGTAGGTACCCCTTTCCGACGTCGGTCTATTGACCCGTCCGAGACGCATGCAACATTGTTGACGCGACCCGGAAATATCGCCCCTTTTATTGATTATCAGGGACAGGGTAGCGAACGTGATCAGGTACCGAGTATTCTGGTCTGCTGCACCAACGGACCGACCTAAAACTTCTGGCACTCGTCCAAACAGCAGCCCGAGGACACCTGGGCAGGCAGGCGCCAGGCCTTCTGCTGCCTGCAGGGCTGTTGCTTTTTTTGGGACTAGTGCTCCGCGGGAGCGCCCGCCTGGCCCTTCATCCACGCACGCCGGGCCGCGGGCGCTGTGAGGCACCTGATATGCACCTCGTTTTGCAGGTCATCATTCAAAACAGATTCATCTCATCTTGACCAAACATACCCGAACGATCCCGCTCCTCTATTTCAAAGCTTGCCTTCCTCCTTGCCGGCCTTGATGCCAAACCTTTTCTTTCTCGCCTTCACCTCCACAGAACCATTCCGCCATCTCCATGGACTTCTCCAACGAGGGCCAGTCGTTCTACCACCGCTTTCAGGGTTCTTTTCCCCAGGAGAACTGCTGTATGGGCTCGCGCCAGCAGTGGCTTCGGGATAATTGGACCTCGGCCAAGTCCCGCTCAGATCCGATCACCCAGAGACTCGAGGATGCCGCACAGCGCGACGGGATGGCCGATGAGGCCAACAACGTCCGGCGGCCGGATCCCAGAGAGAGATTTGAAGAGTTCTTTGTCAAGTTGATTCTCGATCAGGCAGATCTCTGCCACAACCCCGATTTCCGAGCCACACAGCAGTCAAGCGACCAGGTGACGACTGAGCAGATCGCGGACGTGTTTGATAGCTATCTCAGATACCAGGAGGGCAAAGACGACCGATGGGCACTGGAGGGGCGGACGTGCTTCACCGAGCACGTCCGGCACTTCACCGCCCAAAATTCACCCATCGAGTTTTGCCTGCCGGCATTTCCGTGCAAGTCATCCAATCAGGACAAAGTCACCGGGCCAGACCCCGACAAGGGCGAGGAGCTTGCGTTGGAGCGCCTTCACGGGTTTGTGGAGGCCATTGAGCAGGTGTACCAGGCAGGCGCCAAGATTTGGATCATCAGCGACGGCCATGTGTTCAGCGACTGCATTGGCGTTGACGACGCCATTGTGGACGCCTACGGCGAGAAACTGTGGGCAATGAACCACGCCATCGGGTCCCGCAGAGGCAACGCGGACCGTGTTGGCTTCAAGTCGCTGGTCGACCTGTTCCAGCTCGCCGCCATCGACCCGGAAGAACACATCTTGGATCTCGCCCACCGCCTGGGCGTCCCCAGCATTGACCATCACGTCACCACCAACCTGACCGACGAAGCCGAGCTCTGCCGGCGGATTTTGATGGCCGGATGTGGCCCACACAAGTCATCTATCCGGAAGAGAATTGAGTCTAAAGATCGGACAATCACCGCCCTCTATCGTGGTTTCTCCCGCTTCATGCTCGAGGATCTTGAGAATCACCGGCAAACCCAAGGCATGACGAGGTCGCAGCAGAAGAAGCTGTCTGCAAAAGTGGCGCTCGAGATGATCTTGGCAGGTCGCCTTCCAGTTCCATCTCATCTGGCTGCCATGTTGCTAACGGGTGGCAGCGAAACCAAGCATACTCCAACCTAGTCGAGATGCTCTTCCCCAATCACGTCCGGCTGTCCATACATGCGTATGTTTCTCTGATAACTGAACCTCTCAATCTCCTGGCCAACTAACGACTCAAAGCCATAACAATGCCGGCCCCAAATTCGGCATCCAGCTCTTCGACCCGGCCAAAATCCGCGCCGTTGAGGTCCTGTCGGCAGAGGGTGAACTTACGGCGTCGCTCGACATGCTGCACATTCCCACGCCGTGGCACAACAGCGTCATACAACTGGATGGGAGCGACTTCACTTTCGTGACCAAAGCCAAGCTCGCGCGAGCAGCAGTTGCAGCGGGGAGCATGACGGGCGGGCTGGTGACCACCGGGGAGGGAAGGGCGTACTTTTCGCTGCGCAAGAAGCATGCAATTTCGAGTACGGTGCTCCTGGCGGCTTCCAGTACTCCCGAAGTGGCAAATATAGAGAATGAAAAGGATGCGAGGGTGGGTGCTGCGGAGGCCACCGTCACGGCCGGGAAGAAGGTCGTCGCTACTCGTGCAAGACTCCGGAAACAGACGAGCCCCCTGGAAAATGCGGATGCCGTGGTGACGGCCGTGGAGCGGCGTAACATGGACGGTCTGTCCGCCGCTGAGCCATCTTCCTTCACGAGGAACCCTTGGCTCGACCGGCTGCGCTGGATTCTGTCGCTTTTTCGGTCCCGTGGGTGGTGACCCGACATATTCTGCATCCGGCGTCTTTTCCTTCATTGCCTCCCGGCACTCTTGGAAGGAGCGCTATTTTAAGCTAGTCGTCTTGTAATCAAATTCAATGCCAAGGATATGAGAATGTGTTTTGTCACAGGTGGCGGGCGAGCGGGGGTTTTCGGTTTTAGAAAGAGCTCCATGGCAGAAGCTGCGGAGTGGGCGAGATGCACGAAGGATTTGCGCCTCTGCTACGTCAGCTTCCCTTATTATATCTGAATCACACAAAGTACCTACTTGGTAATGCTTGCTTGTTGGGAATGGCGTGAATGTGGTAGTCGTTTTGCTTAGGTACCTACCTAGGTACCTCTCCGGCTGAGCCCTCGTCCATGCGCTCCAGATTCTGCAATGCTTCACATCCGTGTAGGTAAGGTACCTAATGACTGTGTCAGAATATACCGTAGGTATGTCTTCCGGTTTGGGAAGTTGCTTATTAGAGGCGACGGAAATACCCGCAGCTCGAGCTTCATGTGTCACCACAATCTGCTCAAACGCACGCAATTGGCTCAGTCGGCGCTTTCCCGGTTCCTATGTGCGAGAACCAGCAGCCCGGCGAGCCAGACACCACCTTCTGGCACTGTCTGGGTGCCTCCAGGTAGTTCGTGCCCGCGGAATCGCTGCAGGTTGCCAAGACCTACCGGGCAGTGCGTGCCAGGCCCGAATCGCGGGTCCTGAAGTTTACCTAAAGTTCGGCCTGCCCCAGCCGGAGCAGCTCGAGGCGTTGCCCCCTTTTCCCCCCTTCCCTCCCCTTCCACCCAGCGAAACACAACCAACAATTCCGAAACTGTGGCGGTTCTCTACTCTGTCCATCGCAACAAGAGTTTCCATTGAGTGCTGAGACCATTGCCTCGGTATGGATCACGGCTCGGTGTCTACGACAGCCGCATCGGCCGCGGGTGCTGCTGTCACCGACACGAGTGCCACGGTTGGCATGGGGGGTGGAGGTGGTTGCAAGATCTCGGCAAGTCAACGAAGATCCAGGGATGAAACAATATTCGATCAGGTCCGGGCTAACAACCGAACACGTGCGTGCAGATGCTCTGGAACTGGAACACGATAGACTCTTGCTTCCTCGCCTCGTCATGGAGAATCACCTCAACCAGCGTCTTTGCTGGATCCTGCATCGGCGTCGTCTTGCTCGTCATCTCGCTCGAGATGCTCCGCCGCGGCGTCAAGGAATACGACCGCTTTCTCATCAGCAAGCACATCAAGTCGCAGGTCAACAGGGGTTCCCCCAAATTCATGGTCGATGATGGCAGCGTGGGTCCAGTACGTGGTGTCACTGCCAGCGGGTTTCGCCCAACGCTACTAGAGCAGGCCGTCCGGGCCCTGCTGCATACCTTGCAGTTTGCCGTGGCTTACATCGTGATGCTGTACGGCCAACCGAATCCGATATTGTTGTTCCGCTCAGGACCCTCGCTGATCCCGTCCAGCCTCGCCATGTATTATAACGGCTACATCATCATCTGCATCCTTATCGGTGCCTACGTGGGCAGCTTCATCTTCCATTGGCAGCCACTCGGAGGGTGAGTCTCTTCTTTTTGTCAGGCTTCTTGGCAGCCAAGAGGTGGTTGTTTGCTGACTCGGAACTGGCACAGCGCACTGCAAACCAGCGCTGCAGAAGAGGGCACCGTGTGCTGCGGATGAGGTCGGCAAGCTAATTACACGACTAAGCAAGGGGCCTCGGCCGCTTCACTACTTTAACTTCACTTTGGCCAACAGGGCTTAATGTTTCTTCCTCGACGCTTTCCTGGTTGCTGGCGTTTAAACCAGCGGTATCAAGGTAACTACCTTATTTAAGGGGCAAATGTTTACTCGAGTCTTGACACATTGATACAACCACCCGATGCCGTCATCGGACCTGGAACAGGATAGACGCTTTGACTCATCGTTTCCGGCCGAGGGAACCCTTCCTCGGGTGCCTGCATGGGGAGAGAAACTCCATCAAGCCCCTCTTGGCACGTCCTGAGAGGAAAAAGATTGCTGTCGTACTCGCCGATTCCCGTCATCGTTGGACCATACAAATGGCATAGCAATGCCGTGTTTGATAGCGGATGATAGGAACAATATGTCCTGCATTTCCGGCACGCTTCCCGCGCATCGATGCCACATCGCGGACAATAAGCCGACCCGTTTCCCAGTCTCTGCTTCAGTCACGGATGTAACGGTAGTAGGCCAATGAATCTAAAAGAGTGCCACTCAATTTACGCAAACCCGGTATCGAGATGCCGTCAACAAAGAACGGCAGCTGGAGAGCTGGCGAGGAAGGGCGGTCTGCTTGCCGTCCTGTCGGATCAGAGATTCGCCACTCAACTCCGATCCGCCGCTCATTGGTTTTAGAGGTCTGCAAATCAATTTCTAGCATTATCGAGATGCAGGCAGCACGACATCGGCACCAAACGGCTGCAGAGCCAGTGTACCAATGTCACCCTCTCCGTCCTGGTGTAAGTGATCTCGAGGTGATCCTTCCCGGCCCCGACGCAGGGGCAACCAGCCGCCTATCACCTCCCTCGTGGAGAGAGCGGGACGCCTGCAGCCAAGACATCTGATCTGACAGAAAAGCCCGGTGTACGTCGCAGCCGGTCAACCCGAGTCTGGACATCATGCCGCGTTGGAATGCCGTCTCGAACCAGGTTCGCCACCCTCCTCATTCAATCAAAGATATCCGTTTGGCGATATTCGCCTACCGCAGCCGCCTGAGCAACAGCCGGTAGAGGAGGTTCTAGGCGGTGCCCACCTCCAACGGTGTTTACCCACCCCCCTCCCGACCAACTGAGCCAACCAATGTGGCGTGCAGTTCCCGGTGAACGGCGGCATTCGCGGCACCCATCACATCGGCCGGTGGCATGCTGATCGGGAGGGAGTGACGAGAGCCACGACTCACCGACTTTACCGGCACCGGCTAAACAACCTGAACAAATCAGTCAACATGCTGTTGCGGCACGCTGACGAAGCACCAAGGGAAGCGGCACCACGACGCATCATGCGGTCGTGAGGCGCTCCAGTTCAGTCATATCGTCCCTCCCTCACGCGAACCCTGTCCTCTAGCATACCTAGATTCGGCAAGTCTGTGTGAAGTCTGCGGTTTTTATCATCTGTTCGGGCCGTCTTGCGGCTTGGTGGAAGACCCGAGTCCACACTTGACAAGTCGGGTGCATATTCTTGCTATGCGATAGGGGTGTGCCTAAGATGTGCCGAGACTTGATTCATGCCATTGATCGAGATTCCCAGGTTGTTATTGTTGCTACCACACATTGACAATATGCTAACGGTGGACAACTTAACCATTTTGGGTATCGTTGATCAGTACTGTGATTCATCTGTGGCTGATCTCGCACTTTTGGGCTGGCGGGGGGGTGGGGTGCGTCTATATCTACTTAGGTACCTAGGTATCTAGGTACCTAACCATTGCAAGCTTGGAGACGAACGGTAAAGCCATCGTGGCTTGAACCTCTTGGGCTAACAGCACTTCTGAGATCCATTTGATAACCTTGGGGAAGTCTTGCAACTCAATGAGAGACGGCTGAAAAGACAGCCAAGCTCAGCCTCTTGATGTCTGGTACCAACTGGTTGATGGCTTTGTCGATAGCGTGGCATAAGGTCACGGGACAAGTTTGAATGCGTCGGTTTGAGGCTGAAAAACTGTAAGAGACAAAAGGAACGAGTCTAATAATACAGGCAGAGACGTGCGGGCTTTCCCAGTACCACTGCTCCTGTTCTTGTCTCTGATTTCAGCGATCTGACCTTTCGGTCACTTGGCCCTCGCCTTTTTCTCCTCGCTCTCTTCGTCATCCACCTTTCCCCCAGCGCCCAGCTCCAACTCCTCCACCACGTGTCCTAGTCGATGAACCTCCCGCTCAGCGTCTGTGTAACTGAGGGCGCTCGGCCAAAGCCTGCTGCGAACATGCCTCATCTGTGCGGCCACCCCGGGCTCTGCCGCCTCGATGTTACCGACGACCTGGACCAGCTGCTGTCGCTCTATGGAGCCCAATCTGGCTTTAAATATGCGCAGAATGGCCTTGTTGAGGAAGTAGCTTTGACCTTGCTCGTGTAGGCCCTTGCCAACGAGTGCGAGGGTTGCACGGAGCGAGTGGAGGTCCGAGGTGGGTGCTGCCCGGGTTGGGTCTTCGTCGGTAGCGGAAAGGGCGGCTATGCGGTTGAGGGCAGCGAAGCCCAGTTGGGCCAGGCAGTGGCTCAAGAATATGTTGCCATGTTCGTAGCCGTGACGGAGGTAATAAACTCTGAGAAGAGTTTCGAGGTGCCGGAAGGATGCGTCTCGGATTTGGGCGGGAGTCTCTGCGACGCCATTTTGGTCAGGCTGCAAGTCGGAGGTGGGGAAGGCTTGGTGAGGGTAGCGCTTGAACATGCTGTAGATGTTATACACCATGTTGTGGTAGTTCATGCTGCTGATGGTTAGGAAGAAAGTACAAAATCTCTCCAAGACCCCCAACTGAATCCAAAATTACAAAAAAGATACGCCACGCCACTCATACTTACTGGAGCATCAAGTGACTCGGGAGCGCGAGTCTGCCGGCGCTCAGAGGCTCTGGGAGGTCGTTGTACCACTTTTTTATATCACGATAGTGCGAATTCGTCGAAGCCCTCCACTCTCTAGACAGTTCATCAAAGTCGCCCTCAGACCTTCTAGATCGAGCCACCATTGCCCAGCCCTTGATAATGAGAGCCGAAAAGCCCGACTGTGCCTTGAACAGGTGGGGGAACTGGGTTGTGTACAGCATCGGATCCATGGGATACCTCAGCCAGGCTTGACCGTACCAGTTTGGATCGGCGGATGGGTCTGGTAATGCTGAGGCGGGGGCTGTCGTGAGCAGAGGCGGCTCAAAATGGGCCAGAGAAAGTGTGCTGAGACAACTGAAGTCAGCTGAGGACTTATAACCCCCGACGGGTGCCGCACTACACCGGGGGTACTTGCCCTTGCCAGTTATATAGGGCCCATGCGGTAAACACCCTGGAGTTGTTCCTCCTGGTGTCCTTTTCCGGAGCTTGAGAGTCAAACAGCCGAATGCGCCGTGCCATTCCAATGGCTTTCTCGGTGTAGGTGAAGCCGATCGCGTCCGCAGCGCTAGCGAGGCTGATGAGATTCAACAGTATGGCAGCTTGGATGGTCGTCATCCGCACGCGGCTGCTTGATATCTCCATTTCCCAGAGTCTCTTGGCCTCCGCGAGGAACTGATAGGTCGAGTTTCGGGGATTCCAGTGTTCGTACCGATTCGGTAGCTCGTTAATGACCATCTACGGAGACCCACATCAGAACGCGGCACTACTGTAGACACGGAATGACTCTCGAGTCTGGCACACTCACGCTGCCTAGTGCAAGGACCGCATTTACCAGCAGAGACGAACAGCAGCCGTTGCGCCCAGCTGCCATGTCCTGCAGAAAATAATCCTTCTGGAAAGGGGGAATAGCGTGATACTCGTTGAGAATGTAGTTTGCGAGCATCTTGCGCATCAACACGTTGTCCGAAGAAACGGTGGTCCACTCAGACGGCTTCACAGTGTTGAGCAAGGGGTCGACAAGCTCGGCAGCATGATACGGCTTGTCGTAAGTGCTCCGTGACTCAGCCCGGCAAGGGTGATTCGCCAGAACGAGGCCCTGGGTGCCCGAGGAGCTGTTTTCCATCCAGTCATCCAACCCCGAGTTGAGATACGGGTTGTCGGACCGTAACAGATATGCCGGCATTTCCTGGACGATGGGAAAGACGAACCGATACCGACTTTCAGGAGCCAAGGCCAGCTGTAACAGCAGGTCTCCATCTCTGATGAAGGACAAGATGGATTCTGGCTCCGTTCCATCCTGAATTCGTTTAATGATCTCACAGGCTTCGGGTGCGGGCCTTTTGCGCAGATGGTCGAAGATCTGGCTGTAGGTCGTCTCCCGGGATGCGGTCTCGGAAAGCTTTCGCTTGAGCGCTTGAGCATGTGTCTCGGTTGCGGAGCTCGTGGTGTACACGCAACTGACGCCCCCTGCGACACAGTAGCTGCACGCCGGCCGGGCAGCGTTGCACTAGAAACCTCGCTGTTAGCGGTTGCTAGATGTATCGAAGCAATGCAACCATCCGAGGCCTCGAGCGGCTCCTGGCTCACCTTGACTTTGCGTTTCCTGCATGTCTCGCACGCAGCCGTGGAGTGTGCCTTTCTTCGTGGCAGGAGAGCGGCGCTCTCGTTCGCGATGGGGCCAACACGCATGAGTTGAGGGGGGCGAGCAGGCAGGAGACGCCGCGAGGGTTCCATGGGCATGGTGGTTGGGCTTTGTGCATGGTTTTGCATGGCTGCGGGGGTTGAAACAGGCTGTTTCAACCAAGTCCAAAATACTGAGTCGGATTCAGCAAACCGTGCCTGGGTGGGTAAGCAAGAGAAGTGGTTGAAGCTGTCAGCGAGGAGAGCGTGGTTTGCTTCAGACGGATGGGGGCGCACTGCTTTTTCTCTTGGCAGACCGCCTCCCAGCGTGGGATTCTGGCCTGGCAAATCAGAATGCCAGGATCTTGCTCCGAGGACTTCGATCATGGAATCTTCAAAGGCGGCATACACAGTACGCATCCTGTGCCCGGGAAGAAATTCCATATCCGGCCGCCCACTCAGCGTTCTGCTCTCGGGGACATTGCCTGCCGGGGGCCACCACCGGAGCCAGTTCCACCAATCCCATGGCACTCTTCTGAGCCCATCAGACTTATCGGTGCTTGTCTCATCGGCTGCGTGGTTTGACAAAGCCACAAGGAGCAAAACAGGTATGCAGGCAGTCGGAACGGGCACGGGCTGGTTGCAGCCAGAACACAAATCGCCCTGCCCCAATAGCGACGCCTGGATTCTGGACCTGATCCGTGAGTCTTGCTCCGCCAGGAATGACTTGACTAGCAGGCGGAGAGCTGAACTACTGCAACGAGTGGTTGGACAAAGAGTCCAACTTCAGGTCTCTGGAGTCTGGACCCAGCCTCGACACTCGTTCTCTTTGTCCTCGTGGTGACGGGGAGCGCAGAGCGTGACGAACCAGCGCTAAGCCAAACCCAACACAAGTGCAGTTTGTCGGTGTGCCATGCATCCTCATCTCCCCTTTGTTAGGTCTGGACACTAATTCACATGGATCGGGTTGGTCGCCGCCTCAGGACAGGTTGACCGCCTTGACCGCAGAGTCGACGATGTACCGTTTTCCCGCAGTTTCCGTCACCGTATAGACCCAACGGTCCCGTCGCTTATCGTAACTCAGGTCCTCAGGGCTCTGCGGGAAGAAGCCGACATTGTTGTGAGCAGGCTGGCCAGGGATCCAGCCAAACGTGTCACTACTGTTCTTCCCGTTGCTTCGTGAGATGTAAAATCTCCCATTTGCCGAGACGACGCCCTGCATGTGCTCAAGACCCACGCAGTAAATAGGCCCACGTCGCCTTGGCCGTCTTGCCCTCCATTTGGAGCCGTCCAGTTGTCTCATTGAGGGCGAATTTGGCCATGTGAACTGGCATGGCAGTCCTTGTTTGGGAGTCGCCCACCAAAACACTCGGCGGGAGCTCGGTTCGGCGGGAGCTCGGTTCGGCGGGAGCTCGGTTCGGTCGAGGGCCGTGTAGGAGAAACTTGAGCCGGAAAGGGAATGAGGACGACCACTCTTACCATCCGAACAGTGTTGGTGATTCTGCGACCGGGAGGGCTGAGAAACGGAATCTGGGTTCGAAGCACTGACCTGATTTGACAGGTACACTCAAGGGTATCATTTGCCGTTGAAGGCCGTGTCTGGCCGGGTCTCATCCGCAAGGTTTGATCAAGAATGAAAGCATTCTCGCCTTTCACATTGTGTCTCATGCACATCACTAGGCCTGGCCTGCTATTTAAACAACAACACTCGGCTGCGCTCAATCCCCCTGATCGCCTACGGCAAGCATGTCAGCATGCTCTGCAGCTTCTTCAGCACCAGGGCTTGCTTCACTGCGGGTGCCGTAGTTTTGTCGTTTGCATCTCCAACGCTGACGGAGATGTAGCATCCATCCATCCCTACGACAGAAGTCTCGGTCGGTAGCCGGGTCTCTCCGCACTGCTTTGTGTCCGGGGCGGAGAATAATCCAATGTTGATCCGGCTGAGCACCCACTTGAACTGGCTAGCCTCGGTGCACCCGCCTCCAACCGCAGGGAAGTTCACGTTGAGGAAGACGTCATCAGGTAAATAGGGTTTTCCGCTCGCGATCACAGCGTTGGTGAGAGTGGTGGCCAGTTCAGCATACAGCCTGCTGCGCAGGGGCTCGGGGCTCGTGTTCCACGCCAGAGTGCCATCGGAAGCGCCAGAAAAGGCGATGGCGGGAATCTTTTCCTTCTTGGCTGCATAGACAGCCGCGCCGACTGTGCCAGAGAAGGGCACGGCGAGATAGAGGTTGCTGCCGACATTGGGCCCGGAGACGGCCAGCTCGGGGGCTTCACCGTTCCAGAATTGCGGTCCAATAGTGTCGATGCCGTATCGCATTGATGTCACCGGGAAGGAGTTGACCCAATTGAGCCGAGGGGAGGTCGCGTTCCGCCCGATGGGGCCGCTGTTGGCGGAGCAGCTATCATACTCGCACGCAGACTTCCTCGGGCTCGGTTCGATGTCTAGGGAGCCTGTGCCTGTCATCAGTATTTGGCAACCCAAGAGTCTCGCAGTTATTGGGCTGAGACGGCATACTTGATCCCGACTTGTTTTCTGCAGGCGCCGAGAGGACAGCATCGTGACCCGAGGAAATCAGAGCGTCATGGAATGACCGAACATATTGCTCCGCCCAGCCATCGTCATTGGACTGGATGATGCGGATGCCGAGGGCACCAAGTGCTGGCAACAGGGCAAGGAGTGCCGGAAGATGCATCTTGTGACCGGTGTCCGTCGTGCGATGGGGGTCGGAGAGGCAGCGCTGGTATTCGTCAATTCATGAACCATCATTTTATACCAGATCTACCGTGTATGGGACAGAATACATCCAGGCATGTGCAGAATGAACGGGGCCCCGTTTGGGGGGCCGTCAAACTCGGAGCAAACGACTTCCTGGCCAATCATGCCCTGTCGCTGGAGCCATGCCCTGGTTCTTGCGACCAACCGAGTGACCACTGGCGGCTGCGAACGTCGGCCTCCCGCTTTTGATTCGGCCAAACTCGCCACGTGCCCAGCTCGTGGGGATGAACGCGCTCGACGCGTTCAGGGGCAGCGCTGTGCTGTCGTACTCGGTGGCGAAAAGGGAGCAACAACCGAGAAGCCAAGCTCCCAAGGTATTGTTTGGCCTCGGCGCAAACTGGCACATGCTGCCATTGTCATGATTACACGCAAGAGACGATTGAAAAAAGAGAGAGGCAGGCAGGCAGGCAAAGAGAAGACTTGGGCTTCGACCACAACTTACGTTTCCGACAACCGGGCGTCTAATTTCCCCTCGGCCGATTCTGCCCCAAGTGAGAACTTGTTTCTGGGCAACACAGTTCGAGACGGCAGTATTTTCGGACTGCGGTGTTTGACTTACACACTGCAGTCAAGATTTCTGTCATGCGGTTTGGGACAACCCGGCCACCGCGCGCGGCAAAAGTGGCACGTTCTTACGGCATCAGGGGAAGCGAGTTTCCCATTGACAGATCTTCACAAGCACCAGAAAGATAAATATACCAAGACCATATCATTTGAGGTCAATTGAAACCCAACCCTTATCCCCTCTTAATACATGTCAGTTGCTCCAATATCGCTTATCGCTCTGCCTTGTCTCAGACTTCAAGCTACCTTGAGGCCATAGCAGGTACTAGACATGCTGTCTAGGCAAGGTACCCAGACAGTCAATATTAGCTAAGGTAGCTCGAGGGTAGGTCCTGGAATCATTACCCGCTCCGACTGAATCAGATTTCAACTGCTTCGTCCCTTTCTTTTCCAAAACCTCCAAACCACGCGGTTCTTCGCTTCTTTGCCAGTCTCGCCGAGGTGCGAGCTCGGTTGTCTGACGAGGAAGCGGCGTGAAACCAATTGAAGAAGCGTAGACCGAAAGTCATTAAATGCGACCTTCAGGCCAAACTGGCGCCGTCTTGGAAGGATTGGATGCTACAAATCTTCTTGCGAAGAATTGAAACGAGTCCGAACGTGTTGACGAGAGACAGGATCGCGTTTTATATTCTGCTTAGGTGGCCCAACCTGGTCACCTCCAACAGTCACCGCGGTCCATGGGCCCCCGTTTCATCACATTCCTTCACACCGCTGATGACACCCGTGCCGCCAACTCGTGAAATCCCAGCATGTCAAGCATTTATCGGGGCAGAAGATGGCGTATAAGCCGGTGTCAATGATACTTCGGCCATGCCATCCCTCTCTTTTTCGTATCCTTCACGCAGAAACCCGAGCATCCATCACCTCTATCACAATCTCAACCGGCTTGTGTCACAATTATACCATCAATAGGGGGCAACCGCAAAGTTAACATGCGCGTCCTCCTCGTTCAGACAGCCCACGGCCTGAACGCTCCCTCGGGAGGATACAGGTCCAATCTTGGCTTTCTACGCCAACTGCGGAGTTATGGCCACACGGTCGCTCAAACATGTTACGCTTTTGATGAAGAAATCAAAGAGGCTGCGTTCAAAGCGGGGAGCAAGGGAGTCAATCCCAAGGTACAGCCCCTTCCCGCCATCGACCTCGGCACGGACCCGAAGACAGGGCGCAATCGACAAGTCAGCCTCACCAGGTTTGTCGATGAGAACAATGTTCTGAACATCGTGGTCTCCCGAACAATGTGGAAGCTCTACCCGCATGAAGAGCAGACTGTGGACCAAAAGGGCTATCTCGAGGTGATTCTCGCATCCTGTCCACTTCTTGAGATCGCTCTCTAACACTCCCTATCATACAGCGGGACGCCTTGAGCGACGCAATGAGAGCCCTTGTCAATATGTGGTCGGCCCAAATTGCGGAGTTCCAACCCACACACGTTGTCTTCAACGACGGGCTGACCATGAAGATCACTCAGCAGATGCTGCAATCTGCGGGTCTCGAGTCGAGCTTGAAGTTCAAGAGAGTGTGTGTCATCCACTCATCAGAGCAGCTTCCCTTTGGCCCATTTTGTGGTGGCCTATCGGGCCACTGTTTGTCGGCCACGAGCGAGAACAAGATGCTCCGTGGGCTCGACGGAATCTGGAGCGTCTCACGAGTCATCCAAGATTATGCGCTCTCCCACGGAAACCTGCAGACGACATTCTTTGTCCACAGTACTTGGACATATCTCGAAGGGGGCAACATCCCCATGCGTCGAAACAATGCTGACAAGACCGAGGTCGGCCTAGTCAATGCCTGTGCCCTAAAAGGCCTCCCGATATTTATCGAGTTGGCCAGGAGGTTACCTCACGTTCAGTTCGTGACTTGGGCAACCTGGGGAACGAAGCAAGTGCATCTCGACCAGCTCCGCGAGCTTCCAAATGTCCAGTCAGTATGCATGACCACCTCGGTGATCATTCTGCTAACGTGGCCGGCAGAGTCGAACCAGCTACAACAGATACCGAGCGTGATATTTGGGATAGGGTCAAGGTGCTTATTGTGCCCTCTGTCTGCAACGAGGCCTGGGGGGCCGTCGTCACCGAAGCCCAGCTCCGCGGGATTCCCGTCGTTGCCTCCAACGCTGGAGGGATTCCCGAGGCTAAAATCGGCCTCCCCTATGTTATTCCAGTGGCTCCCGCCAGTGGTGTAATCGACCCGAAGACCGGAGATTACATCGTCCCCGAACAGAACATGGGTCCCTGGGTTGATGCTGTCGCCAAGCTGATGTCGAAGGACACGGCCAAGTACGAGGAGCTTTCTGACTATACGGCGCGGAAGACAGTGCAGTGGATCCGGGGTCTCGATCAGCGGGCTCAGGAAAAGTGGCTGCTTAACATGTAGCTTGCATGTCGCAGTTCGGGATTGTGCCAGTTGTACCACCCCTCCCGATCCACGATCAGGTTCTGGGGAAGAGCTCGGGACCTGTGGTGGTTGCCACGGACCAAAGTTGATGTGACTTAGCGGCTTGCTGTTGTAATAGATACGGAGTAAACAGGGAAGGTTTTATTCAGTACCTAGCTTCTATCTTTCTGTGACTGGAGCCTTTGCCCGTGAAATGAGCTCCTTTTCATGCCGATGTTCGGCATTGATACTACAAAAGGCTTTTGGGACGGGCTCGGCTTGGGACACAATATCGGGGGCCAAATACGAACTGTCGGGTTGCAACGGCCGCCACGAAATCCAGGGCTCACATTATAAAAACGAATACTGGCAAGTTTGTATCTTCGCCGACCAGCGCTCAACCGTACTGGACACGTGTCATGACAGTCACTTGGAGCAATTGCTACCCAATAACCGTGATATTAAACAAGCATCATCGCACTGGACAAATCGGGGAGCTGAAGCTCGGTAATCAGACTTTACCCGCGACGCGCCCAAGAATTGGGGCTCGGGAGTTTGAGCTGGCTGAATTCTAGCCAAAACGGAGATCCACAAGCCACCGCACCGGCGGCAGTCGTTGAATACTAATATCGTAATGCAGCCACGGCTCTCGGCTTCAATGTCGCTGTCTTCGACCCCGATTACTGGCAGTCTCCGCTGCAAAAGTAAACCTCTACCAGGTACGCCTCTCCAAAATGCGAACCACCCGATTGCTCCTCCCCCTACTCAGCGTCCTCACTCTCGCCCACGCGGCGATAAATTGGGACATCTACGAGCACGGTACCGTGCCGTCTTTCAAATGGTCACGCCCTTTTCCGGACGACGGCACAGAGCCGTCAAACTTCCATGTACACTGCCGGCACTCGGCCTCGTTCCGTGCAAGACTATACCAGCTCAAGGACTTGTTTCAGGCCCCGCCCGCGGGCCTCGCGCCGTGGGGTTCTGCCATTGAAGCGTTCCTGCGTAACAGGGAATACATGGGGAGCTGGGATGGGGTGGATCACGGCGGGGCCGAGAGGGAGGTGGTCATGATGGAGTGGGTGGACGTGCCGCGGGAGGTCAGGGCGTGGATCGAGGAGCAGCAGAGGGATGTTGGCGGAGTAAACGAGGAGAGGTGGTTGTTTGGCGTGTTTGAGAAGCCCAAAATGGGGGCAGAAGGGGAGGCGCAGACAGTGTTGGGAACTGTGAGGCCGCCGAGAGAGACGGGGCTGGCGGGTGACGGGGGGCAGGAACAGCAGGAAAGGGAGCCTGAGGTCAAGGATGAAGACAAGATTGTGGTATTTCCCGCGGGGGCGATTTACGAAATATTGCCATTGTGGGTGGCCAAGGGGAGTGGGTGCGAACGTAAGATGCCTCCTGACCACGGCCACGTCCGAGCAACAACGATGCTGACGATTCTGACCTCACAGGCGACTTCAACAACCTGGCGAGGTACAAGCTGCACCCTACCGACCACGCAGTTCTCGCCTGGCCAGTAGACCATACCAAGCCGAACCGCGACCTGGGCAAGCGCGACATCACATTCGAGATCCAGGCCATGTCGGTGTCAGAGACGGCCGACGGGAAGCAGTCGCGCCTGATGTGGGAGAAGATGCACCGGGCGATCAAGAGAAACGACCGGAAGCAGAAGCGAGAGGAGAGAGAGAAGGCCAGGAAGGAGATGGGCGAGGGGCGGGTGAGAGACGAGTTGTAGCGCCAGTGAACACTCAACCGATTGTCATTGCATTATTAGTTTTCCGAGGCTGCGTGCCATCCATCTTATCCAACTAACCAAGTCGTCCATCGTTTACCAAGATTACTATCATTAGTGCCGCCATGTCTAGCATGGAGACGAGCTCCCGGTCTGAGTTTCCGACTCGAGTTGCTTCTCCTGGCCGCCTTCCCGCTGCATGCGTTCCTCCAAAGTCAGTTCGCTCTCAGCCTTGCCGAGGTTGATGGTAGCGAATATGGCCATAACCACCGCCGAGCATGCCGTAGCAAACCAAAAGGCAACCTTGTGGCCCTGGGTGCCACCTCTCTTCTCGTCCTCGGCGACAGCCAAATCGGCGATTCCGAGAAAGAAGCTGATGCCGACAAAAAGTAAGCTGTTGATCAGAGCGCCAGCGATGCCTTGCCTCTCGCGTGCGACGTTGGTGGTGATGAAGACGTTGCTGACGATGAATGTGATGTCGACACCGATGGTGGAGCCTATCATGGCCGGGAATATGAAAGCCCAGTAGGTCGCGTGAAGGGGTACCAAGGCAAAGAGAAGACAGCAGGCCAGGAAGCCGCAGGCAGACACGAGAAGCAGGATCCTGCCAGGGAGCAAATGCAAGGTGAAGCCGCCGACGGTGGCGAGGATGATGCCGCCCGCGGCCATGGGGGCGAACCAAACGGCTGTCTGGAGGGCGGAAGCGCCCATGTAGTCCCCGATGCTGGAACACGATGTCAATTTTCACTGCTCTCAGGTTTCGACGGCGGGAGGGTGGGTGGCATTGGACATACTGAAAACTGGCATAAAACAAAAAGATGCCAAATATGCCATAGGCGAAGAACAGAGCCACCGACAGGCGGCCCATGTACTTTGGCTTGAACAGGTCAAACGGCAGCAATGGCTGCTCGGCAACCCAGCCCTCAACGTACACTGCGGCAGCCAGCAGCAGCACGCCCAGCACAAACGTGACGAGAATGTAGGGCGTCCGCCAGCCATCCGAGGCGTGGGCACCGTCGGTGATGGCGAAGGTGGTCAGGACCAGGCCCGGCACAATGGTTATGGCGCCCCAATAGTCCATCTTGACATGGGCGTTCTCAATGTGCGTCTGGGTCCAGTCGCGGGGAATGGTGATGAGAGCCGAGAGCGACACGACAAAGGTGACGATGCAGCCCAGCCAAAAGTACCAGCGCCACGACATGTACTGGGTGGTGGCGCCGCCGGTGATGATGCCCAGGAAGAAGCCAATGGGGGCAAAGGCGCTCCAGAGGCTGAAGACGAGGTTCTTACGCGGGCCCGGGCGGTACGTCTTGCCCATCAGCATGATGCTCGTCGGAAGGAAGGCTGCGGGTCCCAGGCCGCCCAGGGCGCGGGCGACGATGAGCATCTGGTAGTTGGTGCTGAAGCCCGAGATGAGGGCCCAGACGGAGAACCAGAGGAGGCCGGCGTTGAAGACGAGATAGGCGCCGTGGATGTCGGCGAGGCGGCCAAAGGGGAGAAGGAAGGAGCCCGTGACGAGGGAGAAGACGCTCGCGGGCCAGGTCTGGGAGCCCTTGGGGATGTCGAGGGCCTTGGAGACGTTGGGCAGGATGATATTGAAGCCCGAGATGAAGAACTCGGCCATGAACATGGAGACGAGCAGGGAGCTGCAGAAAAGCACCTCGTATAGGGCGTTGGGGAAGACATCGGGTCTCTGGCGACCAAGCTGGTCGAGGTCGGCCTCGAGGCTGGGGTCTTGGGTAAGGTCCCGGTCCTGCATGACGCCCTGGGTGAGGGCAAGGTTGGGGTCGCTGGACCGTTCTCCCCCCAGTAGCGGCCGGCCGGGAGCACGGTGGGCCCTGACGACATGCTCGACCCATCGTGACCGCCACCGCCACCACAGCCACATCAGCCA
>OUNM010130490.1_pt1 | contig 64599 bp, 69 predicted proteins | sample 1769961 | NCBI WGS metagenome assembly OUNM01 (sample SAMEA3914820, study PRJEB12502) | metagenome | biome: forest; material: soil | place: USA | collected 2012-03-12 | depth 0.3 m
ACACCGCCGACGGCATCCCCTTCGCCCCCTACCCGCCCACCACCCCCGCCGACATCGCCACAGCCGACGAGATCACCCAGACGTGGTTCTTTTGCCCTGCCTACCGCGCCGCTAGGGTCCGTAGCCAACAGCAGGGGCGGGTGTACCGGTATGTCTATGCCGGCAACTTCTCGGACGTGAGTCCGCGGCCGTGGATGGGCGGGTATCATGGTGCGGAACTGCCGGTTATTTTTGGGACCGCGGGGTTGTTTCGTGGAACAGGAGGGAGTGAGTTGGAGAGGGAGACGGGGAGGGTGATGCAGGATGTTTGGGTACGGTTTGTGGCGTCTGGGGGGAGGGAGGTGGGGGTTGAGGGGTGGGAGGGGGATGGGAGCGTTGTGGGGGAGTTTGGGAGGGGTGTGCCGGTTAGGGTTGTGGGGATGGGGGAGTTGGAGGGGAGGTGTTAGACGCAATCTAGACCGGGCCAAGAGTCCACATAGGTACCTAGGTAAGAATGCAGTTCCCATAGGTGCCACCCGGAGGTGCGGTCCGGAGGGAGACATCAATACGTCACATCTTTCAGGGTCTTTGCAAGAAACAGGCGGGGAGATTTTAAGTGTCGACTTTTATCCGCCCACTTCAAGTTGCATTCGTGCTCTAAATCTCATCTCACTCTGGACTGGAATGCCCCTATATCTCTAGTTGGTTGCTAACGAAATTCGAAGCGCTGCCGCCAAAGATGAAGGTCTCAGCCATTATTATCGCTGCCCTCGTTGGAGGAGTTGTTGCAGATGTGAGTGGCTTTCCGAGTGAGAAATGTCCCGATTCGAATGTCAAATTAGCTGAGAATTGCATCAGTATGCCGGCTTTAGGAGCTGTGTCAATAGCAAGATTGGTCGGTGCAGCCTTGAAAACGGCGGATGTACCGCTGAGATTGTAAGTGCTTTCTGAGGCTTAGAGGCTTATTGGATTTGAGCAGTCTTCTATATATGCTAACAATGCTACCACGGCCTTAGATGGACGTAAGTAGCCCTCTAATTGTATGTTCTGGCTGAATGCTGATATCGGAGGCGACTATAATAGTGCGCGCATGAAGTAAGCAACGACCCCTTGTTTGACCGTCTAGGTACTTGTATCGAATGCGTGTACTGACGCCGTGGTACAGAACTGATCTCCTTGGCGGATCGAGGGAACGGGCCAGGGTCATTATCAACTTCAGGCAGCACTACCTTCGTTGGCTTGGGGATGTGGGGGTCCGGTCTCATTTTGGGCTCAGCTGCCCCCAAGTCTGCATTTTGTAGAAGATCCACCCAAGCACGATCGTCTTGAGCCGTCACATAGCTCAAGTCGTTCCGTAACTACTTCAAACCACCCACCCAGCTGCTCTAGTAGAGTGACCAAGGATGCGGGTGCCCAGTAAACGCCGGGGCTTGATCAGCATTGGGCTTCGGCGCTTGCATGCGGCACAGTCGACACGTCTCCCTCCATGGAGCATGCTTGATCCCTTCCCAACTCGAGTGTGACACTCCCCAGAGGTTGAATAGAACGGACGGAGGGAACTGATTTGGCGGATCATAACCCGCGCCTCTCATACGTTCCACCACGCAGTTGAACCCCAGAGCTCAAGAAGTCTGAAGCCATCAAGTCGTTCAAGTTCGTCAGCCCGACGGAACTTTAACCCATCCCAGCTCGGCCAGCTCGCCCGATCCGGCTAGCGAATGGATCGTTGGCTGTTCAAAGTTTTGTTTGCTGCGCGTCAGACGGAGAGATTCCACGCCGCAGTCCTCAGCAAGCGCGTCCCGCGCCGTGTCCACGCATCGCGTCGCCAGACAGGACAGTTTGCCGCCCGTGCTGTTCGAGAATGTGGACTGGATCACGCAAGCGCCAGAGACGTTCCATTCTGCTGGGTTTGGCGCAGCGGGGGCGGAAAACGGTTTGGGCTGAGTTTGCTCCGAAGGCTTGCAGAAGTAAAACCGCACTGGCGCAATCCCTTTCTGGTGCCGCGATGTCACGCGAGGGTCGGCATGGGATCGATTGGCCATCCTTGCACGCGCCATGGGGGTGGGGACCGGGCTCAACGGTGGCACAGCCATTCAGCCCTGCGGGCGACTCGGAGCGAGCCGCAAAAGCTTGACTCCTTTTTTTCTTTTTTTCTTCCGTCCCTTCGCTCTTGGCATTTATCACATCCCGATCTCCATGTGCGCCCGCATCAAGGTCTGTCCGGTATTCTTGGGCGGTGCTTCCTCTGACAAACCTATCGACGTGCTTGACCTCAAGTTGCCAACATGCCACTCCAGCTGCCGTCAACGTGTCTCAGCGAGCAGTCCCACGGCAACCACGTGTCGGATCCGGCTATCCACTTCAACGGGTGTCTGCCTGCATCCAAGCAGCGGCGTTTCTACCAGAGCCTGCCCCCGGAAAGCCAGCAACGCATCGCACGCATCCACGGAAAGATCGCCGACCTCCGACATGGCCTGGAAACAACGCACTCCGGGTCAACCGCCGGCGCCCGGCTGAGAGGTTTCAAGCGGGCAATGACCCAGTGGTGCGCCGCGACAGGCCGTTCCGACGCAGCATATGCCACCAGGTCCCCGAAGTTTGCCTCGAGCTCCTCACGAGCCCCGACCCCAGGAACTCCCGGGTTTGGGGCTCTCAGCGATCCTGTCGAGAACCATGTCAAGGCGTCCATTATCTACTTCAGGGACGGCGAGCCGTGCGACGTTCCCGGGCTGCCAAAGACCTTTCCGTACCAGAAAATCACCGTGGCGGACCTCCTGTCCGACGATGAGTCGAAGAACCCCATCATGCAACCCCCCGAGGACGGCGTCGTCCGCTACTTCCACCTGCCCGCTAACAACATGGCCTGGGTCGAGGAGCTCATCTCCCGCTATTATCACGACAAACGGCCGGAGCCGGACGACCTTCTTCACAAGTCCCGTTCTAGGCGACCCCAATCCAAGACTGAGATGCTACTGCAGCCTGGGTTTTGGCAAGGCCAGCGGAACTTTGATGCCGACTCGGAAGTCCACGCTCGGCACATGAGGCCGTTTTGCGCTGGCATTTCGGTTGATCCCGTTGCCTCGGAGCTGAATCCCAGCAACGTGGTGCTGTTCATGCCTTATCTTCATTGGGAGACGGACCGGGGCCGGGTGACATCCGCGGAGATTGTCAAGGAAGCCAGCAAACAAAGCCTGAAGTCTATTTCGGAGGTCGTCGAGGAGGCAAAGCATCAGTTCTCTCACGTCGAAACCCAAAACACGGTCGTCCCCCCTACCACCACATGGACTTCGCAGTCCACCGCTGTGGGCCCCACCAAAGGCGACAAGAGACTGGCTCTTGGCCAGGTGTTCCGCGCCGCGGCCGCGTTGCTCGAGGCAATGGACACACACGTCGAAGAGCAGCTGATGCTGAAATACCTGCACGCCGAGCCTCCCCTACAGCCGAGAAGGACCCTCGACCAGGCGTACTACGGCGCGTTGAAGAGCACCGGCACCAGGGACCGAGACCAGGTGGTGTACCGCGGCACAACCCCTCAGGCCCACGAGTGTGAGGGTATGGAGGTGTGCCCACAGTGCAACGAAGACATCCGCAAGACGCCCCGCCTCATCATGGTTGACCAGCTGTGGCTCTGGATCCTCGATGAGAGTAAGTGTTTAGAACCCTCGGACTCGCATCAGAGCCGCTCGCTAACACCAGGTCAGGCACCATCATCAGCAGCTTCCCACGCCGATGGGGCAGGAACCGGCCGGATCCCTCGGCCATCCACAAAAGCCTGCGCACAAGACTCCAGTACGTGCGCCAGGGCGAGATCTCGACGGCGTACGATCTGGCCCTCGTCATTGTCGACGAGACCTCGCGAGTCTTCTTCGACCGGACCAAAACGGACCGCAGCCAGCCCAATCTGGTTGAGCTCTTCAACGCTGCCATCCGGGATCTGACCTACAAGCAGACCGCCGCGTTCGACCAGTTCCTCATCTACACACATCTCGCGGGGCGTGACTACAAGCGCCAACGATACGTCTCGTCCGACAACTCGACCCAGAATCACCTGCTGAATATCAACCCAGAAGGCGAGCTGCTCAAGGAGGTCAAAGACATCATCGACGAGCTGCACATCATGATGCGCATCAAGGAGCAGCAGCAGACCGTCATGGAGGGCTTCGTCAAGCACATCCGGAGGGTGCTGACGCCGCTGGTACGGTCCAGGCGGCCTCCGACCTCTCAAGCGTCCGCGGCCTGGGACCTGGCTCTGGGCGCTTCCCTCGACCCCGACAACCCCTACACTGACACACGCGAGGACCACCGCCGCCAGTCCGCCAAGCGCACCCTCGCCCGGGCAGACAACCTGCTCCTCGACCTTGGCGAGCGCATCGCCGAGCTCCGCGCGCTGCTTCAAAACTCCCAAAACACCGCTGCCACAGTTCGTCCCCCTCTCCCTCCCCATTCCACACCATACTAACACCCCCACAGCTCAAAGACCTCCTCACCCTAAAACAACAACAAGCCGGCGTGATCGAAGCGCGCGAAGCCGTCAAACAAGCCCAGCTGACCCTGCACCAAGGCCAATCCATCATGATCTTCACCATCGTCACAATCATCTTCCTCCCGCTCTCCTTCTGCGCGTCCGTCTTCGGCATGAACGCCGCCGAGTTCAACGACGGCCTGCTGCCGTTGTCGACCGAGCTGCGGCTCATGTTCCCCATCTCGGCGGGCATCATCATCGCGAGCTTCCTGTTTGCCTTTTCGCGCGGGGTGTTGACCAACAGCGGGATGGCGCTGGTGCGGAGCGCGGTGAGCTTTGTGTGGAATACGGCAGTGACGTGGTTGTTGGTCAAGACGGGGCTGTACGTGCTTGGGCGGGAGATGTTGGTCCGCGCGAATCGGTTAAGGGAGAGGGAGGGGAAGGTAACGGGCGGGATGAAGGCCGAGGTGTTGAGAAGGGAGAAGAATTTGGAGAAGATGAGGGCCGCGGGACATGTGCGGTTGCTGGCGACGCAGAGGAGGGATGCGGCAAGGGCGAGTAATGTCGAGGGGGAGAGGGTGGTGGGGAGCCCGTTTAGCGAGGGGATTCCGGGCAGTCCGATGCCGTTTTTGACGGCGAGGGGGAGGGCCGAGGTGGATGTGGAGCTCGGTGAGAGGGTGAGGAAGCCGAGCTCGCAGATTCATCTCGTGCCGGGGCGGTGATCGGGAGAAGGCAAGGGGAGTGGCGGGTCTCATTCAGGGGTTCCGAGACAGGATTTAAGATTGATCAATTCCAGCGACCCGGTACAGAAGCTGCTGGACAGCGTCAAGTACCATCAATACTGGGGCGAATCTTGAGAGTCGGTCCGGCTTGACTGTTTTGTTCATAAGGGTGACGCAGGCTCATACGCACTGTAACTCTCTCAACCCCATCAACCACCCAATCAACTGACTGATCCACGCAGCGCAACGTTGCCGTACTGTGCCCCTGGATTTTGCTAGGGCCATCGCTGTGGGGCGCACGAATGCGGCTTAGTGAGCCGTTGTCAGCGGACTTCAAACGGCTCTCCAACCAATAGTTAGTCCATCAACATCACGCCGACAACTTCCTTCGATCACCTTTTTGGCATCTGACAGCGTGCTCCGGGATAACGCCCTTGGGACTCTCACGGAAAGAAACAAGAGGGCAACTGTCATATACTCGCCTGCGGCCTGCAACACACAGAATATGGGAAAACAGGACACACCCGCCTCCACCCGGACCAACCCTCCAAAACACAAACCACCGCCCTCCCTTCCAAAGGACGATTTTCATTTCTTTACGCCTCCCGAATCTTCCACCGACCCACTACCGTCACTCAACCTCTTGGCTTCCTCAACATGGACTTACTGCGGCCCCCTCCTCCCACTCACCTCAGCAACCCTCCCGCCAACCTTCCACCACTGGTCCGCCCACACATTCTCCTCACCAACCACCACCGCCACCGACAACAACAATACACCCCCCTCCCCGCTAGTCCCTCACCTCCTCCCAATCCTATCCACAATCAACACCTTCCTCCTTGCCCACAACATCCACAACTACTGGCTCACCATCCGCGCCACCCTTCCAACCGACGCCTTCAACCTCCCGCGTTGGCACACCGACGACTTCTTCTTTTCCTCGCCCTTCTCTTCCGCCACCAACACCTCAACCAACACCAAGCCCAACACCAACCAGTCCCACGCAGACATGCTCGGCTGGAAACTATGCGCCACCCTCCAAGGCCCAGGAACCTTCTTCGCCGCCGACGGCGCGCACGCACGGCGAGCTCTAAAACGAGCCCGCGAGAGGGTCATGCGCCAGGAAAAAGAGGCACGCGAGCATGTTTGCTCCGCAGTTGGATGTGCAGTGTGCGGGCGGGTGGGCGAGGCCTTCCGGGTGGAGGTGACGAGGCGGTTAGCGGGAAAGGGGGTCAAGGTTGCGCAGGCGGCGAGGGGGCAGGTTGTTTTCTTGAGGGTGGGGGAGCGGGAGGGGGCGGTGCATTCTGAGCCCGTCATTGGGTGTGGGAGGGTGTTTGTTAATGTGGTGCCTGGTACGGAGGGCGAGTTGAGGGGGTTGATGGCGAGGTGGGGGATGGAGTTTCCGAGGAGTTGGTGTTTGGGCGTGCCGGTTGCGTGGGAGGGAGGAGGGGAAGGGGAGGGGGGGGTTGTTGGATGTAATACGTAGTTGAACTTGATAAATTCGGGACATGCTTTATGAAAGGACGCTTTTGTCCTGAGTGCCGCCTTACGAAAGGCGTGCAGCTCGCCTACAAGGCCTGTAAGAGTGAGTGAACGGGTATAAGGTGTGACGAAAGTCTCCATGAGACCAAGACGGCCGGATGTATCTGCCAGTAGAGTAAAGAGACACGCTGCCGTCTGGGAAAGCAGAGAGAGGGGCAAGCAAGTGTAGGCGCCGAAACCGTGGCTGGAAGTGACTTAGCTAAGAAGGGGTAAAGTCTTGAACCGACGGTGGGTTGGTCCCGAAAGATGTAATTGGTCCGGTGGTTATCAGCTGACTGGTTCTAGCGCTATTATGCATGCCTCCTCATTTTGAACCCCTCAAAACCGTCGGTTCTCCTCAGCCGCAGAGCCCACATGTCGCTGTGCAACTCGAGGCCACCATCGACACCCGCTGTCTCTACTTGTGTACAGACCTCTCGATGCCCGTTGCGATGGACACATTCACTTGCAACAGCTGCGAGCAGGAGATTCCGGTCCTTCGGGCCCGGCTGCGTTGTCTTGCTTGTTCCGACTACGACTCCTGTGCCGACTGTCATGTCACGAAACCGTCCACACGCGCGCACTCATCAAACCACAAGTTCGAGGTCTACATGCGTGGGATCAAGTTAGACGTTGATGCAAAACGAGAAAGCCCGCCCTCGCCACCAAAAGCTCCACTGCAGAAGCAGAATTACACGAGAGCTTCCGGCGCGACCACCTCGGACACTGCGAGTCGGGTCTCCGCGGAGCCGTACTGGGGCATGCTCATCACCTCGGGGAAGACTCCCTCTCCGATCCTCTCCCGGTTGATTGCGGCAATCTTCGAGCACTTTGCCAGCGATTCCGCCGAAGTACTTCAACCCAACGAGTTCTGCTCGCTCATGATGGCGGCAGGTCGCTCGGCGGCGGATTTCCCGCCTCTCCAGATCCCCATGGATGAGTCCGCGTCCGCTGCCGATCTCCATCGACTCGATGCCTGGTTGTCCAACTGGTACCAATCCTTCCCGCTCGACCACCGCACGACCACCCGCGAGTTCGCCCCTCCACCTCCGGTTCAGCCGCACAACGGGCGCATCCGCTTTCGTGACCAGCTGCTACACGCTGTGTTGCACCCCACCGCCCCCATCGCCCCAGATGGGCTGCCCCTCCTATCACGGCAAGGCTTCGAGCAGTACCTGATGTCCCTGGCGATGGAAGACCCATCGGACCTGTCCACCCGCCTGAACAACATTCTACTTGCGCTGTCTCCGCTGACGGATGGCGAGACTGGACGTCCCTTTGACGCAAGGCCAATTCCGCGAACATGTCTCCCATCGTCGCCTGACCCGCAAGTGATGCGCGCACGAATGTTGGAAAAGCAGGAGAAGGAACGTGAGCAGCAGGAGCAGGAAATGGCACGCCGTCATCGGGCGGAAGAGGCGGCGCGTGAACGCCAGGAACAACAGATGGCTCTCCAGCAACAAACACAGCAAATAGCCCTCCAGCAGCAACAGGCGCAGCAAATAGCATTCCAGCAGCAGCAGGCACAATGGATGGCATTCCAGGGGCAACAGGCACAACAGATGGCATCCCAGGGGCAACAGGCACAACAGGCGGCCCTACAGCGAATGCGGAACAACCATATTGTCAACATGAATGCGGCTGAAGCAAGGGCAAACTGTGTTGGCGGGTGGAGGGTTGACGCTTACGGCAATAAAGTCTACCATCCGGGCTATTTCTGACGATGTAGCCATTTCAGGTGCGGCGAGTTATGGTATCTACGTATTCAATAAAAATGTGGCTCTGTTGGGTTCAGAAGTTCAGAATCATACCACTTCCCGCAGGCAGGCTCTCAGCCTCAGCAATTTAGAAACTCTCTCATCGGGGTACTCTAAGCGAACAGCCCCCGGAGGCGTGGAAAATGTCTTTGGAGCCTATCACAGGCTTCGCATCTGTGCCGCCAACGCATCGGTTCGGCATTTCGCAAGCTGGACGCAACGATGCCCGAAATCCCCATGGTAACCAACCCGATCCCAATTCCAACTGGTCCAGTGAGTGAAACGGCAGTCAGGGCGGTCAGTCCCGCCCCATTCCAGGCCTTGCCCCGGGCTTCGGTTACCTCAGTTCTTCTCAGTTCACCCAGTCGGTCCATGATTGCGCGGCACGCGGAAGCTGATGTGTCGTCAACCAGAAGATAGGCGAGCGCCAGTGCAAGATCGGCGTCGTTCCACCAAATGTTCAGATAGTCGCCCCAGTTTGCCATCAGCGTGGTGTGGACTGCATGCTCGTCAGTCAACAACTAGAAGCGCGTCTTCACACCTCGCATGTAATCAGGGGTAGGTGATAAAAGGTCTTGGACACTTGCACAGTACCATAGCCTCGGAACTGTCCACTTACTAGCCATGCATCTGTGAAGGGCATCTTCCTTCTCGGTGCCAACAACAGCCCCAACAACGCGGATTGCATTGATTGTGGCAATACGCTCAGGGGGCCACGCAGCAGCTCGCGAACTTGGCGTGCTGCCACCATGGTCCCAAAACAGCCGGCCACTCAACTTCTGCGTCAGGGTTGTTTTCCGCGACTCCCAACCCGTCTTCGGGACGAGACAGAGCGCAAAGTGCCGCCGGAATGCCAGCGATGCGGCCATCGGCGGGATGGAGCGCGTGTCAGTATCCGTCGAAGACCATAGGATCGGTTCCGGTTTATCGAATTTCGTGTACAGATGATCACTGACTGGTCCGTAGTTGTGAACTGGCGGTGTTGTCACGAGGATGGCGAGATACGCGGGATGGTGACTTGGAGTTGAGGCCGGATCTGCGGTAGTTGTCGACGGGCGGGTGCCTGTTTGCAGGTCAAGTCAGCTTCCAATATTAGGGGGCATGCATGAAAGCAGCAGCTTTCGGGATGTGGAGCAGGCAGATCGACTTACCTTTTACCCATTGGAGAAAGATTTTGGCCCAGCTTAGTGCTGTAGAAGTGATGGTGGTATACTTCTGCTGAACTAACTCAGCCCCACGGTTTGCGGCACCGACAAAGGGACTGATCCTTCGGCCCCACGCGAGACCTGCAATGTCGAGCAGACGGTGGCCTGTGATGAAAGCAGTAGCGATGCTTTCCAGCCATGGATTTCGCTTCCACCAGTCAAACCCGTGCCATCCCGCAAGAATGCAAATAGCCAGAAGACACAGGTTTCGGAGAAGGACCAGAGGCTCAGGAGTGAACATGAGGAAACTGACAACGACTGCCCAAACGACGGTGAACTCGATCTGGCTCAACGCCATGTTTTCTGACGTCCTTGTCCGCTAGAGACCTTGGTGGCGCAATTTCAGCCCGAAAATATAGCAGAGGAGAAAGTCGGTGTTATGTCTCGTCCCTCGGGTGATGCTGAAATATGTTCAGGTATCAAGCCTGCCTCCACAACAGACGAATATATTCTGATTCAACACGGGAAAGCCGGTGGGCCTCCGATTTTAAGCGGGACAAGCATGAGGCTTACCAAAAACATGCTTTCCAATGGTTCCAGTGGTAATGGGCTACTGGAGGTGAGACCGTGAGGCGAACGTCCCCGCATGTTGCGGCAACTGGCAACTGTGCAACGTTGGGCATCAAGTGCAATCTAATCCCCAAAAGTTCGCTGGCTCCTGAGTCATGACTTAAGAGATCGGGTCCTGTCCATGAAACCCGAACTCAACGGCAAAATAACGCATTATGATGCAAAAAAGGGTATTGGTTGAAACATCTTCCCGAGTACTTCTTGTTCATGGAGTAGAATATTTGCTTGCTTTTCAACGGTTGTTTCGGCTCTCAAAGAGAAGCCTTTGAACGTGTGACCAGGGCCCCTGTCAAAAGTATCCGCTCGACAAAAACAACACGCTGGCCCACGTGTCGTGTCCATCTCCCAGATCGCCTCATCCTCCACTCGCTAACGTTATCTGATGATACCTGCCAAGACGACCAACATGGCGGGAAGACGGACAGGGGGACCAATCTGAGGCAAGTTGCGAAGCAGCGTGCGTCCCCTCTCGGATTGGTGCCCGCCCGGCCTGCAGCACGAATCCAGGGCTGAAGTTTAGCGCGTCGGAGGTTGGCGACGCACTCTGCAGACTGCAGGTGAGTCTAGAACATGTCGCTCCAAGCCCTGCGCGGGATCCGACCTGCAGCGAACAGATCTCCTCAACCTAAAAGACGGCACATGCGTTTCGTTGCGCCACTGAGGTGAGCTGAAGCGCTATCGAGCTCGCAGTGGGTCGCCAAGCAGAGAAACAAACACAGTTTGGGACGATGTGGCGGACTGCAACGGATGTCATTTGTCGATTTGTACCTGGAAATGGCGTGCCAGGTTGAGGGCGTTGCTGGTTGAGCGGCTGCTTGGGTTAGCGAACTCAGATCCGGCGATCCTCAAGCTGGCTGGTCACGATGCTTGGTATCGATCAATTACGCTGGCAGGCCGGCCCCTCACGGGCGGTTTCAGGCTGCTTGGGGGCATCCGGGCTACACGACTTGTAGGTTAAAGCAGGCGACTCCTCCTCAGCCTCTTTGCTCTCCTCTGAAGGTCGACAGGCACAGGACCAATCTGCGGCTTCTTTTACCGCCATCCCAGTTTCACTCTAAACCTCCCTAACCACAAAGTTGCCGGTGACGTCTGCCCACCATGCCGGCGACGCAATCGTTCCTCAACATGGCGCCCGATCGGCCCGACCTCGTCGTAGCCATCACGGAAGCCTCCATCGACAGCGCGCTGCGTGCCTCCCTGCTCCGAACCTCGGCGGGACTGGAAGTGATGTGCTTCATCGGCCACGAGGAACCAGGAGACCCTTCGGCCTTTATACAGCGGTTGGATCTGGTTGGGCGGTGCCTGGGGAACGACCCGTTTGGAATCCCGGACGGGACGCCGTACAACGATGAGAGGATTCATCTGTTCAACCTCTCCAATTTCAGCATGGCATTCAGCATCAACTTGGGCATGCCCAACGGCGTGAAGCCGCGCGACCTGCCCCAGCCGATTCTGCAGCTGAACAAAGGCGATGACGGGTATGACGGGACGTACAACATGTACTGCAGCCAGTTCACTATCGTCTGGAACGAGCAGCCCAACGCGCGAAACGGCAACCAGGGCCACTGGCACGTGTGGGAGCAAGGCCCCGGCGAGGCATGGCCCGTAGCGGTGCGGGTCAAACTCGTGCATGAGACGGTGGTGGACCATGAGGGGATGAGCGTGCAGCAGGTGCGCGTGGACCTCGACAACGCGGCGTGGTCGCCCTTCGTCTCGTTCGGGCCGGTGGGGTGGGACTCGGACACGGTTCCGAGACGGATTCTGAAGAAGAATTTTCTCGGGGCGTACAACGACCTGCTGCGCTTGTTTCCGGGCGGCCAGCCCGCGCTGAAGCTCAAGACACTGGTCCCCCCTGGGCGTGGAATCCGAGTGCCCGACGGCAACGACGGATTCATGCGCATCACGGACTTTACCACCAGGGTCGCGCCGTACCCGGCGCTGAGCGACCCGGCCTTCGGACACAACGACTGTCGCGCGCTGGAGTTACTGTGCACCGTCAACGGACGCCTGCTCCCGGCGCCGTCCGCCACGACCTTTCCCTGGGCTTGGGCCGAGCCAGGCGACGTGCCGAGCTCAGGGGGTGTCATTGCCGTGCATCGGTTGGTCTTTATCGACTGGATCAAGGCCCAGCTGATGCCCGCCATCCGCATGGGGTGTATCGTGCCGATTGTGGACGTGTCCACCGGCTGGACAGCCAACGTGCCGCCCACCTCGCCCAGCCCCTTCACGTTTCCGGCCGGACTGGAGCCCGTCCACTGGAACTGGAGCCTTGACTTCATGACCGAGCCGGACATTGTGATAATCACGCCGGAAAACAACCCGCGGGTGCTGGCGGTGCGGCAGGAGCGTATAGCGATGGCCCAGTGTGACGCGCTGCACTTCCCGGACTTTGCCTCCCTCCTGATCCACACGCAGTTCATGGCCGACGTGGACACGAGGGGCACGACGGTGGTCGTGACTCGGTACCACATTGCCGAGATCAAGTGGCACTGGCTACGCCAGGCGCAGCCGGCCGGGACGGAGCTGCTCGTCTTCAACCGGACCGTGGTTGATACGTATGCGCTCACGGTCGACACGGAAGGACGGATGAGCCTCGGGGATCCGCTGTCGAGCGTGACGGACACGTCGCAGCCGTTTGGAGCCGGCACGTTTGATTTCATTTCGGCCCCGCTGCTGCAGCTCTGCAACGAGATCAGGAACGTCTGCGAGGCGGCGGCCATGACGCCGTTGTTTCGGAGCGCCGAGTTTGACCGCCTCAGGAGTTTTGTATTTCCGGGTGCGGGGTCCTTCACGTTTAGAGAAGCGAGGATCTCGGTCGGGGGGGATCTTATTTGTTACATCACGTCGACGGATGAGGACCTGTTGCCGCCGTGGGGTGAAAACAGTACCCTCGCGGCCGGCGGAGCAACGGAAGGGGGCGGCGCGTCGGGTGGCTCAACTGTAGATGACAACGGCGGGACAACAAACGGGAAAATGGACAACCACTTGGACGACTGGAACAATGACAACCCGCCCCCTCCCGGCCCGCCCCCCACCGTGAGCTTCTCTACCGACCTGATGACCAACTACGTGCTGGGCACGTTGCATAGCCCCGATGGCAAGTTTGAGGCCCTGCAGACGGCCGACGGCCACTCGCTCGTCTTCAGCCTCACGGTCGATGGCAAGGTCACCGTGCTCGAGGAGGCCAGCGGCACGAGCCACGCGGGATGGACAATGTACAACCTCTCGACGAGGGGCATCGTGCAGCAATTTCAAAACGTCCGCGGCGTGCCCCGTGTGCGCACCTTCGGCGTCGGACAGAGCGCGGTGGACGGCTCGATTGGCATGGCCATGGCGGTGCGGACGGGCGGGACGGATTACCTCTTCTTGTCCCTGGGCAATTCCAACAGCGACACGTCCTGGATACGGAGTCCCGTGTGGGTACGGTGCGACTTTGACGCGGTCGGCGTCGCTCATAACACGCCCATCACCATCGCCGGAATCCTCTTTGCCGAGGCTACCGACGCCTCCACGCAGAGCATCGTGGTGGATCTGGAGCGCACCGCGGCGGCGCCCAAACCGGTGGATAAGACGGAAACCGCGGGGGACGACACAAAGGACGAAGAGGAGGAGGACGCCGCACTGCGCGCTGACCCGGATGTGGTGCGCTACATTGTTGACCTGCTCGCCCCGGCCGGCACGCCGCTCTGGACGCGCCACGATCTGCCGATCGACGTCGAGGCGGGCTCTTATCAGAGCTGCGTCGGGAGACGGGGGCCTCCGCCCTCTGAAGGCGGTCCGGAGGCCTCCCAGAACGAGGGCACGTACACGTGCGGCGTGGCGGGCACGTCTGGACAGCTGGTCTTCGTGCCGCTGGTCAACCGCTTTGGCCGGAGCCCGCCCGCGCCCGCCGTCCTGCATCTTCCGGACAGGAGGATCCCGGACGCGATCGCCACGGCGCGAAACTCCAATGACTCGAGACCGGGGCGGGACCCGCTGTACAGCACGACGGACCTGTACGTTGCGTCGGGGGACACGCTGTACCGCTTCGCCGCGGAGAACCAGGCGCACGGCAGCGTCGCCGTGCCGGTTAAGACGGCGGCCATTATTCAGGGCACGACGAAGCTCACGGCCATGTGGGACGGCGGCGTCGTCACCATCTGGGGCCGCAACCTCCTCGGCGAGGTGTACTACATCTCCTCCTGGACCCTGCCTTTCCCGAAGGGGCCTGAGGGGTGGAGCAACCCCCTGGCCATTGTCACGGAGGCGGACCACATGTCGAGCTACCTCAACCGCAGCAACTACGGAAACACCATCTTTGCAGCAACCGGCGGAAAGTTGCGGAAGCTGACCAAGGCAACCGACGGCGGGATGGGCTGGACGGTGCAAGACGTGGTCGTCAACGTCGACTCGTCCATGACAAAAGCCCGGCCCTTCAACTCGTACACCATCGCGATCCACATCACGGAGCAGAACGGGGCACCGGCCGCGAACCGCACCGTCGGGCTGTCAGCAAAGTCTCGCTCGCCCGTGCATGTCGACGGGCGGTACTACGTCCTCTCGGCGCGTCCCACGGCCGTGGCCACCAACGCGATGGGGATCATCACCGTCGTCGAGGCCACGTCCGGCTTAACAAGTAACACCATCAGCGTTCACGTGCCGGGGGCGGTTGACACTGCGACGGTCAACCCGTCGGCCAAGAGCTTCGCAAAACTCTCGCAGCTGGATTCTGAAGCGGCGCTGCGGAGGACCATGGTGCCGGCGCAGAGTTCCCTCGTCGCGGGCGGGCTGAACGGCCCCAATCCAAGTACGACAGCGCTGGTGGATCCGTCGGTTAGCAGTAACGACGTAAAAACGGCGGCGCAGAATATGGGGCTGCTCAAGCAGGTGTATGGATGGGCTGATGGTGGGGGTGGCAGCCAGGGGGCGACGCCGATGGCGCTGAAGGTGGTAGGTCCACGGGCGGGAGGGAAGCGGTTGGCGACCATAAGAAGGCTAAGCTCCAACGACACCGAAGGTATGCAACTCTTCACTGCCGCGTCCGCCACCGCGGGCACAGGAACGGGTGGCACCGGGGACAACCAACCACATTTCGAAGAATTATCATTCTTGGGTATATCGTTCGATCCGGCGGACGCGTGGCACACGGTGGAGCGAGCCATCGTAGGGGGGTTTAAGGACGGCTTCCACGCGATGGTGCAGGCCGGCGAGGACGGGTGGCACTTGGTCACGAAGCTGGGCGACACGGTGTACACGCTCACAATCAGCACGGTCGAGGAGGTGGTTAAGGCGGTGGTGGTGGTGTTTGAGGCTATCAAGAGCAAGATTGAGGATATCATTGCCTTCATCATGTTCCTGCTGCAGTGGGACGACATCAGTCGGACCAAGAAGGTGCTGAAAAACACAGCGCAGCTCTACTTGCGGCACTTGGCTGAGGACGTCATCCCCTCGCTTGGCACTACCATCAGCGACGGAATACAGTTTGCAGAGGACACGGTAGCCAAGTGGGCAGGGGTGAGCTCCAGCTCCGGCGATGGCTCGTCCGGCGGCGGCGGAACCTTCAGTACCATGGACTGGTCGGCCCTCGGCGCACCCGCGGGTCTCCAAGCGTCGTCACTGGCGGGTAATCCCGGCGCCGGGCAGACATCGGCCTCGCAGCTGCTGTCATCGCACTTCCAGTCCCACGTCGGCGGGCTGACAATTATCGGCTCCACTACCCCTGACGTTAACGTCAGCGAGGACGACATCGACAAGCTGTTGAAAGCGGTACAGAAACAAGGCACGGTGCTGGAGAAGGCTTACTCAGACCTGCAGAGTCTGGCCAACGATTTCAGCAACCTAAGCCTCGAGGACGTGCTGCGCAGGGTTGCCGGCATCCTGGTCAAGGGCCTGCTGTCCGGTGTGAAAGCCGTCGTCGACGCGCTGGTGGTTGTGTTGAGCACCGCGGCCTCCTCGGCGCTGAACATTCTGGATGCAAAAATCCACTTCCCCGTCATTTCTGACATCCTCGACGCGCTGGGTATTGGCAGCCTGTCGTTTCTCGACCTGTTCTGCTGGATTGCGGCCGTCGCCTACACCATCGTGTACAAGATCGCGCAGGGCCACGCGCCTTTCCCGGACAACGGCGACACGCAGAAGCTGATCAACGCGCAGAGCTGGGCCGACCTCGCCGCCTTGAAGACTCAAGACCCCCACTCCCTCGTGTTTCCTGGAAGCCAGCTCCTTGCCGCCACGTCGAAGTCCCCCCCTTCCGACAAGGACATTGCCCTCTACACGTCCAGCCACGGTCTCTCGGCTCTCCTCGTCTTCATCGGCAACTTCCTGCAGGTCCTGGAAGCCAACTCGCCGACGGGCCGTAACGAGTACGCCGGGACAACGTCGTTGGTCATTGGTCTCGTGGCCGCAGGCGCAAACGGCTACGCGGGATTCTTTGTGCCGCGGCTGCCCATCAAGAATGTGGCAGTGGTTGCGCTGAACCAGGCCAACGCGGCGGTATCGGTCATCATGAAAGTGTTGTTCTCGGATGGTGTCCAGGCCAAGATTGGAAACGGCCTGGGTAAATTTGAGAGCGATGGCAGTGGCACCGGAACCGGTACCGGTGCTGGCGGGCCAACCCCAGGAGGAGGCGGCTCTGCCTCGGCCCCGGCCGGCGGTGGCGGCGGCGGCGCTGCCCCAGCTCCACAGCGAGACCCCCGTGGGACGTCCGCTTTTATCAACGCGACGCTCGTCATCCCCTCGCTGTTCTGCACGGCGTGGCACTTCCTTGAGCTAGCCGCACTCCCAGCGGACAACGACCGCTCTGCCGCGATAATAGAGGAGGTGGCGAACCTGACACGATACACGGCGAGAGTCGCATATGCGACGGCCGTGAACAGCGAAGGACAGACTAAGATTGCGGCCGTGGCCGTCATGGCGGCGGCGACGGCTAGTTCGGCGGGGCTCGAGGGCGCGCAGGCGGGGATTAGCCTTTCATGAGGGAAGATGGAACGGGCGGCCTCGGAGCCCTCGCAGTTCAGGCGGTTCAACAGGCTGGAGCGGAGATCATCTAGTATTTCACAAAATATTGACAGCCGGCGTGGCAGACTGCGAGCTTTGGACGCGTCTGAAAGAACGAAGAAAAGCACAACAAATAGTGTTTTGTTAAATAGCTACGTGGAAGACGACAGAGGCCACGACAACCACTCTCATCGCCCCTAAGTAGGCATGGGGGCACCTGTTGAAATCGTCGTCACAGGCCCGGCGATGCCGATGCAGTAGTAGTACCCCAGCCATAAACCACCACAATCAGTTCCAACCGCCGGATTCCATGTGTAAAAGTTACTGTGAACTCAGTCAGTAAAGCCTTCGTCAACTAGCTGAGAGTGAAAACATACTTTAGGTCAATACCAGCGGAGTTGGCAATAGCCCAACATCCGTCGCCGTCTTCGGCCCAGTAGAATCGGCGGCACCCGGCGATCATACCATCCTGAGAAGAAGTTAGAATTGCGATTGTGCACGTACCAACCCAGAATGGAGGGGAGAGGCCATCATACTCTAATAGGAGTTGGCGTGGTAATCGGCCCGGTTCCGGTCGACGTGGAAGTCGTGGTAGTCGCTGGCGTTGTCGTCGTGCTCGACGCTGGGCGCGAAGTCGACGTCCCCGTGGTAGTTGAGCTAGAGGTCCCCGTGGCAGTCGTACTCTTAGTGCCAGTGCTTGTCGCCGTTGTGCTCCCGGTGACCGTGGTTGACCCAGTGGAAGTGGCACCAGTGGTGATGGGGACCGCCGGCCCAGTGACAGAGACGCAAACGTAATAGTCCCTCGTCAGAGCGCACGACGTCGTGCCGAGAGCAGGATTCCATTGCAGGAATTGTGCCTCGGTGATGCCGTTCGCTGTCTCAATTGAGTAGCATGAGTCGCTCCTGTTGGGAATTGGTTAGCCAACCCCTGAAATGAAAAGGGGGCAACACTCAGGGGTTACTCACGGCCCGACCAACCACAACTTCGCACACTGAGACGTCATTCCCGCCTGCGTCGGTGTGGAGTTCGGCACATTTGTCGTCTGCACCGGAGCCGACCTCGTCGTCGGCGTCCCCGGAATTCCGACGCAGTACCACAAACCGTCCACCATGTTACTGCAGGCGGACCCGACGTTGGGATTCCAACTCTTGAAATCAGCCTCGGAAAAGGTCCCAAAGATGCCCGCAAGCTCGGCGCACGACTCTCCATCTCGCTGGTACCACCGGCTACAAGTGCTGATTTGGTTGGGCGCCACGGCAAGTGGGGGAACGGTGACGGTCGGCGGCATGGCTGTGATGCCGTTGGGGCCGACGACGCAGTACCAGTAGTTGACCCAGAGACCGGTGCAGACGCCATTCAGCGCAGGGTTCCAGGAATAGAAGTCGGTCTCGGTCAGGTACACGCCGTCTACCACAGAGTGGCAAGTATCGCCCTGTGGTGGTGTTAGAATGTCCAATGTGAAGGATGTAAGAATCGATAGACAAGGAGCAGCGGCACTCACATCCTTGGCTTGGTAGAACGCCTTGCAGCCGCTAACGATGCCAGCTTGTACCGGCGATGCGGTAAAACTGGCGTCGACAGGCGTAATGGTCGTGGGAGTGTAAGTTCCCGTGACAGTGGGGATGCTGGCCGTCCCCGGGGCGGTGGTGATCCATGTAAGGCCGGGATCATTAGCCGCGATGCGAACACTGATGCACACCCACCAGCCGTCGTACAGCCCAGAGCAGTCTGAGTCGATGGCTGGATTCCACTCGACGCTGAAGAATCAGTTAGAGAGGTGTGCTTTCTAGTCTGGGCAAGGAAGAGGGACACATACAGCTGGGCCTTGGTCAGCCAGGAATTGCTGGCGACGATGCTGTCGCAAGTGTCCCGTGCCGACACAAGATACCAGTCAATGCAGTTGGCTGCCTGGCCGGCCTGGGTTTTGGTTGGGGGAAACGTCGTGGCCACAGTTGTTGCGATGATGGTGTAGTTGGTGATGGGGTGCAATGTCGTGTACGGCTCTGTGTTGCTTGCCACGGTAGACGAAGTAGTTCCTGACGATGCAGTTCCGGACGAGGCGGTTCCAGAAGATGCAGTTCCAGTCGAGGAGGTTTGTGATGTGGTTCCAGACGCCGTTGTCGTGCTGCTCGTGCGTGAGGTGCTGGTGGTGCTGGTGGTGCTGGTGGTGCTAGTGGTGCTAGTAGTGCTCGCGATGCCGGTCGTGGTGCAGGAACAGGTCGGCACGACAGAGCTCAGACTGCTCGGAGCGGCTGCGCCAACTCCCACGCAGTAGGCATACCCGGGCCAGAAGTTGTTACCGCAGTCATTGGTGATGTCTGGGTTCCACGCGTAGAACTGCGCGAGAGTGATGCCGAACGTCTGGGTGATGGACCAGCAGCCCTCTCCCGCGACGACTGTGTGGTACAGATTGCAGTTGGATACAGTGTTTGGGAACGTTGGGCCGCTAGGAAAGTAGTCCTGCGCTTGAGTGGCCGGCGCCAACAGGAGGAGACTGAGGGCGATGGCAGCCGCCGTTGAGACTGAGGACGAGGACATCATGGGAGAACGAACGTCAGGCCCTGACCTCGAAGAAGCCAAACTCAAACGGACCCAGGGCAGGGACCGAACTTGAAAGAGAAGGCTCGTCGTAAAGAAGCTCACGCGAAAAGCAGGGACGGCGAGGGAGCGAGGCGAGTGCGTTGACCCTGCGAGCCCGACCTTCTAGGAAAGCGGCAACCTGGAGAGCTTGCCGGAGCTGTGATGCTCGCCCGAATACCTTAGTCACGGAACTTCCTGGCTGTTGTGCATGCGGATACACTTGTGGTGGGATGGTGCAGGGTCAGCCGAGCAATCTCCGATCACCAAGTTTGTTGATGGTGGACCCCATGATGATGACCTCGGCGAACACCCCTAAGTTAGGAGAAGACGCCCAATCCATGACTTTCGAGTTCACACTGTGTCGAGTCTGCGTCAATAGTCTCAAAATCTGAGTAATCCTAGGTCGCCATCGTAGTCGTCCTACCCTGACGCGGAAGAGAGATCGGCAGCCAACTTGGACTCCAGCCGAGGACAACCAGGTGGTCATCCATTGCTGAGTTGCCATTGGCCCCTTGACTGGAGAAACAGATTTCCACACAACTCGAGCTTCTGGCAGGTTACATTGTAGCCTCGGTTCCTGCGTTAATGGGTGTGGTGCTCAGTCAGCGCCCCGACTCAGACCCCCGGGAGTTTGTACCGCCGGGTCGGAGACAGCGGAAGCGTGAGCGTCAGATCCGGGGACGGAATTGGGAGGGAAACTAACAAGCCCTGCCAGCGGCTGCCTATTGCAACCCTGGACCTCTTACCCTTGCCGGGTCTAAGGGTAGGGCTGACGCCAAGCTCCGCGATCCTCCGCGAGGCTCACGGCCATCCGAATGGTGCTGCTCGTAAGGAGCGGGTCCGGCTCGAAGTGGGCCTCCCGCCCCGCGGCTCGTCCCTTGTCTGGGGGGCACCCCTGATGAAGGTAAGGTACCGGTACGGGAGAGGTCCAAAGACAACACCCCTCCCCGTTCTATCCGGCGGTTGGTTTACTCATCGCCCACCCTCCACCTCAGCACTAGCAGTATCGATATTGGCCGTTTCTCCATCTGACCCTCCAGGCATATCTTGTAATACTGATGCCATTGGCCCACCCGATTCTCCGGTGGCAAATCCAGTATTGCTTGGACTCAGGGGTACAACCGCAGAGTGGCAGGGTTAGGGTCTCCCCCCAAGCACATCCCCTCTTACAACCCACACGTTCAACCCCTGTTCGTCTCATTCTCCAACCGAGGACGTCCTGTTCTACCTGTGACCTCGCGATACCCATGTTCTGACCACAGCCATCTCACCGCCCCTCCCCTAATATTTTCAAGTCCCGTCCTCCTTGCCTCACCCCCTGAAATTCGGTGGCCCCAACTTCACAAGTCGGACATCCCCTCCCATACCCGCCTCGCTGTTTGCTGTCTCTGGTCTGGCTCTCAATTGTCTTTGCCACTGAGCAACACTCGTAGCCTCGGTCATCATGCTCACCAGACTCGCTGCCCTCGTCCTAGGGGGGCTTCTGCTGCTTCTTGTGCAGCCCATTCTCACACAGAGCACGCCTGACTATACCTGCTCTGCCACCAAGCACTGCTCATTAGGATGCTGCGGTCCATTGTCAGTTTCTGCCGCTTGTTTCTGTCCTCTTGAATATGTCGCGCTAACAATATCTGCAGAGACCCGACCACGGGCATGGGTGTCTGCGGCATGGGCCCGACGTTTTGCGCGCCAGGAAACTGCACCAGCGAGTGCAATGCAAAGTCTGAATGTGATCCGGGCTGGGGCGCGCAGTGGTCGCAGGCCACAAATTGCCCACTCAACGTCTGCTGTTCGAAGTTTGGTTTCTGCGGGACGACGGCGGACTTCTGCGACGGAAAGACGGTTCCTTCGCCCAATTGCCCTGGCGGGAAGAGTGCCGACCAGAGGACGATTGGGTATTACGAGGGGTGGAACCTTGATAGATCCTGTGGACGTAAGTTTAAGCTGGCCCCTGATGTTTCAACCGAACGGACGACTGATGGAATCACTGCAGGCATGGCTCCGGAGGACATCCCACTGGGATATTATACGCACATCAACTTTGCGTTTGCTCTTGTCAACCCTACGACGTTTTACATCGAGGATATGGCCCCGAGTACCGCTGCGCTGTACGACCGGGTGACAGCTCTGAAAAAGAAGGACATTAATCTCAAGGTCTGGATTGGTAGGTTGCACACCCCCAAAAACACTCTCTCAAAGCTATCTCATACTGACACGTCTCTCTCCAGCCGTCGGTGGTTGGTCCATGAACGACCCCGGTCCGTACCGCACCACCTTTTCCGACCTGGCTGCATCCACCACCGCCCAAGACGCCTTTTTCGAGTCCCTCATTACCTTCATGATGCGCCACAACTTTGACGGCGTCGACATCGACTGGGAGTATCCAGCTGCCGATGATCGTGGCGGCGTCGCGGCTGACTACGACAACTATGTGACTCTCGTCCGCCGCCTGCGTGAGCGTCTCAACCAGACCGGCAAGTCATACGGCCTCTCAATCACTCTGGTAAGTAGACCAAACCGAACCCTTGCCCATTGCCACGAAATCCCAAACATGCTGACCCCTCTAGCCTTCTTCATACTGGTACCTCCGCGGCTTCAACCTCAACAACCTCGAGCCCCACCTCGACTGGTTCAACATCATGACGTACGATATCCATGGCACCTGGGACTCGACCGTCAAGTCCATCGGCCCCTACGCCTTCGCGCACACCAACCTGACCGAGATCCAGCTCGGCCTGGAGCTGCTCTGGCGCAACAACATCAACCCCGGCCGCGTGGTTATGGGCCTGGGCTTCTACGGCCGCAGCTTCACCATGAAGTCGCCGTCGTGCATGCACTCCGGCTGCGAGTTCACTGACGGTGCTCGCGGCGGCGCGTGTACCGGCACGCCGGGCGTGCTTTCTGCTGCCGAGATTAACACGATTATTGCCAATGGGGCGACTGTCACGACAGACCTGACGGCGGCGGTCAAGATTGTGACATGGGACTCGAATCAGTGGGTTAGTTACGATGATGCGCAGACGCTGAAGCTGAAGTTGGATTATGCCAACTTGAGGTGTCTTGGAGGGTGAGTTTGTTTCTTTCGCATTTCTTCCTTCCTCTTGCGGGTGCGGGTTGCTTCTTGATATTATGAGATGAGTGCTAACTGCCCGTTTGCCACACTAGAACAATGATTTGGGCGATCGATCTGGATGACGGGACGTTGATAAACGCGCTTGGGTCGGATCTCTCAAGACCCAAGTCGGAGCTCTCAGATATCCTACCGGTGTACCCCGATTTTGATACACGATTTGAGGATCTCTAGACACAGTAGTTTCTGGAATTATTTATCATCAAAATATCAAAAGCTAGGCACGGTTCGTATGCCGTTCAAGGTATGCCACCGTGCTGTAATCGAAGTCAATTACCCTATCTAAAGTGTATCTGGGGTCTGATGTGACTGAAGGTGGCTGTTTCCACGGCAGGGCTCTGCTCTCGCCCAAAAAGATACCCGACACCGGGGTCCATGAGTCCTTGGTCCATGAATTTCAAGCTCTGAGTCGCTTTCCGGTTTGATTTTATCAATCCGCAGGTGCCTTGTCATTCAGGTACCTGGAGGCATACTGCCTGAAGCTTACATGGGTGAGAGAGGAAAACGTAAGGCAGTTCGGGGAGCAAGTTAACGGTTCTTGTAACCTGTAAGCTAATCAGACATGTCTAGGTACACGGCATCGAATGTTAGAAGCAGGCATTTCTGTGTGAATGGATAAGGTCCCTCAAGTAGGTCACGATACAGTCCCAAGCGTAGTGAACAATGACAAGATCGCCAGGTACCTTAGATACTCCTATGTACTGAAAAGGAGATTCCTGACCGCCTCCGGTGTGATTACCCCCAACTCTACATTTTCCACGCCATCTCAGGACCCAGGGCAGGAAGAGTCCGGGTCCTTCTTTCTGATATTCATGAACGTGTTCTTAAGTCTACTGCCCGTAGCCCCCAGGTTCGAAATGATGCCATTCGAAGTCTTGAAGCCGTACATTTTCTTCAGGCCTTTCACGTCTTGTTGGCTCGGCTTTGAGTTGGGCTGGATCAAATCGCCGTTCATCTTGGTCAGGACGTTTTGCTTCACGCCGTTGACGGTTTTGCCGCCAGCGTTGCTTGGGTCTGGGAACACGTGCTGTCAGCAGGGTTGACCAGGACTGGCTCGGCAAAACCTCTTAAAAAATAAACTCACATAGCATAATTGAGTTCCAGTCGGGTTCGCTCTTGTCGCCGTCGATCATGCCGTCGGAATCCATCGGCAGATAATTAAGTCCGCCGGCGAACTTTGCCCTCTGTGCGTAGGCCTGCTGCCGGCAAAGTTTATTCCGTCGATCTTTGTATTGATAGTAAAATGGTCCGTTTGGATCCGGATCAAGGTCCTCCACCTGCTTATCAAAGTCGGCCAAGTTCTCGCAGTGGAAATTGGTCTCGTCGAAAAAGAACTTGGCCCGCTCAACATCGACGAGCGGGTCGGTCCACCACCTGGGATTCTGGTGTTCGTGGTGCATACCCCAGGCGTGCTGTTGTCACAGGATTAGACCATGAGACCGAGGCGCGAGGACGGAGGCAAGCCACTTACACCCATCTCGTGCGCGTAGTTGGCTACAACGTTGCCCATGCCAACATCCAGAATATCGGCCAGGGTCATGACGGGGCCAAGAGAGCTGATGTCTGCGCCGGGCGCCCCAGGCGTGCCCACTGGTCGAGTCATGCCCACGCTCGTGGCCATCTTGCGCTCGCCTTCGCCCGCATAGAAGATGAGCAGGTGCGTTGACCGCAGCGACACATCACACGCGGGGTCACCGTCGGCAATCATGTTGAACTGGAAGTTGCCGTTTTTGTCATCGAGTCCGGCTTGCCGCCAGAGTTCACGCGCCGCGACGAGATTGTCGTACAGAATGTCGCGCGTGGATACCCCATTTACGCCGTTATGCGTGAAGGTCGTCGATGTGTCAAAGCAGGCATCGATGTTGCCATTCGGCCAGAGATGGGGATAGGTGGTGGAGTCGGACGGGGTGTTGAGACCGAAGTAGCGCTTCTGGAGGCCGTTTTGGGAAGACGAGACGTTCGTGCCATTGAAGTAGATGTTGTTGACGCCCGAGAGGTCGCGGACGGCGATGTTCGCTGCGACGGCCGCCTTTGCGTGCGTGATAGGGGGTTGCCATAACCGGCTGCCAGCGTCGACGCCGGTGGCAGCGAGAAGCAGGGCAACAAGACAGGGGCTGAAGACCGACATGTTGCAAGCAACGCCGACGTGACCGTCAGAAGGAGGAGACAAAGACCGCGACGAGAGGGTGACGGGCCTGGCGGTGGATGAGTCCCGGAGCCGTGGGGTTGAAGACCGTGAGTCTTCAGCGTCCGTCCCTCGCGGTGTCCGTCTCTCTAGTGTTAGTCGGCAATTGGTGCCGCTGACCCCGGCGGACCCTCGCTGCGAATGTTACTGTGGCATTGGATCCATGGATCGCCTTGCCCCGAATACCCGGAGCCAGGGGTGGCTGATTCAGCGCATCGCCAGGCTTCCACATTCCCGCGTTCCCGCGTGCCTTGCAGTAGCGGGCCCTGGCAAAACCCAATCTTAACATCATCACACGACAGTTGTCGGGTGGGGTAAGATATCCATCAATGGGAACAAGATGTGGTGCCCCCCTGCGGGCTGCTCAAGGCCAGGCTGATGGGGCCGAGCCCTCCGGCCGATGCTGACAGGTTTGGCCCCCAAGGCACAACCAGTTTTTTTTTCGCTCTTCTGGCGCTATAATCTCACGCTGGGGGTCCTCTTTACCGTCCGATGCGACTCTGCTGCAGCGAAGAACGTGCGGGTACCGGTACATTACAGGGGGACAAGTCTTCACCCCTGGTCGAGATCCTCAACCTCAACCAGTATCAACTCCACTTACTCACGTTACCTCCCGGATTTCGATTTGAGATTCTCGGAAGAGCACTCTCTTGACAGCTGCCTATGCCAAGACACACCAACATTGTCACCATCACCACCACCGTGCTTGTACACTGTGCCGGCATCGCCTTGCCATGATGCATTCGGCTGACCGAGACATGGGCGCTGAGAAAGGGCCCAATGGCGGGAGGGTCTGATCTGACATGGTGGGTTGAGGCTACTCGCATCTGTTTAGGGGTAACATGCCGACCTACCCAAGAGACGGGCCGAGGCCGCGACGTCCACGTTGGGAAGTTTGGGATGTCTGGTGGATCTCTCATGGTCACTACCCAGTGCACGCCCACAGGAAGAAGATAATCTGCCGGGATCTCACCTGCGCCCGATTACATGTGCGTAACCTCCTCGCCCTGACCCTCTCGGAAAGGCGAGCATCGGCAGCTCTCGTCCCTTCCCCCTCTCCCCCTTCCTCCTCGTCCCCCTTCTCATATCTTCGGAGCCTCGTCGCTCTCTGTCCCTGGTTTTGGTGGGCGAGCTGGTTGCTGGTCAAGGGCGCACCACACTTCGCTCGTTTGTATCGGGCCTCACCATGATCCCGCTCGTTTCACTCGGCCTCGCCGCAACCTTTGCGGCGGCCTTGTCCATCCCTCGCCAGAATGCCAACCACACGCCCGTGGATGGCCTCCAGGGGCGCCAAATCGGCTCCGACCCGGCTTCGTTCAGTTGGGTCCGGCGCTTCGCTGCTATCGGCGACAGCTACACGGCGGGCATCGGCTCAGGTGAACAACTAGGAGGCCTGTTCCACAACTTCAACGACTGGGCCTGCTCCCGCTACGACCTGAGCTACCCCATGATTATGCAGCAGTGGGTGGGCTCGTCTATCGATGATTTCCAATATCCCGCCTGCACCGGCGACCAAACATGGCAGATCTACAACCAGATCAACGCCCTCTCCGGCAGCCTCGATCTGGTGACGCTAACCGCCGGCGGTAATGACCTGTGCCTGGTCGACATCATCAAAGACTGCATCGTTCTGGCTTTTTACGACGAGGCTACGTGCACCGCAATCCTGGACAAAGCTCAGCAGAACTTGTCCAACATCATGCGCGACAATATCAAGCAGATGCTGCTCGCGCTCAACTCCAAGATGGCCACCAACGGCATCGTTGTGTACAACAGCTACGCCCGCTTCTTCAACACGGACAACGAGAAGTGCGCCACGGATCAGGACTGGGGCCTCTTCCCCTGGGTTGCCTACACCTGGCTCGGCATCCGGTCCACGCCGTTGCCTCTGACCATTGCTCGCCGCCAGCGCTTCAACACGCTGACATCGGGGTTGAACGACCTGATCCGCGACGTTGTCCACGACGTCGCTGACGAGGTCAACTACAAGATCGGCTTTTCCAACTGGGACCCGTGGCCCATCGATGGCGTCGACGGCCAGATGTGCTCACCGTCCTCCTCGGGCGCCTACCCTGACAGGAACCAGCCCGACCTGCTCTTTTTCAAGCCAGACACGCGCAAGACCCTCTTCCGCTCGCCCTTCTTCAAGCGAGACCTCGAGCTGCAGGTCGAGAACGGAACAGCGACCCCCGTCGCCAGCGGGACTCCTCCCATTCCCGGGCCGTCAGACTCCCCCCTTCCTCCCCTTGAGGAAGCGGACATCGACCCAGTCCTTAAAGCCCGCCTGGAAGCCCTGCGCGACTCCATCCCGGCCCGTGACCTCGACGAAAACGGCGTCGACCGCGCCATCTACCGCTCCTCCCTTTGGAACTCGGTCAACCCCCGCGCGGCGGCTCTCCGCGCCCTCGACAAGCGCGCGCCCACCGTCCCGGGCTGTCCCTCAGACTCGCACAGCTGGCTCCCATCCCTCGGCTCCTTCCTGCCCGACTTCTTCGGGCGCATCTTCCACCCCAACGAGCAGGGCCACAACGCCATCGCGTCCTTCGCCATCGCCGAGACCATGGACCTGCGCGCCAAGGTGCTGGGCGTGGCGCCCGAGGTGTGCGAGATCACCGAGATCTTCCAGTGCTGGCGCGCCGGCGGCCGCACCGAGTACGTTACGGCGGACCGCGCCGACGCCAACCTCAAGGACTTTTGCGCGACGGCCCAGGGCCCCGGGAGCGGGTACACCAACTGGGTGAGCAGCAAGAAGTACCACGAGGGCACGCCCGACGAGATGGTGTTTACCTTGAGGGGCGGGAATGTGGATAGCGTCAATCAGGCCGAGTGTGTCGAGGCGTTTACCAAGATTGTGCATGGCTGTGACAACGGGGATAGCGACAACCCGATGAACTGGAAGTTCGGCGGGCGGTTCCAGTCCGGCGAGTATGACTACGACTTGAGCCCCAACGCGAGGCGGCCCTGGCCGCCGATGAAGGCGCCCAACGGGCAGTGCACGGGGAAGTACAAGTTCTTGTTTAGTGATTTTGAGATGTATGGTAAGTTGCAGTGCACCCCCGGGATTTGTCCCTCCTCCTCCTGCTCGGTTTTCTTTGCTGACAACTTGCAACAGGCGCTGGATTCAGCAGCTGGGATTGGGGCCAGGAGACCCTGTTGCCACAGTCCAAGGGGTGCCTGGGTCTCGGTGTGACCAAGTGGCAGTTCGTGTATTTGCCGGAACCGGACGAGAACGGCATGGAGTGGAGGGCGACGTGGCGGACTCCCGTGTTTGTGAGCAACCGGTGCTACAGGAACAACAAGGTCGTCAGCTCCATCGGCGGGGATACGCACGGCTGTGGTGGCGACGCGGGGGCATAACCGTTGTTGATGAGCCGCCGTTAACACTGTTTCGTATCTCGATGTGAATAATGTTGAATTGTTGTGTAGTTGTTAGGCGTCCTAAAACCTTGGATCGCAACCTCTGAAGTCCCTGTTGTGAAGATGTGAACTCGAGGGGTCATGGAGGTCGGCGGATGGTTCTGTGTGCCGACAACGGAAATCCCCGAACCACTCAGGGGCAAGCACCCGCCGCTGCCGCTGTGGGCCAGTGAGTGGATTGGCTTGATTTCTCGCTGATTCACGTCCGACTGTGGCGTTTTTGATCTTGGCACAACGCTCGAGTCTCTCCACGACAGGGTCACGAATGGCTTCCCGACCACCCAGGCTTATTGCCATTGCGCCGGCGGCACCCGGATCAAGAAACCAAGACCCTTTTAGTACGCAACTAGCCATGTCATACACATGCCAGACATGTGCGAAGCGCAAGGTCAAGTGCGACAAGGCGAGCCCGGTCTGCTCTACTTGTCGCCGAAGCAAGCTCGAGTGCATCTATGAAGCACCTCGGCCACGAACACGAAAGAGGAAGCTGAGCGGCGACGTGATTGAACAACTGGCTCGGTACGAGCGTCTCCTCCGTCAACACGGTCTGCTTGACTCAGACACCGACCAGTCATCGCCAGCGGGGGCGGCAACTTCATCGGAGCCCATATCACTCCTCTGGGACGAACCCGAGGGCACAGGGACCGGCAAAGTGCTAGTAAGCAGGGGCAAGTCGAGATATGTGAACAGCAAACTCTGGAGAACTATTGGAGGCGAGGAGACCGACAATGACTTTGAGAAAGAGGACTACGACGAGATTGGCGATGAGAGCGCGGACGGCAGTGGCTGGCCGGATGGTGCTGACCCCAGGCCTCTATCGGACCCCTTTCCGGATCCCCTAACAGGCGCATTTCTCCCGGCACCTCACCTGAACCTTCTTCAGTACCATCCATTCCACGATGAAGCCATGGCTATGTGGGAGACATACGTTGAGAACGTAGAGCCCCTTTGCAAGCTGCTCCACGTCCCATCGACTCGATGCATGGTCGAGACAGTTTCGAAACAGCCAGAGTCGGCATCCAGGCCTGATGAGTGTCTCCTTTTTGCGATATACCACTTCGCCGTCTTCTCGTCGACTGAGGAGGAATGCGTCAGGAAGTTCGGGCGGTCTCGGGATGTGCTCCGACCACAATACCACGGTGCCGCCCGCCAAGCGCTCGCCAATGCCTCTTTTCTCGAGACGACCAACTTCACTATTCTACAATCCCTGGTACTCCTTCTCCTGCCGTCTCGAGACCAGTACGAGCCTCAGACATACTGGATTCTCACAGGCGTTGCCATCCGCATCGGCCGACGCCTCGGGGTCCACCGAGACGGTCAAAAGCTAGGCCTACCACCATTCCAAGTTGAGATGAGCCGGCGGCTGTTCTACCAACTCATGCCGCTCGACGCTAGATCGGGCCAAATGGCGGACATGGGTGCCTCGATATTGCCCGAGGCATGGGACGTGCAAGCGCCGCTCAACATCAACGACGACCAGATCTGGCCAGGCATGGCTGAGCTACCGCAGGGGCAGACAGGGGCCACAGACATGATATTTTGCTTGTCACGCGCCTGTGTCGGCGAGTTCTTTGCCAAAGGAGCCGGCGCAGGGTCGTGGACCTTCAAGGACTCCGGAGCAGCAGAGCAAGTGGTCGACCAGGCCGAAAGCACCGTTGAGGAGAGATACATACGCTACTGCGACGTTGTAAATCCGTTACATTTTCTGGCCATCTGCATGGCAAGGTCCGGCATCGCAGTCATGCGCCTTCGAATTCGGCTCTCGAAAGCCATGGGCCAAAGCGCGACCGACGCTGAAGCCAGGGAGGCCGTCCAACTCGCCCTCAAAATTCTGAATACGGACGCAGCCGTGTGCTCCCACCCGGGGTTGAGAAAATATCGGTGGCATACCGCCTCCTTTTCAATTTGGGGCACGTGGGACTCGTCCATCGTTGTGTTGACGACTCTGGCACGCAGGAGTGGCCTCTTCTCCGGCAAGGAGGCTGATGACGCCTGGGATGCAGTGCAGGCTTTGTATCGCCACCACGAAGAACTGTTTCAGTCAAAGCGAGCCTTGTACGTCGCTCTGGGGCGCCTCACACTCAAGGCTTGGGAGGCCACACCGCGGAGCAAGGCAGACGGCTGCAGTCCTGATCCCGAATTCATCGCCACCTTGCGTGGGATAAATACCCGGAAAAGGCCAGGGAAAGAGAAGACCGTATGCGACGACACTCAACCAGACAACACGGACTCGGCCATGTCGACTGCTCTAACCCCTGAGATTGGCTGGGATCCCGCACTCAGCTCCGGTTCAGGGGTTTTCGGCAACGATTTGGGCAACGAGCTCGATCTCGATGCAACGGACTGGACATTTTGGGACCGATTGATTCAGGATCATGGGTTAGGGCCCTCCAAGGAAGAAGAGAGCTCAACATTTTCCTCGGAGTGAACCTCAATCGCTGCAAGGGGCGGGCATTCCTCGAAGCTCAGGAAGTGCGTGCGCTTGACGTTGCTTGCCCCTGATTGGTCAGAAGCTCGGGTGGCCATCGGCCGAGCCGGAGCTGACGAGGACCCGGGTCTCGGTCGGATCCTCCAAGAGTGCAGGCTCCATCAGGGCTCTATATATTGCAAGCAGGCTTATTTCCAGGTTTGTGGTTCCCCTCAATATTTCCCACGCCTTCTTCGGATATCTTGTCCAGACTCTCGACTTGTTCCCTCACCAACCCTTCTTGCTCTCAGAGTGTCAGTCAACAACATGAGCACAGGCCGCCAGCTCCGGGTCCTCGTCGTGGGAGCCTCTATCGCCGGACCAGCCACCGCGCACTGGCTCGCCAAAGCTGGCGCTCACGTAACCGTCATCGAGCGGTTCCCTAGGATTCGCCAAAACGGGCAAAATGTCGACATCCGCACCGTCGGTGTCACTGCCATGCGCAAGATACCCGGCATGGAAGCCACGGTGCGAGCCAAAACGGTCCCCATCGACGGCTTCAGCTTTGTCTCCAGCACCGGTCAGCCCTTCGCGACTATCCGCAAGACAGGCGACCCCGACCGGCAGTCCCTCGTTTCGGAGTACGAAATCTACCGCGGAGACCTGTCCAAGATCCTCTTCGATCTCACCAATAACAACCCCAACATCCACTACATCTTCAACACCCAGATCTCCTCCATTCATCCCCAACCTTCGGCTGACAACAACGACAACACCCCCTTAACCGTCCACTTCACCTCCCCACACCCGCACCCCCCTCCGCAAAGCCAGACCTTCGACCTCATCGTAGCCTGCGACGGCGCCACCTCCCGCACCCGGGCCCTCGCATTTCCCAATGCGCACTCGCACACCCAGCCCGTTAACAGCTGGGTGGCCTACTTCACCCTCCCGCCGGGCGCTCTCCTCTCCTCTAACACCACCACCACCACCAACACCATCACCGGCCAAAGCTACAGCGCCCCAGGTGGCCGCTTCTCCGCCATCGGCCACGACCCCGCCTCCGGCCAGCACCGCGTCGTCCTAATGGGCATGTACCCGCGCAGCAACACCACCGCAATGGTTCCCTTCCGCGCAGCAGCCGCGGCACAGAAGCAAGGCAACGACGACGAACAAGCAGGCATCAAAGGGTTCATCGCGCGCGAGTTTACCGGCGCCGGGTGGCGGTGTGACGAGATCGTTCAGGGGATGATGCAGCTCGGCGAGGAAGAGGACAACTTCTACGCTGCTGAGGTGGTGCAGGTCAAGATGCCGTGCTGGTCGTCAGGGCGGGTGGTGTTGGTCGGGGACGCGGGGTATGCGCCTGGCCCGACCGGGGCGGGGACGAGTCTTGCGCTGGCGGGGGCGTATGTCCTTGCTGGGGAGGTGGGGAGGCATATCAAGGAGGGTGGTGGGTTAGAGGTGGCGTTGAAGAGGTATGAGGCGGTGATGCGGCCGGTTGTGGGGGAGTTGCAGCAGGTTCCGTGGGGGGTGCAGGCTGTGTTGGCGCCGCAGACTAGATGGGGATTGGCGGTTAGGAATGCGGTGTTGTGGTTTGTGTTTCGGACGGGGGTGGTGGGATTGGTGCAGAGGGTGTTTGGAGGGGTGTTTAAGGGGCGGGAGGAGACGGCGTTGCCTGAGTATGAGTGGCTTACGGATGATGAGTGAGTGCCGTGGGCTGCTTCGTCCCTTCGGCGTTCATGTAGGTACCTTAGATTTGGTGGTTTTGTCGCTAGAGAGGGTACACGATAGAAAGGGCTGTACTATTATCGGAAATATCGCTTCTCCGGACCTGCGGGTGCTCAAACGTGATTCTTCCAAGATCTGCTTCCGGTTCCCCTAAGCCTGGGCTTCCACCTTTCTTCACTCTGCTTCCACGCCGACAGACTCCCAAGCCGATAAAGAGTCCCCCCTTACAACCTCGCAGCCACCCCCTCACCCTGTAAGTCTTCACACAGCCCCTGCGCAATCCAATCCGAGATTGCCATCGTCGTGACCATGGGATTCACCCCACTAGCACTCGGAAACACGCTCGCATCAGCCACATACAGGCCCTCAGTCCCCCAGACGCGTCCCTTCGGATCGACAACCCCCTCCTTCGGCTTGGCGGTCATCCTGCAGGTCCCCATCTGGTGCGCCGACGCAAACGGCGTGACAGGCGGCTTGTTGCCGTGCGCCTTGAGCTTGGCCAGCCACTTCTCAAACGCCTCCTTCTCCTTCTCCTTGTCGGCGCCATCGCGGCGGACAAAGGGCGGGAAGCCGGCGATGCCCGGCAGGATCTCGCGGGCGTTACGGGCGTAGAGAATGCGCGACAGCTCAAGCACACCGCGCAGGTTGTGCGCGCGGTCGAAGTCGGAGGGGTGGTAGGCGATGCGGGGGCGCCCGGACGTCGGGTCGCGGTGGATGTGGCCCGTCTCGCGGTCACGGCAGATGGCGATGAAGCAGGCCAGGTGGCGGTACTTGGCTGCGAGGAGCTTGTAGTCGGTTCCAGAAGACCAGGGGAGGAAGGGGAGGCAGAAGCTAGGCTAGGAGGTGTCAGTGTCTGTGCTGATTATTTGTGTCTGAAAGGGACGCACCATCATGGACATGACTTCGAGCTTGACGCCGTGGCCCTTGGCATCGAGGTTCTCGAAGGAGCCGACTACCGAGGTGAGACTGCCGCCTGTAGAATGGTCAGTTATCTGTGGGATCCTGGACATAGGCTGGGATACGTACCCTCCCATGGCTGGATGTCCTCATCAAAGACAGCCGAGACAAAGTTGGTCGGGTGCAGGTACAGGTTCTTTCCGATCTGGGGGTTCTGTACATGCTGTCAGTGTTGCTCTGCAAGCTGCGAGATCAGGTACACTCACCTTCAACCCGCTGTTCATCAGCACGACCGGACTCCAGAGCGTGCCGCAGCTGACGACAACCCTCTTCGCCCTGACCACCACCTTGACCTCCACGCCCTCCTTCGACGTCCACACGCCCTCCACGCCTTTTGCAACCTTGGTCTGCTTCTTCTGTTCAAACAGCACCCTCTCAACCTTGAACCCCTCCGCAAACTTGACCCCCGCCTCGGCTGCCTCGGGAAACCACCCGTTCACCGGCCCCATCTTCTCGCCCTTCCAGCACCCCATCGTGCAGTACCCACAATCATGTTTCTGCCCCCTCACATTCTGCGGCACAATCTTGGCCTGAAGCCCCAACTCCTTCGCCCCGTCCAACAACACCCGGTTCGCATAGTTCGGCACCACCACCTCCCCCTTACACCCCATCTTCTCATAAACGCGATCCAGACACGCCTGGAACCCCCCACCTTCCCCAAAGAAAGGCAGCCCTCGATCCGCCCACTCCTGCCGCACAAAATCCTGCGTCTGCAGCGCCGCGCTCCAGTTGACCGTCCCGCCGCCGCCAAAGCACGACCCCGCCACGACCGTCATCGACCCGTCGTCCACCTCGATCACGCCGCCCGCCTCAAATAGACTGGCCAGCCCGGCGGCCGGCGACATGGGAAAGTGGCTGGCGTCAAAATGCCGGCCCTTTTCGAGCACCAGCACGTTGAGCGAGGCGCCGAATTCTGCGGCGAGCTTGTTCGCGACCACGCCTGCGCCGCAGCCTGAGCCGAGGATTACCACGTCGGTGGTGAGTTCTACGGGGGCGGTCTGGCCGGCGGCGGGGGGCTGGAATTGGAGGAACTCGTAGGGGTGGGAGGCAGAGCCGGTGACCCAATCTGAGGGGAACTCGGGGAAGCCGGTCAGTGGGGAGAAGGTGGTGCTGGTGCGGACGTGGGCGAGTTTGCCGATGCTGGTCATGGACTTGAAGAGGCATTTGATGGCCCAGAGGGAGGAGGTGCTCCAGCCTTGGAGGATCTTGATGCGGTCCGCGATGGGGAGGGAGGGGAGGGGGGTGGTGTAGGAGGTCAGGAGGAGGCTTCCTGGGCGAGTGCTGCGGGGAGGTTAGTGAGAGGCGAAGCAAGGCTGAGATGGAGGTGTGTACTTGAGAATGGAGAGAAGCATGCGCATCTCCTTCTGCTTGTAAGGCGGGACATTGGACAGCACGGATTTGAGGAGCTGGGCGAAGGCGGGGTTGTCCGAGGGCCGCTCAGCAAGGTAGGCCTCGAGGATGTCGGAGGAGTGGTTAAGAGGGGCGGAGGCGCTCCTGAGCTTGATGGCGGTCTCGGAGTACTCGCTGCTGGGAAGGTAGATGGTTGACGCATCCTGCTGTTTGGCATTTGCAGGTGCGTCCTGGATGCGGACCGCCGGAATGACCGTGTCCATGATGGCCATGAGAACCTTCCATTGGGCTTCACTAAGAAAATCGGGGGCGTCGGCCAGGCTGACGGCCACGGGCCCTGAAGGAGCGGCTGTCACGACCGTGTCGGCCATGTCGAGCGAGCTTGGTTCTGTTGACCTGGGTATCGTGTTGAGTTTGGGTCGGGAACAGTAGCTGCGCGATAGGAAGACGTGCAGCGGTGTGTTAATTAAAGACACAACAGCAAGTGTCAAAGTGTTGGGCGGCAGCTGGGAGCGGGACGATGCAACCTGAACTCCGCAGCTGAACCCCAGATTCTTGGACGGGACTTGGGGTTGACCCTGGTCGATTCGGGGTCCGGCCAGGGGGTGCCAGGGTCAAATTCGTCCAGCCATGCGGGGTTGCTGGGTTGGCCGAGGGAGGATCCTGTCCATCGGCAACCTTGGCTCCACGTGAAAGGGGGTTGGTTGCCGGACAGGGGAGGGTGTGGAACTTCTCCAAGCCACCGGAAGCCACTGGGCCATGATTGGCACGGAACCGTTCCGATCTCAGACCGGAGAAGAATCCATCCTCGACGGCAGTCCGGAACAGCAAAGGTTCGGGGGTGGTTGTTCAATGTGAACGAGGATGCTGCGCTGTACTACCAACATCTGTATTCTGGACTTACACGTCTAAACCTATGAAGCCCCGTTGTCCTTATCCCCACCGCCGAAAGAACTGGATAATGATGCTCGACGCGTTAAACGACGCCGGCCCATCGCCATTCTCCTCGTTGTCAGCATTCGGGATCGTTGCCGGCCAGCTATGCCCGATATGTGCCCCATCAAACACGTGAGTGACGAGCCCCAACTGGGCGCCCGTCCCATACTGGTACACAGTCGCGTTTACCGTGAGGTTGTAGCTCGAGTTCGTCGTTCCCAGCCCATCCCTGATAGCCCACTCCTGCACCCAGTGCGGAATGTAGGGCAAGCAGGCATTCCTGCGCACGCCACCAACGTACGGGATCACAGTATCGTTGCCGCCGTGGAACTCGATCATGGGGATGTTGTCGCGGCTGTTGTTGCAAGCGTTGACCAACGTGTAGGGGTCGCACCCGGCGCCATTGTTGGTGTTGTTCGGTGCGTAGAAGGCGCCGGACACGGGCGCGAAGGCCGCCACCCGCCGCGAGAGCGTCGCGTCACACGCCAGCACGTCGCCTACAAAGCCACCCCCGTCACTCTTGCCCGTGGCGAAGATCCGGCTGCTGTCGAGGCACAGCTGCGCCTCGAGCGCGTCGAGGATCTGGGAAGTGAAGGCCGTATCGTTGGTGGTCACACCGGGTACGCCCTCCCAACGGTCCTAGCACGCAGGTTACTAGACATGAACAGCGCATGTGGCTGTGACAACGAAGAGACTCACATGGATACCCTGAGGATACGCGACGACATATTCGTTGTTGAAGAACGGAGACGTGAGTAGGTCCAGCGCAGCCTGTTGCGAGGCGTTGCGGTCGCCCCCGTGGTAAGACAGGATGAGTGGCGCCGGTGACGTGCGAGTTGCGTATGACTTGGGGACGAATAACAGGTAGCTTCTACCACTAGGGAGCGTCTCGTTCACGAGTTTGCCTAGGGTAATACCCGCGGGGTTCGGGACGCACGCCATAGCAACAGCCGCAAACGCCGCGGTCATGAGAAGTCGGCGAGCCATAGCTGGAAGGAACAGTCGGGTTCTGTCGCACGGCATTCAGAGAGCAAACGAGACACACGGCGATATCGATGTCGTAATGAGTGGTGTTGAAGAAGAGGCCTGCGGGAGGAAGAAGCCCTATCCACATGGAAGGAAGAACAAATACCGCGGCGATTGTAATGGGCGGTCTGCTTGGAGCGGACTTGGAGTAACCGCCGGGTCCTTCGGCACCCAGTAAGATATCAGAGCTTATGCGTGCGGCGCAGTGTGAACTATTCGCGGTAGAGTATTACGTATTTCCGTCCTCAAAGCTCTTGCTGCGCCAGAGAAACGCTCGGACGGAACAACCAACAGACGCTCTGCTCGAGTCAGGAAACAGACGCTCGGATACTTGGCTCCAAGACTTGAAGGTCATGGCTTATAACCTGTCGATGGGCACATGCTCCAGCCGAAGGTACGGAAACCCAGTATTTCAAGGTTCCCAATGCCCAACCTTTGCTGACCAACAATTATGGTAACTACGAGGTCTGACACTGCAAATTGTCCAACGAGAAGGACAGGAAGGAGGCAGAGTCCAAACGTAAGGTATCAGCCTGCACCCTGAGAACATTGAACTGGGAGGCACTCCTTGTGGCCAGCTTCTTTCCCTCCTCATTCGGGGAAAAAGCCCGATCCTCCCCCGCGGCCCTTGTTCTCCCCCGCGGGCTCCGACGGGCCCGGACTGCTTCCCATCAAGCGTCCGACCGTTAGCCCCTCAAAACGTCGCTCCAATCTGTTTGAGCGATTGGGACTCTTGGCTGCAAAGACAACTAGAAGCCTCAGGTAACCGACCCTCGCAACTCTCTCTGATTTAATGGTCATTGGGTCATTAAGATATGCAATGCAACAGTTAGTGATTCTAAAAAGACACTGAGTTGGGGGAGGACAAGGAGATGGGAGGCACAGGAGCATGAGGCAACGACTTGCACAGGCTGGTTAAAATCCACGTGGCCTAGTTTGACACTGGCCAAAACAACCCGCTGAACCACGTCCGCATCCGCTTCGTAGCATCCCCGTCGATTCCCCGGCCGCCCTCCAGCAAGATCCAGTCGTGTGCCTCGTTCTTGGAGAGATCCAACTTCACTGGAACGCCAGGATTCCCCCTCCTCACCGCATCCGCAAAAGCCACTCCCTGATCCCGCAGAATCTCTTGCTCGCCCGCCGTGACATACACCTCCTTCACGACCCTCTCCAGCCCCCTAACCCAGCCCTCGGGGTCCTCTAAGTCCATTGGCATAGCCCACCCCCTCTGCGCCGCCATCTCGGCCGCAAACCCCTCAGGCTCAACCACCCACTGCGCCAACGAATCCGTCGTCTTGGACGAGAGCATATCAATCCCCCCATTCCTCGCCACGCTCCCCCAGCAGTCATTCCGGAAACTCAACAGCGGCGACACCAAAAACGCCCCCGCCAACGGCGCCTCAAGCCTCACCTCCCCCACCGCAGGATGCGCCCGCAGCAAATGCCCCAGCACCTGCGCCGTGAGGTTCCCCCCCGCCGAGTCCCCCCCAATCACCAAACTCCCCGGCTTCACCCCGCTCGCGAGCAAGTGCTGCAGCGCATCGACCGCCTGCCGCAGCTGCGTGGGATACATCTCGCCGGGGCAGAGCGTGTACTGCAACACCGCGACAGCCACCTCCTCCTCGTCAGCGTTGCTCGCCGCGACCGGCGAGGCGAGCAGGTAGGCGCGCGCACACCACTCCATGTGACCCGGCAGCGCGGGCGCGATGTATCCGCCGCCGTGGAAGAACAGGACGAATTTAGTCGCCCTGTGGCGGTCGCCGATCCAGAGGAGGGAGGACTGGCCATCTGGGAGGGTTTCGACGTCGTGTGTAAGGCGGGAGGCGAGGAAGGCGGATTCTTTGGTCGGGTTGGTGCTGGTCGAGTGGAGGGCGCGGGCGTGGCGGCGGGCGAGCCAGGTTTTGTAGGTGGCTTTGGTGCTGGGGGAGAGGAACTGGATCTGGCTGGGGGTGAGGTTGTGCAGGGCGAAGCGGTAGTAGGCGCACCGCGCCCAGTGGCGGAGGGAGATGCCGCGGAGGGCGGCGAGCGTGTAGCAGCGGATGAGGTTGATCAGGAGTGAGGGGGGTCCTCGAGGGGGTGTTAGTTGAGGCGAGGTCAGAACGCTGAGGTGGTGTGGCGTGATGGACGCACCGAGGACAAACAGCTTGAACAGCAGGCTCAACCCGCCGGTGAGGGTGAGCCCTGCTGCTGTTTTTGGTGTTGCCTGATGAGGTTGTGAGCCATTATTCTAGAGTTCTGGATGTCTATTGGCTGAATGGACCGTCAACTCACCATTTGATCCTGCAAGGTTCTAATCCGTCGTAGATGGACGAATGGTGGACGCAGTTGGTGGCATGGTGGACGTGGGTGGGTGCGACGTCGCGCCTTTTACAGGGCTTTCTGCGCCCGGGGAGGCTCCAATTAATTGCGCCGGGTCCGTTCCGGGCTCTAGCTCGCATCCTCCTGTCCTGCGGCTGGATCCCGCCACGGTTTCGGCCACTTTTGGCAAGCTAGCCACCAGCGGCGCGACCCCAGATGATCCCTGTCTTCAGGGACCGAGAACAAAACACGCTGCTGGGTTCAAAAACACCCCGCCTGGGCATCGAGTTCCCCCAGGCCCGTCCAGTCGCGATTTCCCTCCACTTGGCAGCTTACCCCTGACCCCTGAATTCACCCTCCGCCCTACGACTTACAGCCATTTACACATAAGGTGCACCTCTAAACATGGCCACACATCGCGAAAACGGCGGGTTCCACTTTGATGCTGTCGCCCGCGTCGTCCGCAACACCCTCCTCAACGAGTGGCTTGCCCTCCCCGTGGCCGGAGCTGTGACCTGGCTCCTGCAACCCTCCTCCTCCGCCCACCTCCGCCAGCTCCTGGACCTCGCCTCCTCCTTGAACATCGACCTCAGCACCATCAACTTGCCTCAACTCGCCCAAACCGCCCTCTACCTCGGCGGCGCAGGCCTCGTCCTCTCCGCCAACGCCTGGCTCAACAAATGGTCCGCCAACAACTGGACCGCGTCCCGGCCGGGTGAGTGGTCGCACTGGGAGCGCGAGATCGTCGTCGTGACGGGCGGCAGCAGCGGCATCGGCGCGCAGGTGGTGCAGGGCCTGCTGGCGCGCAACCCGCAGACACGCATCGCCATCATCGACTTTGCGCCGCTGGCCTGGACGCCGCCCGCCGGCGTGCTCGGCGCCAACCTGCACTACTTCCAGGCGGACCTGAGCAAGTCGGACGAGGTGCGCGCCGTGTGCGCCCGCGTGCGCGACGAGGTCGGCCACCCGACCGTGCTGGTCAACAATGCCGGCCTGGCGCGCGGGTTTGGCACGCTGGAGGGGACGTATGCCGATGTCGAGGTGACGCTGAAGACGAACTTGACCGCCCCGTTTTTGCTGGTCAAGGAGTTTGTGCCGGAGATGGCGCGCAATAACCACGGGCATGTGGTCAACGTGTGCTCGACCAGCGCTGTCGTGCCGCCGCCGGATATTGTTGACTATGCCGCCAGCAAGGCCGGCGTGCAGGCGCTGCATGAGGGGCTCAGTATGGAACTGAAGCATCGGTATAATGCGCCAAAGGTGAGGTTGACGAACTGTTTGTTCAACTTTATCAGGACGCCGCTGCTTCGGGGGTCAAGCCCGGACCAGCCTCAGTTTTTGGTACCGCTGTTGCATGTAGAAACGGTCAGCGGGGCGATTGTCGATGCCTTGTACAGCGGGTATGGGAGCGTCATCTATCTGCCGGGCTTTATGAGATACGTTACGATGCTGGTAAGTGGCCACGCCCCGACTCAATTTGACGGATGTGCTAACATTCACACAGAGGGCCGCTCCGGAGTGGCTCTTCCGCCTTCTTATTTCCAACGGCACCGCCAAATTGGTTGTCGCCTTCAGGGGGCGCCAGGCTCTTGACGAGGCGGGAGGACTCCAGACGGAGACAAAGTGACTTGCAGCGAGACTGATGGATCAACAGCCGATTTGACTTCAATTTACTGGCAGTCAGCTTTCTTTATCATCAACTAAAAGTTCATCTTGTTCATCCGACTCCGAGGTCTCTCACTCTGTATCCTGCCTGGTGGACCTTGATTTCCACAGCACCTTGAGTACCTTAGGTAGGTTTGCCTCTTTTCCTCAGCGTGATGGACCTAGTGCCTATGAATTTAAAACCCAATCTCGTGAATGCTGCCCTGCTCAACGGATTTCCCCGGAATCCGCGGGGTGGCGCTCCCCACCGTCGGAACCATTCCGCTCACCTCACCCCTTTCTCCCCACCCCATCCCCGCGCGACGATCATCAACCAGCCTTCTTTTTAGCGTTCCCTGTTCCCCGCATCCCAATGTGTCTCGTGTCGCACAACTTGGCAAGACGCGCATGAATGAGCCGAGGCAGCGTCCAGCACATGACAGGACTTTGACAACCAGTCTCGAACGCACCGAGCTTCCCTTCATCCAGTAACTGATCGCCATCTGCCCTCAGCCGAGACACACAGCCTCGAGACAGCCAACTCATCAGACTCAAGTCATTCCCGCCCACACTGGACTCCCACCAACACGATCCTCAACCACCCCCTTTTCCCACCACCCCACAATGGCACCCCCAACAACCACACAACCAAGCTACACCCACATAGCCTGCATCGGCACAGGCATCTCGGGCATCTGCCTGGCCACGACCCTCGCGCGCTGGCACGGCCTCAACGACGCGACCTCAATCCGCCTCTTCTCGCGCGACGCCGCCCCCGGCGGCACCTGGACGTCTAACACCTACCCGGGTGTGGCGTGCGACATCCCCTCGGCGCTGTACTCCTTCTCGTACGCGTGCAATCCCGACTGGAGCCGGGTGCTGCCTCCCGCGGCGGAGCTCAAGGCGTATTTGGGGCGGGTGGTGGATGAGTATGGGGTGAGGGAGAGGATGGTTTTTGGGGTGGAGGTTGTGCGGGCGGTGTGGGATGGGGGCAGGGGGAGGTGGGTGTTGAGGGTTAGGGAGGTGGAGGGGGGGAGGGAGTTTGTGCATGAGTGTCGGGTGTTGTTTTCGGGGGTGGGGCATTTCTCGAAGGTCAGGGAGCTGGGGGTGCCTGGGTTGGAGCGGTTCCGGGGGCAGGTGGTGCACTCGGCGAGGTGGAGGGAAGATGTGGTGCTGGAGGGGAAGAGGGTGGTGTTGTTTGGGAATGGATGCACCGCGGCGCAGATTGTGCCGATGATTGTGGGGAAGACGGCGCATCTGACACAGGTGGTGAGGTCCAAGCATTGGGTGTATCCGCCCATTGATGGAAGGATGCCCGGGTGGGGGAAGGCCTTGCTGGGGAGTGTTCCCGGGCTGGCGAGGGCGCAGAGGCTGCTGGTGTATTTGCTGGCCGAGGTCGACTGGAAAGGATTCAAGTTGGACGAGGCCGGAGCGAGGTTTCGGGAGAGAAAGAGGAGGCAGGTGGAGAAGTACATGAGGGCTACGGCGCCCGAGAAGTATAATGATCTTCTGATTCCGGACTTTCAGCTCGGGTGTAAGAGACGCATCTTCGACTCGGGGTATTTGGCGAGTCTTCACGCCGACAACCTCACGCTCACGGACGAGCGCGCGGTTGAGGTCTTGCCCAACGGAGTGCGAATGGAAAGCGGTAAAATCGTCGAGGCCGATGTCATCGTCATGGCGAACGGCTTCTCCACCAACAACTTTCTTGGGGACGTCGAGCTCATTGGTGAGGGAGGGGTGACGCCCGAGAAGCACTGGGAGTCTTTCGGTGGCCCTGAGGCGTACAACTGCACTGCGCTAAGCGGCTTCCCCAACATGTTCTTCCTCTTAGGTAAGTTCCGTCCAGCTGCCCAGCATTATTCGGCAGTGACTAACGCATACCAGGTCCTAACACGAGCACTGGGCACACCTCCACGCTCCTGGCTATTGAGAACGCAGTCAACTACTCGCTTCGTGTTCTCAAGCCGGTGCTCGAGGGGCGTGCGAGCGTGGTGACGCTGAAGCGGTCCGCCGAGGAGGCCTACTCCAACCGCGTCCAAGCTGCCCTCAAAGACACGGTTTGGATGACGGGTTGCAACAACTGGTACACGCGAGGCGTGCAGGGCAAGGTCTGGAACGGAATGACATACCCGTGGAGCCAGGCCCGGTTCTGGTACGAGTGTCTGTTCCCTGTGTGGCAGGACTGGGAGTACACCGTAAGTCGCTTTCCGACCCTTTTCATGAGAAATGAGTGGGTTGTTGACAGTCTTAGGGTGGACCATCGACGCCTATTGTGGCAAAACAGCGGCATCTCGGACTTTGGTTCTTCAACATTGCGGTCCTAGTCGTCGGTGGACTGTTCGCATGGGTTAGAAGCAACCCAGATTCGATACTTGCGTCCCTGGTGGCAGACAAAATGGCGGACTTGCCTGCGATGAAGACTTGGGTGCTGAGCCTCCTGCCCAAGCTTCGTCAAAATTGAGAAAGGCTAAGGGGCCTCAGAAGGTTTTGGTGTGATGAGTATAGTTGTGTAATTGTTATTAGTAGGAGGTAATCGAACAACACGCGAAAGTACGTCTGAAGATGTTGTTCGTCCTGAGCTGTCAGTTCACATGTCCCCTTTTAATTAATTAGCCAAAGATCTGACGTCGACATCTACTGTCCTTGGACGTTGCTCACCTTCAACCGATTTCCGTCCCACATGAGCCTGGGCCTCAACAATATCTAACATTCCTGTCGCTAACCTTGCTAATCACTACTCATGGTAATCCCGGCAAAAAGACCCTTTGTTGGCTATCTCTCGTGAGAACTCTAACGGTCCGGAAGCGACCATTTGACAGTCGTAGATCTCGAGAGCTGAATCCACCGATCAATGCTAAGAATCCTGCAAACTATGCGATGTATACTGTCCTTGCCGGTTGATGGGGTTGGGACAATGTGTTCCCAGAGATTGCCAACTGTCATTCATGGGACTCAAGCGGGCACGTTATGGAGAACCGCTTCCATTTTAGCTTTATTTTTGAAAAGGGCCTTATCCTCAAATGGGCGGCATTGTGGGGTTTTGACGGCTCGTACGGAAGTTGTGTTGGCACCAACAGTCGATTTAGAGCCAACAGTCTCGGCACGCCCCTGTCCTCGTTCCGTTGGACCATCCCCTCTCGATATCGTCCTCGGCGGCCTGGGCCGAAACCGGTCAACTTCACCTCATCTCGCCACAAAACTTCTAACACATCCGCTCTCACGGTCCCAAAGTCAATGGCTCCCCACGAGGACTGCAGGTTTTTCGACCTGCCCCGGCACGTCCGCGATCACATCTACCGAAACGTGCTCGTGGTGGCACATCCGCTCTACCTGTTCAAGGACCCGCGTTCTCCCAAAGTTGAGCTTTTTGCGCCACAAAAACGGCGGGAATGGCTAGCGCTGCTCTTTACCAATTGACAGCTGCACGACGAGGCTCGTGCAATCCTCTATTCCAACCATTTCACCTTCGTCGACACAACGCCAAACCAGGCTGGCCTCGTGCAAGCGTTTCTTGACCAGATCGGATCTGTCAATGCAGCCCATCTATCCCATCTTTCCATCAACTTCCCGGTCGCCGAAAGTCAGGAAGGGACAGTCGTGCTCCGAGAATCTGACTTGTGGGTTTTGAAGCTGCTTCAAGAGAAATGCTCCGGGCTCGCGACACTGGAGGCACTGGTGCAGGACGGCAACTCACAGTTTGTTCAGGAGGCGTTGGCGCAGATTGATGCCCAGTTCAAGAGCATCCCTTCGCTGCCCAAAATCATCATCAGATTCTACGGTGGAAGCCCAGCTCCCGCAGCGGCCGAGTTGATGCAAAGGTATGACTGGGTTATCTTGCCCGGGAGATAGAGGCAATTAAAGGCCCATGGGAAGCGGCGGGTGAAGGGAACCGAGCGAGCAGGACGGCAAACTGCCTCTTTTGTCGATAACTCCAAAGCATGAAGCTAAACAATAACAAAATCTTGATATCCCACCTCGTTCCTGACAAACCCACGTACAACGTCCTCCATTTCGGCAGACTCTGGATACATCCCAAGGGCAATCAACAGTTTATCCTGCCGAAACAGACTCGGTATCCTGCCAAAGTTTCCTGTTCCAAGTCTTCTGTACACCTTCTCACCAGGCTTGATAAATGTGCCGCCCCCTGTATTCTCACCAGATGAAAGCTCAATGAGAACGAGGGCGTCACACGATACCATGCTGCTGTGTGCACTCAGGACGTGCGGCACCCAGACAACCTTGGCCAACCTCCCACGGGACGCGACGATCTCGTAGCCCTCAGCCGTATCCGAAGAAAACCACAGCTTCTCGCCCGTCGCCGCATCAGTGAGGCTGGTGCTCACCGAGCTGCCTTCATAGTCGTAGTTCGGCTTCGTGCACGAATCCGTGACGGCCTTGGGACACCCCCAAAGCCGCACCCACCCGGCGCGAACAGGGCCAAAGGCAAACTCGGTCGCGAGCTCGACATCGGCGGCGCGGACGTCAGCAAGCGTCCGTACCCGGGACTCGTCGGGAAAGAATCCGTGTTGATGGCGCACGTGTGCCTCGATGCTCGCCCAGCTCCAACTTGGCGCCACATATCCCTTGGTGCCGACGTGTTTTCGGGGTTGCGTGTTCCTACCCCCGCTTGTCCAGGCCAATTGGTAGATAAATCCCATCGCCCATAACCCGGCAAGGTAGCATCGCTGTTGCGAGAGGTCCTGGTTCAGGTTGGCCATTTCCCGTGCGACCGCTGAGATGGCTATAAGCCGGTCCGTGTCTCTCGTGAGCTTGCATTCAGTGTAGTCCGAGACGGCACCGCACCAAATACCGCTAAAGCGACGGAGAAGATCGAAAGCCTCCTCTTGACCTCGCTGTGGGGGTGCAGGGGCGTTCCCCCGGGCAGCAGCCTCGGTCGATAGCGTTGATGCCACGTCGAACAGGGAGTGTAGGAGTTGTCGCGGGCCTTGGCCCCCGGAGGTTACTGCTCCCATACCCTCGAGATTCTCCCCGTAGTGGGCTTCATCGCAGGCAAAGAACACGCCGTGGGTGGCGAAGAAGAGGCCGCGGCGGGCCAGTCTGCGCTCCTGATACACCCACGCGCGTGTCAACAGCGGCGCGAGCCAGTCGCCTGCTCCGGGAAGATCCCGCTGTATGTCCCAGAGCAGCGTCGCCTCTCCGTCCAGGAGCACACAGCTGCGTCCCTGCAAGGTTCGAGCCGTGGCATGCCCCTCGCCGAGAATGGGCGCGAAGGAAGTGCGAAAGCCAAAGATGGCGCGCGGTTCGCGGTTGTCGTTGATGAATCCTTCTTCGTCGGACCTGGTCGAGAGAGCAGCAATGTTCAGCCACGCAAACTTGTAGACGTCGGCCATCACGGCGCTCTGCTCCTGCCAGTCCCGGACGTTGTCCTGGAGGATGCAGAGGCTGTCGATCCAGATGTATTCGAACCCCAGCACACCGCACACTCTGACGGCGTGCTGGAAAGCCAGAGGCATGTCCTCTATTGGTAGTTCCTGACGCCACGTGTCAAAGGTGGTTTGGGAGAGCACGCTACCACCGCGGCCTCCTTTCGGCTCTGGACCCCAACAGTGAGAGAAGGACAAGTAGTTGACGCCGTCTTTGACAGTGTCGGCTGAAAAGTCGGCCAAGTCAGACTTGAGCACAAGGCGCGTGCTCAGACAGGCCGTTCCATCAGAGTTCTCGGTCCTGGTAACGCGGATGAGGCGATCGGGAAACCACGGGGCGACGGGCTGACCCGGCGTGCCGTTTCCAAACAGCCGGTGGCATTTCTTGTGGTTCGAGTAGCATTTCTCCATCCACAAGCCAATCTTGGCGATGCTCTCGCCGCTAAATGTCGAGCTAAAGGCAGTTTCCCCCCCGTCCAGGGACAAAACAGTGCCGTGATCATCCGGAAGACTTTGCCGCTCCGCGACGCCAGGCAGCGAGATGCGCGGGTCGGGATGTAGCATAAAACTCCCGATCCCCCAGCTGTATCCCCGCTTGTGCTTCACCATGAGTGACACTCTAGCCGCCTGTTTACTGAACCGATGCCACGACACCACCGCGGGCGTCTCGAACTTCCACGTCAGGGACCACTCGGCCAGCGGCGACATCCGCAGTGTCTCCTCGAACGAGACATGTTGCTGCATGCCGTCGAAGAGCAGCAGCGTCTTGGCGCAGATCACGCAGGATGAGCCCGAGATGGCGGACATAGCTGGGGAGTGGACCATGTCGAGATTCTCGCACGCGGTGCCGTCGCCGAAGGCGAAGATTACGTGGCGGAGGAGTGTGAGGCATCGGGCGCATAGCCGTCGAGTCCCCGGTCCTGCTGGGGGTGCCGGCGGGAAACAAAGTGTTGGAAAAGCAGGTTCTGGTGGCCCGTTGTTGCTAGTGCCTCCCGCGAGCCTTTTGCGCGCCGACGAGACGAGCCGGGACAACATTGTCGGGAATTCAGATGTGCTGCGATGCTTGAGCTGGGATTGGGAGAGTCGTCACGCTGCTTATCCAAGCCAGACCGGAAAGCACAGGATTGCAGTGCTGGAGGGATGTGAACACGGTTTCAGCCTCACTGCTGCAGACTAGGGCAGTTCAAAACCGCAACCAGTGCACGAGGGCCATCCATATGAGCACCAACCTCCACGTCGCACAGAAGAACGACAGCCCGTCTGTCTGAGGGACGCGGAGTCGGGCAAGCTCTGATGTGCCCAACCCGCGTGCCTCATGAAGTTCGGGATAGCGATGACGAGAGTGAGGTGTGAGTAAGAGATACGTCCCTCGAGGCCGGGGCATGAGGCCGGTATGTCAGATCGTTGTCCCCTGCGGTCGCGGCTCCGGCGAACCCCCGCACTAGAATGCCGGGCCTTTTTGACCCCAGGCCACTGCACCACGTCCAGCCGCCTCAGCCACGAGGACACTGCGGTTAAACTGGCCAGTCCCCGCGTCCAGCCACTCTCTCGATGAAGAACCCCTGGCAGAGGCTGATGCATCGATTGGCCACTGATAATGCAATGGTGCTGGAAACCTTGTGATTGGATGAATTAAGTAGCCGTCAGTGCTTCAGCCCGTCGCGGTCGGCAGAGAACTGCAATCAGAGCTGACCTGTTGTCCCGCATCACTCGAAGTCTGAAGAGCCTTGCAAAGTCAAGTCGTCCTCGGGTTTTGTCGTGTGCTTATCCTGCATTGTTCTGGCCTTATAGTTCATCTCCTGGCTGTGCACGACGCGATTGCGCGATGTCAAAATACCTTTCGCACCTGATCGAGTGTTTCGATCCGCCCGAAACAAAACTCGAGCCCAATCCCGAGATTGGGGGCCTGGGGGTGAGTAGAGACTTCTCATCAACCGCACGAGAGCAGGAACTTTGAGGCAAAGCTGGTACTGCCAGGTTATAATTGGGTTCCTGGGGACGGCGTGGCTTGTTGTCCTGTTGGTGATCTTGCACTATTTTCTCAGTTCGCACACAATCACCCAGAATCCATTCGCCAGTTCCGGCCCCGATCGCATGTGGACACCCAACCACATCGACCGCTGAATATTTGGGATACCGCAGCTGCTGTATTCAAGACTTCTTAGATTGCTACGTTCAAAAATTCCTGTCTGGTCCAATGAATCGGGCCCCAAGCGACCCAACTGGCTGGCCGAGAGGCCGAGGTGGGAGCATGCGTTTCGAAAGGTTGTCTCCATCAGACCCTCTGCCCTGCATGACAGAATTTGAAACTTACAAGGCACTGTACCTCTCAGGTTCTCCTAGCAATGTACGACATCCAGCTGATTACAGGCAGCGGTATCCTCCTCAGTGGCTACATCCGTGTGTCATGCACCTCGGCCTACCACTGGCAACTCTTGGTGTACCTCGCGTGGTTCTCCAACCTGACGCACATCGCATGTCTAACCGCGCTGCGGCGGTACTTGTATCAACATCAGTCGGAACGCAACTGGCGCCTCGTGCTCATGGCGGTGCTGTGGGCCGCCCTGATCCCGGCCATGGTGCCGGCGGTCTTCTTCAACTGGCTCAACTTAGGGGAGCCGACGGCGAGCTTCCCTTCATCCAACGCACGTTGCTTTTTTGACGTTAACACTGCGCGCTCCCTTTTCAACAACGCCACTTGCTTCCGGGGCCCTGACGTCGACGGTGAACCCGCCGAATGCGTGCAGATAGGCGTCCGGGACACTGCAGCCCTGCAATCAGCTACTGTCTCAATCTTGCTCCTGGGGTGTAGCTTCTTTAGCCGAAGTATCAAGCTCACCAAGCGCCTGTCGGACGGCGTCCGTGTGAAGATAACGCTGCGTGATCAGCGATCCTTACATCAAATTCCTGGCCAGGCGCATCAACGAAATTGCCACAAACCCGCGGTCGTCCATCGAGAGTCGACGCCTGCACGGCCTATTTCAGGGCAAGCCCTGGAGAGGGTGGTTGTACTTGGTAGTCAAGGTTTACGCCGAACTCCTAGCGTCGGATGCATCAGACGTACGTTTCTATTCATGGCCCTCTGTGACCGGATCGCGGTGGATATCTCGCACCAGTTTCTCACTGACTCGTCATGTGGGCAACAGGTCTACTGGCTTGTCGTCTCAGCCGCGTGGGGTACGCTGCGTCTCGCGCAAGCCAAGCTGTCCGTTGAGGTGGATGACAACGAGTGGAGCTTTGGCCAAATCCTCCCGGTCTTTTTGTTGATTGGCCCTCTCGTCACCGCGTTTGAGGTTATCGCGGAGAGCAAGTCGGAGGAAGGGAGCGTGTCCTGAGACGAGCGAACACGCTGGCCTCCTTTCATGACAGGCAGTCGTAGAGGTGTGTTTCCGTGGTAGCGCTGCTTCGACCTTCTTGAAGTGACTAGGTACCTACTTTGTTTGGCAAGGACTTGGGCGATGCCCGCTTTAGCTCACGCAACATGGAGGGTTATTGAACGCATTCCGAATTCCTGAACGTAGCTGAGCGAACACGTTATGTAGGAGACCCGCCACAACAGTCGGTCCTAGCATGATAGGAACCAATTCAACCATCGTGCGTCCAAAGTAGGGTGCCTTGTATACAGATACGTAAACCTTCCGTCACTGATGGTTCCACGTTCAGGGCTATCGGCGCTTAGTGCTAGACAATAGGGCAGTTCGTTATGCACATTTGGTAAGGTTCATGCTTCAAGTTACGCTGCCGTAGACGCAAACACCTCTGATCATTTTGCATTTAACATCAACCCGGTGCTGGCAGCGAAGAGAAAGGTGAAGAGTCTTATCAGAGTCTGGAAAAACTGATGGGAACCCAGCTAACTACACAACCCAAATATGTCTATCCAAATTCCCTACAAACTTCAAAAGCGGCGCAGAATCGTCCGAGCTCAGCCACAAGAGACACCGCGTAGCCGCCCACGCTGCGATCACCACGATATCGTCCCCTTCAATTTCTTCGTTCTCTCTGTTCCCGATATTCGGTACCTCTACTTTAGCTTCCACTTCCTTGACTAATCGCCGCCTCGGTCCTTGCGGGTGGATTGTTCTCCACTTGAGAGTCACCATTCCACCCGCCACAGAAGCACGGAATTGGTCACAAAAGCCCATACCCGTGGTCTTGTCCCACCTCGGGTTGTCAAATCGATGACCATGACCTCGGACGAGATTCTTGTTGTTCCTCGACAATGCCCTGTCGCCACCGTTCTACCGCATTTTCTGCTGTATCCTGGGGGGCCTCAGGAGGAGCAGCGGGGACAGTCGTGGGTTGAGGTTCGTTCGGGTCTTGAGCGTTTGCAGGTCTTTGCGGAACGGCGTGGTTTTGAGCTGCTTGTGCATTGCCAGTTAGGTCTTCAGCATGTGGCTCATCACCCTCGTCTTGCCCGGCGGGATCCCGGTAAAGGAGAGTAAGCGCCGACGCTCTGAGTGTATCATTTGTGATAAACAGCGAAGCGATGGGCAATTTCAGCCACCTCCGATCCTCCGGGATGAGCTGTTCCAAAGCCTTCTCGAAGCCCACGAAGTCTCTGGTCTTGGGAGGGAAGTAGTTTCTGTTTCCCAAATCCCACTCGAAAATATGCGCAAATTGGGATTCCAGATATGGCGGTTGTTGCCTAGTTCTCGTCCGGTGTAATCGATCGAGAAACGTCGAAATTTGAGAACCCCCATCCTCTTTCAGGAATAACGCTGCGGATTTCAGAATGTTGGCCCAATTGTCACAGTTTGACTTTCGTATAAGTTATCCCCATTCGTCCCAGTCGAGAGAGAAGAAGGACAGGAGAAGCTTAAAAACGTCGTCGAGGAGGAGCTGCTTGCCTGAGCCTGGGACGATGTACCAACTCGGATTTTCGCCTTCCTCATTGTTGAGAGGATGGTTCCTGTCGTTGTTGTCGTTCCTTTTAGGAGGAGGGTGTTGATTGTTGTTGCGATGGGGATTTCCATCATTGTCGACAGGGGCCGGCGGTGGTGAGAACGGCGCCCACTCGTTCACCCTCAGGTTACTGATGCCGAAAGAAGCCGCAGAGGTTGCCAAAACTGACGGCACAGTTAATGCCATCCTCAGGACAAGTCTCCGATGATGATTTGACCTCCTTCTACGCCCACTCTCCGTCAAGAACTCCCTGCTCTTAGTATAAAAGCCTTCAGAGACAGGATCCAAGACAGAGATGACGTGTTCGTCCAACCAACAAGGGAGTAAACCATGTGCGAGACAAAGCAGAGTACGCAATGATGAGGCTTCCTCCTTCCGGAAGATCCTCTGCTCCATCCCCAGCATCTCTCGAATTTCGGTCTTGCTTCGAGTCTGGAACGCAACCAGGCTCTGGTAGTTCCATATCCCCTTCTGGCGGCCAAGAGACAAGAAGGACCCGGTAAACCCTTGGACCTCTGGCCGCCTAGTGCCGGAGAGCTCCCAGGTGCCGTGTCTCCCGCGGATTGCTCGGTACTTCTTGAGCTCGATAGGTTGATTCGCTGCCTGCTGTGTTTGCTGTAGTTGCGGTTGCTGAACGGACTCGAGGGTTCGGTTTGCAGTCGGTAGAGATATGTCTGACAAACTGCGACTGTCCCCGTCTCCATTAATCATCGACCCTTCTCCAAGGTATATCTGATCCTCCAACTGGGTCACAGTCCGTACCGGGTCCTGCCCACCCTGTGGCGGTGGCCACGAAACGACTTCAGGTGAGCGATACCTCCCAAGCAGCCCCATGGCCAAAACCCAGTACCTACTCACCACCAACACCGCCAACGAGTTCACTACCTCAACCGCCCCCCCTTTTGGTACGACAATCTTTGAAAACCTCTCGAGATCCTCGCCCTGCACATCGCCAAACCTCCCCCGCTCACTTTCCCCAACAACACGGTACCCCTCACAAACCGCCGCAAACTTGGCTCACCCAGCATTCAACGCCCTGTAATCCGGTATATCCAATCCCAGTATAGTGCTCCCACTCACGCCCTCCTTCAGAATCCTCCCAACTCTAGAATCATTTGTCCTATACATTGGCGCAAAATCCGGCACCTTGATCTGTCTAAACAACTTCGCTCCCGGAAGCACCGTCCAGCCCCTCGGCACATATCTCCCCTGACGGTCATCAACCGCATTCTTCGCTCGGTTCTCATCACTCTGGGCCGCTCTGAGAGTCAGCCATGGCCCAACGATGCCAACGAGAGCGATAAAAGCCAATCCGGCGGCGATCCAGGTGCCAATGGTGCTACTGAGGTCGATTGGCGACGGGGGCTTTTCGGTTCCGTCTGGGTCCGAGTCCATGGCGGTGGAAAGAAGGAGAGGCAAGACTGCAGCGCTGCTTCGTTGTTCTCTGGACGTGAGATTGGCCTGCTGGGTGTTGACCAGCTGGATAGACCGCCTTCTCTTCTATCCGATGTTCATGACAAAGAGAGAGTAACTGGTGGATAGTGACATGGAGACCTGGACTCTTGGCTTTCCCACAGGGCGGGAGAAAGTCCATCCGGTTGGCTGTAATGTCGCCGGCGCTAGCGAGGCACTACAGCGTTCCGCAGGCTAAGCAGGGCCAACGTGGCAGGCTGGCGCATTTGGCATCATGTCTCAACCAGTCTTCTGTAGCGTGGTACAGTACTCGTGCCACGCCCCCACTTACTAGGGTCGTTTCGGTTCCCTCGACTTACCGCCAGGTACTGCGCGAACGATATCGAAAACATGGTGCCTGCGAGCAAAGACGGTCTCCAGGATCCGAGGCCTCGTGGACGGTTTAGGATTCCCGTCTCTGTCTTGTGTATCCTTCTTTACGTCGCTGACATCGGCTTCCTTGTCGCAGGCGGTTTCTCATTCAAGGTAGGTTTGGGCCTGTCGGTTTACGTCCTTGTCGCATTGGGTCTATTCTTCTCCGTGGGAACTGCGCAAATTCTGCGAAGACGAATTGTAAGGCAGGGTCTGGGTGGACAGGAGCGGACGGAACCACGCTTGGTGGTGACAGACGGGCAACATGAGTTGGAGGCTGTGAGCGTAGTTCCTGTGGAGGTCTAGAGGAAATATGTATTTGCGGGCTTATCCAAGATGGGCATGTGGCCACCATCACTGCAAACGTACCCCTGACTGGCCCTTGTTCAAGCAAAACCGGCAAGCCAAGAGATGATGTTGCAACCTCCGCCCCCTAAAGCTTGGCGCCCCCATCGTCAGACTCTTCGTCGTCCAACACATCACAACTGACACGCCTGTCCCCCACATCATAGGTATAAGCCTGAACAACTTCCAACCTGTTCATCAAGGCTTCTAGCTCCTCGATTCCGTCCTCACCCTCACCATTCTCAAACGACTCCCTACTTGCCAAACCTGCACCATGATCTCCCCTCTGCCCGATCACCGACCCAAAATCGCTCCCCTCCGCCCGCGCTGCAATGAAACGGCGGGTCCCTACAGTCGAAACCCGCCACGGATCCGTCGGCGTGTGGCCCGAGTCAAACCTGCTCTGCACCCTGCCCGCCCGATCCGTGATCGTCCGAAAGACAATGTCTTTGAGTCTCTCAGCCAACCTCTCAAGAACATTTCTGGCCGTCCCCTGTGGCATCCGCCACTTGACATACAAATTCCGGTGAGATTTCCGACGCCGGAATCCCATCGGGTGCACGTCGAAGAAGAGGTCGCAGAGCAGGCACGTCGGCTTGCTGCTGCCGATGTAGCGGCCGCAGATGTTCTCGTTGAAGAACCGCACGGGGCCCTCGGCGTCGGCGTTGAGGGTGTGCTCGCGGTAGATACTGTCGGCGAGGTTGACTTCGGCGTGCACAATGGTGTAGGACCTGTCGTCTGACGCTTTGATCCGAGCCTTGAGCTCCCTGTCAATGTTGCTACTGAGATCCGGGTTGAAAGACTCGTAAGCGTCAAACACATCGCGCTCTGCGTTGAGACACTGGAGGATGTTGTGCCCCTTGCATCGGTTTTCCTTCATCTGCAGCGGCATGATGCCGGGGGGGGCGGACGGGACGTGGGTGACCTCGAACCCGACGAAGAGCTCTGGCCAGCGGTTTCGCGCCTCTACCAACACTAGCATTGCGATGGAGTACGAGTGGAGACGGCCGATGGCGTGGCGCACGGCGGTCCATGGTGTTGGGGCGGTCCGTTCCCGGTCAGACCTGGTCTTGCGGCGGAGAAAAGCCTCGATGCGAGGGTAGCAGTCCGCGATGACCTGGAGTAAGCTGTGGCTTTTCTGGGTGACTGAGAAGGCGGTTAGTGAAGGCTTGGAAAACAGTGTGCTGGGATTTGCGTATAAGGCCTTGGACTCACATCGGACTATGTCGGGCATTTTCTCCCCAGCCATTTCCGCGACATCTTCTGCGACATCTTGTATTGTGCCAAGATCTTGGGACACCGAATTTGCTGCGGGTCGCGAGTCAGGTCGGCTTCATGTCAACTAGTTGGTTCGTTCCGATCTCACCTTCAGGCGTGTTCTCCCGGTCGCAGCTGTCGATGCAGAATGCGATGCCGCTCTCGTTTCTGGGTCTGAGCTCCCCCTGTTCATCAATCCTTGGAGGCACCAATAACCTGACGTAGCACCCGATCCGCCGCCGGTTGAAGGCCAACACCTTCAACAGAATGCCGGACCGCAGGCTTGCCACCTGGGCGTTGTTACGCAGTGCCTGGTCCGAGATCTGGCCCAACGCGCCGAGGACATCGTCGGCCAGAAACTTCTTGACTGTCTCGAACGCGGTGTTGGTGCGGCTGTTGGACGCGAGACGGTACTCGACGCTGCCCGGTTGGAGCACCGCAACCGCCGTGACATTGTCGCCTCCGGGCTTGATGTCACAAATCTGTGCCAGTTTATTGACGAAACAGGGGAAGAACTGTGTGGAATCGGTCTTCGTCACCTGCTTCGTGTCGAACTCGAGGCTCTGAGCATCGGGCAGGCTTTCGTTCAATATTTCGAGCAGAAAGGCTGCTCCGTAAATCCGTTTGGCCTGACCAGGGGTCAAGTCAGACCGACTCTGGCGGTATCTTCCGATGGTGCCAGGCATGTTTGATCTCAGAGCGGGAAGATATGACAAAGTTGTGTGTAAGAGGGATGCTGTTGCAAAACGTCAAAGGCTTGGCCTTGAGCAGTCAGCAGCAACTTATATAAACCTTCGGCACGCAATAATCAGCAAGCCTTCTTGGATTCATCGGTATCTTTGCAGACTCCAAATTCAGCCACCATTCAAGAAGGGCAGGGTAGGAAAATTTGAGAACAGTTACACTGAGGCCCGACAGGAACATCTGATTGACCCAGAGACAATCAGACCACTGGGTTTCGCTCAGTCCAAATCAAGGAAGTGGTTAGCACTAGTCCGGGTCTGCGAAGTCCTCCTGCTGTGTAACTCATCGATTGGTTGCTCATCCATTCGACTCGGGAGTCTAGGTTTGATTGGAGGAAAAAGAGTCTTACGATTGGAGAGAAGAGAGTCTTACAGTCGGCCTCAGTGCATTCTCTGCTCCGCTGGCACGAGTGGCTTTCGGTGAATCTCAAGTCTGCGATTTGATATCGTTTTGCAGCCTTACCGACCACTCAGGTCTTGACATGGGAGAATGATTCGTCGTTAGTGTGAAGAGATAACGTTGGCGGGCAACGGCTTCAACGGATGCTTGCCAGCTGGAGGTGGTCCCGCTGGCCATGCCGATTCAGTTGCTGTAGGTTGGTTGCTTTAGAGTGTGTGGAATGGCTTGCCTTGATCTCCAGGATCCGGACCCGTGCCAAGCGGGAAAACACATCAGCAAAGTGGTCTAGCAGCAGACAAACAAACGTACAACCCACAGGTTTGTGCAAGATTTGTTGCAGGGCAACAACCCCGGGTTGCACCAGGTCTGTTTGCCATGCCAAACGCCCATACTCCCAACATTTCTTTCTCTTCTGTTCTGTGTGGGCAAGACTTCTTTCCTCCACAGCCTTCGTTTCTTCTGTGTCGGAAATTCTTGCTTCCCCAACCTTCTTCTTCAGCACAGTGCCGGCTTCGCGAGCCTCAAACCATCATCGTCCGCTTGCTGCCACCGAGCAGCGTCAGATCGCCAGAATGTCAACCATGAGCTCTGGCAAGCTGTATCTTCTTCGAGAAGTGCGCGACAAAGGCCTGGGCGTGATCGCCGCCACCAAGATCGCCAAGGGCACACGCATTCTCTCGGAAGCTGCTCTGTTTCGGGTTCCCCGATCGACCAATTCCAAAAAGCAGTTGGGCGAAGCTCTCGCCAAGAAGATTTCGGCGCTCAACGACAACCAGCGACAAGCTTTCCTATCCCTGCACAACGCGTTCGAGGATGAGGCAACCCCAGGGCTCGGTATTGTTCGAACCAATGCGCTGCCTCTCGGCTCTGACGCCTGGACTGGTGGTATTTTCCTCGATGCGTCCCGAATCAACCACGCTTGCATCCAGAACGCGCAAAACTCCTGGAACGAGGACCTCCAGCGCCTCACCATCCATGCCATTCGCGACATCGACGAAGGCGAGGAAATCACCATCATGTACATCCCAGACCGCGCAAATCGATCCGCACGCCAGCTCGTCCTGCACCGCGACTTTCGCTTCACCTGCTCCTGTCCACTCTGCGCCCTTACTGGGCCCCAGTTGGGTCTCAGCAACGAGAGACTGGACGAGATCCTACGGCTGGACAGAGTTATCGGCGACCCCAACCGGATCGTCAATTCCCCCCTTCAGGCGCTCCACGACGTGCGCAAGCTGTTGAGACTGTGCGAAGAAGAGGGAATCAATGACGCGACCATCCCCCGGGCTTACTACGACGCCTTCCAGATTGCGATCATGAACGGCGACTTGGCTCGGGCAACGGTCTTTGTCGAGCGAGCCGCCACGACCCGGGCAGTATTGGAAGGGCACGACAGCCCTACAGTCCGTCGACATCGGAAACTGGCGAAAACCCCGTTTCAGCACGCTTCGCACGGTTGCGCTTCACAGTGGAAAACGTCAATCAACGATGTTCCCTCGGGCGCCTCGGCCGAGGCTTTCTCGGCCTGGTTGTGGAAGGAGGAGAAGAACGCAAAGCATGCCCACAGCCAAAAGTCCCAGGAGGCGAGCAAGTACGCCGACTTGCGTGACGATTTCATGTTTCCTTGCTTCGAGGCTCTTCCGTGTGAGAACGAGCTTGATCTCAGCTTCTACGAGTCCACTGACGACACGTTCTACCACCCGAGCAAGCATTGGTGCCTCTTCGCTGAGATTGTCGAAATCGAAACCTTCTTCTTGCGCATGAGGCTCATTGTGAAGGATAAAACCGGACACATGCTTCCTGTGGCATTCTACACCCCCGGGCGCGGACTCGGAGAGGAGCTCGATCCTCGATTCGTGCAGAAGGGGTTCACGGTGGCGATTCTCTATGCCGAACAACACGGGTTTTTGGACATGACCGTCGGGATTCGAGTCAAATCGCGCACTGCGGTGAAGGTAAGCTGGCACCTGCGGCTTAATGCGCTCTCCCATCCCGAACTGTGCTGATTCTGGCAGATCTTTCCTGTTGTGCTCAATGACTTGTTCAGCCTCAGCGACAGGGTGCAGCAGTACGCCGGCGAAGTGAATGGTGTCAAGACATGCCACGGCTGCGGCCGGAAGTCAGAAACGCTGAAAGCGTGTGGCCGGTGCACCATGTTCTGGTACTGCGACAAGGCATGTGGATCTACTTCCCGAGCGCACGACTTGACTGTGCTAACACTGTCGGATGACCAGGCATGCCAGACTTCTGCTTGGGGCGACAAGGGACATAAGGGGGATTGCAAGCTGCTGAAGGATCCGGACTTGCGAGGACTGCTGCTTCTGCCGCGAGATGGCTTTACAAAGCATCATGGGTTTTCTGTGAGCTGATCAACTGTTAGTCTCTGAAGAGAGGGTTATTGTATTTTACTTCGATGGCATGGCAAGCTATTTGTTCTCTGGTTCTCGTCCCGAGGCGTGAAGTTGATGAATCTGCTTGGGACCTGATATTGGACCCGTCAAGTTGTTCTCCCTTGCTGTGCTTCCAGATCTCTATTTTCCCGCCTCCTCAGCTCCCTATCTGCAAATATTCATACAGGTTGGAAGCGTAAGCTCTCAAAACCAGGCCTGTATCAATTCGTTGCTACCCTCGCCCCCGTCAGAATCTGAGTCGTCCTCCTTGATCAACGACCTAACAATGGCCTTCGCTTTCTCGCAGTCTTTGATGTCGTAGACGTCGAGATGATGGCACTTCATGAAGTACACCGGGCTACCCCAGTTACGGTCGACAAACCAGAGCTCCTCGTCGTTGAAAATGAAACTGGCAGCGTAATTCTTGACCGCCGTCTCGCCGCACTCGAAATAGTCGTCCCCGTCCGAGTCGTTACCGTCCTTGTCTGCCTCCATCATCGCCCTCAGAATTCGGCTGCCCTCGTCGCGGTTCTCCTCATTGTTGATGCTCAATCCGTGCGTGGCGAGAAAGTTGGATTCCTCCTTCCAGTGCCGCTCCATCCACTCATCTTCCTCCATGGTGTAGGGCGCCGAGGCAACAGCTTCAGCTTTCTCCTTCCCGTTATCCGATATCGGCCTTTTCTCTTCGCTTCCCAAAGAAGCAGCTTCAGTCACTTCCTGTCCCATCTCACTCTCTTTGAGCGCCTGTCCGGTCGAGGCTGGGCTCAGTGACCGGTCGGGTGGTTGGCCCATTCCCGCCGCCCCTCCTCGGTCCAGAAAGCCTTGATATGCGAGTCCCAGGATGTTTTCGCCCGTAGGTCCGACGGCCCAAGCTCGGGCCCGATCGGTGGTTCACTGAGTTTCAGCGTCCAGAACCGGCCACGGACGAAGTATCCAAACCACCGTCCGTTTTCTTTGGTGATCTCCGCATCATGTCGCTTCCTTCCAAGACCCCCCAGGTTGAGCTTGTCGTAATCGTCGGTGCCCAAACCGCCGATGAGGTTGCAAATGGAGGCAGGTGAGTGGAGGACATTGCGTAGATGAAGCATGCCATGAGCCTGGCGACCGGTGCGCTCTGGGAACAGGTGGACCGGGATCAAGACGTCGCCGATCCCGATACATTCAAGCCTCTCGGGCTCCTCGGTGTCGCAAATAGTCTGGAACGGCATGTATGTGGAAAACCAACCACGGTCCCGCGCGATGCTGGAAATACGGTCAGTCTGCAAGTATCTGTCTTGTCGGGGTGATGGTCGCGGGAACGGAGTTGGCTTACTGGACGTCGGATCCGGGCGACAGCACCCAATCTCGGCAGACGGTTGGTGTCTCGCTTGAGGATGCCATGGCTTTCAAGTTTGCGGTCTCACAGAAGTATCACAGATCGACTTTTTTGATGTTTCATTACCGTAGATGACTACCTAATGATGAAAGTAGGAGAATTTCCGTTTATTAGGCACAGAAGTCTAAGATCACTGGCAACCCCCAGCCCCAAAAGCAAACGCCAGAGCGTTTGGCTGGCCAACCATTACGGAATAATCCGCCGATGGTGTCCCCACCACTTTTTCCAGGTTGGTGGAGAACCAAGACTCGCTAATCTCGTTCTGGCGGAGATCATTCCGCTTGACAGATCAAGTCATCAAGACAACGACTTGAGACATCGCCAGACCAACCCAATGAACTGCCACAACTCCTTACACCAGATCCCAGCCTACCTACTGATAAAGATCCATCCCCAACCCCCCAGCAATCATATCCAAAGACTGGTCCCAGTTAAACACCAGCCCCGCTCCAAGCATATCCGACCCGACTGGCAGTTGCCACTGGAAGCTCCCTCCCAAATCCAACGGCATGTCCTCCTGCGGCATGACCGCTGCCTCCATCCTCGCGCCAACACTCTCCCCATGCGTTGCCCCGCCGTGCGCGGCTGAAAGCCGCAATGCTTGCTCTTGGTCCTTGTCTAAGTCCCATATCACCAGCGGTTAGTTTCTGTCAGCAAGACGGGGAGTTTGGGACAGGTCTCACCTGAAGATCGGGACATGACGTCGGCATGAACCTTTTGCAACAACCTCAACGATCTTTGTGCTGAGATACTGAATGATGCAAAGTGTGACAGGATGCCTTGGCATAACATCCAGGACCGCTCGAGACGTTGCCGGTCGAGGGATGAGAGAAGTGGTGGTGAGAGGTAGGCTACGATGACGGCTAGGCCTGCGGTGAAGGCATCTGTTGGGACGGGGTTAGTAATTCCTGAAGAGCGGGTGGAGGTTCACGATATGGACGTACATAGCCCATCCCACCACCATCCTGCGGTGGTGTTGGTGAGGTAGGTGCTGTGGACAAGCTCGATCAGGTCGACTGCGGCGCCGAGACAGATCTTGGCGCATCCCGCGGCAAACGAGGTGAATAACTCCCGGCCGGCGGTTGATGTGCCAGTTCTTGCTGGTGAACTCTGTCTGGTTCCGGGGGTCGACTCTGCATTGGCGCAGAGTTGAGTGAGGATCGGGCGGTGGAGCATCAGACGAAGGTACAGGAAGCTGAACGGGTCAGTATCATACGGGGTGAGACCGAGATGCTAGGCAGACCTACCTTCCTCTCAAAACGGTTCTTTGGGTAATGATAATGAGCCTCAGCCCTTCATCAAGTCCGCTGATATCACTCGGTGACGTCCAAGACATGGTCGAAGGCAGGGCTGTTTCGTATTTTGACAACTTCGCGTCCAGTTCCAAGATGGCATCCATCCCATGGGCCTTTGGTTCGTCCCATGACGATAACAGGGCGCTGGACGGTCCCCCAGTACAAGGCTGGTAGACCTTGGAGAGGATCTCGCCGAGGATCCGGCACTGCCGAATGTACTCGACGTAGAAGCACATCTTTGATGGCTCATCCTGGGTGGGTGCTTGGGGGTGTGTTGGTTCCCGGATGCCACCCAGCTCGGAAAACGACAGATCGGGTAGGTGGGTGGTCAATGTTGGCCGCCCATATGTCATGCTGACAATCCTGCAAAAGTGTTACTAGATATCCAGAGTTTGGGAGGTGAGGGTCGTACATGTCCAGGATCACACAACCATGCCATGTCCGCCGTCGAATATCAACCTCCAGAGGAGGACGAGACGTACGGCCAGACTCGGTGTGCAAACCCAGCCCCTGAGCGATGCGGCATGCAAGGCCGACCGAATTCCAGCACCGGCTTGGAAAAGGGGTGCTTTGCAGCAGGACAGCCATAAGCAACAGCCCCTGCACAACGCCGAGATTGTTCATGTCGATGTAATCCAGCCCGACGAAGGCCTTGGCACGGTTGAAGAAGGTCTCAATGGCCGAGGCTTTGTCCTTGGGACCGAGGTCTGAGAACTGTGCACCAAGGGCGAAAATGGTGTTGAGGGCGGAATGGAAGACAATAGTGCCTGCGTCACCACCTGGAGAGGAACCCAGCCCCAGTCCGGGTAGTGAAGGCTCAGCAGCAGGCTCGTTGGCAGACCGCCACAGGCTTTCGTAGGCCCGCAGAAAGGTGGGTTTGTCGAAAAGGGGGTAGAGCCAATACACCCTGTCCCAGAACCGGCTCAGGAGATGGTCGGCCAGATTCCGTGGCGGGAGAGCAAACTTGTCCGCTTGAGCAAACTGCGCGTTCATTGGCGGGTCTGATCGTGCAAAGTTGACCCGGAAGCTGGGAACACTGGTTCCACTTGCTCCCAAATGCGGCTGTCCACGCGTCTTGACAGACGTGAAAGCCTCTTTCATGAATGAAGCGGCTGAGGAACTGCCGTAGAACTCGTTGTCCGCGTCGAACTCGTGGTCGACGCCGTGTTCGGCCGAGACGGTGCCCATGGCAGTGACGCTGGCCGTCGACTCGGTTGCGTCAAGCCGTTCATGATCAGGCGAGGCCGCTACAGGTGGAGGGCGCAGATTCTGGGGTGAGGCATGTTCATGAAGGCTCCCAGTCGGGTTCACCTCGCGGAAGCTGCTTCGGCGCCGTTGCCCAGAATCCGATGGAGACAACCGGGAAGGGCCTGGCGGCGCGGAACCACCTTCGCCGTCTCCGTCTCCGTCTAGCGGGGGAATAGGGATGCCATGGTCAGTGCAGGTTTTCTCCAGGCGGCGGATCCTGTCATGGAGGACCTTGATGTAACTGGGAGCCGAAGGGTCAGCCAAGAACCGGCCGGCTTATTAACACCTGGACTCACGCTTCGTTGCTCGCAGTCCGGGCGTTCTCGAGGGTGTAGATGCAGTGGTGGAGTGGGAGCGAGCGGCGCTGGCAGGTGGAGCAGATCGGCTTTGCTCCGTCGCACCGGGACTTGCGTTCGCGGCAGGGCTCGCATGCTAGCGGGATCTTGCTCCGTCGTCGTTGTCCCGCCCGCTCGCTCCGGCGCTCCGGGCCCATATTTTCGGGTCCGTACCGTGGCGCGGACAGACGGACGAGTGCCGGACGAGTGCCGGAGCTTGGAACTGGGTCGGAACACACGCGATGGGGGCAGGAATTGGGGGCAAACTGGGATTGTTCCGGTTAACGAATGCGGAAAACGAGTTGGCTTCAACCTCCAAGCCCGGAATGGGGACAGGAATAGATTGGTTCTCGATGACGACGCCCTCGGGTCGTGTCGTCGGACCAAGCCCTGGCATAACATGGATGTTTCGGGAACAAGCCGAAAACTCGGAATCTTTCCGAAACCGTGCCCAGGATCTCCAAATTGCGCTGGACCCACCTCCCTGTGATCCTGGCCACTTTGGGAACCTCTCGACGACCAGTCTCGGACGGTCTTGAAAGCGCAGATCACGCGCCTCGACATGGCAAGCGGGGAGTGCCGAGGTTCCCCACGGACAACGACTCGGATGCAAGGGTTGAACTGATGATATTTTGGCACGGCAGTAAATGTTGATCCTTCAAGTAAAGTACCGAGTTTCACGGCCTGTGTCTGCGCAACTGTTGAGAGATCGAAACCACTTGCGATAGTACCACGGTACCACCTCTGAACACCGGCTTGCATTATGTTTTTCACGTCTCTGCACTGAGTGGTTGTATGTGATAGATGGCTGTTAAGAAGCCAAGGAAATGACCTGTTGATTCACCGCATGCTGCTCATCCATCCAGCATTCCAGTTCTAGGCGCTACACGTTTCCAACTCCTCCACTAAATTCCGAACAATGGCTTCCTGCAAGATATACTCTGGGTCGCTCTCATCAAACTCAGGCTCGACAATGCGGTCAGGCACTCCGTCGTTCTCAATATCGCACGCCAGGCAACACTTCACAACCCGGGCGTATATCTCGCCCACCGCCGGAACCAGCAGTCTCTCCACGTGTTGAACAAGCGCCTCCTGAAACGCCTTCCGCGGCTCCCTCTGCGACGCGAGGCCATCCTCCTGGCTCACCATGTTCTGATATCCCACAAGATCGGTCCGCCACTGCCATACGCGTTGCATAAGCCAGGCGTCCGAGCCTTTTTGCTCGTCCACCTCGTCCAGCTTGGCCCCGACTGCGTTGACCATCGACTTGGCGCTCGGGAACAGCTCGTCCGCGATGTCCTGGAGCGTCCTCCAAAGCCCGATTTGCAGCAGAACTAGGCCCAGGCTGTACAGGTCGAGGAGCTTGAGGTAGCGCTGGTCGGTGCTGTAGGAGTACGCCGGATGGACCCGGAGTAGTCCGCTCGGGGAGATGGAGATGTTACCACGGGATAGCTCGTCGGAGATATCATGAAATCGTGGTCTGCTCCCGGGGGTGAGAACGCTACTGGGGAACTCGTCGGAGAGGAACTCGGGACCGTGAAGTCGTGCCCACGTGAAGCCGGCGATGAATGGGGCAGTGAGATCGCGGTCGATACCCTCGTAGTTGGCCTTGGCTGTCTTGGATTTGAAGAAGACGACGTAGGCTGGCGAGATGCCCTTGTGAAGCATACCGCAGGCCTGGAGCAGTGAAAACGACTGCGCCAGACTTTGGGCCATGCAGAACCGTGTGTGGAGCGCCGGCTTTGCGGACTGGAAGGGAGGGGGCTGGAGTTCACTCCCGGCGATCTTAGCCTTCTGGCGCCGGGACCAGGCATCGGGCCCTTGTGCGAGGAGGAGGTGCTGCAGGGAAACTGGGTCGGTGTTGGTTGCCGCCTTTTGGGGGAAGCGGAAGATGAGCGAAAAGGTCTGGTCTTTGCGATTGGGGGCAAAGCCGGCACAGTCTAGAACCCGCATTCTGGCAGGCTTTGGCGATTTGGCCAATATCATGGCGAGCTCGGTGACACGCCTCGCGACAAAGCCCTTGCACTCGGAAGGTCGATTTGCGAAGCTCTTCTCTTCCAGAAGCACCCGCTCCGTCTGACCATCCGCCGACTTATCCCCAAACTCAACAACCACAAAACGTGACTGACCCGTCCCGCGCCGTGCAGAAATGTGGATTGGCCGACAGTCAGAGACATGGACATGCGACGACTTTGGGAGATGTGATCATTACCGGGAAGTAGACTAGAGCGCCCAACACACTAGTGGAGCC
>OUNM011168775.1_pt1 | contig 64273 bp, 58 predicted proteins | sample 1769961 | NCBI WGS metagenome assembly OUNM01 (sample SAMEA3914820, study PRJEB12502) | metagenome | biome: forest; material: soil | place: USA | collected 2012-03-12 | depth 0.3 m
GATCAGCGGTCCCGAAACGCGGCCCTGGTAGTCCCGCAGGCAGCGCGGGGCCTTGCCGCACGCACCCTTGCCGATGCCGCCGTAACCGCACTTGCATGGCCGCGTTGCCTTTTTGTCATCGGGGCATCCGGGTACATCTGAGGGCTCCCCGACCCACCGCTGAACCGATGTTGGGACCGGACCTCGCGAGCAAGCTCGAACACCGCCGGTGGGAACTCGATCTTACCCAGCGTCAGGTCGCGGACCTCATGGGCGTGAACTACTGGACCTTCATAACTTGGGAAAAGGGCCGGGAGCCGCTGCCCTGGGCATATCCGGCGATCATCAAATTTTTGGGGTATGAGCCATGGGACGCGCCGACAACTCTCGGGGAGCAGTTAAAGGCGGAACGGCTTCGCCGGGGGCTTACCATTAAAGCTGCCGCAAAGGTGTCCGACGTAGATGAAGGCACTTTCTTGCATTGGGAACGAGATGAGTGGCGCCCGCAACGCCGATGCCAAGAGCGAGTTTGTGGCTTCTTGAGTCGAACGCAGTACGTGGATGATGTTGTCAACGTTCTCGAAGCGGAGCTAGTCTGCGACTAACGCTAGGGCGTGAGGGGAATTTCAATGCCGGTATTGGCCACCATTATGGAACTCGTGCAGCTTTTAGAAGCAGAAGGCTTCGGGATTGTAGCGGGCGAGTTGCTGACGGAAATGAGCCTGGGAAGGGAAGTCAATCCAGATTCAGATGGACAACCCAACCTTGGGACCGACGGCGGTGATAAATATGCTGATTTGCCACCGACTCGTGAGCCAATCCCTGAACCTGAGCAGTTAGAGGCTGCCGTTGAGTTTCTTCGATTACGATTGGTCGAACCGGTACGTCGATTGGCAGCGGCAGAGGAGATTGCTGGAAAATTGCTATACAAGCAGTCGCAACAGCTTACCGCCCAACCGCCTACTATTTCGCCAGGACCAGTACGAATATCTTTCATTCAACCAACTGGTGATCGCAGGAGTGATATGGCACGGACTGAAGCCGAAGGTCGGGCCGAAACGGCCAATCGGCTGCTTGTAGCGCTCCAGAAGCTCCGGCAGCCAGCACCCTAACCATGGCCCTTGACGAAGACCTAAAAAAGGAACTGAGACAGATCCTTGCCAACTTCAAAGGGGGCAATGACATTGTGTCCGTGCCCGGCGGAGCAGGGAAAGCCCTTGAAGCCTGGGTGTTAATGCGCTTGGCTCAGACGGCTGACGGGTCGGGCGATTGGCACGTGTCGCTCCGCCGCGGTGATGGCACGTTATTGCCAATGAACGAACCCTTTCGTTTCGCAACGTCCCAGCATGGCATCGGAGGTCAGTCATCAAGCGCACCCTCTTATGTCCTTCTTGACCATAAGCATGCCGATAATCAAAAATTGGAGCTTCATGGGAGTTTGCAGTGGCAGGGTCGAAGCGGCGCCACCCATGAAATTGATGTGTCCATTGTCCCGGCGGTGATCGCAAATGCCTTACGGGTTTGGGGCGGAGGTCTTCCAAATGGACTGCCGATCCTCGCGGTCGAGTGCAAAGACAAAACCGGGTCAGGTACGCCAGACGAAATGAGAGAAACTCTGGCCCGAATGTTTGACTTAACGTTAGTGACCAAACCCGAAAAGCAAATCACATGTCGCGTATTTGAGAACATTGGCAAGATAAATTGGGGTCGGTGGCGGAGAACCTATCGAGGGTTTTTCAAGTACGGGACGTTCGCAATAGTGCGCGTCGGTCCGTTTTCCCCTGGCGCGCGGCGGATCGCCGCCCACTACAGTATTCAGCGGATCGGTGGCGTTTATGATGGAGAACAGGCGATCCAACGTTTGGAGGACCATTTTAGAGGGACGCTCGCAACACTCCATGAACTATAATTCTTCACGCTCTCCAGAGTTTTGACAAACAAGGGTGGACAATTCATTCGCATCGGGAATATGAGCATATAAAATTCCAGAGGAGTTCCTATGGACGATCAAATTAAGCTTCTGGACCAGACCACATCTATTGTCACAGCCTATGTGACACAGAATTCGCTTCCAGCCGCCGACCTTGCAGGCTTCATTCGATCGGTTCATGCCTCGCTGACCGGCGTTGCCGCGGGCACCGCTGAATCAGAGCCGGAAGCGAAGACCCCCGCCGTCCCCATCAAAAAGAGCGTCATGAATGACTACATCGTCTGCCTGGACGATGGAAAAAAGTTGAAATCATTGAAGCGCCACCTGCGCACCGTCTACAACCTGTCGCCGGAAGAATACCGGGCGAAATGGGGCCTGCCCAAAGACTATCCGATGGTGGCTCCGTCCTATTCCGCCTCGCGCTCGCAACTAGCTAAACAAATGGGCCTCGGCGCCCGCCCAAAGTCTGATACCGCGAAAGTTCCGGCGCGCCGCGGTCGTAAGCCGGCGGCGAAGTAACACCTCTTACAAATCGCGGCGAACCAGCCTATGCGATAGCTATCGCCTCTGCCGTAAAGGAATTGGCTGGCGCGCCGTCAATGAGCATCGAAACTGCCATCGTTCGTGCGGGGAAGCCCACCAACATCTCCGGAGTGATGGCGGTGGAAAATTCTCTAACCAGCCGATGCGCGTCAGCCGCGCCGACACGGAAGCTGATAAGATTGCCAGCATTGGCAACGGCCGCTGTTGCAATGTCGTATTGTGCCAAATCGAGCTGTTGCGTCGCCATGATGACCCCAACACCATACTTTCGCAGTTCTGAGAGCATGTTCAGGAACGTCAGGGTCGCGAACGCCTGGAACTCGTCGACATAGATGAGGAATGGGCGCCGCTCCCCCGCCGCCGCCGTTGCGCGGCCAAGCGCCGCCAAAAAGAGCGTAGAGAGCAGTACGCCACCGGCCACTTTCGAACTTTCCTCGCCAAGACGCCCTTTTGAAAGATTCGCGATTAACGCGCCGCCGCCGTCCATCAGCGACCGAAAACGAATATCGGTCTCGTGAGAGACGAACAGCCGATAGAGGCGCGGGTCGGTGAGGAGAGCACCAAGCTTGTTTTGAATGGGCGCTACCGCTTCGGCCTTTAAGCGGTCGGGGTAGCCATCAAACTCCATCTGCCAAAACTGCCGAACAACCGGGTTAAGGATGCGCGCGGTGACCAATTTGCGGAAACTGTCGTCGCTATACAAGCGAAGAAGGTCAAGGAGGTTTGCTTCTGGCTGCTCATAGAGCGCATACAGGCTATTACGAAGGACGTGTTCCATGCGGACGCCCCAGGCGTCTGGCCACAACTTTTTAAGCGTCTCCAAAAAGCCGGATACGGCGATGGGAATGCTATCCCGGCGCACGTGGCGTAAGGGGTTGTATCCGTATGGCTGTTCCACATCCATTACATCAAGGTATAGAGTTCGGTCCGGCGCGACGTAATGCGCGGCAACGCGAATGCGTTCAGCGAGGTCACCGTGCGGATCTAGGAGTGCAAACCCTCGGCCCGCCTCAAGGTCTTGTCGTATAAGGATCTCGAGCAACGACGATTTGCCGGTTCCGGTTTTTCCAATTAGGACTGTGTGAGCAAGGCGATCTGCCTGCTTCAGACCGACAAGGCGCCGTTCATTCCGATGATTGGTCCGAGCGAAATACGAGATCGAATTTGGGTCGGGCATTACCGAATTATTTCACGGCAGAATGTGGCCGACTAGGCGTCAATTGAATTCCCACTGGCCATCGTCGTCGTCCCTAGCAACTCGAAAAACCAGATTGTCCATGTGTCTAATGGCGTCATTGATGATCGAACAAAATCGAGAAACGGCTGTCTTCACTAGGCATCCTGGGTTTTTGCCTCGCCAGTCACCAAATCGCCTTTCGGTCATCGATTTCCGTCCTCGCTCCGCAAAACATTGTTCTCGACAATCGAGCGGTAGACGATACATTCGGCTGGTGATCGTCTGGAGATCTATATGGAACGACTTATTCCTATTGAGCAGTTGGAATTTGGATTTACTGACGCACGTCAGTACCAGTCCAGCAAACATGCGTCACTTTTTGAATATCTATATCACCCTAATAACGTACAAATTCAGACGGTTAAAAATCAACCGATATATTTTGTTTTGGGTGACAAAGGAACAGGAAAAACAGCGTTCGCCACATATTTCGTAAATGGACTTGATCCAGATAGTACTGGGCAATCAATCTTTTTAGACAAAGACGATTTTACGAGACTATATAAGTTTACGTCGAATATACCAGATTTCGATAATGCCGATTACAGTGAAATTTGGAAAACAATTTTTTCTTTTCTTATTTGTTATAAATATTCAAAAAGTCTTATCGGAAAGACTTCTAACGAATCGGTTGTAAATTTTTACACAAAACTTATGTCTATATCATTTAACGCGTTTGAATTCGACGTGTACTCCGCGTTCAAGGTGCTATTTTCACATATTAAGCTTTCTTCTAGAAGCTTTCTTGGGATGGAATACGAAGATAGTGCCCAATTCAGCTTCTATTTACGAGCGATGCAGAGATATTTAAATGATGCATTTAACGAATTTCCAGATGCCCCGGGGAAAATGGATTTTATATTTGTTGACGGCCTGGATGTTCGCCCGACCGAGGGGTCAGGTTCACATAAGGATCATATTGCTAATGTAACTGGGCTTATTAACGCGGTATACAGTCTGAATCGCGATGGAATTTTAGCAGTAAAATCAGATGCATATAGGCTTATTGTCCTAGTCAGGCACGATATTTTTGAAAAACTTGAGCTTCAAAATGTGAACAACATTCTAAGAACGAACGCTATAAATATATCTTATGAAGTCAAATTTTCGCACTACCGGAGTTCGCAGCTATTTAAACTTTTTGACTATTTTCTATACAACCAGCAACCGTGGAAGTCAAAAGTCGACTATAAGATTGGCCAGTATTGGGATAAATATCTCCCCGATAAAATCGTTCATGTCCCCAGCAAGGCGGGAAGACCGGCCAAAGAAGATGATTCATTTGTTGGTATTTTGCGGAATACTTTTAATAGACCGAGAGACATATTGTATTTCCTCATGTATTGGAAGACGGTCGCTGTTTTGAATAATGACGGAAACTCCGCTTTCTTCGATACGAAATATATTTACTATCCTAAATTTAGAGATTTATTCAATGATTATCTATTGGGTGAAGTTAGAGATAGCTTAAGCTTTTATACCGATGTCCGAGATTATATTGTTTTTATACAGTTTTTTCACCATCTGGAAAAATATCTTCCTAGAGAGGAGAAACCGTCGATACAGAAGCCAGGTCAGACCTATATTATCCGGCAGCCGCAATTTACCAACGATATATTTATGAAAACCCACGCCGAGTTTCATGAATATATGATACAAAATAAAATTTCCGTCCCTATGATGTTTGAAAAGCCCGAGCTATTTCTACAACTACTCTATGAGCTCGGCCTGGTGTTTTATGAGGCTCCTGGCGCAAGAATTCCGCTCTGGAAATCCTATTCCGACTCCAAAGCCGGAGGCGATCTGAGACCACAAGTAAAACTAGAGGGGCCATTTAGGCTTCACCGAGGTTTATCGCGCGCGATATACAAGGACTTTATGTAGTGGGGGTTCGGATGGAGACGGCTCGGCTCGATAAGGCTGCGAAATTAGGGAAAGAGCTCCTTGGCGCATTCTACGATTCTCGTGTGGCGGACATCGAAGCGGATTGCCAGCAGCTTGAAGATTGCCTGCATCGCTTGCTAATACACAATGGAATATCAGATGTCTACGTAACCTCGAAACCAAAAGAAAGAAGAAGCGCGTTAGATAAGATTGATCGTAAAGTCTATAATGAGAAATCTGACTATGCAGAACGTTTGTTATTGGGGGAGCAGCCTCAAGATATAATAACAGACCTCGTCCGAGCCAGAATTGCATGCAGTTTTTCCGATGACGTCGACAAAATCGCAAATATTATACGTAAACATTTCGTGATTCACGAGAAGGATTGCGCTGACTACAGAACTCCAGATGCACATGGGGCTTTCGGATACGCGGCGCTGCACCTTGTCTGTTCGTCACCGCAAACAGAGCCCTTCTTTTTTTCCGGCTGTAAATTTGAAATTCAGGTTCGAAGTAGACTAATGGACATATGGGGAATTGTGGACTGGGACGTCGCCTACAAATCTAGGCTTGATGTTCCTTATGAAATACGAAGGCGCTTATCCAGCATTTCCGCACTATTTTACCTAATAGACCGCGAATTTTTGGAAATCCGAGATAGGGCAACTGAAACAATATTAAATTCAAGCGGTCCTTCAGACATATCTTATGATATGCCAATGCATATTATAGATATGATGAAAAACCGAGGAATTATAATTAACCAAGAATGCTTACGTCAGTACGAGTATAAACTTAACATTCTGTCCACAATTGATGATGAAGAGTTCACCTCACGGCGCTTGAGAAGAGACCTTGCCGCCGAGTACGCCATATACTTCTCAGATCGAAATGCATTTAAATGGATTGTTCCGTATTATGAGCTCGCTCATCTCGATATACTTGCAGAAAAATACGGCCTGTGATAGCCTAAAGCCAGACGCGACGTCGCCAATGTCGGAATATCGTCAATGTCGGTACTACCGAGGTGACCGCCGGCGGCAGCTAACTTGTTAGCTGCCGCCTTTCTTATTTCATTTTATGGATCGGCCATTTGGGAAAATCCTTGTTCAGTTTCCTTCTTTCCATTCCTATTCACTGCCCATTCCGCCGTCGATCATACGTCTAGCGTCTTCCGCAAAGAATTCGCGATAATTCGATTGATCGAATCCCGTCGCTCTTTCGCGTCGCTGCTTGTCACAGGTTTACGGTTCAACTTCACTTTGTAGCCCTTTACGACTGTCTCTTCAGTCTCATTCGGCGCCAGGTCGTCAAGGGCGGCGGCAACTTTGTCAGGTGTCAGAAACAGGACTTTAGCGTAGTCGGCTTCGGAGAGGGCTTCCCGCACTATGGTCTCGATGGCTTTCAGCCGTTTGGCATTGCTGCCGATGGCGAAAATGTAGCTGAAGCCGGCGGCGGCGCACTTGGCGAGGTTATGAGCCTCATACTGAGCTGTAGAGCTGACGGAGATTTCGCAGGCAATCGAGATGCCATCACTATAGAGGGCGACGTCCACCTGGCCGCCTGTCACGGGCGCCTCGATCACCGCGCGGAAGCCGCGCTCTTCGCCCAGGCCCTTGATAAGGTGCTGGACATAGCGGTGTTGGGAGCCGCCCTTGCCGAGCTCGCGTTCTGCCGTTGGCTTCTGGGGTTTCGAGCCGACCTTAGGCCGCTCGGGGGCGGCTTCGGGCGCCTCGTAATGTGGCTCTTCAATTTGCAGAGAGCGAGAAGAACTGTCTCGGTCAGGGGGCGGCGCGGCTGCCCCTTTATTGTCTTCGGGCTCAGTGGCAAGATGTCTCGGCTTCTCCTTTGAGGTAGGGGCGGAGCGCTTGGGCCGCGGTTCGTCTTCTTCGGGTTCGCCGAAGAATTCATCAGCAAAGGCGTGCTGCGGGAGATCGGAGAGTGGTGTGCCATAGCGCAGGCGATTGTCCGTTATCACCTCGTCAAAGGCCTCTTCGCTCATAATGGGCTGCCGCTCAAGGAATCCGAGCGGAATGGAGAGGCGGACAGCATGCGGCGTCTTGTGCTTCAGCCAAACTGCGAACTCGGTGCGATCCTTGTGCCGCTTCATGCTCTCAATGAAGTCCGAGGAAACCCGGAGTTCGCCGGACAGGGGCGAGGCGTCTTTGGACGATACGCCGCCCACGCATTTGAGGCTGGTGTTCGCTAGGATTGACGAGCGAAGTGACGGCGCCAACTGATCGAGCGCCTGGTGGGCGAGCGTCAATCCGACTTTGTACTTGCGCGCCTGATTGAGGATGGTGGCGATAGAATCGTCAAAATACTCCTGGGCCTCGTCGATATAGACATAGGTAGGCGTGCGTTCGTCCGCGGGCAGGGTTGAGCGCTCAAGCGCCACCTGGGCAAGCATCCCTATGAAGAAGCGGCCGAACAGCGCGCTGCCTTCGTTCTTGAGAAGATCCTTGGCCGTTGAAATCAGGATGATCTTGCCGCCGTTCAGTGCCTCAAACAGATTGAGCTTGTTAGTTGGCTGCGCGAACATCCGTTCAAACGCCGGCGTCGACAGTACGGCCCAGAGCCGCTTCAAAATCTGCTGCTTGGTTTGGCCAAAGGACTTGTCGAAGAATTCCTTCTCAAAAAACCAGCGCGCTGATCCTTCCATTTGCCGCATATAGGGTTTGAACGGCCTGCCATCCTGCATGATCTGCATCAGGGTGTGGATGTTGGCGTTTGGGATTACCATCATGAGCCGCGCCAGGTAACGGAAGATGACCCCTTGCTTGGAGGTGAGTTCGGCGCCGAGCATTGAAGTGAAGAACATCTCGTAGAGCTCAACGACGCCATTCAACACGCGCTCGCGGTCGGCGGGGGAATAGGACTGGAGCCGGTCAAGCGGGGTGTCGAAGAGGTTCAGCGCGCACGGAAACTCGACGTCGGCCGGATCGATAAGCACCAGCCTATCGGCAAGGCTCTGAGGGGCGCCCGGATCAAACAGCTCCAGCCGTACTAGTTTGTTAATGAGGTCGCCCTGGCTATCGATCACCACGACGCTGCGCTTCTGCGTCTGCGCGGCGACCAGGTCGTGATGGATCATGCGCTGCATGAGCTGCGTCTTGCCATGCCCGGTCCCGCCAACGATATGGCAGTGCTCAAACCGTGCCTCGTCCGAAATATGGAAGGGGACGATCTGCTTGGCAAACTGAAGTGCTTGCGTCCCGAACAGGTAGGTATCGGCCAGCTCGACCGGTGACATCCCTTTCTGTTTGGTGGGCGGTATCAAGGTCACCCGTCGGTGCTCAAATTCTTCTTCGCTCATGACGCCGGACGCGCGCCAGAAGTTGTGATCTATTTGCTCGCGGGCATCGGCGCACAGGTCGTAGTGTTTGAGGCTTGGCCCAAATGGCAGCAGCATGAGGCGTTCGACGAATTCCGCCGGCTCCTCGACCATTTCGATAAGCGGGACGCCGAAGAATTCGTCTTCGGGTGACCAGGTGCCGCTGCAGGCGTCCGGTAATAGGGCGAACACACGTTCCAGCCCTTCGCCTACACCTTCCGAGAAGGTCCTCAGCATGTGGTCGAAGCTGGCGCACCAGCGATGCCGTCGGGTCAGGAATTTCCGAAATTCAATGGCGATCGCCGGATCGCCGGTAATGAGGCCCCAGTCTGGCTCGATGTAGGACGTTTCCTGAGCGTAGAGAAGGCGGTCTACGACCTCGCAGGCTCCAAGAAACACAGGACTCGCAAGCCGGATATGTGCATGGTTTGCGGCTCTCTGAACCACGTCCATGGTTTCTTCGATAAGCTGGGCACCCGTGAAGCGGGATTGCTCCCACAGCGAATTGGATTCCTCCCATCGCTGCCGCATCTCGCGCTCCTCCTTGGTTGCGAGGTCGCCACCAAGCCAGTTGAGCAGATTGGACCATTCCATGGTCCCTAGAGCTCCAGCACTTCCTCGCCGCCAAAGTGCATGGCGGCATCCAAGATGTTCTTGAACATGACGGCCCGCTCGCGGATTTCATTCTCCATGGAGAGCATGTCGAGAATATCTTTGCACTCGAACTTCTTGCCGGCGACGAGCTCCTTAACGGTGATGGACGCAGCCTTTGCGCGGGCGAGGAGTTCCTTCGCCAGGTCTTTGACGCCGTTCACCTCAGGATAATAGGTGCGATTGCTGAAGAGCTCGGTATCGCCAAGCTTGTACTTGCTGATCGCCGTGGCTTCCTCGTCCGAGACCTGAGCACGGACGGTAAACACAAACACGGGCTTAGTGCCGATAATGGCGGCACGCTGGTCACGCTGGATAAGCACTTTCATGATCGCCTCCCTAGCTGAGGGGGAGAGCGTTAACCATTTTGGAGAATATTACAATCTTTACGGGAATACCGCATATTTGCTTCGACTGAGAACATTTGGGTGGCCCTCTATTGAAGGCCGGGGAAAGCGATTAGCACATTTTCACGGCTGCCGGCGCTGACGTAGGGGCCGCATTGCGCCAGCGCCTCAGATGCGATCGCTTCCGATTTTGTGTCGATCGCGCCCATATCCGATGCATCGACAAATTGAGCGACGTTTCCAAGTGGCGAAAAATTCACCCGCAACATCGCGCCACGAGTGCCCGCGGTCGCCAAACGACGCCAGCACGGTTCGATTTGCTTCCAGAGCGGATCATTAATTCCGGACGACTGGCCACCGACACCGGCGCCGCCGGCTGCGGCCTCTGAAGTAGTGGCGACGTCAGTGCCAGTGACGGTCGACACGGTACTAACCTGCGCAATCTCTTGCTGATCTTGCATCTCGACAGCTGTCGCATCGGCGGTTGTGGCCATCGTTAAAGAAGGCTGGACGTCGAGCGCGTCGCTGTCTGTTACAGGATCGGGCTGTCTAACCGTCAGCGCGTCAGGCATTGCCTGGCGGGCGGATACCAGCTCGACGCCAAACCCCTCGCCTGTCCCGGCCCCAGAGGAACGGCCACCCGATCCTCCGCCTGAGATCGTTGAGCTGACGCCCACGAGCAGAAAAGCGATCATTATGGCATGGAGGGAAAGAGAGATTGCGACAGCTGTGGCGCGTCGATGTTTCGCGAGATACGTTTCGACGCGCACTCGCGTCGGCTGGAATGCTTGCAGTACCGACTGGCTACCACGAATCAACGGCCGGATGCGCAAGACGCCAGCGCGAGCCATGTCGGCTACGGTACGCATACTAAACAATCCCACTTCGACCAGCTCTGGACCTCGCGTACGATGATTAGCCGACCGGTCCATATAGCGTCCCGCTGTTCGTAACGGTCACGGCGTAACCATTTTTCCGAACGGCATACCCAGCGGCGCCAGCGGCGCCTCCGGGATAGCTGCCGTTTTGGGTAATTCCCGCCGCACCAGCTGCCCCAGCATTACCCCCTGCGCCGCCTGGAACACCACTGCCGCCGGCCCCTCCACCCGAGAACGTGCCGCTTACACCGCTACCTCCTGGGGTATATCCTGCGGCTGCGGGCGAATACGCTAGACCACCGGGACCGTTCGGGTAGCCACCACCGCCTCCGCCTCCGCAACCGCCTCCACCCATTTGGCTGGCAATGCCACCGCCACCGCCACCGCCACCGCCGCCACTCAGAATGCCGCCCGCGTTTACCGTGACGGTTATGGCATACTGTGCACCCACCGCGGCGCCGCCTTGGTTACCGGCAGCCGCATTCACGAGCGTATTGGAAGTGTTAAAACACCCACCAGTTCCACCGGCGCCGCCGCCGCCGATGATCGTCCCATTCACGATCAGAGTCAGGGTGGTGCCTGTTGGCCAAGTCCCCGTGTCGATACCGGAGCCAGAGCCCGCAGCTCCAACTATTGTCGAGCCGGCGGGTACGATAAAGGTATATGTGCCGGCGGTGGAAACGTTATACCCCATGCTCTGCGCGAGGGTGTACAAGTTAGCCGCTTGCGTGACGAAAATAGCCCGCGCATTGGTAGGCGGGGTCACCGTTGTCGTCCCGCTCGTCGCCGTCTGCGTTACCGTGCGGTTGTCGGTATTGTCGTAGTAGTAGGCTGATTTCGCGCCATTCGGTTGCACAACGGTGCTGACCCGACCAATTGCGTCGTAGGTATATGTTTGCGCGACTGCGTTTAACGGTGCCATGCACACAAGCGACAGCACTACGCCGCAATAGATGCCCCTCATATCGTCCCCCTCGGGTTATTTGGCGCTAATCCTACGTCGAATTCTACTGGTTGACACCAGCCTCTTTCAACCATAGCCTGAGGAATGATATAACGTACAGCCTTTTTTTAGGGGGAGGGCGGCATGGCTGTTTTCAGACGCTGGACCGGCGCGTGGATAGTGCTTGCATTGGGTCTTTCAGTTTTGGCAGGGGAAGCGTCAGCGCAGTCTGTCACTCTGCAACCCCCGTCGTTAAAAATGATCGATGATAATGGCGTCGATCTCATAAGCGGTACGCTCACGATCGCCATTCCTGGAGTCTCTGCTGGCAGCGGGGGAAGCGGCATCAGCCAGCGGGGATCAGGTTATAATCTGCCTTACGGTGATAATTTTACCGGTGCCATTAACACAGGTACAGACACGCGAGGAAGTTTCGCGACCGTTACGCTCGGCGGCAGTAGTCAAAAATTTTATGGCAGCGGAACAAGCTTTGTCTCGGAAACCGGCACTCCGGATACCCTAAGTTGCGCGTCCGGTGTCTGCACGTATACGGCTTCAAATGGTACGGTTGCCCTTTTTGATCAGACTTTGACCTCTAATATCGGTATTAGGGCTAATGCAGGCGCCGTGACGCAAGTTACCAAGCCGGATGGCGAGGTAGTGCGCTTCTATTACAAGCGAGTTGTCACCACAACGTATGTGGCTCCGCTCGGTGATTATGCCACCCTCATGGCTATTAAGTCTGTGACTAGTTCGTTAGGCTGGATGGTAAAGTACGAACTCTCGACCTCGACCTGGTCGATTGCTCCAACAAAGCTGTACGTTATCAATGCCGCTATCGACTATTGCGATCCGACGCTCGAGGGAGCGTGCGCTAATCTGACCAATTCGGCCAGCTGGCCCACAATTGTGATAAGTTCCAGCGGTAATACGACAACCTACAAACAGATTTTGGATGCGTCGGCCCAAACGGGGCCGGTGACGACCCTGACAACGGCGACCGATAATTCCCAAACTATCGCAGCGACCTATGCCACAGGAGTCACCGGTCCCACTGGTGTCGCATTGTCGTCAACTTCGACCGGCACGAAAGTCAATACCGTTACAAAAGGCGCGCAGACGTGGACCTATTCGTATGGAACAGTGACCACGCCCCTAGGTGTTGCGGCAAATGCTACGAGCGTCACTGATCCGCTTGGTGGTTACCGAACGGTCGCCTATGACTCACTGGGGCTCGTGCTATACAGCAGCGATCCTACGGGGCGGGTGACCCAGTACATGTATGACGGGAGCAGGCGGATCAGCAAAATTCTCCACCCGGACGTGGTAATGAGCGGGACGACCCCGACGGGCGGCTACACCGAATATCAGTACGACGTTTACGGCAATATCACTGACATCATTGAGCACGGCAAAGACGGAACTTCGACTCTTACGTCGCATGCCGTATATCCGAACCACGCGTCCTGTAATGCCAAGACCTGTAACAAGCCGATTAGCGTAACGGTTCCAGGCACCGGGTCTGGTATTGCCGCCAGCGTCACGACGACCTACACCTACGACGCCAATAGTGGTAACGTTCTCACTGAAACGAAGCCGACCGTCGGCGGAATCACCCCGCAGATCCGCTACACCTATGCGCTTCAGACGCCTCAATCGACGGTAAAGCCGGGGAGTTTTGGCACGTTGACGGCGGAAGCCCAAGTCTACCGGCTCACCCAGATATCGAGTTGTATGAGCTCGAACTGGAGCGGGACAGCTTGTGGGAATGGTGCTGCGGACGAAGCACTGACGACTATTACCTACGCAAACAATAATGTTATGCCGACATCCGTGAAGAAGTCGACGGCCGACAATGTGGCGTCTGTGACGACGACCATGGCCTATGATAGCCGCGGCTGTATGACATCGGTCGACGGTCCGATTTCAGGTACGGACGATGCTATTTATAACTTCTGTGATCTTCTGAGCCGTAGTACCGGACATATCGGTAAGAATGGACAGAATGGGCGCACGGCGACTCAGATCACCTATAATGACGCGGGTCAGGTGACGCGCCAGGCGAATGGCTCCACTCCGAGCACAGGCACAACCGCATCCGCACTTACGGCAATGACCGTAATGGACGCCATCGAGACGGTCTATGATGGCACTACCGGTCTTCCGCGAGTCGTGAAGCACAATATTAGCTCGGCGAATACGACGCAGAATATCGTGGAGACGTCGTACGATAGCCTTTTTCGCGTTCAGTGTACGGCCATACGGATGAATGGAGCAACGTCCGGGAATGCGTGCGCTCTGACTTCGGGGTCGAATACCGATCGCATCACTAAGCTTTCGTATAACGCTGCGTCTCAGCTGGTGTCGTCAATTAGCGGCTATGGGTCTGCCGATGTGCGCCAAGACGTCGTTAAGGGATATAATCCGAACGGCACGCTCGCGTTCGAGTCCGATGACAAGGGGCAGACGACGGGTTACACCTACGATACGTTCAATCGGTTGGTTAAAACGTGCTACCCCAGCAAAACGGCTATCGCGGTGGTGTCGACCGATTGTCAGCAAATCGGGTATGCTGGTGCACTTCCCACGTCGGTAACGCTTCGCGACGGTACGGTGGAGAGTTTCACGTATGATGCTGATGGCCGATTCGCCGGTCGGAGCGCAACGGGTATTTCAGAGTCGATCGGCTACAACAATTTCAATCAAATCACGTCGCACGCCAATAGCTGGACGACAGAGACGTATACGTACCACCCGCTTTGGGGGGTAACGTCAGACACGCAGCCAATGGGTACCGTAATTTATTCGTACGATAGCTATGGACGCCGCTCGAGATTGACCTATCCATCGTATAGCAGCGTACCATTCTATGTCGCGTACACGTATTATAACGATGATGCGGTTCAAAACGAGAAGGTTTCCTACAATGGCTCCGCCGAAGTGACGCAAGCCACATTCAGCGAGGACAGCTTTGGTCGACCTTCCCAAATTGTGCGTGGCCCTTCCAGCCTTTTCGCGACCGGCATATCGTATCGAACGTCAACGGGCCAGCTGAATCAGTACATAAACAACCTGCCGGGGACAAGTTACGATAGTGTGCTAACGTTTGCTAGCAATGCCGCAAATGAAACATACTCGCGTGTTCAGACCGGAAGTACTTTGTACAATTATGCTCCAACACTTAGCAGTACGACAACGTACAGCCTCAATGGACAGAATCAGACAACCGCCGTTAACAGCGCTGGTATCACCTATGATACATTAGGCAACCTCTACAACGATGGGTCGGTTACTTATACCTACAACAAAGATAATTTGCTGACATCGACGTCTAGCGGCGCTTCCCTGACCTACGATGCGTCAAACCGTTTGGTCAGCATCGTCAAGTCGACGACCACCAATTTCATCTACGACGGAAATGATGTCATTGCTGAGTATAATGGCGCGACACTTGTTCGCCGGTATGTCCATGGTCCAGGGAGCGATCAGCCGTTAGTCTGGTATGAAGGTGTTGATGTTTCTACGCCGCGGTATTTTACATCGGATCAGCAGGGATCGATCACGGCCGTGACAGACGCCAGCGGCGCGCCTCTCGCAATATACGCTTACAATGAATACGGTCTCCCATCGCAAAATTATGGCACCGTAAGTAGCCGTTTTATGTACACTGGTCAGGTCTGGCTGCCAGAGGTGGCTTTGTATAACTACAAGAATAGACTATATGCACCAACACTCGGAAAATTCATGCAGACCGACCCTCTTGGCTATGGCGACGGGCTAAACTGGTATGCATATGCTCATGCGGACGCTGTAAATCAATCCGATCCAGCTGGACTACAAACCACCGATGTTGGAAATGGGTGTTATCAGCTAGATGTTCCGGCTGGTGGCTATACCACCCAGGATGAAAATAATCAGGTAGTAGTTCATAGATTGTATGACCACACAACACAATGTTTTGGTGGTGGTGGTGGTATGCCCTATGATCCCACGGTGTATGAAGGTCATGGCGGTGGCGGCGGAGGAGGGGGTAATGGTGCGTCAATGGGGAAGGTGGCCGATTGCCTCGAAGCGACTGGGGGATTTACCGGCACAGTTTCGACTGTTTCTGCCGTAGGGGCGGCGGGAGCTGAGATTGTCGGTGGTGGCCCTGAGGACCCAGCGGCGGACGTCGTCGCCGTGCCGCTAGCGGTGACGGCGGTTATGTCAGGCACGGCCAGCACGACATTTAAGGCGACTGGCGCAGTGCTGCATGCAATAGACGAGCATAGCTGGGGGCCGATTTGGGAATTTGCGTCGGATCAAGTAACGGGAAAAGCTTTAATGGCAGCTTCAGGGCTTAAAAGCTTGGGGACCGCAAACCTTAAGTGGAATAAATTAGGGGAGGCCGCTGAAGCTTTGGGTGACAAGGCAGCAGATGCAACAAAAGATGCATTGACAAATACCAAACACACCTGTGCGGGAATATTCAATAAATGAGAAAATTGCAAAGAACAATATGGTCGCGGATTGTTGCGACTGCGGCATTCATCTGTATGGTGGCATATATGTATTTTGTCACCATGCGTGGATGGGATTGGTCGGCGCACTTTCCAACGATTTTACTCTTTTATGCTGGATTATTTATGATGGCGGTCATTCGCTTCCTATATGCTTATAGAGATGTTCCTGATGACCCGACGGATTTTCGGAGCGCGAGGCTCATATCTAGATTAATCGTGTTTAAAAGAATTGCGGCGTACGGAATGTTGGCGGCAGTACTGATCTCGGGGGCTGGCTTTGTATATGCTCCCGGGACAACGTATAGGATTGCCGTAGAGTTGGTTGCGCTCGGAGTGATTCTGGTTGCAATTGCTTTGCAGGCTTTTGTTACTATTCGCTACGATAATTTGCTGAAGAAGGGCGGGGTGTAACGCCTTACGTCAAAGGATATTCGTCCTAAACAGAAAGCGGGAGGAATGCCCTCCGGCTTTTAATTTGTCTGAGCGATCGGCGGCCTCATTACCTCCTCATGCACCTGATCATTTCCCTTGTGACAGAGCGTCGCGACGAGCGCGCCGGCGCCAAAGGCGGCCATGCTGAAGGTCTCGCCATTCCAGGACTTGCGCTTCGCTGGCAACTTTGAGCCCGGCATAAAGACGCGCGATACCACCTCCGCAATTTCGTAATTCGTTCGCGCGCCCCAAGCGGCGAATGCCCGGGCAATCTCATGCTTCGTGCACACGACCACCTCGAAGCCGCGATGAAGCGCGAGCGCTGTTAGGGCGCGGCCGAGATTTATGCGCCAGCCGTGGCACTGATGGGACGGTTCAAATGCTTCACGAACCAGCGTTTCAGGCGAATGCTCCGGCAGCCGTTTGTCTGTCTTCGATACGCACGCCAGGTTACGCTCACGGTGCGGGCCGTCGGCATACGCAACGCCGAAGCCGCAGGCGGCAAGTGGTCCTTCAAACAATGCCCAGCCAAATCCCCGCGTCGATGGTTGAAGTGCGAGGACTGAAACCCCATGGCGCTTCCATCTTTAGCCGGGCTGAGATGTCGCGGCTAGCAATCGTGGCGCAACCATATGATACATTTAGCAAACACAAAGTCGGAGCAACCTTGCTCCGACTTTGTGTTTTAGAGTTATCCGTATGTTGAACGACGTACGTCCTCGTGAATCTGGTCGTTTCCTTTGTGATAGTGGGTTGCGACCAGCGCCGCGGCCGCAAAGGCCGCCATGCGGAATGTCTCACCATTCCAGTGCTTTCGTTTTTGCGGGATTTTTGAGCCAGGCACCAAGACCCGCGATACCACTTCGGCTATCTCGTAGCGGGTACGGGCGCCCCAGGCAGCAAACGCCTTTAGCACCTCCTGCTTGGTATAGGTGACCACTTCGACGCCACGGTGAAGGGCGAGCGCCGTAAGTGCGCGACCGAGATCTATGCGGCGCCCGTGGTTTTGGTGGGGTGGCTCATATGCCTCAAGCACGAGCGTTTGCGGCGAATGGTGCGCCAGCAGGGCATCCGCATTGGTAACGCAGAGGACATTGCGCTCGTTATGCGGACCGTGGGCGTAGCTGACGCCGAGGCCCCGGTTCGAGTGGGGGCCTTCAAAGACTGCCCAGCCGAAGCCGCGGGTTGATGGCTGTATGGCCATGACGCGGGGAAGGGGTTCAAAGGCTTCTATCATGCGGCAGCCGGCCGATTAGTCGCGCGTTTTGCCATAGCGGCCAGCAGATGGCGCTGCTGTTTGGCGGCGTGGTCGTGGCGACTGCGGATTTGTTCTTCGAACGCGGCAGCGTGGCGCATGACCGCCTCTTCGACGCGACGATAAAGCCCGGGAAATAGAGCACGTGGAGAAAGGCCGAGCACGACTTGTAAACCCAGGGCTACTTCAAGGTCGATACGAGACACCAGGTCTTCGCACCGGGCGATGATTTCCTGGCTAGTTCCCACGAGTTGGGCGAGTTCCGCAGGCGTCAGTTTCCAACGCCGGCGGTGTTGGCGCACAAATGCTTTTTGCTTCATGCAGATACAGATTACTTGATAATCGGCCCGAAGGCCGTCTTCTCATCATTAACGACCTCAGCCGTTTGCACACGGCGTCACACCTGGGGATAGCAAAAATTCGCTGACGCTCCTAAGGAGCATGTTGGTAAATAATCTTGTTCAATCTGCAATAGCTGATTTCAGACTTATCTAGCCAACGACATTCGCGCTATTTGCGTAGACAGGCGTGGCGACTAGCCGTATCACTTCGCGTTGAAATTGCGAATCGCCGTCGCCACATATTGCAAGGGGCCCATGCCTAAAAAATGGCAACACTTCATTGTATCGTTGGTGGCGCAGTTCGCTCTGCCACTACTGCCTCTCCTACTTGAGTACTGGATTACAGGCAAAGTCACCGATCAGACCTTAACAATCATTGCGTCCACCTACTCAATCGCGATAGGTCTTTCGTCAAAAGAGCCTGTAGTGCTTTTTTTAGGCACACTCAGTGGCTCTGCATTCACGGCACTATTCGGCATTGCATTACTTGGTATGAAGCCGGCCTTTTCAGTCGCATTGCCCTCTTTGTTGACGATTTGCATGTTCACGGCATGTCTAATTACGGAAAGATATTTTCGCCACGTTAAGCAGTTGGAAGTATTTTTCGAAGTTTCCAAGTCATGACTGAGCTTTTGTCTCTTATAGTAGGTCTCATTGGCGTATTTAGCAGCGCCTTTGCACTCGCCTACTCAGGCTACAAATCAAAGAGGGCGTTAGACTTATCAAACACGTATCACAAAACTCTTATGCGAGGATATCAACGGCTTCTGCAAGTCTCACTACCATCTGTTGTGTCCACGGCGGCTGATCGCAAGGTTTCTGATGAGAAACGGAGACAGCTACAAGAGACAATGTCGGACATTATTTCCAATGCTGCCAAGACAATGACTGAAAGTTTTGGACGCGAAATCCATGCATCGGTAAGATTGTTCGTAAATGGCGATCACGGTCTGGAAATTTATGTTGTAGCTCGTGATAATTTTTCCGTTAGTGAACGCTATAAAATCGATGTAAGGGATGTCACAAACCAAAAAAGAGGGCAGCTAAACAATTTTTTACTGCAGTTTTTCACTAAAAAAGATATAAAAAGTCATAATATTCTACTGATCTCCGATATTGAAAAACAAAATATTGTTGAGAACCTCAATGCGGACGAGGCGATATTCTATCGAGCTTTGCTGGCGGTCCCATTGGTCCAAGTCGATACTGAGGAGCAATTTCTATTCGGAGTCTTAGTATTCGATTCGCCGATCGCTGGCTCCTTCCCGCCGGACTTTGTCGATTTTGCCAATTCCGTGGCGGCCATGTTGACAAGGACTCTTACGAATTATAGGGACAAACTAGCTTAACCAAGGCCCGAGGCCTTTAATAAAAAGTGCCGGCTAAAAATTGGAGAAATTCTGCGGGTGCAGTTGGAAGATTGGCCGGTTCAGTCCGGCTCAAATCCAGCCACCAGACCATGCCATCCGCAGTCTGTCGCGGCGCCAAAGCGACGCCTTTTCGAAGTATGACGCGACACGGTGCACCCAAATGACGCCTTGACACATCAAGGCTCAGAAACAAAAACAGCCCAATATTGGGCTGTTTTTGTTTATTGAACCCGAATGCGTGTGGTGTAATCCCACAGACACCGTATGGGATTCGAACTATTCAGCAGACGATTCTTCTGGATGAGTCTCTTTCCATTCTTTTTCTTGCTGCTCACGCTTCATGTCTTCGTCTATCTTGGTGCCCAAGCGCACGAGGAGTAGGGCATAGCGACGAAATGCGTCACGAGCGGCTTCTCGGGTTTCTTCGTCTGCGTCGGGGAAGTACTTATCGAGTAGGCCGTCTCCAGGACGGTGCGGTGGTTTGGTGGGCATACGCACCCAGCCTGTACCCGAGAAGTCTGGTGGTCAAGCTTAGCAGTCGTTTTCAAAACGCTTTTGCATGAAGTGAAATATTTTCATAAAACGTTCGGTCAGGATATTTATGAAACCAATCCAAATCACTACTGCCGCAACTATCACGATTACCTTGCCGGGCCATTCGGGCTCTACAATAATTTCCACCCCACTTCCAGGTGCTACCATAAAATCTAAATCCGTTAGAGACTTGCCGAATGTGTTATCTATGAGAGCTTCACTTGTCTCAGCGCACGTTGCGCTTATATTTTCTACGTAGGATTTATTTGCACTGGAATCGGATCCGAATTTAACGGCGCCTTTTATTAAGAATTTCTTTTTACTAAATGGGATTTCTTTGGAGTCACATACGATGCTTGAGTTTGCACGTATTAACTTTCCACCCTCGGGATTTGCCCGACTGTCCAAAACCCACACATCCTGCATGTTTCGTATATAAACATCAAAGAAAAGAATATTTGGGTTTATGTTGAGTAACTGAGAATACTCAATTTTTCGTTCAAACTCTGATAGCTTATCAGCTTGAGAAACAAGGTGAATTGGAGTTATGTACGGCGACCCGCTTCGTGCTTCCGCATTCAGTGAACTTATTGTTTGTTCACTTACTGACCCAAATTTGTAGTTATGAAATCGATGGAACGTAATTGTGGAAATGTACCAAGATGCCAGCAGAAGCGGAAAGCCAAAATATATAAAAATGGTAACCAAAAACGCAATTGTACGACGGAGAAGATTACGTTGCTTCAGCCACTTGATACGATCTAGAAACAAACTCCAAATCCACGGGCGGGCCCCATTGTCTTCATCCATATGAGCCCAGGTTGTACCCCTCGCCTTGAAACGTCAAGGATGAGTCTCAAATGGGTCAAAACAATCCCTTTGCTTAGTAAGAAATTCCAGTAATTCTGGAATAGTGTGATGAAACTTCACAGTTGGTAAATTCTTGAAATCCAGCCACCAGACCATACCATCTGCGGTCTGGCGAGGCGTCAAGGTGACGCCTTTTCGAAGTATGACGCGAGACGGAGCACCCAAATGACGCCTTGACACATCAAGGCTCCAAAGCAAAACGACCCTTATCTAGAGCCGTTTTGCTTTTGTCCGTAATGCCGTGTGTAACCTAACTTGCACCACACCGTAGCGCACTTCGAACTTTTACTCAGGCAGTGGGTCAGGATTGGCTTCTTGCCGTTCTTTTTCAGCCTGTTCACGACGCATGTCTTCGTCTATTTTGGTGCCCAGGCGCACAAGGAGCAGGGCATACCTGCGAAATGCGTCACGTGCCCGTTCGCGCGTTTCTTCGTCTGCATCGGGTAGATACTTATCCAAGAGACCGTCTCCAGGACGGCGAGGTGGTTTGGTGGTCATATGCGACCAGCCTGTAGCACGAGATTCAAAAGGTCAAATCTATTTTTGTGGTTCTTTAATAGCAAAGATTTTTTTCAAAATTCGATACAACCTAGGGAAGCCATCGGTAATCAAGTTTACAAAGGCAAACCAGAGTCCCGAAATAACAAATCCGATGATTATCTTAATTGGAATCGCTGGTTCTAACGTCATTTTTACGACGCTTCCGGGTGCATAGCGAATATCTGTACTTGAGGAAACCACTGTTCCAAACGTATTCAGACTTAATTCCGAATGGACAACACACTGATGATAAACATCATTTACAAACTGGTTGTCTTCACCATTTTCGCCAAGTCTAAGATCTCTACTAATCAGGACTTTTTTCCCAAAAGGAATTTCGACGGAAATATTCTCTTCGCCGAATGGGTTCTTATCTGACTTGCATATAATTGAATTTCTAATGTGTTCATTCGTGCTTGATGCAAGCGTGTCATCAAGATTTTCTATGTATATATCGTAGAAAACAAGTTTCGATTTTATATTAAACAGCTCAATATAATTAAGAGTCCTTTCAAGTTCAGTTAACTGAACAGCGTGAACTAAAGCGGGAGGATTCTCCAAATTAGGAGAGTTAGTAAGAGTGTTTGTTAATTGAGAAAGCAGCCAAAGAGAAAATAAAATAGGTACGCCGAAATATACAAGCACCCCAAGTAGAATTATGGTTACATGCTTTATTGGCTGCTTGACATGCTCTTTATTCATATCGTCAAGCGTGTACCCAAACTATTTCAACGTCAAGTCATTTGAAAATCTTGCTTCTTCATAAAGCACATTAAGAAAGTCGAGTGGTTCTGAATGATGGGCATCTAATTTAATTTTATTCAAATCCAGCCACCAGACCATACCATCCGCACTCTGCCGAGGCGTTAAACTGACGCCTTTTCGAAGTATGACGCGAGACGGAGCACCGTTTTTAAAATTTAGCCAATTTAAGATATGTCCAAATGGAAAAAGTGGCTCAAATATAAGTTCTTTTCCACTAATCGAAAGGTTCGAAGTAGTCATTAAAACGAGCTCGCGAAGCTCGGGCGCATATTTGAATTTGTGTACGTTTTTCGACATTGCGACTTCGATCATTTTCACAATACGCTGTCGTATGGTATCAAGCGGGCGATCTTTCAGTTGATCGAGCAATTCCTGACGTTCAAGAAGCAGTTCTTTCTTTCTCTTGTCGAAGAGCACCTTTTCGATAGTTTCGTCGAGGAAAGCGTCGGTGAGCTTGGTCAGTCGATTCTCGCAAAGATTCAATTTCAGGGTCTGCCGTTCTCTCCGAGCGTGCGCTTCAGCCTGCGCGTTAGCACTGTCAGCTTCAGCCAGGTCTCTAAATTCTTTGATGTCGCTTTCCGGTAGGGAAAGGTCGTTCAAATAGGCTTCAATGGCTTTGAACACGTAGCCTTCTCTGATGGAGGTACCACGACACGTTCGGCTATGGCACCGGTAATAAACGTGACCCTTTTGCACTTCACCGGTGAGGTGGTAGCCGCAGTCCAAACACTTAATCAGTCTACGAAACAAAGGGGCGTGTTTTTGCGGTCGTGCATAAGCCCGCCCGGACATCAGAGCCTGAACCTGTTGAAAGGTCGAAACTGAGATCAAAGGCTCATGGGCGCCAGGAAAGGATTCTCCGGTGCGCCCGATTTGAATAACGCCCATATAGAAGCTATTGCGCAAAATGACAGAAAGCGCATTTTGGGTCAGAGGTTTACCCCTGCGGCCACACAAGCCGCGTGCTCTCAGTTCGTGGCGTAAGGTATATATGGAGTGACTGCCGGAAGCGTAGAGTTCAAATGCTTGGCGCACCAACGGGCCTTCGACTGGGTCGATTACCTTTAGCTTTGCGCGCCCTTGGTTTAAGTAGCCTCGCGGTGCGGGCAGCGGATAGAGGCCCTGCTTCAGCCTTCCGTAAAAGCCTTTGCGGACTTCTTGGCGGAGATTACGAATGTAGTCTGCGGCCACGACTGCCTGGATATCCGCCGCAAGGCGTCCGCCTCGGGAGGCGAGGTCTAGGCTCTCGTGCGCGAAATGCACCTCAACTCCGAGGTCAATGAGTTCGCCGAGGTGTGCCCAGTCTTTTAGGTTGCGAGCACTACGGTCAATTTTATGAATGATAATACCGGCCGCATTACCCTTCTCGATCTCGCTCAGCATGCGATTGAACGTCTGGCGGCCAGCCTTCGCGGCAGTTTCCATTTCCTCGTACCAGGCGCTGATTTCAAGATTGTGCTTCAACGCATATGCCTCGATGGAAGCGCGCTGTTCCTGGAGCGACGAACTGTGTTCACCCTGTTTGACCGTGGAGACGCGGACGTAGGCAAGATATCTTCTCATACGCGTCTAAAGTATGACTCCGCTTCCGCGGTTCGTCGAATCGGTCTGCTCCTGGCGCCTCATGTCTTCGTCGATTTTCGTTCCAAGGCGAACCAGGAGAAGAGCGTATTTTCGAAATGCATCACGCGCTGCCTCACGCGTTGCTTCGTCTGCATCAGGAAAATATTTGTCGAGAAGTCCGTCACCGGGGCGTCGAGGGCGATCATTCATAACTAAATGATCGCAAGGTCATCGGCGTTTGAGTAGGCGTCGGACTGACGCCTACCGCTTCCGCAACCGCGTAATATCCTAAAGGGAATGAGGTCCAACGATACAAACAGCGTGCGCCCAATCGTTTCCGAAATCCTAGCCGATGGGTCGATTGTCGAGACAATCCATATCGCCGAGGTTAATCGCACCGAGTTTGCCGTCTGCCGGCCGGATGGCTCGATAACGCGGGAACAGCAGGTAGAGCTGGACGACGGTCGGCGCCTGGTACCGGTTTCGTCCGCCACTGACCTTATCGCAACCGGCTGTGTGCTTCTGCCGTCGGACGTTGGGGACTTTGGGGACAAGGGGGACTTGCTGGAGGAAATAAAGAGCTATTTCCACCGGTACGTCGATTTGTCGCCGGCTTTTGAAGACATCGCCGCCTACTATGTCCTGCTTACCTGGGTCTATGATGCGTTCAACGAGCTTCCATACCTCAGATTCCGGGGTGATTACGGCACCGGCAAGACCCGCGCGCTGCTGACGATCGGCTCGATTTGCTACAAGCCGTTCTTCGCGTCCGGCGCCTCGACCGTCTCGCCGCTGTTCCATGTGCTCAACGCATTCAACGGGACGATGATCTTGGACGAGGCGGACTTCCGGTTTTCCGATGCCACCGCTGAGCTCACGAAAATCCTCAACAACGGCAACATGCGTGGCCTCCCGGTCCTGCGGACCATGACGACGAAAAACCGGGAACTCGTCCCACGGGCCTTCCGTGTCTATGGCCCCAAGATCATCGGGATGCGCACCGCCTTCACCGACCGCGCGCTTGAGAGCCGGTTCCTGACCGAGGAAACCGGATGCCGGCCAATCCGTCCCGACATCCCGATCCACACGCCGGACACACTTCGCACCGACGCCCAGGCGCTGCGCAATAAGCTGTTGGCCTGGCGTTTCCGTGCGCGGCACTTAGTCGGGCCAGACCCGAGCCGGGTCATCTTCGGCATTGAGCCGCGGCTAAATCAGACGGCGCTTGCGCTCCTGTCGCTTGTCGATGACGAAGCGGTTCGAAACCGGCTACGCGACGAGTTGGTGGGCCACGAGGCGCGCGTTCGCGATGAGCGTGCCTCCACGGATGACGCCATCATGCTCCGGGCCCTGTTGGACGCCTTCGCCGTGTCAAGCGCACGCCATGTTGCAGTCGCAGAGGCGGCGAAGCGATTCAATCTCCTGGCCGCAGCCCAGGGAGGCGTGGAGATTACCGCCAAAAAAGCTGGGATCTTCATCCGAACCCACCTGCGTCTGACCACCACCAAAACGAATGGTGTGTATGTCGTGCCGGTGGTCGAGTTCCCGAAGATATTGACACTGGCTCATCGCTTCGCAGTAGCGCTATAAGCCTAGTTTGAATTGATACGTATAAGATTGGCGTCGCTCAGTCCTTGCATTCGGACAAATGAATGACTAGGCCATTTCAAAATTGGCGGTTAAAGTACTAACAATGCCATTTATAAACTGGGCACTCTGACTATGGTCAATTATCTTTCTCGGACACTTACATACATCAATGAAAAAGGGGAGACGATGTCTCTCAACGATGATGAAATTCTGGCGCTGGGCCGCTCGGTTGTCATCCTCGGCGAGCCCGGCATGGGAAAGAGCTGGCTGTTAGAACAACTCGCGGCCACATCGGAATGGCGTCTCATATCTGCTGCTAGGTTCGTTGCTCATCCTGCGCCAGAAAAACTGGTCCCCGCACATGGGAGCCTGATAATAGATGGCCTCGACCAGTTGATGGCGTCGCAGGAGTCGGACGCTGTCAATCGCGTGTTGGCACAATTAATCAGAGCCGGATGCCCATCCTTTGTATTGTCATGTAGGTCTATGGACTGGAGGGGAGCCTCTGCGCGCCAAGACATCGCTGACGAATATCTATCGGCTCCTATCGAATTAACGATAAGCCCTTTCAGTAGGGAGCAGGCACTTGCATTTCTTAGTTCCGAGATGTCTGCGCAAGAATCCGAGCGAATTCTTACTCATTTGGACAGTGCAGGCATTCCAGAACTTTATGGAAATCCGCTTACATTGGGACTGATTCAAGAATTAGCCGAAGATGGCAATCCTCTTCCAGATACGCGAGCAGAGCTACTTCGTTTAGCATCTGAACGAATGTGGAATGAGCGGAATGATCACCATAAGGGATCGCCCCTGGCCGGGCTCGATAAATGGTCAGCGCTTGATGGTGCAGGGGCATTGTGCGCCGCGTTCGTATTGTCGGGGGCGGAGGCGATTACCACAGTTCCGTCTGCACGAGGCCAGGCGCTGACACTTCACGTGGCAGATGTGACGGTGTTGCCGAAAGCTGAAGGCGCTGAAGCAGTCATAGGCAGCCGCCTATTCACGGCCGTGCCTGGCCAAAGTGGCCTGTTTCGACCAATGCATCGGGCCATGGCAGAATACCTTGGAGCGAGGTGGCTAATTCGGATTACTGGCGACGATCTTACACGACGTAGGATTATGGCCATGATGAAGGTTGGTGACCGCGTCCCGGCATCGCTGCGAGGAATATTCGCATGGCTTTCTCAAAGCAGTGAATTCGCACCGGATATCATTAATGCGGACCCGTATGCGGTATTGAGATATGGCGACGCAGATGGTTTGAAACCTGAACATGGACGCCAATTGCTTGCTTCACTGAAAGGATTACACGAAATCGACCCATATTTTCGAGCCGAAGATTGGACTGAGCATTCAGCCAAGGGGTTGGGGCACTCTGAGTTGGAGGACGATATTCGGCCTGTGCTTCTCTCTGAGGAGACCGGGTTTCATCTCCGCACGGTGATCCTGAATGCCATTCGGAATACACCGGTAGCAGCCAAACTTATCGACGCGTTGCAGGAACTTGTGTTGCAGCAAGGGGGGCGGAGCTACGCGTACGGGGAGCGTAAGGACGCGGCAGAAGTCCTAGCAGCAGTTTCTGATCAAGGTGTTAATTGGGCTGACCTTGTTGATCAGTTAAATGTCGAGGGGACAGAAGATTCCACCAGACTTGTTCTCGAAATTTTAGATGATATCAATTTCATCAGGGTATCGCCACAGCAAATAGCTTACACGTCCATTAATTATTTAGGGCTGGCTGCTGGACCAAATCGTGTAAATGGTCGACGGCATACTATCGGTGTTCTATATTTATTAGGGCGACGATTACCGCAGGAAATGATCGGTGATGTATTGGATCATACGGCGGATTTACTGGCTGGCGACGATGTGGAGCAAAATTATCAACGCGACACCGAGCTTTCCGACTATATATTGCGGCTCGTAGCGCGCCATCTGGACGTGCAGACGCCGGCGCCTGCTCGACTGCTAGCATGGTTGCGAATGAGCCGCGGGCGTCACGGGTATTCCTCGGACGTACGGGAACGTATCGACGCCTTTTTCCGTACTGACACCGTAACTCGTCGCGCTATTCAGGAGCAGGTACTCTTTCTGGAGAGCGAACCGGAAGACGCATGGGGCAGAATTTGGAGGTTAGGAAACCTCGATTCGGGATTAGCGTTCACACTTGAGGATGTCCTTCATTTCCTGTCCATTCTTGCTGTCCGCCTGGAAGCCATAGAAGTCAGAGCATCGGTGTGGCGAGGGCTCGTAACATTATCCCGCCGTTGGGTGGACAACGCGGAAGATATTTTTTCTACTGCTTCAGTATTTGCGTGCGGCCAGCCGGATTTGGTCGACGAGCTCAATGCCCTACTGATTCCGATGCCAACTCCGGAATGGGAAATAGAGGACGCGCGGCGCCGGAACGAAGAATTCGAAAGGCGAAGCACGGCTTGGTCGAGACACCGTCAGGAATTTACTAATGAACAGCCCGCTCTAAGGACTGGCAACTTAAACCAAATATATGTGGTTTCGGAGGCTTACCTTGGACTCTTCTACGATTTAAATAATGATCTTTCCGCGCCGGAACGCCTGGTTGAATGGCTTGGTGAAAGCTTGCAAAACATTGCTCTGGAAGGATTTGAAGCAGTACTTCACAGATTAGACTTACCAACGCCAGAAGCAGTAGCTGAAACGTATGCTACGGGACAAAGGCTATACATTATCCGGCCAATGATCGTGGGTATTGCCGAGCGAATACGTTGTGGTCTTTCCTTGGGCGACATAACTGCCAACGTGCTTATAGGCGTGCGACTTGCACTTCATTATGAGCCGCTTATAGATCGGTTACCCGGCGAGTCCATTGAAACAGCCATTGATGCTGAGCTTCATAAGGATACCGCGCTTTTCGAGACGTATGTGCGGCTAATGGTCGAGCCCGGCTTGCGCCGAGGCGCTACCCATATACAGGGACTATATGGTTTGGTCAGATCTGCGGATGATCGGGCGTTGACAGGCCGCTTAGCGGCTGAATGGTTGCAAACCTATCCGGAAGTTTCCGGCGAGGTCGAAAGCGAATTAGTCGATGCGCTGATGAGCAGCGGAGTAAATGCCGCAATCTTCGAGTTATTCCAGAGAAAAAGTGAGGAAGGTTTCACGAACGATGCACAGCGACGCCTTTGGTGGTCTGTTGGCTTACTAACTAATTTTAACATCTCTGCCCCAATTATAGGTAACGTGGCCGAGGCCGATAAGGACCTGTTGTGGTTCCTCAGAAGCCGCCTCAGGGTTGTTGGGCGTTCGTCGATGTTCGGGGAGGTGAATGGTAATGCTTCGTTATGGGGGTGGATTGTCTCCCAATTTCGGACGCTATGGCCATACGCGAGTAACCCGTTTGATGAAAGCTCTGGCGATACCAATGAATGGGATGCGACGGAATTTCTGCTTGCAGTTATAAATCGGCTCGCCTCGGACCCGTCACCTGCAGCCACGGAAGAGCTTGAGCGACTGCTTGAGGGGGCCGACGACGGTTATCGCAGCCATCTTTTGCACGCAGCTCGACAACAAGATGGAGTTCGTAGCGAGATAGAATTTCCAGGTGTAAGTCTTGATCACCTAAGAACTATCGTTGATAGCAGTGTGCCAGACTCCGCTACGGATTTGACAGAGATTTTAAGTTTCGCCTTAGATAAACTGCAGGCTCAGGTGCGAGGCAGCGACACCGATATAGTGCAAAAATATTGGGCCGACGACGGGACGCCTTACTCTGAAGATGTATGCACGGACCGTCTGATAGAAGACCTAGAACGGTTGATACCTGTTGATGGTGTCGCGCGAATTCCACAAGCTGATATGCCAAAAGGAAAGCGAGCGGATATCGCATACACCGTTGAAAGTGTCATCGTGCCCGTTGAGGCGAAAGGGCAATGGCATAAGGACCTCTGGTCCGCGGCGAGCGGGCAACTGGATGACCTGTACCTGCGTGATTGGCGCGCGCAGGATCGGGGAATTTATATTGTCTATTGGTTCGGGGATCGTGTGCCCTCGAATAAAAAGTTGAAGGAGCACCCAAGCGGAGGGACGTTGCCAGCGTCTCCGGCAGAATTCAAAACTCAGCTTATCGAAAGCATTCCGGCTGACCGCAGAGCCAGTCTTATTGTTTACGTCCTGGATTTCACAAAATAAGGCGGCATTTCTTATAAGACACCTAGAAGCCCTTTTGATCAATAGTGAGACGATACGGTAGTTGACATCGTTCACGGCTTCGTGGAGCCTCCCAAGGGGACGAATCTTATATTACGAATTCTTAGCAGTTACACGGAATTCGCAATTCAGAAATATCAAATGGAGCAATCTGTGGAACTTGTGACCTTGGCAGAAATCGTGTTGAATAGGGTCGGATCCGCGACCGGGGGGTCGCCTACTAAAGAAGTGCGCCGGACTATAGAAGTTCAGGACGAACAGCCCCAAACGATTAAAGACGCCGTAGTGACGCTTGCGGAAGCATACGGAGAGCTTCGTGGAGGCCTCAAGGCAATGTGGCAAGAGGGCTCATGGAATCACGCTTCGCAACCCGGCGAGATAGTATTTAATATACACGGAGCAAATACTACATATGGGTATCCGTATGCGTCTTGTTTGGCGTACCCGGCGCTCAAAGTTGGCGATCGGTATTTCAAACTCCAGGAAGTCAAGGTTTGATGTTAGTTACAGGCCGACCTAGGTAGCGACGCAACGCGTTGCCTGTCAAATCGCGTTGACTAATGGGTTAATAGGATTGGTGGAGGGGACGGAAAAAAGATCGATAATTCGGTTATTTTACAGCAATCATTCTTATTTGGTGAAATTTTTCCGAAAAATTCGCCAAATGACCTGTACGAATCGGGAACTTGTCCCCATGTTTCGTTAATTGGCTGGCGGGGAGTGTCTGGAGCTTAAGGGAGGTCCCTTGGGCGGGGCTGTCGACAGCGTTCACCTTTCGACGGGGCTTTGAATGAGCATCGCAGATAGTTTCAAGACGTTCTTGGATAATGTCCGGATTAATACCACGGATAAGATCAGCGCGCGGTATGGCGAGATCACGTGCGCGCTGAACAAGACATATCGAAATACGGAGTCAAAGACGGCGAATAGCCTTCAGGTTGGATCGTACGGTCGGAAGACTGCAATTAAAGGGGTGTCTGACCTCGACATGCTGTACATTCTCCCGGATGGCAGCTGGCCGGACTATGATAAGCAGGGCGGCCAATCAAAGCTGCTGCGGGACGTCAAGGAAGCAATACTTGCGCGTTATCCGACTACCGTCGTGGTGGTCGACAACCCCGTTGTCAGAGTCCTGTATAAGGACTTCCACATCGAAGTTCTTCCTGTTTTTAAGCTGGCCGAAGGCTATCGATACCCCGATACCCGCAATGGCGGGAGCTGGAAGGTCACGAAGCCTGACGCCGAACTTGAGGCCATGCGCGAGTTTGATGCCGAGAAAAATAACAACCTGAGGCGACTGTGCAAAATGGCGCGAGCCTGGAAAAACCAGCACGGACAGGCGATGGGCGGCCTATTGCTCGACACTCTGGCCCACAATTTCCTGAAGTCGACCACGGTCTACGACACAAAAAGCTATCTCTATTATGACGAGATGTGTCGTGATTTTTTCAAATATCTAGCGGATCAGCCGAAGCAAGAGCGATATCATGCTCTCGGCAGCGGGCAGTGGGTCAAGGTCAGAAAGCCGTTTCAGCGAAAAGCCAAGGCGGCCTATGAGCTGTGCCTTGAGGCGATCGCGGCGTCAGGTCAAGCCAATGAAGGCGCCAAATGGCGGAAGGTGTTCGGGACTCAATTTCCTCTTACCGCCGCCGTGCAGAAGTCAGCGCGTGCCGGCATGTTTCAAGACACGGAAGAGTTCATCGAGGACAAGTTCCCGGTGGATATAAGGTACTCGATTTCTATCGAGTGCTCCGTGAGCCAAAACGGGTTTAGGGAGCACCTGCTGCGCTTTATGTTGGGGCATGGCATCTTTCTGAAGACTGATAAGACGCTCAACTTCTACATCGATGGTTGCGATGTTCCCGGCAACTATGACCTCTATTGGAAGGTCTTGAACCGCGGCGACGATGCGGAGCGTCGCAATTGCATTCGCGGTCAAATTACCAAAGACTATCACCGGACGATAACGGAAACCACGAATTTCAGAGGTGACCACATTGTTGAGATTTACGCCGTTCAGAACGGCGTGGTCGTAGCGAAGGATCGGATTCACGTACCGATTACTACGAGCATTTCTGCGGCAGCAGCGTAGGCAAGAGATAGTCGTTTATGAATTATATCCTTAGGCTTCAAGACGAAGAAGCTCAGCTTCGCCTGAGGCGAGCGATACGCGCGTGTTATGATACCGCCCAAGAAATGGTTCTGTTGCAGGTCATTTGTGCGGTCGTAATACCGGTCACTGCCGCTATCACTGCATTTTTTTTGCCCGAAGCGAAGCCGTACACCGCGACGCTATCGATGCTCTTAGTCCTCGTAGATATCTACTATCTTGATAGGCGCCAAAAGGATCTCTTGAAATTAGGAGCCAAGTTCGGGGAGGAATATGATACGCGGGTGCTTGATTTGCCGTGGGACAGCTTTGCCGTTGGTGATCGGCCGACACCAGAAGAGCTGCACGCTGCAGAATCAAAGTTCAAAGCACGGAAGACGAAAGCCGCCTTAACCGGTTGGTATCCGGAAGCAGTAGGGCAGGCACCGATACATCTGGCTAGGCTTATGTGTCAGCGAGCTAACCTATCCTATAATGAAGCGCTGCGAAGAGGTTATTCCAATTTTGTCATTAAGATTGCAATCGGCATTGTAGTGTGCCTGGTGGCAGCTGCATTGTTTCAAAATCTTCATTTTGCTGATTGGGTGCTGGTTCTAACACCTGCTATGCCGGCTTTGACTTGGGCGGGGCGGGAGCACTTGAGGCAGCGCGACGCAGCTGACGTCCAAGACACGATCCGAAAACAAGCAAGAAAGACATGGGACGATGCGCTTGCCGGTAAGTGCGGCGTGGACCAATGTCTGCTTAAAGCGCGAGAATTTCAAAGTGCGATATATCTCCGCCGAGCAACGGCACCAATGATTTTGCCCGGTGTCTACGCAAGTAAGCGCGATATGCTAGAAGATCAGATGCAATCCACGGCAGCCGACTTCCTTGGGGAATATCAGCGGACGACACCGCAACAACAATAATGACAGGTCGGAATATTATTTGCAGGCGACGTGGCGTCAGACCAGCTAGCCTGGGGCCGTCGTGAGCATGGTGAAGCTGTCTGGTTGATCGCCGTTCCCTGCGCGCCATAGTCCGGCGATGCCAAGAAATGGTGCATCGTTCAGGATGAAGCGGTGCTTGGTCTTCGGGTACTTCGTGCCCGTGAACTCGAAAAACGCAGACGGCGGGATGACGCAGCGATGGCTGTCCCCGAAATGGCGCCCCTCCGATCTAAAATTGAACACTGGACCGCCCTTGCCATGGGGCGGGAAGCCGAATTTCATGGGCGCGGGCTCCGCGCCGTTGCCAGCGGCTCGGACTACCGGACCGGTGTCACCGATGCGGATATCATCGGCGCGTGGCAGATCCAATTCGGATTGATGAGACGGAATGCCCAGCTCAAGCTGCTGCATCAGCTTCGCATATTCGTCGTACCGGACATGTTGTTCGTAGGCGTTGCACATAGCCGGATCGTGGCCGGTGACCGTCTAAAATCGATCAGGTTTTATAAGGTTGCACGAGCGTTTCGCTCTGGGCCTCAAGTACGGTGACCAGCACAAAAACTTCATTCGCAGACAGGTTTACGGCCCTACCGTCACGGCTGGCTTGGCCTAGGCGCAAAAATAATCGGTCTCGGATGACTTCGATATCTAGTGCCGCCAAAGTCAAGCGAGGAAGCGGCGGTTCGTCGGCCAAGTGCAACCCGACCTCCGCTAAGATGTAGCGTAAGATCGCAAGAGCGTGAGCGCCAAATGCTGGGAGAGCGATAAAGTCCGAGGTCCGAAATCGCGCCAGTTCTTCGATCGTGGTGATGTCGAACTCAAAACAGGCCTTCCTCACTCTATCTGCGGGCTTTTTCCCGAATATGCCGGCGGCATTGTCGATTCTATGTGGCAGCGTGTTGTAGTCGCCGTCCTCGTTTTCTGGTTCGGTCATGGCGTCTTCCCTTAACCGACAGCGCCCTCAGCTATTTGCAGATCAATTCCCAGTAGGAGATTGGGCCGTAGTCTTCCGTTGGCGTTATCAACGGAGTCCTTTTGATAGGGTGAGGCTGTGGTAGCGGCAATTAACATCGCACATAATTTCTAACGCGGATTTTGTCCGCTAGGCCCTTAGTCGGCCGGCATATTCGCGCCAGGATTTAGCTACTTCTCGCATTGGCTCTATCACGTGTTTGCGTTCGGCTTCCCTGAAAGCTGTTAATGCTTTGACTCGTCCTGCACGCAGAGAGTTGGCCTGTTTTTTCATAGCTCTAACATCTCCATTTAGAAAATAGGACCTGTTGCCCTTCAAAGAGTCTCCATCCTCGGTAAACTTGCAGTCATAGTCTCCAGTCTGGAATCCTGACCCTCTGCTTGTTTTGAACCGGCCACATCCAACCTGCCCCAAGCGCATCTCGGGGTCCAATGCTTGATCATAGGAACTCATGCTTTTCTCGAGATATACAGCGTGTGATACCAGTTCAGCACCGTAATTTCCTGTCGAGGTCTGCCTCTTATCAATCGCACGGAACTCTGAAATTACATATGATCTTAAGCTTACAAAAAATGTAAAGACTGGAATTCCAACGAGCCCAATTTGTTCTGATTCGCCAATCCCGCGACTTGTTGATAGATCAGCTTCTTGCAAAAGATATTTATAGTTCGACCTGTCCTTGACGGCGATATGAGTAAACCGATCAAGATTGAGCTGAATAGAATATGTAAGTCCTTGCAGCTCCAAAACACGGTCATGCTCGATAGCTGCATCTATGTGTTTTGTGACGCGTTTCTCCATATCCCGAATCGAAGCTTCTATGGCACTGATAACATCTGAATTAGTTGGTTCCGGCGGCCAAGTCTCCATTGCCCTGTCGGCCACAGCACCGAGGTATGCCCCCGCCAGTGCTTTCGCAATAGGGACCCAGCTTGGCTCACCTCCATCAGAAGCCGATCGGGCAAATAGGGATACCGGCTTGAGCATTAGTGGAATGGAAGCCAACGCGAGGCTGAAGTTGCGCCGATTGAACATGTGCCCTCCATTGAAACCGCTCGAAAGCCTGCGGCGGTAACGATGTTATGGGACCACTAATGCCGAGGGTCAATGGCTTTGCAACTGTGAATTTCATAGCTTGCTTGACCCGCGGCCTATCTCTACTGCTGCAAGGAGCGCGCATATAATCCAACCGACGGACGCCTTTTTGCAAATCGATCCGATTTGGTCAAAGGATAGTCTCGATTGATGCGAGTGTGCGCGGATTGCAACGCTAGAAATTTGCGGAGTGTAATTGATAGCAAATTTTTCTGGCAATTTGCTCCATCCCCGGTAATGTTAACCAACAACTAGGGGTTGGACATGTTTCGGGGCACGGCACTCGGCGATAGTCGGGAGCGATACGTCATATCCAATGATCTCGGGGAGTTCGCTATCATCACCGATAGCGAGGTGTCTTCCTTGCGCTCTGGCCGATTGTCGCAAACCCATCCGCGCTTTCTCGATTTCGAAGCTAAAGGCTTTTTTGAGCGGCCGGGGAGCGGTGGCAGCGGGCTTGAAGATGCGGTTCTCCGAACGCGCAAATCGTTCCTGCTCGACGGGCCATCCCTCCATATATTTGTGGTTACGCTCCGCTGCGACCATAGCTGCGTCTATTGCCAGGTGTCGCGGGCGCCGGTTCATGCCACCGGCTACGACATGTCCATTGAAGACGCCGACGCCGCAGTCGACCGCGTCTTTGAATCGACGGCGCCGGCACTTACCATCGAATTTCAGGGTGGGGAGCCGGCTCTTCGTTTTGATTTGATCCGCCACATCGTCGGCCGTGTGGAAGGTAAGAATGAGGGGGAGGGAAGGGAGGTTCACTTCTCCCTGGTCTCGACACTCCACCACCTGACTGATGACGACCTGGCCTTCTGCCGCGATCACAAAATCCATATCTCGACGTCGATTGACGGGGCAGCAAGCCTGCATAATCGCCAGCGACCCATTCCCGGCCGCGATAGCTGGGAACGGACGATTGCAGCGCTGACGAGGGCTCGGCAGTATCTCGGCCATCACGGTGTGGTTGCGTTGCCGACGACGACGCGTGCTGCACTTGCCGATCCGCGCGGGCTAGTCGACACCTATATCGAGCTGGGGTTCAACTCGATCTTTCTGCGGCCGATGAGTCCTCATGGCTTCGCCCGGAAAACTCGTAAGGCCGTCGGGTACGAGATGTCCGAGTTCGTGGCCTTCTACGAACAGGTCCTCGACTATCTGCTCGATCTAAATACGCAGGGGCAGGAAATCGTCGAGGCGTACACCGTCATTCTGCTTCGCCATATCCTCACGCCGTTCGCAACCAATTACATGGATTTGCGCTCCCCGGCGGGCGCCGGACTCGGCGTCCTGGTCTATAACTATGACGGCATAGTCTATCCGGCAGACGAAGCCCGTATGGCCGCCGAAAGCGGCGATCCGCGCTTTGCGCTCGGCCAGGTGACCCAGCCGCTTGCCGAGCTGCTGGCCTCGCCAGCGATGCAGTGGCTGTCTGAAGGCGCGGTTGCTGAAGACCTGCCCGGCTGCCGCGATTGCGCTTTCGTCCCGTTTTGTGGCGCTGACCCCGTCTACCATGCGACATTCCACGGCGATCCGGTTGGTGACCGGGAAACGAGCGAATTCTGCCAACGCCACATGGGCATGTTCCGCATTCTTTTTCGAAAATTGGCGGAGGGCAACCCGGAGACGCTGAAGACATTGCAAGCCTGGGCGTTTGGCCGGGCCCGCGCGGAGATCATGCAGACGGGGATACGCGAGATATGAGACTCGGCGTCCCAAAACATACCCATGCCAAGGTACGCGGTCTTGACGGCCCGCAGATCGTGAAGTTGGTGGAGCCCTCTGAGCTCGGAGCATTCTTTCCCGCCGATCGGTGCCTTCTCCAAACCTCGCTGGGCTGGCAAGGCAGGATTGGTGGCCAGGTAGTGTCGGTAGAGGATATTAAACTGCCGGAGGCAATGGTCGCCGGCGACGTTGTCCGTCTGCGGCCGGATGGGACTCTTATCAATGTGCTCTGGCGCCGCGGCGACCGGTCCAACACGCTCTTTACGACTGAGCGCTGCAACAGCCTGTGCGTTATGTGCTCCCAGCCGCCACGCGATGTCGATGACCAGTGGCGCGTTGACGAACTGCTCCAGGTCATTCCGCTTATCGATAAAGATGAGACGCAACTCGGCGTCACCGGGGGTGAACCCACGCTCTTAGGCGATGGACTGACGCAAGTGCTCGGTGCCTGCCGCCATGAATTGCCGAAGGCGCGACTCCATGTTCTCACGAACGGGCGCCAATTCCGTCATGCTCAGGAGGCTAAGGAGTGGATTCAAGCGGGCGGACAGCAGACTACCTGGGCCGTTCCGCTCTATGCCGATGTTGCGGATGTCCACGACGAGGTTGTCGCGGCGCCCGGCGCGTTCGATGAGACGCTCGACGGCCTCTATCAGCTCGCGGTAAACGGCGCGCAAGTCGAAATCAGGGTCGTGCTTCATGCCATGGCCATACCGCGCCTGCGCCAGTTGGCGGCGTTCATTTATCGCCGGCTTCCGTTTGTTGAGCACGTGGCGCTGATGGGGCTGGAACCCATGGGCTTTGCCAAAGGCAACCGCGACCGGCTGTGGATCGATCCGGCAGACTACGTCGATGCGCTTGCTGATGCCGTAGGCTTCCTGGCAAATAGAAAAATGCGGGTCTCGATCTATAACCTGCAGCTCTGCATCCTGCCGCGATCACTTTGGCCGTTTGCGCGGCAGTCCATATCGGAATGGAAAAATCGCTTCGCGCCCCCCTGTGACGACTGCGTCGTCCGCGACCATTGCGCGGGCTTTTTCACATCGGCGAACAACGAGTGGCGCAGTCAAAAAATCAAATCCCTAACCCTCGAGGAATTGTCCCATGCGTTGGCGTGATAAATTAGCTCTGTTGATGGGAACGGCGGCGCCGTTCGCGGTCACACACGACGTGGTGGCGCAGACACCCGCTCAATCGCTCCTGACCGATAATCCGAACCAAGGCGAGGCGCATAAGGATCTGCTGTTGTTTGTCGATCCCGGTGACCGCGCCCGTCTAACACTGCTTGCGAGTCATTCGAGCCATAGCAGCCACTCCAGTCACGCAAGCCATGGAAGCGGATATGGGGGGCATTCCAGCCACTATAGCAGCTCGGTCTACACCGCTCCTGTCTACTCGCCCCCGCCGGCCCCCAAACCCGCCACGCCGAAGCCTCGCAAGACGCCCGCAAAGGCGCGCGGCCTCCTGACGGTGCCGGCTGTCGATGGCCTTCCAGCCGCAACCGGCGACGACGCCGGCAGCACCAAACCCAAGCCTTATAGCCAAGACGAATTGACGCAAATCATCATGAAAGTGCAGATCGCACTGATCGTGCGGGGTTATGACCCCGGTCCCGCTGATGGTGTGCTTCATGATCAAACCAAAGCCGCTCTGTCCCGCTTCCAGACCGACAATAGTCTCACAGTTTCAGGAGCGATGGACCTCCCAACCCTGCGGCTTCTGAACGTTGTTCGCTAGGCGATGAGCGAGGAGTTCAGCCTGAGATGGTGAGTCCTAAGGCATAGCGAACACCACGTTATCACGCCACGAAGCCTGGCAAATCCATCCTAACCATGGAGTTTATTATGACAAAGCAGATGGTAGATCGGTCCGACGGTGCGTTTGGAGTGGTAGCCTATGCAGGCGATCGGAAAACCTTGCTGGCCTTCAACCTAGCCGACGACAAGCGGTCTGGTCTGTGCGGTTTTACTATCGCCTGTAAACCGGAAAATGGGACAAGCTATTACCTGTATAACTCGCTGCAATTTGAGAAACCCGCCTCGCATGCCCAGGTTCAGGGCGAACCGCCCTATTCCAGTGTGAACGCTCCATTTCACAAATTTCGCTGGGTCCATGTGCCGGAGACGGACCATCAGGGCATAGCCGCACACGACGGTCTTTACGCGTATACCGTCACTCCCCGCTACTGCGATGCGAACAAGGCGATGTTGCCATTGGATACGTCTCTTGGGGTGACGGTCACCATCCCCGTTCAGCCTTTCACACTCGCCAACGGCAAGTTCAAACTTGGCTTTACGCGCGGTTACGTCCAGTCTCAGGGGTTCGTAAACCACTTTACCAAAAAGGCGAAAATCGCACCTGACGCGTCCATCACTTTCGACACGGACCAGAAGGTGAAGCTGATTGGCGGCAAAACCTTGCCCGACACGACATATGACCAGATGTATAAGTGGCTAGGCTCTACCGCGAGGGACTTGATTTTCGAGACGCTCGATTTGGTAACCGAAGGCAATTCGCTGGATGTCTTTGCCTACGACCTCAATTATCCCCCTTTTGTGAAGGCTCTGAAAGCCATCGACTCGGCCAACTTACGGGTCATTCTTGACAATGCGAACTTGCATGTGACGACGACCGTTAAAGGAAAACTCAAGGTCTCGCCTGAGGATGAGTTTGAGAAGCTATTGGGTGAGGACGTGGTCAGGCGCGGACAATTTGGCAGGTATGCTCACGATAAGGTCCTGATCGTTTATCAAGGGACAGGAGCGGGGCGAAAGCCAATCAGGGTGTTAACCGGGAGCACCAATTTTTCGGTGACAGGCCTATGTGTCAACGCCAACCATGTGCTGGTGTTCGATGATCAGGATACCGCTCAAATTTACGCCGATGTCTTCGACCTCGCCTGGGATAGCAATGTCGATGCCCCGACCTTCAGAATGAGCGAACTCTCTCAAAAGGCCTTTATTCGATCGATGGAGCCGCCGTCTTTGTCGATTCAGTTCTCGCCTCATCGGCCTGACGACGTGAAGCCTATCCTGGGTCAAATCGTAGACGACATAAACAGCCAAGCCCAAAAGAAAGGCACGGTGTTTTTTGCGGTCATGACCCTCGACGATATCAAAAAGGATGGAAGCACGGACAAAAGCAACGTCGTCTATAACGCCTTGAATACCATCAATTCTACGCCCGATCTTATCAGTATGGGGATCTCAGATGCACCTGATCGGGTAGTCTTGTCTTCAACCACGTCGACCAACGGGGTGTTGGCAACAGGGAAGCCGTCCGGTCTCCTCCTCCCCGCACCGTTTGATCAGGTCCCAAGCATTGGCTTGGGTCACCAGGTGCACCACAAATTTGTCGTCTGCGGCTTCAATACGAACGACGCGGTCGTCTATTGTGGCTCCTCAAATCTAGCCGCTGGAGGAGAGAAAGATAACGGCGATAATTTGTTGCGGATCAAGGACGGGGATGTCGCGACCGTTTTCGTCATCGAAACACTTCTAATGGTCGATCATTTCAGCTTTCTGGATCGTCTGTCGAAAGCGGCCACGCCCACATCTGCACCTCAGGCGGACAAGCGCAACGCTGCGACCGGCGGGCATTGGTACTTAACGCCGGGCGACGGCTGGACCACCAAATACTATAACGGCTCCCTCGCCAACTCGGACCGAAATCTCTTTGCACCTCTATGATAGATCGACTGCTGCCAGCGGAGCCATTAACGAGGAACGAGATGTCAAATTCGGAGACCGAGATATTATCGAGCGACGGGTTTAAATCTCTCACGGTTGCCTTTGGCGGCGCGTTGGCAGTGGCCGTGTTTTCCGTCGTACTGGCGAATAAACGAAGGCCGCACTGTCGCGCCGTTAAACTGACGACCAACTCGCGATCACCGAGACAAAGGACTCGCTAATTTTATGCCTGTAAAATCGTGCGGTGATGATACGGCACAGTACGAAGTATCCAACTACTTGAGTGCTTCGCCAACGAGGACGAACGGCCCCCAGAAGTATGGCGATGAGAAGTCAGGATGATTTTTATCGTCCAGTATAGATAATTCTGATTGCTGTACAGCTTCCGCTTTGGTCTTTGCCCGGCCATCTGCTAGTCTAGCAAGTATGTCGGGGATAAGGATTGGGGCAACCTCTTCGGAGACACGCCAATGCGAAATTAGTAGTGAGCGTGCTCCCGCATTAAAAAAGCTCTGTGATAAGCCCGATAAGCCTTGCGCATTGGGAGAACTCGGCGCCGCGCTGTTGCAAGCGGATAATATCACCCAATCAGCATTGAGGTTTAATCTAGCTGCTTCGGTCGCCGTTAAATATCCGTCGTCAAGTGCCGGATCGGCTTGGGGGCTAGGAGCAGCAAGTGCAAGTGCCGGCTGTTCTACCCCATCAATGTCACCGGCAATAAGGCCATGAGTGGCAAATTCGATTACTTGAGCTCGGGTAAGTCTGCCGTTCATTTGTAAAAGCCGTAGTTGAGTTTCTGAAGCCGCACGTCCTTTGAAAATATTATCCTGGGGTGCGCCAAGTTGACGTCGAATAGCTTCGGCCTCGTCTGCGGTACGTGGTAGGGGGGATAAGTATCTAAGTTGATCCGATATGGGTTGAGATCCTTTAAAGTACTTACTAATGCCCCGTGTCTCAGAGATTTGCATGGAAGGGGGCGGTGGGTAGCCGTAAGACTGTCCAGCGAAATCAGGGTCTGCGAATGCCACAAGGCGATCCGCGGGTGCGGAATATATCTGCCGTCTCGGCAACAGCAGTCGCAGTGTGCGAAGGCTATATACGGCAGGCAGAACCGTAATTGATTTCTCCCTTAAGAGCCAAGATGTAGCCCGTAAAGAATTCGGATCACGGTCCATATCAGGTCCGCCAACAGGAGGGCTGGTGACAAGTAGTCCAGGAGGAAAGCTTGCCAAAGGGCCAGACGGTACTATTAGGAGGTTTGGCTTACTTCGAATGATGGCGGTAATTTTACTATTTCCGAAAAGCCCCTTGAAAAGCAAATAGGCGGTCTGTCGATCAAAAATACTTTTACTAGATGCCGAGGTGCCAGCCCCGTAAGATCCGCTATCAATTTGTGTTCTAAGTTGTTGAACCATTTTTGAAATTTGACTGCCACTCAATTCAGTTTCTGCCCATTCGCTTCGCTCTTTAGAAATGGCGAATACTATGCCGTGATCGTCACCCGGTGGTAAGACGAAAACGACTAAAACCTCATCTTCTTTCAAAAGGCGAGCTTCAATACCGCTGCGCGCTTGCAGAGACGAAATTGAAACTATATCTGGTTCCCTAAGATCCCAATAGTACGGGCTTTTTTGACTTATTGTTTCATGCAGATGGTTCATATCGCTCAACGCAGCGTCTACTTTGTGCCTCAAAACTGTCCTTTGATTTGCAGATACTAAATCAACGAAGCTATTAGTGTAGTTAGCTCGTGCGCTGTCATATCGACGTTGCGCTGTGTCATATTCCATCGCTTGCGTTTCGACGCCGCGGATAGTAGCTTCGACCCGGGCACCATACTTTGCTAACGCATATCCCGATTCAAATTGTTCAGCAGATTGAGCTTGGTTAAAAGCTTCAGATTTTAGGGAGGAGTTATTGCCTCCGGTCGTCGACAAGCCATATAGGGTGAGAACTGTCTCTCGTGCGCATTGGGATAGTAACTTTTGGCCCAACTGATTATCATTATATATAGTGTATATCTCGCAGCCAGTATGCAAATGTTCTATTGATTTTGTGTACTTTCTCAATTTTCGCTCAATATTTCCTAGCACCAATAAAGCATCTGCCCTATAAATTCTCCGTTCTGTTTCTTCACTGGTGAGCATAGGTAGAGTTTTATTTAAGCTTTCCTCGGCAGAAGAAATTTTTCCCAAAGCAATTTGTGTGCGTCCCAGCAGGGTAAAAATTTTTGTGTATATCTTCGCAATGTTATAACTTTTATCAGTTTGTGGAATCGCGGCCGCGCTATTTAATATTTCTTCAGCGGTATTATACTTTTGCAAGTCATAAAGGTTCTGCGCCTGGCCAAGCATGCCGAAGGCTGTCATCACTGAATTTTTTCCTGTCAGGGATATTCGCATAGCAACCGATTGATCAAAATACGATTGAGCTTCCTGTACGCGACCCTGCGCCGCAATAACGGTGCCGAGGTCATTTAGATCGGTTGCGATAATATTGCTTTTATCGGAAATGCTAAATTGTATTTTCAATGCAATTTTATAAAGGACTTCCGCTTGTTCAGGTTGATCATTTTCCTTCATCAGTTCGGCGAGCGATGAAATTGCTGCTGCTGTATCGACGCTTCGAAGTCCTGTAGTCTTCTCGCTAATTTCGATGCCGCGACGCGCCAACTCTTCAGAAGCGTCAAACCATCTGTTTCCAAATGCCTGCCAACTTAACAAGGCATATTTGCCATGAGTGTAGGGATGATTGGGTCCCCAACTGGTCTCTTCGATAGCCATGATTTGGTGAAGCAAATCATCAGCACGTGCTGGATAAGCCCGCCAAGTTTTTATAGCTTGGTCAAACAGCTTAGTCTCACGGTCGCGTTCTGTCTGCGATGGCTCATGAAATTGCGCTGGTAGATCGTTGGGGTCGCGGGTTCCCTCTGCCTGAGCACTGCTCGTGGCACAAATCGCTAGCATCACAAAGGTGCACGCATGAGTTAGACATAATGCCGAATGATCCAGAAGTTGACGTACCGAAGGAACTGCCAAATCACTTCTCCACACTAGCGTTCAAGGGTGCTATGAGTTTTTTCAGAACGTGGTTCTGTTAGGCTAGCATGCAGCCGCGGGTAGTAGCAAATTAGAAACGGAGGCTCTCGTGAAGCGTCTTGGAGTGATTGGAGTTTCTTCCGCGTGGCTATTGGTCCAGGCTTCTGCGACATATGCTCAGATGCAACCTTATGACGCCGAATGTGTAAATGAGCGAGGCAATTCGCAGGTAATTGCTTGCACAAAAGTCATTAATTATGGCTATTGGCGCGGTAAAAATCTTGCTTGGGCCTACGGTAATCGTGGTTATGCGTATATAGATTTAAACAATTTAGATGCTGCAATTGCCGATTACACAAAGGCAATTTCGCTAAAATCTGATGGTAGATACTATAGCAGCAGGGGGATTTCGTATCTTAAGCAAAATAAATATGACGAAGCTATTGTTGATTTAAATAAGGCGCTTGAGCTGGAGCCTGGTGACGCGATTAGTTTGGAGAATAGGGCGGCGGCTTATGGAAGTAAAGGTATGTATGAAAGAGCTATACCAGATTACGAGTCAGCAGTTGATTTCGGAGGTGATACTTCATCTTTGTGGAACAATTACGGATATGATTTGTTCATGCTGGGTAGATATAACGAAGCGTTAAAATACTTTGATAGATCTATTAAAATCGATCCTACTAACGCTGAGGCTTACGGAAATCGAGGTCAGCTAAAGTTTAAGCTAGGGGATTTTGAAGGAGCAGACGCCGATGCGACCCGTTCTCGGGAATTGGTAGATCAGCGGAATGCCAAAATTTCTCAATAACCTCAATCAATATAAGCTTATGGATCCTGGCAAAAAAGTGGAAAAGATGTTGCTCGCCGTCTTTAGGATATTTGGCCAGGTGAGCATGAAAACACGTGCAGTACTGCGACGCAATGGAAAATTTCTTAAACTTCTGACAGTTGCTATTTTGGTGCCGGGTTTTGCTGGAGTATTACTTTTTGCAATGTCGTGGCGCTTTCAGGATTTACCATTTTTTGAAAATGGTTTGGAAGCGGGGGATGATATTGCAATGAAATTACAAGCCGACACTATTGAGATACCTGACACCGTCCGAACGATGACTTTTATTGACTATAATGATGAAGCAATGGAGATGCTCAATTATCCGGCACTCATTCCCCCTCAATCACTGGCAGATATTCTCGATAAGGTCGCAACGGCGCGTCCTCGGCTAATTATAGTCGACATAGATGTCACTTGGAGCGATGATAAATTGGGCTTGGTTCGGCTTCGTAATTCGCTTCAACAACTGAATTTGCTTCATATCCCTACGCTTCTACTCCGTGAAACTTCGCTAAGCGGCACAGAAAGCCGCGTTCTACGCCCAAGCGCATTGGATGCGATGGTAGATGCAATGCCATACGTCTGGTGGGTCTCGGCAGAGGGAATGCCCAGTGATGACGCGGTAAATCGTAAAATGCGAGTATGGATAACTGCTTGCCTAAACAGGTTACCGATTTCGTTACCATCGCCGCAGTTGGCAGCGACCTTCATTGACGCGAGCCTCGCATCTGAAAGTGCGAAGGCTGATTTCAACCAACAGATGGCAGAGGCAAATGAATCTTGCGACGAAAATCATGTCGATGGCCGAGCGGCAATGACCTTGAAGACCCGGCACAAGGCCATTTCCTTCAACATCAAAGATGCCGAACGAATCCGCTATACAATGACTTGGGAAAGGTTATCCCAAGTCCGGTACAACCCTGCGAAAGAGTATTGGTGGGGAGGCGGGCCGGATGTGTCTGGAATGCGACAGGGTATCGTGCTAATAGGATCAAGTGCCGGTAATCGCCGCGACACCGCCTCCACTCCTATCGGGGAGATGCCGGGAACTTTAGTTGTCGCGAACTCAGTCCGCGCTTGGTACCAGTTCGGAATTCCGCGCGGTCGGAGTTTTTGGGCTGGTCTCTTAATGATGTGTGGCGTGTGCTCTTTGTCGGGCATGATTGCGGCAGTTTTTTTTAGGTTCGTCCCGCCCAATAAACACGATGTAATGGATATCTTTCTACCTGTGATCCTTGCCGCAATGCTGTGGTTGGCGATGGTCGTGATGGCTGATCCCGCATTGGCATTTAGTTTGTTTCTGGTTCAGTATTTATCAATTATGTTTACAAGTTTCGCGTTCAAGCATGCTGAGCGGATGTCATAGCGATCGACACCAAGGTTATGGGGCTTAGATGGCCAGAGATCGAAGATCATTCATTCGAAATATGATAGCGTCGATAATGTGCGGCGGAGTGCCAGCCTTTCCAGCACTTTCGAAGGCGGAAGCTATCCCTCCCATGATTTTATCCTTCACCGGTAGGGCAGAAGAATATCGCCTTTTTAGACACGGTGCCGTTCTGCGGGTAATGGTTCTGGAGGACTTAAACGCTAGTGACCAGCTTACAGTTCTTTCGGCTGGGGGGTGCTTGAAATTCCGTTTGTCTAATAAGGAAATTAAGACGATCCGGCCTAGTGATGGCACTGTTGTAGTTCCTATTTCATCTGCGCTTCCGACCCAATGGGCAAACGCTTGGTCAATAGTTAAGTCGGCCGTTGGAATGCAACGTGACAATGCAGGCCATGTTTTTGGCGCTCGTGGATCGGAGCGGCTATCTTGGCCATTCACCGACCTAGCGGAGTATCGAGCAGCGATACCTTATGGAAATCGACCGCTTTCGTTCGCGTGGATCGGAGGTCAGCCGCCATTCCGGGTGATTGTTCACCAACCTGACGGCGGTGTCTTTGTCGACGAGGCAGAGCTTTATGCCCGCCAACTCGATCTCAAGCCTCGTGACATCGTTCCGGGTTCGTACACCGTTTACGTCATAGATCACGGCGGCCACAGTATTGATGGAGGCTTCTCCGCCCTATCGACATTCAATTGGCAGCCAACGCGAGACGCAGCTACAGCAATCCAGCTTGCAGCTGATATGCTGGCGGCAGAACCGGGGCTAAGCTTTTCCGCTTTTCAATTTTTAGTGCCCTATCGCGGTCAAGATGAATCAGCGACCGATTTTCTTATGGTACTTGCTAATCCACAAAGTTAAGGCGCCAATTTCCATGGTTTGGCGTAGGTCATAAATCAGACCTGAGGCTTGCCGTTATCCCCATTGTGACGTCCTGCCATACTGACCAATAGCGCGGATCATTTCCGATCGATAGCTCCTTCAGTCGTCGGTCTCCATCGGCCTGTTCGCGATGTCGGGGGCAATAATCGAGATCAACTGATGTTTCTATTCCTTATCTGCGACGGCATGCCTCAATTGACGGACCGTCAGGCAGAATAAATTCTGCAAACATAACGACACGTTGCAGATGGAAGAGCCTTCCGGTCTTTAAGTCGGGTTCCTACACCAGGCCTTGTTGGTGAGGCCTTTAAAGGAATAACTGGCGGGCACGTTATCCGCAGTGTGACGCCTTGTGAAAGAGAGGTCGAACCCGGATCATTACAGATAGATCGCTCTTTCCACGGTTGGTCTCCATCCGCCTGTCCGTCAATATTGGCGGCCAGGCAATGGAGATCATCATATGTTTCTATGCCCATCATTCGGCGGTACGCGTCTATGACCGACCGCCAAACTGCGAGAATTCGCGAACTCAACGACACGTTGCGAACTCAAGGCCCATCGCATCTTGGCCGCTGGGTCACCACGCCCGGCCTTCTCGGTATGGGGAAGATATTTGCCACAGCAGCCTTTGACGCGGTCCGAACTTTCGACCAGTTCACGGAGGACAATGATCCTCATGGCGAACATGACTTTGGTCTGTTTACCATCGATGGAACTAAGCTCATGTGGAAGATTGACTACTACGATCCGACCTTGATCTACGGCTCCGAGAATCCAGCCGACCCGGAAGTGACTCGTCGCGTACTGACCGTATTCCTGGCATCCGAGTATTAGCGTTTGAAGCTGCCGCATCGCCGGCAGCTTTTTTATTCACCGGGGAGGGCTTAGGCTCTCGAACAAGGTCCCGTAAACGGCGCTAGCCGAACCAGGTTTATATCTGCACGTCCGTAGGTAGGGCAGCGGCAATGTCAGAAAACAAGGCCACCGGATCGACGCCAAGCCCGCCCGCCAGAACATAAAACTCGATGAGATCGAGCCGGCGGACACCAAGTTCAACCTGCGAAATGAACCTCTGATCCTTGTTTATGCGCTTGCCAACTTCCGCCTGCGTTAGTCCCGCACGCTTGCGTGTCGCGATAAGGGTCTTAAGGAGGACAGCGTAGGCGGGCGTAAAAACGGATTGAGGCATGAAGAACCGGGACGTGTGAACCAGTCCTTGACACTAAACGCCGTTTACGAGTACTCGATAATCACGTACGCGATTATCGCGTATTTAGGGGAGGTCATCATGAAGCTCGTATTAGCGCCTTCAGTAGCGTTGCTGTTGCTCACCAGTTGTGCATCGACGGGAATGGCGAACCTGACCGGAGCCACGCATTCGGCGAAACCGACCGAAGCATTTTCATACGCTCCTGCGGCAGATGGTCGGGTTCGGGTAGAGATCGAAGCGGTTCAATCGCATGAGGATAAGGATTTCATTCCGACTGACCCAAACTGGATCCAGGTGAAAGTTCGCATCACAAACACCGGGAGCCGGACCATCAATCTGACGGGCTCGGGTGAGCGGTTGGCCGATGGATCGGTCCTTCATGACGCGCAACACGGGTCCGATATCGTCCGGCCACCAAGCGTAGGCAAGACGCTCCTGATGTCCTCAGGCGGCATAATCGGTGCGCTTATTTTTCCGCCCGCGGCCCTGATCGGTGTCGCCGCCGATGTGGCTATGCCGTTTATGACTGCTGCGAAGCTGGAGCGGGTGGCAGAGCGCTTAAACCGCGAAGGGCTTCGCGGAGGTCCATTGGCGCCTGGGACCAGCGTCAGCGGACTGATCTTTCTACCGGCCGTTACGGGACAAACCGGCCTGATCCTTTTCTATGATGACGCGGGCAAGACGCAGTCACTTTCAATTCCACGCACGCTGTAGGGGGAAACCATGGGAAATGGATTTGGCATTGCTGCGTTTGTCCTCCTGCTGGTGTCGCTCGTTATTCCGGTGCTCGGCAATTATTTGAGCCTCTTTGCGGTGCTCCTTCTGTGCGGAGCCGCATATGCGCGTAACAAGCCATGGACGATCGCCGTCGATCTAATCGCGTGGGTGAAGATGTTCATGCTTTCTCCAACCTGGCACATCATGATGTTCAGCGGCGGCTATATGAAGAGCGTGAACCAGAGCATTGAGCAGTCCGGACATATGGCGGGACTACGGCAGAATCAAATGGAGAGTAGCGCCCGTGATGTCGGCAACGCCAATACCTTCGTCCTGCTGCTGACCATCGCGATCCTTACCGCGCCGCTTGCGATACTGATCTGGCGTTCTATGACCCCTTCCGTTCCGGGTTCAATCGACGAGCCTACGCGGGACTAGGTACATATGACACGGTGAGATGAGCAGGAGTGGAGCAGGCTTGTTGTCCTCGCTTCGTCCCTTCGGCAGGACCATCGGTCCTGGTACCGGCCCGGAGACTGGGCCTCGGGCGTGGGAGGCGCGGTTTTGGAAAGCGCCTCCCTCCCAAGTCCCCGAAGTCCCCAAAGTCAACCCGTAGGGCGGTGAAATCACACAGCTTGACCACGGGTTGTGTGGGCGTACGGTCTTTACAAAACGGAGGTATGCGCCATGCGTGGACCAGAGGGTGAAACCAAGTCTGTCGGGATTTGGATTCGGGTCTCAACCGAAGACCAAGTCCGGGGCGAGAGCCCGGAGCACCACGAGAAGCGAGCGCGAGCGTATGCCGAAGCCCGCGGCTGGGATGTGGTGAAGGTCTATCGCCTGGAAGCCGTGAGCGGCAAGGCCGTCAAGGCGCACCCTGAAGCGCAACGCATGCTCCAGGACATGAAGTCCGGCACGATATCCGGCCTCGTCTTCTCGAAGCTGGCGCGCCTTGCCCGCAATACACGTGAACTCCTTGAGTTTGCCGAGGAGTTCCGCGCTGGTGGCGCCGATCTCATCTCGCTCCAAGAAGCAATTGATACGAGCTCACCGGCAGGCCGGCTGTTTTTCACGATGATCGCCGCCATGGCGCAGTGGGAGCGAGAAGAGATCGCCGATCGGGTCGCGGCGTCCGTCCCCGTACGCGCTAAGATGGGGAAGTCTATCGGTGGCGCGGCGCCCTTTGGGTATCGGTGGCTCAACAAGCAACTTGTGCCCCATCCGGAGGAGGCGCCGGTCCGGCGTCTCCTCCACGAGCTCTTCGTCGAGCACAAGCGCAAGAAAGCGGTCGCGCGCATCCTTAACGAGCGCGGCTACCGGGCGCGGAGCGGGCCCTTCTCCGACACGACCGTCGGACGGCTCTTGCTTGACCCCACCGCCAAAGGCCTCCACCGCGCCAACTATACTCGCACGGATGACAACTCTAAATCCTGGAGCCTCAAGCCCGAAGAGGAGTGGGTCTACACCCCGGTCGAGGCCATCGTGCCGGAGGAGCTGTGGGACCGGTGTGCGCAGATCGTCGAAGGTCAACTGGCGGCGCGCACGCCGGTCGCCAAGCGCGCGACCTACCTCTTTGCCGGGGTCACGTTCTGCACATGCGGCACCAAGATGTATGTCCGCTCAAATTCCCCCAAATACGTCTGCGAAGCGTGCCGCAACAAAATCCCGATCGTAGACCTTGAAGGGGTGTACCGCGAGCAGTTGCGACACTTCCTCGTGTCGCCGGCAGAAATTGAAGCGCATAACGCTGCCGTTTCCGACGCGATGAACGAAAAAATTGCACTCATCGAAGCGGCCGAACGCGAGCGCGTGAAAATTCTCAAAGAGGAGGAAAGTCTCTTCGGTCTCTACCGCGCCAAGGCGCTCGACACCGAAGGCTTTGGTCGCCACCATAAGCCGCTCGCTGAACGCTTGACCCAAATTGATGACGAACTTCCGCGACTTCAGGCAGAGCTCGATGTGCTCCGTATTAGCTCGCAGTACCGCGAAGAAACACTCGGCGAAGCCCGGGATCTCGCGGAGCGGTGGGGAAGCCTGCCGCACGACGAGAAGCGTCAGATAATCGAAGCGATAACGGACCGCATCGTGGTGGGCGAAGGGGAGATCGAAATTTGCCTCTTGCAGCTCTCCGAGCCGCAACTACTCGCCAAAGGGCAACGCGAGCACACGGGTTCATGGCGGAGATCAGCTGAACGCGCGCGGGGTACCTGATGTGGTGATTGGCGCGGGCGACCACGACCTCGTTGGTTTCCAGGGGCTGCCTGAGGGCATCGAGTGCTTGTGGCGAGAACTCCGGCAATTCATCCAAAAACAGCACGCCGTTGTGCGCCAGCGACACCTCGCCCGGCCGGGCGCGCATGCCGCCGCCGGTCAAGGCCGCCATAGACGCCGAATGGTGGGGCGCGCGGAAAGGCCGCTCGCGCGTCAGTTCGCCCTTTGCGATCAGTCCGGCCATCGACCAGATCTGCGAGGTTTCCAGCAGTTCCTGCGACGTCATCGGCGGCAATATGCTGGGCAGGCGCTGCGCCAGCATCGACTTGCCCGAGCCCGGCGGCCCGACGAACAGCAGGTTGTGACCGCCGGCGGCCGCGACCTCGAGCGCGCGCTTCGGCACCTCCTGGCCCTTGACCTCGCGCAGGTCTACGGGTTGGGCGGATGGCGCCAGCTCCCCGCGCACCGGCCGCTCCAGAATGGCCGCGCCTTTGAAATGATTGACCAGGGCGATGATCGACTTCGGCGCCAGGACGTTGTCGCTGCCGCCCCACATGGCTTCGGGGCCGTTGTCGAAGGGACAGATCAGCCCCTGCCCCCAGCCATTGGCGGCAATGGCCGCGGGCAGGGCGCCGGCGATGGCGGTAATCTGGCCGTCGAGTTTCATCTCGCCGACGCAGACATAGCCGTCGAGCGCGTCCTGCGGAATCAGGCCCATCACCACCATCAGGGCCAGCATGATCGGCAGGTCGTAATGGGTGCCCTCTTTGGGCAGGTCGGCCGGCGAGAGGTTGGCGACGATGCGTTTGGCGGGTGTCGACAGGCCTATGCCGGCAAAGGCGCCGCGCACACGTTCGCGGCTTTCGGCGACGGCCTTGTCGCCCAGCCCCACGACCTGGAAGGCGACAGGCCCCTTGGTCAGGACGACCTCGGCCTCGACCCGGCGCACTTCGGCGCCTTCGAAGGCAATTGTCGTGACGCGTGCTGGCATGTCACCCCCTTGTCGTCGGCGAACCGCCGTTCTCACTTCCTGAGGACTCGAAATTATCCACACCCTAGTGCGGGACAAAATACAAATCAAGAACGAAAGTGGAACTTTTTGGGAATGAAAAAGTTAACGCTGGGGAAACTTCGGAAAAATGTGCAAAATTTCGCGTATACCCCGAGTTGCCCTAGGGACAACTCAACCCGCACAACGCCATCGGCCGAACGCGTTCACTTCGTCGGGAGTCGCGCCAGTTCGATCCGATCCCACAAAGCGTCGCCCGCGTCAATGCCTTCGAAGGCCTTCAGCTGAACCGCGCCGGTGGGCGAGGTGACGTTGATCTCGGTCAGGTAGTCGCCGATGACGTCGATACCGACAAACATCAGACCCTTTTCCTTGAGGACGGGTTTCAGCGTCTCGCAGATCTCCCGGTCACGGTCGGTCAGGATCAGCTTTTCGGCCCGGCCGCCGACGCGCAGGTTCGAACGCACGGCGCCTTCTTCCGGCACGCGGTTGATGCCGCCGACGATCTCGCCGTCGATCAGGATGATGCGCTTGTCGCCGGCACTGACCGCCGGGATGAACTTCTGCAGGATGACCGGCTCGCGGCTGATACTGCCCATCAGCTCGATCAGGGCGTCGAGATTGCGGTCACCGGCCTTGAGCTTGATGATGCCGTTGCCGGCCGCGCCGTGCAGCGGCTTCAGGATACAGTCGCCGTGCTCAGCGAAGAAGGCGTGCAGCGCCTCATAGTCGGACGAGATGATGGTCGGCGGCTGCAGGCCCGGGAAGCGCGTCGCCAGGAGCTTTTCCGGGGCGTCGCGCACGCTGGTCGGATTGTTGACGACCAGCGTCTTCGGATGGACGACTTCCAGGAAGTAGGTGGCGGTGATGTAGGCGATGTCGAAGGGCGGATCCTGGCGCATCAGGATGACGTCGACGTCGTTCGACAGGTCGAGCGTCAGGTACTCACCGGCGGTGACGTGGTCGCCCTTGACTTCGCGAAGAGTCACGGACCGGGCGCGGGCGAACGGCTTGCCGTCGAGCAGGGTCAGGTGGCGAGGCTCGTAGACGAACAGCTGGTGTCCGCGGCGCCGCGCCGCCATCATCAGCAGAAAGGTCGTGTCCCCGCCGATATTGATCTTTTCGATCGGGTCCATCTGGACGGCGACGCGCAGGGACATGGGGGAAACCTCTCAGCTTTTTGCTCGGCTCATATGCGGTCGCGAGCGGCTTGAGGCAAGATCAAACCCGGCGCAATCCAAAAAGTGTTTGCGGTTTTTGGATAAAGTGCGGGTTCTAGGCGTAATCCACCTTTTCAAAGGCGTCTTTCGTGTGGCGCGGCCACTGGCCGGGGCAGAGCGTATAAAGGTCGATGCCGAGTTCGAGCGCCGCCAGCTGCGGCCGCGTTTCCTGCAACGCCAGGCCCGCCTGCCACAGGCGGTCCTGCTGGACGGCCGATACGGACGTCAGGGCGGCGTCGACATCCATGCGCGCCTTGACCTCGACCACGGCCAGCCGCTTGCCCTTCTGCGCCAGAATGTCGATCTCGCCCTGCGGCAGGGCCAGGCGAAAGCCCAGGATGCGATAGCCCTTCAGCATCAGGTGGATGAGCGCGACATATTCGAGCCGGTGCCCGCGTTGGCGCGCTTTTTTGCCGCGCAAGGATCGGGCCGCACGCCTATCCACGGTCACGGCTCTTGAGGGCCAGCGCCTTTTCGTAGATGACCTTGCGCGGGATGCCGAACATCTGCGCCAGCTGTTTGGCGGCGTCGGACGGCGAATAGTGTTCCAGCGCCAGCTTCAGCGCCTCGTCGAGCGACTCTTCCGACGGCCTTTCCTCGGCGGGCGGGCCGACGACGATGACGATCTCGCCCTTCGGTTCCTTGAGGTGCGGATCGGCAACCAGGGCCGACAGGGTACCGCGATAGGCGTTTTCGTAAAGCTTGGTCAGTTCGCGGCAGACGCAGGCTTCGCGGTCGCCCAGCACGGCTTGCATGTCGGTCAGGGATTCGTGCAGGCGCGGCCCGGTCTCGAAGAAGACGAGGGTCGAGCCCTGGGCTGTGAATTCACCGAAAAATTGGCGCCTTGCGCCCTGCTTGTTCGGCACGAATCCCGCGAACAGGAAGCGGTCGGTCGGCAGGCCGGCCAGGCACAGCGCCGCCAGCACCGACGACGCCCCGGGGATCGGATGGACGTTGACACCGGTCTCGCGCGCCATCTCGACCAGGCGGAATCCGGGGTCGGAAATCAGCGGCGTGCCCGCGTCGGATATCTGCGCCACCACCTGGCCGGCGTGCAGGCGCTCGATGATTTCGGGGAGGACCGCCGGTCCGGCGTGGTCGTCGTAGCGGATCAGCGGTTTTTTCAGGTCGTAGGCCGACAACAGCTTGGCGGCGACGCGCGTATCCTCGGCCAGCACGACGTCGGCGGCGCGCAAGACGTCGAGCGCGCGCAAGGTGATGTCGCGCAGATTTCCGATCGGCGTGGCGACGATATAGAGGCCGGGCGTGACCGGCCGCGGAGGTGGTGCGAAAAACGTTTCGGTCATTGATCCGGTCGGGTTCGGCCGCGGCCGCCCTTCAGATGGCCCATGCGGCCAAGCACGATGCGCGCGACGATCCAGATCACGGCGAAGACCACCACGGCGATCTGAAAGCCGTGTGGAATGGCGTTGAACAGGCCGAACGTATTGGCGGCGAACAAGGCCAGTATGGCGACGAAGGCGATGATGTAGGCGATGAGGCCGATTCTGGTCATACGAAAATCTCCGGCCCCTATGATAGGAGCTCGAACAGCAGCCTGTCCAGCACGACGCGGCCTTTTACGGTGGCGCGCAATCTATTCCCGCGTGTCGCCATGAAGCCGTCCGTGATCAGGGACGCCGCGCGGGCGGCCAGATCGAGGCCGGGCGTGCGGGCAAGGTCCAGTCCTTCGATCAGCCGCAGGCCAAGCATGGCGGCCTCTTCTTCGGCTTCGACGGGGCTTAAGGCTTCGCTGTCATGGCCCGTGCCGGTTGCGTAGACGCGAGCGATATAGGCTTTCAGGTCGCTGACGGCCGTCGTGGCATGGCGGACCCCGTCTTTCGTGATCCGGCCGTGGGCGCCGGGGCCGATACCGATATAGTCGACACCTTCCCAGACCAGGACGTTGTGGCGCGACCGGGCGGCGGGTCCGCGCGCGTGGTTCGACACTTCGTACGCTTCGAAGCCCAAGGCCTCCAGCGTGTCCTGCGTGGCGAAATAGAAGGCTTCGGCGGCCTCGTCGTCGGGCGGCGCCCACAGTTTGCGGCGGACGGCGCGGCCGAACGCCGTGCCCGATTCGATGGTCAGCTGGTAGGGCGATATGTGTTCGACGCCCAGGGCCGCGGCGGCAGTCAGTTCATCGCGCCAGGCGTCGACGCCCTGGCCGGGCCGGGCATAGATCAGATCGAGCGAGACCCGGCCGAATACGCGTTGCGCGGTTTCGATGCCGCGCTGGGCCTCGGCGGCCGAATGGTTGCGGCCGAGGAATTTCAGCGCGGCGTCGTCGAGCGATTGCACGCCCAGGGACAGCCGATTGACGCCGGCCTCTTGAAAGGCGCGGTAGCGGCCGATCTCGGCGTCGGTTGGATTGGCTTCCAGGGTGATTTCGACGGGGCCGGCCGTCGGAAAGCGCTGACCCGCTTCGCCGATCAGCTCCGCCACCCAGTCCGGCGGCAAGAGCGAAGGCGTGCCGCCGCCGAAGAAGACGCTGGCGAGACGGCGCGGACCGAGGTCCATCGCCTGGTTGCGCAGGTCGGTCAGCATGGCGTCGAACAGGGTGCGCTGTATCGCCTGACCGCGGTCGCGCGTGACGTTGAAATCGCAATAGGGACAGATGCGCGCGCAATACGGCCAGTGGACGTAAAGGCTGACGAGGTCAGTCAATGAGCGCGGCCTTCAACTGCGCAAAGGCGCGGTGCCGGTGGCTGATGGCGTCTTTTGCGTCCGCGTCCATCTCGGCGAACGTCACGTCATGACCTTCGGGCTGGAAGATCGGGTCGTAGCCGAAGCCCTTGGTGCCGCGCGGTTTGACGATTTCGCCGTCGATGCGGCCTTCGAAGACGCAGGCATGGCCTTGCGGCCAGGCGACGGCCAACGCACAGGTAAACCAGCCGGCCGTCGTGAAAGCTTCGCCTTGCGCCTCGCGGGCGTTGTCGAGCTTGTGCCAGATGACTTCACCGGCGCGGACGAAGTCCTTGTCGGGGCCCGCCCAGCGCGCGCTGTACACGCCGGGATCGCCGTTCAGCGCCTTGATGCTGAGGCCCGAATCATCGGCCAGGCCCGCCATGCCGGCCTTCAGGGCCGCATGGCGGGCCTTCAGGATGGCATTGCCGACAAAGGTGGTTTCGGTCTCGTCGGGCTCGGGCAGACCCAGGCTTCCCGCGGTCACGATCTCGAAGCGGCCGCCAAGAAGCGCGGCAATTTCGATCGCCTTGCCGGGATTGTGGGTGGCGGCGATCAGCTTTTGACCTGGGATCAGCGACAGGCTCATGACGGCTCCTCAATTCTTGCGCTTTGTAGCGAAGGCGCGGCAAATGAAAAGAGCCGTTGTGCGGAGCCGGCGAATTATGGGATGAAGGGTCGTCTTCAACGGCATGCAGACCTCAAGATGCGCTTCCTCGGCCCGCGTTCGATTTCCAGCCTGCTCAAGACGGCGCTCGACGTCGTCTATTACGGTCTGCTGAGCCTGATCGTCGTCGTCGTGCTGGCGGCGCTGGCCCTTCTGGTGGTGCCGAACATGGCGGCCGAAATGGTGCGCCGCTTCGACCTGTCCGCCAATATGTCGTCGGGCATGGAAGCCCTGATGATGCTGGCCTTCGCCCTGTCGCTTGGCGGCTACCTGCTGGTCACCTACCTGACGCGGCAGGTGTTTTGCACGCTCGCCGAAGGCGACGCCTTCCATCCCGACAATACGCGCCGCCTGCGCTGGATCGGTTTCGGCCTGGCGGGCCTCGAGATCCTCAGCTATGCCGGCCGCGCCTTCATGGAGCACGTGCTGCACGTCCGCCTCGATCAGGGCTATGGCCTGCGCGCGGTGACGGCGTGGTTTTCGGTGCTGGTCGTCTTCGTCCTGGCCGAGGTCTTCAGGGAAGGCGCGCGCCTGCGCCAGGAAGCGGACCTGACCATATGATCCGCATCCGCATTGCCGAAATGCTGGCGCGCAAGCGCCTGTCGATCGTCGAGCTGTCCGATCGGACCGGCATCACCGTGCGCGATCTCGAAGTCCTGCGCGACCAGGGCGCGATGGCGTTACGATTGAAGACGCTCGATTGCCTGTGCCGGGCGCTGTCGTGCACGCCCGGCGATATTCTCGAATATTGCGAGGAAGATCCGCGTTAACGTCCGAGCGCCTTGTTCTGCAATTCGAACAGTGTCTTGCAGCCGGAATGCGCCAGGTCGAACAGGGCGTTGAACTCGTCGCGCGAAAAGCCGCGCTTTTCGCCGGTCGCCTGGATTTCGACGGAATGGCCGTTGCCGGTGATGACGAAGTTGGCGTCGGTTTCGGCGTTCGAATCCTCGTCGTAGTCGAGGTCGAGCACCGGCGTGTTCTCAAAGACGCCGCACGAAATCGCCGCGACCTGGTCGATGATTGGGCTCGATTCGATCACCTTGTCGGCCACCAGCTTGTCGCACGCCAGGCTCAGCGCCACCCAGGCGCCGGTGATCGACGCCGTACGCGTGCCGCCGTCGGCCTGGACGACGTCGCAGTCGAGCGTGATCTGGCGTTCGCCGAGCGCCTTGAGGTCGATGATGGCGCGCATCGAGCGGCCGATCAGGCGCTGGATTTCCTGGGTGCGGCCCGACTGCTTGCCGGCGGCGGCTTCGCGGCGCGAGCGTGTGTGCGTCGACCGCGGCAGCATGCCGTATTCGGCGGTCACCCAGCCCTGGCCCTTGCCCTTGAGGAAGGACGGCACGCCCTGTTCCAGCGACGCCGTCACCAGAACCTTGGTATGGCCGAAGCTGACCATGCACGAGCCTTCGGCATAGCGCGTCACGCCGGTTTCGATGACCACGTCACGCAACTGGTCCGGCTTGCGGTTCGACGGGCGGAAGGTCTTGAGGGCGGCTAGGGCTTCGAACTGGGACATGACGGCTCATTATGCGGATGACGCCGTCTGCCTAACAGCTTCCCGAGCCTGAGGAAACCCCTTCGTTTTAAAGACCGCGACAGGTTTCTTTTGCATCCTTTTCCGACGCTGACGGCGTGCTGGGATCGTCGCCCCTGGGCGGGGCGGATGTGCCCGGACCGTTGTCAGACGCTGTCCGGTCTGCGTTTCAATCCGCCCGGACGGCGGTGGCGCAGTTACGATCGCCGCAGACATAGGTGGCACCGCCGAAACGGCCACTCTTTTCGCTGGCGGCGAAGACCTCGGCGGCCGGCAGGTATTTGGGATGGTAGGTGCCGGTCGCGGCCAGGGTTTTGGTGCCCGTCATCGACGAGCAGGCGCCAAGCGCGCAGGCGGCGAGAAGGAGGGCGGCGGGCAGGACGATACGGGTCATGTTCGCATCCATGGGCTGGGAGTTTGACAATGGTGTGACGCGGACGGCGATAAGGAAGCGATGCTGTTGTTTAAAGGGTGGCGGAATCGTCAGCATTTTGTAAAATACGGCAACACAGACCATATAGGGCGTATGCCGCATTCTCCGCGTTTCCAAAGCCTGATGTCCTCGGCCGCTTCGTTGAGCGAGCTCGACGAACGCGCGCGCGCGGTCTTTCGACAGATCGTCGAAACCTATCTCGAGACCGGCGAGCCCGTAGGCTCGCGCACCCTGTCGCGCGGCGGCGTACACCTGTCGCCGGCGTCGATCCGCAACACCATGCAGGACCTGTCGGCGCTGGGCCTGTTGTCGGCGCCGCATATTTCGGCGGGTCGCCTGCCGACGCACCAGGGTTTGCGCCTGTTCGTCGACGGGCTTCTGGAAATCGGCGACCTCAGCGACCAGGCCAAGCAGGATATCGAAGCCCGCCTGACGGCCAAGGGCCGGACTTTCGACGCGGCGCTGCACGAAGCCGGCAATCTCCTGTCTGGCCTGGCCGGCGGCGCGGGCCTGGTCATGACGCCGGTCTTCGAATCGGGGGTCAAGCACGTCGAATTCATCTCGTTGGGCGCCGACCAGGCGCTGGCCGTGCTGGTCTATGACGACGGCCGCGTCGAAAACCGCCTGATGCCGCTGGCGCCCGGCACGACGCCGTCGGTGCTGACCGAAGCCTCCAACTATCTCAATGCCCGGCTCAAGGGCCGAAGCCTCGGCGAGGAAAGGTCGATCCTCAAGGCCGAGCTCGATACCGAGCGCCTGCGCCTCGACGAGGCCGCGGCGGCGCTGATCGAAGCCGGGCTGGCCGTGTGGTCGGGCGGCGACCAGGGCAAACGCGCGCTGATCGTGCGCGGCCGCTCCAACCTGCTCGAAGGCGCCGAGACGCTGGAAGACCTCGAACGCGTCCGGTCCTTGTTCGACGACCTCGAGCAAAAGGAAGAGCTGATCGACCTGCTCGACGACGTCATGGGCGCCCAGGGCGTCAGAATTTTCATCGGCGCGGAATCGAAACTGTTTTCTTTATCGGGCTCGGCTGTTATTGCAGCGCCCTACATGATGCGCGAAAGCCGGTCGGGCGGACCCCGGGTGGTCGGCGCCATTGGCGTCATCGGCCCGACCCGGTTGAATTATGCGCGCATCATCCCACTTGTGGACTACACCGCAAAGCTATTGGGCCGGCTCCTCGACTGACGGACGCCGGTCTGTGACGTAAGGACGTTAATATGAGCGAAGACACCGGCACTCCAGACAGCAACCTCGAAGAGGACGGCACCGCCCTGCTCAACAAGGCGCTCGAAGAGCTGCAGGCCGAGAACGCGCAGCTCAAGGAACAGGCCATGCGCTACGCCGCCGAGGCCGAAAACGTAAAGCGCCGCGCCGAGCGCGAGGCGAACGACGCCCGCGCCTACGGCATCCAGCGTTTCGCCACCAGCCTGCTCAATGTCGCCGACGTGCTGAACCGCGCGCTCAGCTCGGTGCCTGCCGACATCGCCGACCCGGCGTTCAAGAACTTCGTCGCCGGCATCGACATGACCGAAAAGGAACTGGCGGGCGCGTTCGAGAAGAACGGCGTCAAGAAGATCGCGCCGGTCAAGGGCGACCGCTTCGATCCCAACCTGCACCAGGCCGTGATCGAGCAGCCCTCGACCGAGGTCGACGGCGGCGCCGTCATCATGGTGATGCAGGCCGGTTACGAACTGTTCGGCCGCGTCATTCGCCCGGCCATGGTCGCCGTGGCCGCCAAGACGGCAGCCGCGCAAACGGCGCAACCCGCCAAGAACGGTTACGACGCGTCCGACGAGGACGCCGGCGACCGCATCGACACCCAGGCTTAATTTTTTAGCTCAAGCGCCACATGGCTGGCCGCTCCTGGAAGCGTTGTTCTAACACTTCGCTCTTTGAGAACAAGCCGGCGGCCAAAGACCGAAAACAACGGCGCCCTTGCCAACAGCGATAAAATCGCCGTTGGAATAAAACCGTGAATTCAGGGCCTCCGGAGCGATCCGGAGGCCTTTTTTAATTCAGCCGGAACTCGCCGTCGATCGCCCGCCATTCGTTCGGCCCGATCAGCGACTTGTGCGCATAGCGCACCGAATGCAGCGGCCCGTCGAGATGGGATTCCCAGAAGTCGAGGAATTTTTTCAGCGCCGGAAAGTCCGGGGCGATGTCGTAGTCCTGCCAGACATAGGTCTGCAGGACGCGCCGGAAATCCGGCATGTGATAAAGAATGTGCGCGGTGGTCATGCCGTATCCACGCATCTGACGCTCGAACTCTGGCGAAACACGCATAAGCTACTCCTTCCCTCACAGGACCGAGCGTAACAAAACGGCGCTGGACTTCAAGTTATTTTGTGTTAAAAGATCAGCAATTACAATATATTAGCAGCATATGGCACTGAGTGCTGCCAAGGTTCGCGCGAGACGGTTGCCAATTGTTGCCGTTGTGCTTAACTCGCCGCATCTCGAACACAGGGCCATCTCATGTCCAACCGAATCCGCCTGACCCTTGCCGCGTGCCTACTGGCCGGAACCGCCGCGTCCGCCTATGGGGCGCCCAAGGCCAAGCCAGCCGTCTCGCCGCTCGATGCCGAGGTCAACACCTTCCTGGCGACCTCGCTGGTCACCGAAACCTCCCCCGCCGCGGTGACGGCGCGCTGCGAGGCCGGCCTGGCGCTGGGTACCAAGGCCGAGAAGGCGATGGAGGCCCGCAAAGGTCCCGCGACCATGGCCGGCGACTATAAGGCCTACGATACCCTGACCCTGGTCGTCGGCGATGCCTCGAACGAAATGTACCTGCTGTCGCAGACCAGCACAGTCAAGGAGGTGCGCGACGCCGCCGAAGCCTGTCTGCCCAAACTGTCGGATCTCGGGACGGCGATCGGCCTTTCGCGGCCCATCTACGACCGTCTGGCCGCGATCCCGACCAAGGGGCTGGACGCCAAATCGGCCTTTACGCTGAAGAAGCAGCTGACCAATTACCGCTTGAGTGGCGTCGACAAGGACGAGGCGACGCGCGCCAGGGTCAAGTCGCTCAATACCGAGATCACCGAAGCCGGCATCCTGTTCGAAAAAAACATACGCGACGACAAGGGCGACATCGCGCTGAAGCCCGAAGAGCTGAAGGGCCTGCCACAGGACTATATCGACGCACACAAGCCTGGCGCCGACGGCCTGGTGCACCTGACCTACGATTATCCGGACGTCATTCCGGTGTTCGACTTCGCCGACCTGCGCGAGACACGCAAGAAGGTGCTGACCGGCTATTCGAACCGCGGCTGGCCGGCCAACGACGCAGCGCTGAAGACCCTGCTGCAAAAGCGCTATGAGCTGGCGCAGGTCCTGGGATATCCCGACTATGCGCACCTGGTCACCACCGACAAGATGATCGGCTCGCCCGAACGGGCAGCGAAATTCCTCGACGACGTCAATGCCGCCGCCAAGCCCGGCGCCGACGCCGAAAACGCCGAGTTGCTGGCCTATGCCAAGACCCTCGATCCGTCGATCGAGCGCCTCGAGCGCTACGACAATTCGTACATGTCGAACAAGCTGCGCAAGGCCAAGTACGACGTCGACGCCGTCGAGGTGCGCCAATACTTTACCCTGACCAAGAGCCGGGCGGGCATCTTCGCCCTGGTCCACGACCTGTTCGGCGCCGACATCCGGCCATGGAACACCAAGGTGTGGAACCCCGACGTTACCGCCTGGGAGCTCTATGACGGCAACCGCCTGGTCGGCCGCTTCTACCTCGACCTCAGCCCCCGCCAAGGCAAGTACAACCACGCCGCCCAGTTCCCGATCCGCACCGGCGTCGAAGGCCGCCAGGTGCCGGTCGGCGCGCTGGTCACCAACTTCCCGGCGACGGGGCCGATGGACCACGGCGACGTCACGACCTTCCTGCACGAGTTCGGCCATTTGATCCACGACATGTATTCCGGCCACACGCAGTACGGCACGCAGTCGATGAATGCCCTGCAATGGGACTTCATCGAGGCGCCGTCGCAACTGCTCGAGGAATGGACGTGGAACTACGACACGCTCAAGGGCTTCGCGTCGAACGACAAGGGCGAGGCCATCCCCGAAGCCCTGGTCAAGAAGATGAACGCCGGCCGCCACTTCGGCGAGCCGACCATGTGGAAGGGGCAACTGGCCTATTCGGCCGTGTCGCTCAACTTCTATGACCGCAAGCCCGACTTCGACCTGCCGTCGACCTACGACGAACAGATCGCGCGCTATTCGATGTTCCCGCCGATGCCGGGCACCCATTCCTATGCCGGCTTTGGGCACCTCAACGGCTATTCGGCGATCTACTATACCTACGTCTGGTCCAAGGCGATCGCGCTCGATCTGTTCACGCGCTTCCAGGCCGACGGCATCCGCAACCCCGAGACCGCCATGCGCTATCGCAGGATGGTGCTTGAGCCCGGCGGTTCGCAGGACGCCAATCTGCTGATCGGGAACTTCCTTGGCCGGCCGCTCAGCCTCGACGCCTTCAAAAAGGAATTACAGACGAGATAGGACCTGCGGGTTTGGCCTTACGCGCGCGCCGCCGCCGTCGCGATTGATTCGGAGGAACCATGGGGCCAGCCGGAAAAAATGTCGCAATACCCTTGCGGGCCATGCGGGATTTCCCATATCCCGGACTGAAGCCGGGTGTGTCCCAAGTCGGCCACAATCGGTCAAAGTAACAATTTAACCTCATCGGGGATGGACAAGCGCAGCGCTTTCTTCATAAGGCTGCCAACACCATTCGCCTCAACGGAGCAGAATTCAGACCCATGGCTAAAATCATCGGTATCGACTTAGGGACGACCAACTCCTGCGTGGCCGTCATGGACGGCAAGAATCCGAAGGTCATCGAAAACGCCGAAGGCGTCCGCACGACCCCATCGGTCGTCGCCATCGTGGATGACAGCGAACGCCTGGTCGGCCAGCCCGCCAAGCGCCAGGCCGTGACCAACCCGTCCAACACCTTCTTTGCCATCAAGCGCCTGATCGGCCGCACGTACAACGACCCGATGGTGCAGAAGGACAAGGGCATGGTGCCCTTCGAAATCGCCAAGGGCCCGAACGGCGACGCCTGGGTCAAGGCGCACGGCAAGGACTATTCGCCGCAGCAGGTCTCGGCCTTCATCCTGCAAAAGATGAAGGAATCGGCCGAAGCCTATCTCGGCGAAACCGTCACGCAGGCCGTCATCACGGTTCCGGCCTACTTCAACGACGCCCAGCGTCAGGCCACCAAGGACGCCGGCCGCATCGCGGGCCTGGAAGTGCTGCGCATCATCAACGAGCCCACCGCGGCGGCGTTGGCCTACGGTCTCGAAAAGAACGACGGCAAGAAGATCGCTGTCTACGACCTCGGCGGCGGCACCTTCGACGTCTCGATCCTCGAAATCGGCGACGGCGTCTTCGAAGTGAAGTCGACCAACGGCGACACCTTCCTGGGTGGTGAAGACTTCGACATGCGTATCGTCGATTACCTCGCCGACGAGTTCAAGAAGGAAAACGGCGTCGACCTGCGGTCCGACAAGCTGGCCCTGCAACGCCTCAAGGAAGAGGCTGAAAAGGCCAAGAAGGAACTGTCGACGACGGCGCAATACGACCTGAACCTGCCGTTCATCTCGATGAACGCCTCGGGCCCGCTGCACCTGAACCTCAAGCTGACCCGCGCCAAGCTGGAAAGCCTGGTCGAAGACCTGATCCAGAAGACGATCGGACCTTGCCAGCAGGCGCTGAAAGACGCCGGCCTCAAGGCGTCGGACATCGACGAAGTCGTCCTGGTCGGCGGCATGACGCGCATGCCCAAGGTCATCGACGCGGTGAAGACCTTCTTCGGCCGCGAGCCCCACAAGGGCGTGAACCCGGACGAAGTCGTGGCGCTGGGCGCTGCCGTCCAGGCTGGCGTGCTGCAAGGCGACGTCAAGGACGTCCTGCTGCTCGACGTCACCCCGCTGACGCTGGGCATCGAAACGCTGGGTGGCGTGTTCACCCCGCTGATCGAGCGCAATACGACGATCCCGACCAAGAAGAGCCAGGTGTTCTCGACCGCCGACGACAACCAGTCGGCCGTGACCATCCGCTGCTTCCAGGGCGAACGCCCGATGGCCGCCGACAACAAGCTCCTGGGTCAGTTCGACCTGGTCGGCATCCCGCCGGCGCCGCGCGGCGTGCCGCAGATCGAAGTCACCTTCGACATCGACGCCAACGGCATCGTCAACGTCCACGCCAAGGACAAGGCGACCAACAAGGA
>OUNM010508838.1_pt1 | contig 64268 bp, 78 predicted proteins | sample 1769961 | NCBI WGS metagenome assembly OUNM01 (sample SAMEA3914820, study PRJEB12502) | metagenome | biome: forest; material: soil | place: USA | collected 2012-03-12 | depth 0.3 m
ATAAAAAAAAACTCATTTTTAAAAAAAAGTATTTTCAAAAAAAAAAGTTCATTTTTAAAAAAAAGTTATTTTATGGGGCTAGGACTATTTTGTGGGGCTAGGACCATTTTGTATGGAAGGCCATTTCGAAGACGCAACCGTTAGGCAAGCATGTTACAGGTGTTAGGATTTTGCGGGTCCAAAATGGTCCCCACTACCATTTCGAGACCCCCCCCTAGCGCGCTATGGTATCTAAACCCTTCCATAAATTCAAAGAAAGAAACAGTGAGATTTAGGGTTCACCCGCACCTTAATTCACGTCAGCTGCCGATGTGCTGAAGCTTTGCGGGCTGTGGAGTTTCGCTGCCTCAGACATCAAAGTGGGTCCAGCCAGCCTTGGCCAGTGCCTGCAGGGCGGCCAACCTCCAAGCTCCAACAACCGAGCATCAGCCAATTCCGCCGCGACGAGAAGCCGCTGACGAGTGCCCGATGCCCACGACAAATCGAGGCTCGACTTTCCGGAACTGTTGCGCCGGTTTTTGACGAAGCTCATACTTGCGCCCCTATTGAGCAAATCATTTTCTTTTACTGCCCAAGATGAAGCCGATTGTGAGCGCGGTGCAAGCGTGGTCTTGGTAGGTGACGTCCCCCCTCCGCGTGTTGGATTGCGAGGAGATCCCTGGATTTTGCTGACGCATCGGTTGCTATGTCCAGCTTTGTGATTTCGGTATTCGCAATCGTCATTCTCTCGGTTCTCGGCCTTCTCTTCAGGAGCAACCACCCGGAACTCGTTGGCGGTGACGAAGATCCCGAAGACGGACCGGCAGTTGCGGCCACTGTCTTCACGGCCGTCATCATTTACGTCGTACGTTATATCGGCCCGAGTTTGTGGCGGCCGTCATTCGTTGGACATTAGAATCTTGCGAGCATTTGGCTGACGTTGTCTGTTTCCAGGGCTTCCTCGTCTTCTGTGGCTTCCAAGGCCTATTGCATATGCGCGAGAATCGGAGAGGCACGATCGCACTATAGAGCGGGCATAGTGGGGTTTGACATTGTGGAATACGGCGTTTAGGGTTTTGCTTGGGAGGTTGGCTTGACTTAACCACGGCGAGGGTCGGAGGCCTGTTCTGCGCGGTGCTGTATCGAATCCGCTCGGCGCTGGGGACGACGCGGGATTCAGGCGGTGCAACACCGTTGCATCTGTTGCGTTCTGTCCCCCTCTACGACACGCAACGCGATGGAGGCCCTCTTGACTCACATCTTGGAGTCTCCCTTTGTCGTACCCTAGGGGCAATTTGGGCGGCGGTGAAGGTAGAGCGGCTCCGCTTAAGTCTCCATGCCAGGGAACCGACTTCTCTCTTGGTTCTCTTGCGTGCCAGGGTGGTTCTCTTTCATCTCGACGCCCTGGCAATGGTGACTGTTGTTGCCAGGATTGGCTGGATTTGGCACACTTTTCTGTAGCATTCTGTAGCATTCTGTACTGTATGTCCATGTACATCTCTCCTGGCTCACCTGGTCAGCATTCAGAAACATCGAGTTTTGCCATGACAACCATACTTCAGCTTCTCCAGGCCAACGGCTTCCAGCGGTTTGCTTGTTTGAATCCCCAGGCCTGTCTGCCTTGCCCAGCCGGCCCCTATTTCTTTTGACTGGGGATTTAGCGAATGGGTTCTTGGCGGCAGGCAGCTCAGCTGAGCAGATGGTTCCCCTTCCCCTCATCAACGACTGTCCCTTTGCTTGGCAGCTGCAACACAAAGCTTCCCTGCCAGGCTGCTTGCCCTGAATAACAATTCTTGTTAGGCACACCAGGCAGCAGCGTGAGACAAAGCAGAAACATTTGGGGCTTGCTCCGAGCCATTGTCGCATCACGGGACCTCGTGTTCACCTCGCGTCCACTTCGCGACGATTTCCACGGGAACATCCTTGATCTTTCTAGGCAGAAGAGCGCTAACTACTGCATGAGCTGTTTGTCCGTGCTGCACCCTGGCCAGGTGAAAGGCAGACTGAACCACTAGAAACACGCCACAACCCGCATCCTGCATCTGTGTCTGTACTTTACATAAATGGAATGCCCTGCCGGCCACTTTTTGCTTGGCCGTGGTCTCTGATCTCTCTGTGCTCCACGGCAGTCAGGACGCAATTGAAGTTATTGAACAACTCCACGAATCTGGAATCTTCTCTGTGGTCTTCTCTCTCTTCGTTGCACCAGTCCCGGGAGCCCCCTTTCCTACATCCACAGCACGCTGTTCCAGGCACTGGTCTTCCACCATGGCATCCGAGGCACCCCCGACCCTCCCCGTGCCTCTGGCCGGCCTGGTCAAGCATCTCGGCCAGCACCCGGAGACGCCCATTGTGGAAATTCTGGAGCCGTACCGCAAGTACGAGGCCCATCTACGCCGAGCATTCGCCCAAGATCCCGACAATGAGTTGCTCAAGGACCCTCATGTCAACGTGCTCCCTCTCTTCACTGAGGACACCCACAACATCACCATCCGGGCTCGCAACCTCAAGGCCGAAACGAAGGAGGAGAAGTCCAAGTACATTATGCCCCTTCCCGCCGAGGTTCGCCGCCCAGACGGGTCGCCGGCCATTGTCCAGTCCTTGAAGGAGTTCCAGCGCAATTTCAGTGTCTTCTCCGAGTCGTCGCTCGTCGAACTCAATTGGTATGTGCCTGTGTTCCGCCATGACGGCCGAGAGACAGAACATCGCGACTAACATTGCTCTCCAGGGACAATGTGGTCGTGTCAGGATCTGCTGTTGTCAACACTCTGCTCCCGGTCCCGGATGAGTACAGTAACTCCAAGCGTGGCCTTCGTGAATTTTATCATCAGAAGTTCTGCCCTGCTTCTGATGTTGATCTGTTCCTGTACGGGCTCACGGAAGAGCAAGCCATCGAAAAGATCAAGGAGATTGAGACGCGTGTCCGCGACTCGATCCTCAGTGAGATCACCGTGGTCAGGACCAAGCATGCCGTGACCATTTGTACGTCCTTGCGTTCCTCAGATGCATTGGAACACGTCCTGGCTAACACGTCTATACAGGCAGCCAGTACCCAACTCGACACATCCAGGTACCTCAGCGCCATTTCCTTTCGGTTCCTAATAGCACCTTGCGCTGACTCTTCCCTCTTCTCCAGATTGTGCTCCGAATCTACAAATCCGTCTCGGAAATTCTGACTGGGTTTGATATCGACTGTTCGGGCGCCGCCTACGATGGGAAGCAGGTCTACGCCACTCCACGCGCTCTGCAGTCCTACATGACACAGATCAACCACATTGACCTGTCTCGCCGAAGCCCGTCATACGAGAACCGCCTGTCAAAGTACAGTCACAGAGGCTTTGAAGTCCATTGGCCCGACTTTGACCGTTCCCGGATCGATCCCACCATTTTCGAGCGGAGCTTCCAGAGAACACTCGGACTTGCGAGACTCCTGGTCCTTGAGAGGCTTCCCACTCCAAGTGCGAGGGATGACTATCTCGACAAACGTCGTGAGGAGAGAGGCCGTCCTCGCCTTGACCGATATCACCGCAACCTTCGAGCCCTTGGAGGCAACATCAAGGAAAATCATGAGGACGAAGTTGCAGACTGGTTCACCGAAGAGGAGATATCCAACTATCACACCTTTTCCATCCCGTATGGAGAAAGGTTCAACGCCAAACGGATCGAAAAGCTCTGTTACACCAGGGATCTTCTGCTCAATGCCGAGTGGAACCAGCCTGACGACAGAGAAGTCTACCTTCATCGTCACCCCGCCTTTGTAAGTTCTGCCTCTCTGGGCTGGTATTCCGTGAACAGCTGAGTGTTGACTCCCTTTAGTTTGGCCGGTTTGAAGACGTGGTAAATGACTGCTGTGGCCACTGCCCCGTTCCCAAGACGGAGGACGAAAAGGCCGTTGCGGAAGTTGAGGAGAAGGTCTTCGTCTCGGGTAGGATTTCGTTCATGAAGGACGATCCTGGAAGACAGGTACGCAGTTCAATCCAATTCAATGACTTCCAGCGATCGATGGTGACAGCTAACGTGGAGATAGCAAATTGGCTCATTCAACCCCCTGACTGACGACGATTGGACCGAGATGGCATACGTCGGCAACACGGAAAGACTCTGTCAGGCCATTGTGGATGGCGACCTCGAGCATGTCACAGACTGGCTCGCCCAAGAAGGCGTCGATCCCAACACTCGGGACTACACAGGCAGAACTCCGCTGCATCTGGCCGTCATGTCCTCCACGCCCGAGATTGTTCGGGTGCTGATCGACGGCGGGGCCCGACTCGTTGCCCGCCTGGCGGACGGCAGAACCGCACTCCACCTCGCAGCCGCCCGGGGAGAAGTGCAGATCGTAAAGATGCTCTTGGACAAGAGCGCATCCAACGAGGCTGAGCATGAAGAGAAGAAAGACCAGCGTCGCAGCGAAAAGAAGGCGACAACAACCGAGGAGGCTGAAGCCAATCCCAACGAAATCAATGACAAGGAATCTGATGGCGATGAGGAATCCGACGGCGAGCTTGTTGACGACGTTGAGTCTGACGATGAGGCCCGAAGCATGGCCACCGGATCGTTTGTCAAGGTTGGGAAGAAGGAGGTTAAGCCGCTTGATGAGCTCGCTCTTGAGAACGACGAAGAGGAGCCCGACTTTTACGACATCAATGTGGTTTCATGGGATACGCCCTGCTCGGCCCTGCATTTTGCGATTGTTGAGGGTCATGTGGAGGTTGTCAAGACTCTGGTCCAAGTATGCAGACCCCACCATCATCCGCGAAGTGAATGATGCTGACGATCTGTGATCCAGGAATACGGTGCCGATGTTCTATTGCCGGTCAAGTTCGTCCATAGCGGTACACGACCTCAAGGCGCCCTCCTGACCCTCGTCCTCGCCCTGGCTCTCCCTGTGGAGAAGGCAAAGGAGATGGCCAAGACGCTGCTCAGCGTAGGCGCCACCTCGGCTCAGGCAGATATGAACGGCGTCACTGCCTTCCACAGCTACGTCGAAGCGAACGCAGAGACGCTTCTCGAGTCCATGTGGGAGACCGACCCGGTTGGAACCAAGACGGCCGTCAACCATATCGCCTTCCGCGACTGGTCCTCCTGCCAAACTGCGTTGCAAGTCGCTATTCAAAACGGAAACTTGCCCCTGGTTTTGAAGCTCTTGGACCGTGGTGCTGTCGCACAGGTTGATTTTGAGGCATGGTACGTACCCCCGACTTATGAGCGTTTCCTTTCCATCGAGCGTCTCGTCGATGATTGCTGCGGACCTTGATGTTCTCCAACGTGAGGTTCCCTGACGCACCGGGCCAGAGGCTAACTTGGTAACTTCCAGGCTGAAATCGGCGAAACAGAGCACAACTATGGAGAACCGGCTTCGCACCTTGGAGCAGAATCAGAAGACCTACAAAGGGATGGTGGAACAACCTTTGATCGTCGCGCTGCGATCCGCCCACCCGGAAACTGCTATCGCGCTCTTGGAGCATGGGGCGGACCCCAACACTCTTCCTGCGTCGATGCATTACTACATTGAGGCCACTTGGTATTCACGGTTCACTGGCGAGTCGGCCTTGGACATCGCCAACAATCATCTCTCAGCTCTCCGCGACTACAAGGGCGAGACGGCATCTCTCCCCAGCCTGCCCGAAGACATGGACATCTACCTTGAGAAGTTCCAGGAAGGAACGTACCAGCACTGGGCCGTATTCGAGGATATCAAAATGCGCCGTGAGGAGCATCAGAAGTCACTCAAACAGCGCGAGAAGGACAAAGCTATCTCCGGCAACACTTCTGGGGTCGAGGAAAAGGAGGCTGCCATTGCAGAAGCCATTGAAACGATGGAAAAGGTCAAGAAAGCCTTGCTTGACAAGGGAGCCAAGACATTCCTGGAGGCATATCCTGAGTTCAAGGATCGCGCCGAAAACTCCTCGTCGAGAGACTGGGCGAGGAGGGCCGGGTTTGCCGGGAAGCCCGAGGGATCCTTCGAGTATGCCTTTGCCTTCCACAACGTCAACGACGCTACCGAGGCAAGGAAAGAGGCGTACTTCAAGCTGTAAGCCATTCCAGTCATCCCCACTGAGTTTTGGTTATGTGTTCTCACTGACAATGCGAAGGTTCAATGCCTGCTTCACCGGAGATTTGGAAACCATCAAGACCCTCACGTTGACTTCATGGGATGAGGCCAAAGAAGAAGCTCCACTCAAAATCGCTGTTTACGATCAGCGCCACAACAATCCATTCTCGATTGCGCTTTCTCGCGCCCATTACGATGTTGCGAAAGCGGTTCTCGAGATTGCGAACGCGCAATATGCTCCCGAAGAGAAACCCAAGACACGTTACAGAATGCAGGCAGCCGACGAGGACTCAGAGTACTCGGATGACAACTCGGAGTGCTCTGATGAGGAATCAGTATCCAGTGCTGATACTAACCCACGGATCCAAAGCCAAATCGTCGACGCTCAGTTCACCATTGAAAACATTGGGCAGGTGTCGATGAAGGTGAACAGCCGCACCAAGCCACTTCATGTTGTCGGTTGGACATCTCCGCTCTCCAGTATGTAAATCCGGTTGGCTCAATCGTCTGGACATTTCATTAACCTTTTGTAGCTGTCATTCGGAACAACGACATGCAGGGTCTGAAATTCCTCCTCGATGTTTACGAGCACTGGAGCGCCCAAAAGAACGATGCGGATGACGAAGTTTCTGGATTCTACTCGTTTCCGGACGCCGACTTCAAACTTGCAATCGAGCTGGGTCGTGTCGAGATGCTTGGAGAAATCATCAGGCGCACCGGTGCGGGTCTTCCCTTGGAGCACCTCGTGAAGGACACGGGTGTGGAGATTCAAGTCAAGCACCGATACTATCAGGGATTGACAGTCTACGGCAAGAAGCGGTGAGTTTGTCCCTGATCATCCTGCCTGCCTGTCTGTCCTCAGCTAAACCTGCAACCAGGAATGACTGGGCAACCGCTGGCCGTGCCGTCATGGTCGCCAAACCTGGCGGCACCCAAACCTCGCCGTTGTTGTTGGCGGCAATGGCGGGCCGAATCGAGTCCGTGGAGTGGTTCCTTAGCGACACGCCGACAAGGCAGTACCTTGCCTTCGCCAAGTCCAAGGCAGCTCGAGACGACGTGAAGTTGAAGCATCTGGCTCAGGCTCCGGGTGGATTCGACGGTGCCATATCTAAATGGCTAGACGATCAAAGTACGCAAGCCCTGTGATTCACATCATTTCTTTACTGCAGAACTAACCGAGTCCAGGTGAGCTGGTCCTCCACAGTGCCATCTTTGCCCCGCCGAGCAAGAGGGCGACAGAGCTGGTGTCATATCTCGTCAAAACCCAGCCCGTCTTGCTTGAGGTCAAGGCAGCAAATGGTGTAACTCCGCTCCTGCTTGCCTACAGGCTGGGCCGGTTTGACGCCGCAAAGGTTCTGATCGATGCTGGGGCCGATCAGACCACCAAAGATCTGGGGCGGAATAACCTCTTGCACGCCGCGCTTCACGCCCCGCCCGTTGCGGCGAAATTGAAGCCAATGTTGGATCTCCTCGACCGCGACGCACTCATTCCAATGCTGAAAGAGCGGAACAAACTCGAGCAGGGTGGGCAAACACCGCTGCACCAATTCTGCGCCAGGGCATCTTCCTTCCGGCCGACCACTGCCATCCGTTTGTTGAAGCTGCTCACTGGCCTCTCGCCTGAAACTGCGAAACAGGCGTTGAAAATGCTTGATGGCACGGGGGACACGCCACTGCACACCCTCTTGGCCAAGGACACCAATCCCGCTGTCATCCACGCTCTGCTCGACTTTGATCCGAGCCTTTTGTGCTTCGAAAATGCGGTTGGCCGGACGCCCGCAGAAATGGCACACGATCGTTACCTCGCCGACACTGTCAAGATCACGGCCTGGCGGAGCTACCGTTCCGACGACTCGGTCTCCACGCTGGTATACAAGTCTGCCCTCCTCTTCGCCAAGAACGAACAGCCCTGCGGCGAACCTAAAGAGCATGAGGCCAAGACACCGGTTTCCAAGAACTGGCGTTTGTGCGCCGAGATACTGGCGCAGAATTCTCAGTCCAAGCGAACGTTGGTCAGCCTCAACTCGGCCAACTTCGTTGCCCAGCGTCTGGGCGAACAGCACGTCAAGGCTCGTTACCAGTTCAAGCTGGAGAGAAAGAACGAGGATGACGCTGTCACCCCAACCGGCTCTCAGGATGAGGGCAGCGACGCTGGCATTGATGAAACCCAGCCCAATCACACCGCCACCAGCGTGGAGAAAACCAAGCGTCGCCGTCGGGAGGATATCATTTCCACAAAATGCCTCAGCGGGTACAACTCGGAATGGGCTGCCCCCGAAAAAGAAAAGGAGGACGAGGACGAGGGCAAACTTGACGGCAAAGAAGTCGCCTCGGATGATGATAATGATGATGATCTGTTCCCGGTCTGCAAGAAGTGCGGTTGTCGGCACTACTGAGCCCGAGCCTGACGGTGGTGCCGGCCGGGGGTTGATGGAGGAGTAAGTCTAGCCTGTCTGCTCTACTTTGACAGAATTCATTTCAGACAACAGCGGAAATGTTGCACTCGATTTTGGAGGCCGTGTATTTCCACCAGTCGGCGATTGCCGCTCTGCACAGATATCACTGGCTGAATGAACGCTACATTAGCTAAGGTACGATGAGGCTTGAGAGTAATGACTAGTATTTTGAGAGTCAGCATTGCGCTGTGATGATTGTGCAAGGGTGCAAGCAAAGAAATACATATTTCAACGAACTGTTACGGCTCCAAAGGGTGAGAGCAGCCATCTTGAGGATGGAATAGTGACTCGAATGGTTAGCCCATGAGCGAACCATAAGATTCGCCCCAAACAGTCTGCCACAGCAACGACGGCTTGAGGAGCTGCCATTGTCCACAGCACGCGACCCTCGGTTTCGATATCATACGTTTCGTTTCGCCCAGCTTTCGGAACAACCCTGACCAACATGTTCGACGAACCCGAAACCTTGAAAAGCAACAAGCCATATTGTCAGGAGGTACCCATTTCATCACCATCTTATAGTGGTCTGCGGTTGGAACTTTGGCATATGAGATGAAGCCATGAAGCCATCAGCAAGAGTATCGCCAACATCAACTGTCAATAGGAATAATGACATAGAACCAAACCAACAACAAAACAACCTGCAGGGGTATTGATGCGTGCAGAGGAAAAGGAGACCCAGATAAAGAAAAAGAATACAAGACGAGAAACGAAGAGAGGAGAGTAGGAAGAAAAAGGGATGGAACTCAATCCCTGTTAGATACCTAAGCATATCTACCCATCCATCCCAATCCATCAACACAGGCCACCCAAAGGCTGGTGGTGGCATTTTGGTATCTCCTCGCAGCAAAAAAAGCACAACCCTCGCAAAAACCTTCACCAACCCGCAACCGCCTGCTATCCTCAGAAACCACGCCTTTGAAACATCCCTGGCCTGCCATGTCTCGAATGAATAGAACCTCTCCGGCCGCCCTCGACAAACCTCGAGCGGCGCCGTATAAGCAAAATTAACAGCTTCACTCATCTGAATAACCTCGAGATCCTGTGCCAGAGCAGAAATAACCCCCCTTGTTGGAACCCGAAGTCGGCTGCCAGATACCGGCAATATCACAGCCATTCGAAGAAGAAAAACCTCTCCCCTCCTCCCGAAAACACGCAGTTCTCAAGAAGTCCAGCCCTCGCCACCTCAACCCCTCCACCTCGGCTTCAAATCCTTCGGCTTCTCTGCTGTCGACGAGCTCGTGCTCCCCTTGCGCATGGCAAACCTCGCGCCGGCAATAGCCTGCGGGCTTTCCCGCCCCGTGACGCTACCCGCCTTCGTCGGCCGCGGTTGGGGCTGAGGCAGCATGCTAGTCCGCCTTGAAGCCGCGAGCGAGCTGGCGGGGCGACGTGGGTGCGCATTCGGTGGCGAGCCCTCGGCGGGTCTCGGCGGTTGGAGGGAGGCACGCCTGTTGTTGTTGTTGTTGAAGCTGTTGTTCGAAACAAGAGGTGGTGCGGAGGACTGGGAGGCGAGGCGGGGCCTGGTGCTGGAGAATGATCGGTGGGCTGCCGGCGGGCCTCCCGAGCCAAGGCGGTCGCGGAAGGAGAGAAGAGGAGAGTTTTTGGAGGGGGTGCCTTCGGGGATTGGCGAGGCGGATGCCTCGCGCGAGAGAGGGCTGCGGAGGGTGGGCAGCTTAGATGCTGAGGAAGGTGTCGAGGCGGAAGCGGAGCGGACTGGAGTAGGGATTTTCTTGGCATATGGGCTCGGAGTGGTGAGACTTAGAGGCTTGAAGTTGTGACCGGTATCGATGTCTCCTGTATTTGTCGAGCCATTCCATTTTGGCCTGTGCGCCAAAGAGGAGGACGGCCGCGATATCCGGTTCCCGGTTGGGGTAGCTGAGCCTTCTCTAGACGGAACTGAGAGCGTCGACATCCGCGCCGCCACCGGTTTCCGGGTCATTTGACTTGTCGGAGTGGGTAGCGACGACTGCCTACGGTTGGCAGGCATAGAGTGACCCAACGCGCTCGTCGACCGTTGTCTTGGGGCTTTGACGTTGTTCGAGCTGGTCAAGCCCATGGATGACATGATAACGGAAGAGGGGGGTGAGCTTTGCGGCGTCTCGATGCCGCTTGCGACGGTGGACATGTCGTTCGACAGCATGCTCGAGACGGAATCTCGGAGCTGTTGCGCCCTCTTGTCGGCGTGAAGGTCCTCGATAGAAGCATCCACGTCGGCCATTGCTTCTTTCAGCTCCTCCCACTTGGCCTGGACCTCGGCATGCAATCGGAGAATCTCGCCGTTGACAGTCAGCCGGTCCTTCACCCCTTTCTCGATGATGGACAACACGCGCTCAATGGCCGGGCCGTAGTGCGTCTTCTTGGCCTCGTAGCTCTCCACCTTCTTGCTCATCAGAGGCTGGTTTGTCAGATGCATCCCGGTATCGATGGCCTCGCGAACCCTAGTCACGCCCCGTTCAACTGACTCGTACATCTTTTGGGCCTGCCGTCCGGCGCCGTGGAACACAAGCACCCAGCGATCTTCGCCGAGCTCTTTGCGCAGAGATTCGGCATCCTTTTCGAGCTTCCTATAGGTGATGTCCAGCTCTGACCTCCGGACTTCCAACTCCTCGCACGATGTGGGGAATATGCCTTCCGCTCTTGCCTCAAAGACAGCGAGTCTCATGGGCAGAAAATCCAACGAGGCCCTCAGCGGCTGCATCCTCGCGAACAGTGCCAAAAGGCTCGAATCGTCCTGCGAGATGCCCGTCGCGATGGGAGTGGGCGACGTCGGGCTGACCGGGAACACCGGGAGGCTGAAGCGGTTGTTGCCCGGCTGCAATCGCGCCGGAGCTCGGGGAGTGTCCTCGACAATGGTTTCCAAGTCGCCAATGTCCATAGCATCGCCGGTTGTGGCAGCCAGAATCGACTTGTGGCGTCTTTCCTCCATCTCGAAGACGAGCCTGGCAAGCTCATCCATTTCGTTCTGAATGTCCCCAAGCACCATGTTCCACAGCTCTTCCCATTCCATGGCGATCTCGACCTGGGCCTTGACATTGTGCAGCGTGTTCCGCATCCTTGCCCACTCCTCGAGGATGGCCTCCATCTGGGCAACGGCTCTGCGCAGATCGTCGGTCGAGACATTGCCAATGTCTTCTCGGGCCTGCAGCTCCTCAATAGCGCCAACATAGACCTTGATTAGCTCTTCGAAGCGGACGATGGCGTTCTCCACCTCCTCGACGCCCTCGCGCCCCCCAGCAGCGGCCCATTCGACATCATCATCGCCTTCCAGGCCGCCTATCACCTCGGAAGCCTTGTATATCCAGCCGCGAATCTGGTCGGCGGCACCTATCAATGCCCTTGTGGCGGCCTGGGCTGTCGGGATGGCCGAGACCTTGTTTGACAATGAGTCGGCATCCGGAAGCTGTATCGAAGTGAGCTGGGCAAGCTGGTTCGCGAAGGAGGCTCGTGATAAGGTATAGATGGACCCGGGGCGTTGAAGGCCGAGGGGATTGAAAGATAGGGAGGATGGGTCGAAGGAATCGCGAGCGGTCGGAGTTGTCGGGTTCGTGTTGCGCCGTGTCAGCGGCGGCGTGTCCTTGGGAAGAGGAGGCGGTGGAATGTCGGGCGTCTGCGGTGCCCTGGGCGGCCGGGTATCCCTCGCGATGTGTTCCTCCCTTGTCCCGAGTTGGGCTTTGACGCCGTTTCCGTTTGTGTGGTCGGGGAGGCGGTACTTGTTTGTGTCCATTTCCAGCGGCTCGGAGGCGGGAATTTCCGGGAGCAGATCGGGTTTCGCTGCAACGATGGGGAGGTCGGGCGGCGGCTCGTCGTGTTCCGCCTTATGGTGCGACCTGTCCGACTTGAGGCTCGATAACGAGGGGATGCGGACGATAGCACCCTTCCAGGGGCGGCCCCGGCGCTCGATCGCCGTTTGTGCTGAGCTGGCCAGGTGTTCCTGGTCAATTCGCCTGAGCTGCTCTTCCGGGAGGCGGCCGACGGGTTCGAGGTAGCCCGAGGGCGGCGGCGACGAGCCTTTGCGGGAGGTGCCGAATCCGAGAGCCTTTAATCGCGCTGCGAGTCCGGGCGACGGTTTTCGTATGCGCTGGTTCTGTGCCGAGATGGGAGGGCTGGTGGGCGACACGTCGCGGGCCAAGAGCTGATGTTGCTGGTGGAGCTTCTGGGGCTGCTGCTGCTGATGCTGCTGCTGTTGTTGTGGGGATGGTGCAGGGGAGGCTTCTGGCGGGTCATCAGCAATGATGGGGCCGGTGCGGCGCTGATTGTTGTTGATGGCGTGGTGTTGTTGTCGGGTTTGCGGTGGTGGTGGTTGTTGTCGCTGCAGCTGCTGCTCGCTAGCCGCATCGAAGGGCTGGAGCTGAGCCAATTCGCCGGGGACGTCGGAGAAGGTCAAGACGACGGCGCCATCATCGCTCGCTGCTCGATCAGCATGACGCTGCTGCTGCTGCTGCTGCACTGGGCTGTCGGTGCTGGCGACATCAGGATCAGCAAAACTGTCATGGGTATCGCCACTGCCCGGAGCGGCGGCTGCAAGAGTTGTCATTTAGTGGCTGTTCGGCTGCAGCACGCTTGCCGAACTGCTGTGCGGTGGTGTTATGCCGCTCTCAAACAGGAGCTGGACAAGCTTGGCCTGAGCTGTGGTGGCCTGTGTGGGCTGTGGGCTGTGGGTTGCTGCGGGTTGGTTGCGGGCAGCGCAGAGGCCACACTCAGCAGCAGACGGGGGCCAGCCCCGTAAGATTGGGTCAAGCGCGGTCCTGGAAGCGGTCCTGGCTGCACATCCAGCTTCGAACTGGTCGCTGTGTCGACCTGGCTTGTGGCTCAGTGCTCTGGGGATTTTGATGCGGTCAACGACTGGTCCGAGAAAAACATGCTGGGTGGGATTCCCGTCGGCGATTGGGGCGCAGGACTGCAGTTCGCAGCCGTTCGCAGCGGTGTGCTGATGCGCGGTAAAATCGACAGGCCAGCAGGCGCTCAGCCGACGGCTTGGGATGAGGTCAGGGTGGGGGAGGACAAAATTTTGAAGACGCGACGACGAATCGAGAGACAGAAGAAATGGCGTTCAGCACCGCGACAGTTTGTGTGTTGAATTGGGCAGAAATCGCAACGGGAGGGCTGAACCTGAGCTGAGCTGACGGACAGACTTGACTGCACCGCTTCTGTGCCGCAGTCGACCTAAAAGGCCGGGCGAGCGCCCTCATGTGACCAGAGCCAATAATTAATCTACTACGGATGTGTGAAGAAGAAAGGGAGATGATATTACGACGGCCAGGCTGTCTTGGTGCCGGCAGCCTGCAGGTGCAAACTCGCCGCGATACGAGGGCGATGGGTTTCAAAGAGACGACCCTATACGGACGCACTGCAAATACTGTGTACGGCAGTAAACAGAGTTGCATCTGTCTCCCACCGTCTTGTACACTGTCCAGCATGGAATGGAAGGCGTCTCCGAATACTGTGGTAACGTTATATCCTGATCCTCGCTCCCTGGCCCAAGCTGCATTTCCCCATCCTCCTGGGCGCGCGGACAGGGGGAAGATACCCAAGACCGCGGATTGCCTGTGACGGCAGTTGGCCCGATCCAGGCAGGGATCCGGAGTGAGAAATTGGTTCTGGAATGCCCAGGGTTGTTTGATTAGACCGTGTCAACGGCCCCACAATGTGTGCCCGACTTTTGGGAACAAAGGCCACGTTGGGACGACGAGTTTTCCTTCTTTTACATAGTATTCTGTACTACACAGGTAGTTCAGTAACGTAATGTTCCGCCAGCCGCTATGACATCGATTTGAAAAAAGGGGGGGAAGAGAGGCCGATTTTGCAGAGAGGGGAAAAAAAGACGCAGGAAACGACGGTCGCTATCCGAAACCAAGAAGCGACTTGTCCGCAGTAAATAACGGCTGTTGCTACGGCCATGGTGCAGCGCGGGGATGCAGGTGGATGCGCGTTCCCGACTTGCAGCAGTGCAGCAGGTGCAGCAAGCACCACTGCAGCATCCCCGGCCCCCGGCGACCCGTGTCTTCGGAACAGGACGTTGCGGCGTCATGGACCAAGTCTCTGAATTCGCAATACGACGCGTTTTAATGGCGACAGGGGTAGCTGTGCCCCTGGCCAATCACCGCGGTTCAGCGAGTGCAGCTCTCGTCAACGACCGCTGGAAGGCGCGCCGTTGCATTTTCCGCTCATGAGCTCCCCGAGGGGCCCGAGGGGGCCGTCGCGTCCGCCCACCACGGCGACTTTTATCATGACCGTTACCGTGTTCTTCTGCAAAGAATGCACGGTGCCTGGGTATGGGAGACAAGCATCTGCGCAGTTCCTCGCCCGCATGTCGAGTCGTGAGGTGCCCCATCAACTCCGCTGCTCCGTCAGATCCATGGGCTCCACAGGCCCACCGCGCCCTTGCCCGGCCGCGCCGCTGCTTCACGCGTCCGTTGAATCCCCACAGGCGGGCCATCGCGTTGGCCACCCGAGCGGCCTTTTCTGGAACCCATTTGTGGAATTGCTGAACCCACCCGGCCCCTGACCCGCGGCCAATTCTCCAACGCATCAACCCCGGAAACTTTCCCGACACCCCCCAATCCGTCTCAGCAATTCTTCCGCCTGAAGGCAGCCCGATCCGACCCTCGCGTCCTCTCCTTTTTCCTGCACACTCACTTGCACACGATCTCGCCCGGAACCAAGCTAGCCAGCCCCAAACACCGCTCGCTCCGTTTTGCACCTCCTATTGTAACTCGCCCCATATCATTCATTCCTTAGTCGGTGGCCGCCGCAGATCTTTTTGGAACCAGCAGTCAAGTCGGTGGCTCGATTCCTAGGCCGTTGCGTTGGGCTGCTGCCGTGTCTCTCCTTGGCGACGCTGCATCCAGCCACATCCCGCCCTCACCCGTCGTTGTTTACTTTTGCCCGTGTGCACCAGATCCCGCCCCAGCCTGAGAAGGGCCTCACGAGGAACGGCGGGCGAATATCCCAACAGCCGTAACCGAGAACACAAAGAGAACACCGCAAACCGTCGCCACTTGATTGCTGCTGCCTGCATCCGACCGGCACACCGAAGTCAACATGGCCGCGCCCTTTTCCCCCAACCCCGCCATCGCCAGGGGCAGCTCGCCCGGCCCCGACGCCTTCCCTTCGCGCGCTATCGGAGCCTGCCCGGGCATGACTCGCTGCCTCTCGACCGGATCGACCGTCTCGCACGGATCCGCAACCACCGATGCCTCCCACTTCCGGGAGTCCCTCGGCAGCGACATCTCGAGCTTCTCCCGACACTCGTCTGCAAGCTATCGTCCAGCCGACATCAATGTCGGCGGCGACCGACTACGGCCTCGAGATTCAACATGCAGCGTGGAGACGCCGAGAACGAGGAGCTTGAGCAGGCGCCGCGGTTACATGCGCCCGCAGGGCACCGACTTTGCCGCGAGCGCCCGCGCCAGGGAAAGCGTGCTCAGTCTGGGCAGCATTGCCCATCTGCAGCACTACTTCGCTCGGACCGGCCTGCTTGATGGCAAGGGGGGTCGTCTGGCACGGAAACGGGACAACAAGGCTCAAACCCTGGACTTGTCGTCCCTGGACCCGAGCGTGTTCCTGACCCCCAAGCTTGGCAGCGATCACGACTCGAGCTATGCGTCGATGGGGAGCAGCCCGGATCTTGCAGCGCACAGCAGCTTCAGCTTCGGTGGGTTTGGCACGGCGTCAATGGTCGAATCGCCTGTCGACGAGTACCATCCGGGCCAGCAGGACGAAGACTACTTCTCGGACGATTTGGACGACGACGATTCAAACATGCTGCCACCCACGACTAGCACCTACAACCATCGGGAGAAGCCGGTGGCCAAGCCGCCTTCAATTGCCGAGTTGAGGTCCGACTTGGCAGCCTCCCTTGACGTTGCCGAGCAGACGTTGCGCGAGGCAAAGTCTGCCAAAATGCCTGCAGGGCTCACCATCAACATCGAGTCGCCAGATCAGCCACAAGCCTCGGACGCACGGCGGCCGTCTATCCCGTCTGCTGGGTGGTACGAGATCCAAGGGCTGAACATCCTCGACGTCATGACGCTGGCCATCAGGGCTGCCAAAATCTACTACACCTCCCACGACCGGCCCGACCGGCTCGACGCTATCAAGTCGGAAAAGCACCTGCGTGGCGAGCTGCTTTCTGTCATGGACATCCTCAAGCGCATGGCAACCAGGGGATTTGCCGGGGGCATGCGCGACGATGAGTTCCGCACCATGAATAAGTGGATTGCCGGCTTGCATGCCATGCTCGACGCCGAGGACGCCATGGAGTCTGAGGAGGTCGCTGAGCGGTCATCCTGGGTTTGGCTTCAGCCCGGGGGCTGGGAAGGCCGCGAGTATGAGCGCGAAGAAGCATTCATTCGCTCTATGCTCACGGGCCCCGACCCCATCGAGAACATGCCATCGATTCCGACTTGGACACCAATTGACAGGTCCCAACCCCTGGAATCGCAAACCCTCCCGACACCATTCCTCGCTGCGCTCTCCAACGGCCAGCGGCTGGTCCAGCTCCACAACTGTGCCGTCCGCAAATCCCGCCGCCGCTTCGGCGCCATCCCAACATTCTACGCCGACACCCAGAAGCCGTACCGCGCGGCAGACAACTTGCGCTACTGGCTGAAGGCTGCCGAGCTCCGCTGGGAGGTGCTGCTCAAGGCCGACCCTCTCGGCCTACAGTACAACACCGCCCCGGAGCTGTGGCTCGATTTTGAGGATGCGGTTCTCCAGTGGTGTCGCAAGGTGCGCAGGGAGATCGCCTCAGAGCTGCAGGAGCCGCTGGCATCCCCAATCTAACCCTCAGCCCCACAAACAGCCAAATGACAGTGGGGAGGAGTGTGGTTATTCATGACGGAAAAGATGATGTTATGACTTCGACTGGGCAGGAAATCTCAACTCTTGGTCCTTTTGCTCGATACCATGGGATTTTCTTCTTTGGCAGGATCGACCTCAGACCCTGCATGGCGCTTTGTTTACAGCCCCTTTGTTGGACTGTGCGCCAGCACAACATTTTGGATCGCGCGACGGAACGCAATCAGGACTTAATACAGAGGAGGGGCCATTTTCATTTCACACAAACAGACTTGAGACTTTTCAGTCCTTTACTTAGTATTTCGGCATCTTGGCATCTTTTTGGGCATCTTTCCTTCTTTTTTCTCTTCACCATATTGTCTACTACATATTACTTATTCTCAACATACTCCAGTAGATAGCTCAGATATACCCCCAGCATAACCAACATGGAAAAAGGCGTCACTGTTTTTGTAAGGTAATCGATCAAAGCTTGGAAAGGGTTGGTTGGGTCAGGGGGATAATCGATCGAAATAATGGTTGACACTCAACACCGCCTTCCACTCAATGTGACATGAAATATAGGGGTTGTGCCTTTTTATTGCTTCAAAATCCTCCTCTTGAGTCAAGAAATGGTCATGTTGGCCCTCATGCGTGTGAGATTTTGTGAGATCATCGTGGTGCATCATGCCATGCTCGTTATGTTCGCTTCCTTCCTGCCATTGGTGGATAAAAAGCAAAGCATTAAGGTGAATGTTCTCGTCGGCGGCCGTATATACAACATGTTCATGAAAGTCATGAATGGTAATCTTCTTTTTTCGTTGCTCCTCAACCCACGTCCACGTTCATGGCAGAACGTCAAGTTTCCCGCCTTGCTCTACATCTGTTGAGGTCTCCCAAACGGAACACGCGAAGGAAAGAAAAGGATGCCGCCAAACGCCACTCCGTCCGCCAGCCTCTGCCTGAACGCCTGACTGAGCCCTTTTTCCTCTGTCCTTGTGATGCGCCGCGCCAATGCGATCTCGAAAATGCATTTGTGGGTGGGGGGAATGTGTGAAAGTCGATGAGATCATGGGGAGAATGGATCGGACCATGTGAGGATAGATGGGATCGCGATCTCGCGTAACGTGAAATCGGACATCAGACAATGTCTCGGCGTCCCAGTATGGACAAAAAAGGAGAGAGCGCATGAGATGCACTCCCCCCAAAAACTCCCCTCCAAAGCGCTGCCGTGAAAATGTCAATAAGGCATGGTGGGGATACTGCCCCCACCTCCCCCGCTCCCGGACTTCTTCGAGCCCGAGGCGGGCTTGCTCCGGGAGCTGCCCGCCGAGGCGGCTGTTGGTGTCTTGCCCCTCCCAGGCGGCCGGCCGACAGACCCCTTGCGCTTGGTGACACCTCCCGTCGTAGGGGCACCGGAGAAGGAGCCGCTGCCGCTGCGCGAGGCTCCACCCCTCCCACCCTTATACCGGCTGAAGGACTTCTTTCCGCCTCTCCCGTACCCACCCGAAGCCATGTTGCCACCATCGGTGCTGTAGGAAGCCTTTGACTTCGTGGACTTGTTGAGTTCCTCAAGCCTCTTGTGCCATTGCTCGACAGCGGCAGTCCCAGGCCGATTTGGCGGCGGTGCTCGGTTGGCACCGCCGTCTGCAAAGTAGCGGGAGGACTCGAGGTTCTCTTCGTCCTCGACCTCTTGCTCATAGTCGTCCGCATCGAATCTTCCGCCTCGCTCGCTGCTATCTTCGTCGTCGCTGATGAGGTCGACAACCTCGCGCTTCCTCCTCTCCCTCGGCCCAAGCTCGACCGCGGAGAATGACTGGGCTGGCCCCCCCATTATCTCTTGGTATTGGTCGTGGAACTGTTGAACCAGGGACGCGAACTTGGTGCCGTACGAGTCCACCTTGGATTTGTCGACGCCACGGATTGTGTACAGTTGGGCGACGGTTGTCGTCCATCGGATTGCCATCTCCCGGTACTGCTGGTCTGTGAAGAGCGGGCGGCGCAGGCCATACTTGTTGCGGAGGTTCTCTTCCATTTGCTGGGCCCTGTCGACGAAAGCCTGGACAATATCCCGGTGAATCTCGTCCAATCCCGCTTCCTCGAGGCGCGTGTCGCGAGAGATGGGGGGTCCCAGTTCGTCCAGTGTCTGTTGTCGGCGCTGGGGTTGGGGATGGCGGCGCGGAGGACGGCGCTCAAACGCGTCCTCCTCTGCATCCTCATCGGAAACAACGAAGTTGTCCCTCGCGTAGCCGCTTGCATGCAGCTCCTGGCCAGCGTCGCGCTCGTCGTCTTCATCATCATCGTCGTCCTCAACTGTCGTGAGAACGGATTTGGTTTTCCATTTTTTCGACAGCCCAGCGACAGGAGACGAGATATTTGTCGACGGCGGGGGTCTCCGGCTCCGTGCAGTCTTGGGAAGATCCGAAGGCGATTGGTCGCGGTTGGCAGTCCGGCCCGGCTTCCTGGTCTCCGCGGATTCCGAAGGCGCCCGTCGCACCTCCAACCGTAGTCTATGTTCGCGCTTCTCATCCAGGTATTTCCTGGCCTCGCGACCAATCTAAGGAAATGCGAGGTTAGTACACCGTGGTCAACGCTTCCTGCTGAAGGTTCGGGAAAAGGGGCGGATCTTACAGCGTAGTTGGTGATGGGAATGCCGTTGCTCTGGCACATCTTCTGTGTGTCCACAAGAGCACCTTCGTCATGAAGAGCCATCACGACGCGCTGGACTTCGTGGTTTTTCATGCCCTTGGAAACCGCAAAGCCAGGGATTTCTGAGTGCTTCCCGACGTTCTTGCTCGCCGTCACAATCTCGACCAGTTTGCCCAATGTGACCTCTCTTAGCGCACTGACGGCCGAAAGGAGAGCCACAGCGCACTCGGTAAAGTCTTTGAGCACGGCGGCTCCATTCGTTTGCCCCTTGATGCAGTTGTCGCACATGTCGTTGCACTGGGCGGCGTCAAACTTCTCGCCAAAGTATTGCAGGACTTGGACTCGACGGCAAGTATGCGTGCTCTCGCAGTATGCCGCCATGCGGTTGACCATGGCATGCTGTCTCTCCTTCTCGTCGTCCAGCTTATCCCGATCGTCGTTGATCATGCGTCTCAGGGCAGGGATGTCGCCGTAGGAGAAATAGAGATAGCAATCTGAGGGCTTACCATCCCGTCCCGCGCGTCCGGTTTCCTGGTAATAGCCCTCCAGGCTCTTAGGCATGTTCTGATGGATGACGAAGCGCACGTCCGGCTTGTCGATTCCCATGCCAAATGCAATCGTGGCAACGACGACGTGAATCTCGCCCCTCTGCCACCCTTCTTGGACCTCAATCTTGAGATCGGGATCCATTTGGGCGTGATAGTAGCGAGCGTTGATGTTGTGTTTAGTTTGGAGCGTGTGTGCAGTCCCCTCAGCCGATTTGCGCGACAGGGTGTAGACGATGCCGGACTGTCCTTCATGCTTGCTGGTAATGAGCTCGCCCATGCCTTGGATAAAGCGCGCCTTCTTGGGTCTGACTTCGTAGTAGAGATTGGGTCGGTTGAAGCTCTGGGAGAAGATTTCGCAGTTGCCCATGTCGAGATTGTGCTTGATATCGGCCATGACGTTCTTGGTCGCTGTGGCAGTCAGTGCCATCACGGGGACGTCAGGAAATGCACGTCGAAATCCTCCAAGGGCCTTGTAGTCCGGTCGAAAGTCGTGACCCCAGTGGCTCACACAATGAGCCTCGTCGATCACAATGCGGGCAAGCTTTTTCTTGCGATGTAAGGACTCAACTCCCTTTCTGAAGGACGGGCTGTTGATGACCATCTCCGGTGTGATGTAGAGCAGCTGGATGAAGTGCTCAGGGTTGACCTCGTGGAAAATGCCCAGGATGTGGTTGCGAACCTCGCCACTGATAGTTCCGTTGAAGGCCGTGGCGAGAATGTTAAGATGCTTCATGTGGGCCACTTGGTCGTTCATGAGACTGAGGAGAGGCGAGATGACCAGCGTGACACCACGAGTCTTACCCGAGTTGACGACGGCTGGGAGTTGGTAGCAGAGGGATTTACCCCCTCCGGTGGGCATCAACACAAACGCGTCTTTGCCAGCCAGGGTGGCGTTGATGGCCTCGAGCTGATTGTGGCGGAAGCCTGTCATCCGGAACCGATCCTTCAGGGCCCGACGAACATCTAGGGACCAGGGGTACTTCATTTGTTCCTTGTTGATAGAAGCCTTGGGCTGTTGCGAAGAGACTGGCATTGCAGCGGCTCGCTTCCTCAAAGGGCCCCCGGCATTCCCCGACGACTCCGAAAAGACCGATCGAGCACGGGGTGCCGCTGCTGAGCCCGTAGCTGAGCCCGTAGTTGAGTCCGTGGCGGCCATCATCTGTTGCTGCTCGAAGCTGTTCGCCGCAGCCAGCATTTCCTCTTCATCGCTAAAATCGTCAAAGGGGTTAAAACCAAGCGTGTTCGAAGCCTTGGCAGGCGTCCTGGCTTGTGATCTGGCAGGCATCGGTCGTGACTGGGGAGGCAAAGGTCGGTGATCCATCGCCATCTGATCCTCATCGATGCCCATCCCAAAGTCATCATCGTCGGGGATCTCGATGCAGGTCCGATTCTCTGCGTCGCCCACGCGAAAGTTGCTGCCTCTTGTTGAACTGTGCGTCTGCGAGAAAGACGGGCCCGATGGCGGTCTAGACGTGTTCACCAAGGTAGTACCCAACGTTTCTTGGGTCCGATTCTGGGATGCTTGTGTCTGCAGTACAACTTGTGAATGATACTCAGGAATGGCAGCGTTCCCGCCTGATGGTGCTTTGAGCCCGAGGTTATTGCGCGGAGGTTGGGTCGCAAGCACGACTGGCGTGGCTGGTGAATCGGGGGCGGCGATAGAGTCATTTGGGTCCTTGAGAAAGTCGAGGTCGTCTATCCCTGCGGCGACAAGATTGCGGATGAGAACTGCCTCTTTGGCGCTGATTTGCTCGGACAACTCGTCGAGCTGAGCTTCATCTTCAGTCGTATCGAGGCCGTCGGCAAATGCGTCTCCCAGCTCGGCTAAGAGGTCCTCCCGCCTACTGCTCAACTCCTTGAAGGCTTCGTGCTCAGCCTTTATGGCGTCCAAAGCTTTCTGCTTCTGCACCCAGGTGTTCCGGTCATTCCGAACTCGCTCACGCTCCTCCTTTGGTGCCTTGTCGCGGAGACACTTGGTGAATTCGTCTTTATTCCTGCGTAGCTGCTCGTTCAAGAACAGCGCTTTGTGCTCCAGCACGGAGGGACGCGCGAGGAACAAGCCCAAGACATGCCTGTTTCGCCCGAGGTCAGAATCATGCGATGCCTGTGAATCCTGCTTGTTGGGCGCGTCCTGGGGTGGCAGCGCTTCGTCGGAGGGAACCTCCTGGGCGGTATTGCTGGAGAAATCGCCCCCGTCCTTCCCATTCATGGCTGTGGGAGGGGCCACAGCTCGCGGTCGTGCATGCGGCGGTGTCTCAAAGGCAGGAGACGATGTGGCGAAATCCATGAATTGGTCCTCTTGGGGCATCTGGTGGTTGCCTGCCAAATCGGGGACCGTTTCAAGATCCATCGCGGATGGGTGCGTCGGTGACATCATAAGGTCGTCCTCCGAATCCAAAACGACGTGGCGCGTTGCCCTCTTGGGCTTCTTGCTGACTTGCGTAAAGGGGGTAGACTCCGCCTGGAGGGATTCTTCGCCAACGGGGCTCGGCGACGAGGGTGTCTTGCGCTTCCGGCTGGACGTCGCAAAATCTGAAGCCCGGGCTGGAGACGAGGGTGTGCTCTCTAGACGGCTTCGAGGCAATTCATAGTCACCTCCATGGGGCCCTCCCTCGGCATCATCACCAGCCCTGCTGATCGAGTCTGTCGCAAAGGTGCCGTTGCCAAGTGACGCCAGTCCCGTCGTGACCTGAGAGCAAGGACTCTCGGCTCTCGCAGCAACGGACTTTGCGCGTTGTTTGGCGACCGACTTGAGAACCGAAGAAGGAGGAATAAGGTCGTCGATATCGGGAAACTCGTCCTGGCCACGGCCCAAGTCTTTCATATTCGAGGGGTTGGACCTCTGGGAGATATTCTCGATTCCCAATTTCCTGGGTAACGGTTCTGGACGCTCGGCAAAATCTTCGCGCCACAGCCTCTTATCCTCCCCAAATCCCAACACCGAGCTGGAGCCGTCGTGGTCATCGGCCTGGGTCAGATCCGCAAACATGTCATCGTCGATGTCGTCGGCGATGCGAGAGACTCGAGAGGGTGACTTTTTTCGCGGTCGAGCTGTGGTTGAGGGAGATTCGCGGGCGAGTGATGCCGAGTATGCGCGTTGCAAGGGACCGATGGGCGTCGAAATTCCTGTCGTAGATGCCGGGGTAGGTAGTTGTTGTGGCTGCCTGCTCTTGACCACAGTCGGGTGATTGGAGGCAGGGTTCGAAGGAAGCCGGTCGGCTGCCTTTTCCATCACGGGCACCTTGTCAGTGTCGCGCGACCTGATGGGAGGTCGGGCGTCATTTGGGAGAGTGGGTGGTTGCGGTTTGACGGTGGGAAGAGGAGGGGGGCGGGAGTTGGAGTTGGAGTTGGAGTTGGAGTGGGAATTGGAATTGGAGTGCGAGTTGAATTTGGAGTGGGAAGTAGGATTCCGGGTGGAAGCAAGGTTGGAAGTGGGATTGGGACGATGGGCGGCGACCGGGCGTGGTTGCGAGCCCTCTTCGGACGGGGCGGGCCCTGCTGAGAACGAGACGGAAGCGGGAGGGTGGCTGGGCGGGTCTGAGGCTGCAGGCAGCTTCGGGGCTGCAGGCCGTGATCGTGTGTTGGTGTTCAGCAGCCAGCCCAGGTGCTCCTTGAGGTTGTTGCGGGTCATGGAGCCGAGTCCGAACTGTCGTCCCAGACTCGGACCGCGCACATCCGGGTCTTGGAACTCGAGCGGATTCCTCGGGGACCGGGAAAAGGACAGGAAGTTGGGGACAAACGCCTGGATGAACCAGCGTGTTTGGTTGGTGAGTGGGGAACTGTCCACGAGAAGAGCGAGACGCGTCTTGCAGGGAACGCGCCGTCAGGTGCTTTGGTGTGGGGAGCTGCAGGGTTCCATGCCCGTGGTGGGTGGGTCGGTCGGCAGCCACAGCAGGCTGCACTTCTGCAGGAACCGAGACTCTCGGCAGGGGCTTTGCGGGGTGGGTTTCAATAAGTCACAACACCGACCGACGACGACAGATATGGGAATCAAGGTATTGTTTCTCCGGTAGTGTTTCCAGAAAAAGACAACAACTAGGTAACAGGCGAAAACTTGGGACGATGCACTGGACGGATAGCCCCAGATTCCGGAATGACGAACGTCTTGTGGGAAGCCGGAGATCGTTTAGTTAGTCGGGCTGGCCTTTCGAGTCAGGTAGGTAGTTTAGGGCCATGCAGAAAGCACAAAAGACAACACTAGGATTTTTTATGCATACTATGGGCAACGTCGGCAACTCACCCTGCAATATATGGACTAACTTGGGCTTAGAGAACCGTCAAGTCGGTGGCTAGGTCGTGAGTACCTACCTACGAATGAGTCGTCGATAGCACGAGGGGAAAGGATCAAGATCCGGGACCCGTCCCCTGAAGTATGCCGCCAAAAAAAGAAGAGGGGCAGAAGAAGGCGGAAGAGGAGAAGAAGAAAAGAAAGAAAGGCGTCTCCATGGTCCTCATCTGGCCATTTATTTTCCTCTTGTGATTACTACTAGCGGTATGGGATGGTGGTGTCCTCATAGTTCTCCAAAAACAACGCCTTTTCTGCTGGTATCCATGATCCGTCCCAAACGCCACGCTTCCCAACTCATCAACTGGTAATTAAGAGATCAAAAATAAAAAAAAAGCCAGCCAATGTGACTGTCATACCATCCATCCTCTGCCATCAAGCCGAGTCCTCGGGACTCGCCACCTTTGGCTTCTCCGCGCCATTGAACAAGAACAAAACCGTCACCAACATCTTCCCAGCCCCCGAGATCACCAACGCCGCCGGCGAGCCCAACCTCCTGAAGATGAAGGCACCCGTCAGCGTGCCCAGAAGCAGCGTAGCCAAAAACCCAATCCTCCTATTCCTCGACCGATTCTCCATTCTAAACAGGTTCGGGTCAATCATTAGGTCCACCCACGCGGCCGTCGCCATGGCCGTAGTGATCTCAGTCATCCGCAGGGACCGCGATTGCACCACCTGGCTACCCGCGGCGCTCGCCAGCAGCCCGATGGCCCACAGGGTGCTCGGGGTCTGGGCGCCGTCGAGCGCGAGACGGCCGCTGGGCGAGCTGTTGGCGTACTGCAAGCCAGCGGCAATGAAGACGAGGCAGGTCTGGATAAAGTTGCAAAACATGAGCCAGCAGCGGCGGCGGGCGCCGATGATGTGCCCCAACTGGCCTGTAAGCCAGGCGGCCGCGAGGAAGAAGCCAAGGGCGACGCCGATGTTGGCCGTGACGAACATGTCGCCGTTGCCTTCGGGGAGGACGATGGCGAGCACGAGGAAGACGGTGTTGCCTGTTTGGTTGGAGGCAAAGCAGTGGAAGTCGGGGAACGAGATCGCATCTGTTATGGGAGGGGGCGTGTTAGTGATCAATGGGAGAGATAATACCTAGCGAAGGTGAAAGGCGAAGTTCTAGGTTTAGAAGCTGCACTTGCCTTGGAGTCCGATGCAGAAAGTGAGGATGAGGAGCTCGGCCTCAGCCAAACCGGAAGGGCGGACGTCTTGGTTGAGGTAGTCCCATGCTCTCGCAAACGCTGATGGACGTGTATGAACCTTTGATGGATCTTCGAGTATTTGTTGAGTTCTGGGGCTTCCCATGACTGAGGGGAAGCCAAGGGTTGACGCCTTCTCTTGAAGTGACATTGTAAGGAAGCGTGCAGCAGGGAAGTACGCCGCGTTGATACCACTCCGGATATTGTGACAATGTTGTAAAGGGGGTATATTTGGCCACGCCAGCATGGAAGGCAAGACAACGGATGGTATATATACATCGCAAGGTGTGGTACAGCGTGAGTGGGCCTGCCATTGCGACGGCGAGAGGCGGGACAGGGAAGCGTATACTGACAGATTTTGACCAACAGCAACAGGGATGGAAAAGGCTCCAGGCTATCCATTGGGAATCATTCTCTGAGTTTTCCGCGATACCAAACCTGCAGGGCTCTTTGCCGCTTTGGCTTGGCCGACGGCTCCACGCCGACACCCGACCTCTGGCGCCCGGATAAAGACGGTGTAGGACTCCATGCAGATAGGAAACCCAGCGCCTGGGAGCTGTTATCGCTTGCCATGCGGTACTCTTAGCTTTCCAATGATGAGGCAGACAAGTTGGATTTTATGCTGAACTGGCCAACCCCCCTTATCATGAACCTGAGGGATACCGCCTCGCTGGGACTGTGATATCGCCAGTGTGGCACGGTCATGACGGCATGGCGCTTCACGGGGCCTCCAAGTACGAGCTGTGCGTCGGAAAAGACCCGGTGCCCCTGAATCCAGATCCGTCTGGGCCAAGTGTTAGTGCCATGTGTGACATCACTCTTCGGCTATGGGGCGGGTCGAGACCGGAGCTCCTCCGGCACAGTCGGCGAAAGTGGAGACAGTACGGACCGGCCCCCCGGCAGTCGGGTTTCCGGCCAGCCCGGGTCTTGGCGCATGGTCCGTGGGGGGGATAAGACAAACAACCCCCGCGGCTCCGGCCGAGTTGCCTCGAAAGCGACACAGGATTGTAGAGTCACTGAACAAGTTCCAGTCATCTGCCCTACTACCACAGAGCCTCACGTTAGCTGTTGCAAAACCGCGATCAAGTCGGCTCGATCTCGTCCTCAACCGGGTGGAGTATTCCGACAGCCACCGAGAGCCGGCAGCCCAGGCCCGACGGCAACGGGATGGGATGAACTGGCCTCAATTGGGACCAGCGACGTATTTTGTTCCCGATGGTCGCCGTCCTTGACGCGGCTCGCGCAGATGTCCCGTGCAGAGATAACTTGGTATTGCGCCCCGTTCCGTCTCACCGCTTGGCTTCAAAGCCTCCGACGAGCGGGCAGAGGTGTCACTGGCATCTGGATGAGGCGCCGCGTTAGCTCCATGAATTCTGCAGTACCCGGGTACAGTCGGAGCCTCGTCACCGAGAATGGATCGCGGAAGTCGCCTTGAAAACAGGATTCAAGCGATGGGAGTTGGATTGGTTGAGTCTTCAGCGCGGCCACCCATGCCGCCCACATCCCGAGTCACGTTGGTGCTTGGCGAGCTCGCGACGTCGTGGCGGTGGCGCTCATGAGGGTCAACCAGCCGAGTTGTATTTGGTCGGAAGGACGCAGAAGAGAATTGTAGCATTTCCGGGCCGAGATCGATCGAAACGGACGGCAGATTCTTCGGTGGGGGGCACAGGTGTGCTCCTGGTGTAAGTGGGACGGATGAGAAAAGCCGAAAAAGGGAAAGCCTCTTTGATGCCTCCAGCGGGGAGTGTGGGGGTTGGAGGTGGCTTGTCTGTTCCAGCAGACCGACCAGCCAGACCTCCGACTTCCGAATGCTCCAACTCCAACTGCAACTTCAACTCCCTCCAACTGCAGACAAGATCAGCCTCTCTTTTCATGCAAGTCATCAGCGCTCCACCAAAAGATGTGACCCAAATATCCGGATCGTTTCACGTCCACCAGTGTTTCTTTGGCCCTGTCTCGCATTTCTATCTGCCGCGGAGATGGTCAAACGAGGACCATTGAGGCCGCGACCGCCGCTTATCTCCGGGGCTGTGGAGGTCCAAGATAGCCAGCCCGTGGGCTGAACGGCTTGGGCAGGGCTGCCATGATAACGCTGGAACGGTACCTGTTCCATCGCCTCGAGTGTCACCTCGTTCATCAAGCCTCCCGAGTCGCCCCTCTACAAGCGCCAAGTCCCGGACGCAAATGCAATTGTCGTTAACCTACCGGTGAAGTGATTCACATCCTCGCAAACATACAACGCTCCTTGCTTTGCTTGTCTAACGGGAACTACTGCTGACGGCCCTCGGGCAACCCAGACCAGTCTCCAAAAGACTGTCTTCCCAAACAGCATCTCCGGGATCCTGAACGTCCGAGAAGCCTGCGCAGCGGAGATCTCGCGGTTGTCCTCCGGCTGAGCAGGATGGTGGCAAAGCAGTCCTATCACCAGTTCAAGAGGAGTCCGGTGCTGTCTTGACAGCGACCCGTTGCTGAGCATCGAACCTACCTACATATGTATACGGCTCCTCGCCCACGGGAACAGTGCATTTCCGAGGCGATGGCACGCTATCTCATCGTGCATTTCCGTCCGGCCCGTGGATCCCTGTTGCCGCTTATCAGCGATCAGCGACGGGGAGTTGGCCCCCAGAAATGCAGAGCCCCCCAGCTTTGCGCCCGCCGCAAGCTCCCACCACATTCAACATCAGTGCCTTTAGGGTTTGCGGTCCGGAAATATGAAAATCTCACGCTCCCTTGGGGGTGAGACAGATATGGAGATAGGAACGTGGCTTTTGCGTAGGGATCGCCACGCGGCGGCGGCATTTTACAGCAACAACGTCTGCCTCTAGATAGCCTGGCTCGTCTATAATAATCGAAGCATGTTCCCCTGAGGCCATCATGGCACACAACAACAGCACACAAGAGACCCGAGCACTAGTTCAGCAGTCCATGCCTTAGGACACAACAACTGGCACAATGGGCTTCAAGTTCTCGCACCTTTATACCTCCCCGGCTGTCAACCCGGTCACACTCAAAGCCCGGTCAATACCATTCTTCAACCCGATCGATCTCTATGGTCGAGTCTTCTTCTTTGCCTGGTTTGGATTTATGATTGCGTTCTGGTATGTCAACTCGAGCTCTTTATGCCCCCTTTTAGCGGTCTTAGGAGCTGTTAGGAGCACTATGGCTTCCAGACTACTCCCGTCACTTCTTGACTAGGAAATTATTCGCTGACACTGTAGGATAGGGCGTGGTATACTTTTCCACCTTTGGTACAACGCCCACACCCTTCACCCATGAGTCAGTCACTGACGCTAACCACCTCGGCAGCTCACCCATACCATCAAATATGACCTTCACTTATCCCCCGCTGAAGTTGCCAACTCCAACATCGTATCACTGTGCGCTACGTAAGTACATTACCCTTCACATGGCAATGCCCGCATCACTGACATCTCTCAAGACTCCTCGTCCGCCTTGTCGCCGGTCCCTTGTGCGACTTCTTCGGCCCGCGCAAAGTCTTTGGCGGCCTCCTCCTCGTGGGCTCCATTCCCCTTGGCCTCGCTCCCCTAGTACATGACGCCACGAGTCTCTATGTCAGCCGCTTCTTCATCGGCATTCTTGGTGGTTCCTTCGTCCCCTGCCAAGTCTGGTCGATGGGCTTCTTCGACAAAAACATCGTCGGCACCGCTAACGCCCTGACGGGTGGCTTCGGCAACGCCGGCGGTGGCATCACCTACTTCATCATGCCGGCTGTTTTCGACGCTCTGGTGGGCTCCGGCCGCCCAGCTGGCCAGGCTTGGCGACTTACCTTCCTGGTCCCTCTCTGTATGGTGATCAGCACAGGCATCGCTCTCCTGCTCCTCTGCCCCGACACACCGACGGGCCCCTGGAGCGACCGACACCTCCACAAAATAAGCATCGACTCGGAAAAGCACAGCATTGTCGACGTTCCCGGTCACATCACCGACCTGCCGACGCCCAGCGGCCCCTCTTCCTCCCGTCCCGCGAGCCCGAACAAGGAGAACTCCGCTGTTACAAAGCCTGTCAAGCTCGACCTCGAATCCCAACCCCATATCATCAGCATTCCCGAGCCCACCACCGCCACTGTCGCCAAAACAGAGCTCATCCAGGCCCCCACCGTCTCGGAGCTCCTCCGCGTCGCCGCCTCCCCGCAGACCCTCTTCCACATTCTCACCTACATGTGCTCATTTGGCACCGAGCTCGCCGTCAACTCAATTCTCGCGTCGTACTACGCCAAAAACTTCCCTCTGCTTGGCCAAACTGCAGCGGCTAACTGGGCTGCAATGTTCGGTTTCCTCAACTTCGTCACCCGCCCGATCGGCGGCATCGTCAGCGACCTGCTGTACAACTACTGCAACCGCAGGAACAGCAGCGGAGACAGCGAAGGCTCAGACGCGCTGTGGCTGAAGAAGGGGTGGGTGGTCGTGTGCGGCGCCATGACGGGCGTCCTGTTGATCGTGATCGGGCAGCTGGACCCGCATTCGTACGGGCTCATGTTCGGGCTGGTCGCGCTCATGGCCGTGTTCCTCGAGGCCGGCAACGGCGCCAACTTTAGCCTGCTGCCGCATGTGCATCCGCAAGCGAACGGGGTGTTGTCGGGGCTGACGGGTGCGGGAGGGAACTTGGGGGGTGTAGTGTTTGCGGTTGTGTTTCGGTTTATGGGTGACGGCACCAATTATGCCAAGGGCTTCTGGGTCATTGGCGTTATCAACTTGGTGGTGGCTGTGGGGGTATCGTGGATCAAACCATTGCCGAAGGCGCAGCGATGAGTTACCTGACTCTGTATTTTATTTTGGCTGTTTCTTCTTGTGGATACTATCAGCATGGCGACTCGGGCTCGGCGGTCGGCTTGGGGCATCATGGAAATTGGGAAACTGGACCGGCATTGATTGGAATTTAGAGATGAATCATGGCAGATAGAACATGAGCTGCCACGATAGATGGTTCGGCCAGAAGATATCCTGACTTAGGTACCTTAGGTACGATGTCAAGTTACGCATTATACACACCAAATAACTTGGGCATTTTGAGTACAGCTGAGGTGTATATGAAAGCCAGATACCAAGTAGGTGCTGGATTTCACACACCGCCTTTGTCTGGACCACGTTGAGAAGGTAGTGGAATTCATCTACCTAGACGTTCTCCATGATACAATGCCGCGCCATTTCTTCACAACCTCATCCAGAGGCAACTGCATGGCCGCAAGCACGTAATGCCAATCGATCTCCGTCACGCCCTGCACCTTGCTGCAAAGATCGAACCTCCCCGAGCAGCCTCAGTTGAAGCCCCTGTTGATGTTGTCCGCAATGGCCAGCCAGACATCTCGGATCTGGCCCGAGATGGTCGTCGTGACAATAGACGGTTCGAAAACACCCAGCTTGTCTCTGACCCGTTCCTTCTCCCACTTGTACGGCGATGGAACGGACGAGACCGGGCCACGGACCCGGTCCTTGTACTCGGCCCAGTACTTCTTGAAGTTTTCTTGGGTGGCGAACTCCTTCTTGACGTAGACTTCATCGAGATAGGCATTGAAGGCGAGCACGTGGTGCACGTCAACTGGGTTTCCCGAGCCGTGGAGGATGATGACGCTGCCCGCAAAGGGGCCATAGTTGAATGCGGCATCATATCTGGCAATTCGGGCAGATTCAGAGCCCGTCACCTCCTCCCGGACATTGCAAACGTAGGCCAAGTAGCGAAGATTACCGTCGTTCCAGGTGGTGAAGCCGCTCGAGAGCCCAACAAAGTTGCCAGGGCGGATGTACCTGCAATAGCTTTTATTAGAGGCTCTTCAACCCGTTTACGTTCGTGGTAAAGAAGGCACATACCAACGGAGGCCCAAATAAAATGCCATGGCGATGACATAGTCCTGGCTGTGGATGGGCTGAAGCGGTACATGGGTCGGCACGTAAACGCTCTTGACCCCCATTGCAATCTGAAGGTCATCCTTGGGGTCGTTGATCCGAAGGCCCGAGATGACCTTGCCAGGGTAGCTAGCAGGTTCAGCAACACCGGTGCAGTCGCACAGCTCGATGATGCGCACAATGTTGCTGATGTCGCGTGCGGTGATGTTCCGGATCTTCGGGGAAGTCACCTCGTTGGGGCGATGGGCGTCGGCATAGAAGGCCATCGGGCCAAAATAGGGACTAGCAGCACCCGATCGTTAAGTGTCAGCCAAAGAGCCGCAAGATGTGTTGTTTCTCAAATTAGAAGACGTACCGCAAGTGGCCAGGCTTGCTCAGGGCATTGAGGCTCTGATTCAGCAGCTTGGGGCGGATAGCCATCTGCGGCGAGCTGACGAAGCCGTATGTGACCGAAACCAACATGCGGTTGACACGGCTGCAGAGTCACTGTCATTAGCTGAGGTATTCTACCATTATCTCGGAGCAAAAAAGGAAGCAAGACTCACCGGCTGCCGAGCGTGTTCATAAAGTTGAGCACCGTGAGGTCCACGGCGCCCTTCAGGTCCTTGATGCCAGACCGCTCCCGGTATTGATCAAGGTCGGGATGCTCAAAGTCGAGCCAGATTTTGCCATCGACATCCTGGGGGGTGGCCCAGAGCAGTTGGGGCTTCTCCTGGAAGGCTGGAAAGAAGAGAATTCGGCAGTGCTTGGGGCTCGGCCGCTCTCCGTCAGACGCAGCACCAGCAAAGTCGTTGCAGAACTTCTTGTGGACGGGCCCTACCCTCCAATGTCAGTGGATAATTTCCTGTTTGGGGAGTGATGGGAGTCGTTCAGGAGCAATGGTGCTCTCGATGGCTCCCGAGGCAGCTAAAAGGGAACATAAAGAGCTCGAATTGGCTTACAATCCCGACGCTGGCAATCCGGCGAACAATACGTAGTGTGCTTGCATTTGCCGCATGTCATACCGTGTCCCACCTCATCGCAGGAGATGCAGCGAACGTCAAGGTCGCCCTCGCGCTCACATCGGTCCATGTCTTCGACCAACGTTCTGATGGCCATTTCCGTGTCGTACCTCTGGCCTCTGATCTCGGCCTCAAAGTACGGGTTGAGACCCGGAGCAGGACCCTCGGGCTCTCCGTCCTGGCCATTGAAGGGCTTGACTTCGAGAACGGTCGCAATGGTCCCCGAGCCATTTTCGTCGCGCTCCATTTGCAAAGTCACCCGAACTGTATCGGTACCTGAATCAATGGTCTCCTCAGGCAACTCGGAGGAAACCTGAGCGACTTCGTGCTCCTCAACGTCGACCTCGGTTGTAGAGACTTGCTTGAACTCAGCCTCGTGTTTGGTGTCCGCCCCGATGATGGAGGCGGCCTCGGACTCGGGGGCGTCCTCGGCACCAACCTCGGTGGTGGCATCCTTAATGTCAGGCTCGGCAGTAGAAGGAGCGATTTCGAGTTTGGTGTCCCCCTCAGCGCCAAACTCGGTGGCAGAAGCGACTTCGAGCTTGTCGTCATTCTCAACAGCAGCCTCGACGGCGGAAGTGGCATTAGACTCGGCGGTATCCTCGGCACCAATCTCAATGACAGAAGCGCCATTTTTGTAATCGGTGTCATTCTTGACGGTAACCTCAACTGTGGGATTGGCGTTGAACTTGGTGTCGTCCTTGACGTCAGCCTCAATGGTGGGATTGGCGTTGAACTTGGCCTCATCCTGAGATTCAGTCTCCGCAATGGGAGCAGCTTTGACCTGGATAGTATTAGCTGTTATGTGTATCTGGTCTGACTGGCGCTCGAAGTTCTCTACCTCGGCAGCGACTTCGGACTCAGTGGCGTGCTGAGTCCCGTCCTCAATGGGCTCCTCGATATCGATCTTCAAAATCGCAGAGCCTTCGGTGGCGATGTGGTCAACAATAGTCAGATCTTTGAATTCCTCGATCGCGGGAGCGACCTCAGACTCGACGAGGTTCTCCATCTTGTTTGTGACGGCGATTTCAGTCTCGCTCAACGACAACGGAGTCTCGATGGCGGCGAGTTTGTTCTCGCACTTGGATGACTCCATCCTTGTTGAGTATGTGATGTGCTTCGTATGGTTGACGCAACACTGGGCTGAGGGTCGGGTCAGAGGATGGAGGAAGAGGGAGAAAATAAGATCCGCCGAAACCGAAAACCATGAGTTGTGGGCAACAGAAATGAATCGCAGACCCGCATTTACTGCTGTGAGAATGCGGGAATCCGGTTCATATCTGGCCATTCTTTACTCGTGTAAGAAATGTGCTAGACCGGGACAGCGCCGTTGCTGTGCGTCCCTCGGCCTTGGGCGGACGGGTTGTTGTGTCTGCTGATGAGCATCCCGAGGGCTGGTGAGCAGATACTGATGGAATCACGGCGCTTCACGGGCACGGCAAACCATAGCAATCTCTGGCTCGGCTTCTGGCAGATAGGATCCCTTGTGTCGATGTTGTTTGCTGTTGACGCCTTCGTTTGCGCTCAGCACCACCCAGTCAAACGCACCAGGTCTTCCGTTGTACGGTTCCAAAAAATTTTGATATGTAACATGAGTTCTTTGTCTCTTGAACAGTCTCTGACCGCTGCGGTGCCCACCCCCAGAGTCAACTTGGACATTAACGGCTATGGGAGTCAAGAAGCTGTTTGGGTGAGAATAGGGGGTGGCCCGTGCGAAGTAAACAAACGCAGGTTGGTGGCAGCCACTCTCTCACTCCAGCCCTTTGGTTGCCTGAAATGTTCTGGCACAAGTTATTTAATCCCAAGCATAAAAAAAGACCCCATTTCAATGCAGAACTACCTGGTTCCTGGTGTTATGGACGGCCCCTGACCAGTCGAGCCTGGTCTTAGAGCTAGTGGCTGGTGCGTGCAGCAAGCCGATATGCGGCGTCGCCTTAGCCTGTGGCTGGTGCAGTTTGCAACACCCCACATCAGCTTTGCTTATCGATAAGACCCTGTCTTGATTTTCTTGAACGGCGGCGCGCGATCGCCAGAGCGTCGCAACTGGCAATTGGGAAGCCGCCAAATGTCAATTCCCTTTACCATTCCACCAAAACCAACAAAATGTTGCGCCAAATGTAAGCCATGCCCCCCCCGGATTTGGGATGCTCAGGTTCAGAAATCTAACTCTGGATTTGCATAGAAAACCCCGGAACGCTCGCTCCAAGCGCGCTCTCGAGAAGCGGGCGCCCAAGGCCGTCGAGAACCCCAAGACAGCCCTCATCCTGCGAGGCACGTCCTGCAGTCAGATTGTACGCCTCACCCCTACCCAGTCACGGCGCCATTGCGGCCAGAGATTGAACATTACTGATACCCAACCCGCAGACTCAAGATGCCCTTGGGGACCTGTTCGCGCTGAGGCAGGTGCACGCCAAGCGCTTCATCAAGAAGAATCCCAGTATGCGCTCCGTCCCTGGCCTGGTCAAGCAACCTAGAAAGAGGCCTGATTGCTGATGTCCTCACTCAACACAGTCCATCCCTTCGAGGATGCCAGCTCGTTAGCCTTCTTTTCTGAAAAAAACGACTCCAGCCTGCTCCTGTTTGGCAGCAGCAGCAAGAAGCGGCCGAACACGATTACCTTCGCCCGCACCTTTGACTACAAGATCCTCGACATGCTCGAATTCTACCTCGACGGCGAGACCTTCCGGAGCATATCCCAGTTCAAGACGGAGAAGGTGCCCGTAGGGACCCGGCCGCTAATGGTGTTTGCGGGAACTGCATTGTAGGCGCCGTCTGCCCAGATCATCCGCCAACCCAAGACTGACTGACACCCAACAGCGAGTCCCCCGTTCCCAATGCATTCACAATGGCCAAGTCCATGCTCATCGACTTCTTCCGCGGCGAGATTTCGGACAAGATCGATGTCGAAGGCCTGCGGTACTGCGTCGTCGTAACGGCCGACGAGCCCACCTCGTCCGAAACAGCAACCGACGACCCGGCCTCGAAGCCTGTCCTCCGCCTGCGCCTCTACACCATCCGCACGAAGCGCTCCGGTCAGAAGCTTCCCCGTGTCGAGCTGGAGGAGCACGGTCCCCGCATGGATTTCCGTCTGGGCCGTGTTCAGGAGCCCGACTCGGCCATGCTCAAGGAGGCGATGCGCAAGGCCAAGACCAACGAGGAGCGCACCAAGAAGAACATCTCGACCGACATCATGGGCGACAAGCTTGGCCGCATCCACACGGGCAAGCTGGATTTGAGCGAGCTGCAGACGAGGAAGATGAAGGGGTTGAAGCGCGAGAGGGACCAGCACGACGAGCTGGACGAGGAAGAGACGGTCGTGGCCGAGGAGCAGCCGAAGCGCAAGAGGAAAGTGGCGGCTTAGGAGAGGTTCTCTGTAGGCTGTGGTGTGGGTTTAATTTCGTCAAGGGCCTGGCGTTCCGGCGCGCACTTATTACCGCAGGAGGACGGAAAACGGCGGCATGATTTTACTGTTTGTGGTTCTTTATTATACATGGGGTATACCAAACCGTAAATACACATGAAATCCCTCCCATTTGCGTTTTGTTGATGTCCCACTCCCGCAGCTCTCTTCATTTCACTGTTCCACAGGTCACCTAATCCGTCTGGCGTGTCCTTGCCGTTCCCACCATATCACACCATCGAGTCCCCGTCCTGTGCGGCTCACATATCTGTCGGATTGGCATCTCGTCTTCTGATCTGCCGACTCGTGAGAGACTGCCCCCAACTCCGCATATGCTGTTCTCTCCCATCCACTTCCAAAGCCCACCGCCTCAGGTCCCCATGACACAGCCGTCTCTTGCCGTGTTCCCAGAAGCACCGACCCCCGCAACGCCAGGGCGAGACATATTACACGATCTATAAAGCCAGCCATAAAACTCCGCGGGAGCCTCAAACCGCAGGCAGCATCCGTACCCCCCTCCTTCTCTTCCCAAGACCCCCTTTTCCATCATCGCGGCGGCCCCATAACCGGCATAAATTCCGGCACGCTGGGAATGCTCTGCACCGCACTGCTCATCTGGCTCAGCATCTCAATATGCCTCACGTAGCCGCCGTTTCTCGCCTGCCCCTCGGCCAGCGCCCTCTCCTCGGCGTACCAGTCGGCGCCCCACACCTCGGGCGGGATGAGCCCGCCCGGCTCGCCGCCGGGGGGCTCGTACAGGGCGATGCGCATGGCCCACTCGAGGTGGGGCCACCAAGTGCGGTAAGCGTCCGGGCCGAAGAAGTCACTGTTGAAAAGCGACACCACGCCGAGCACCTCGCGCCGCGCCATGCCCTGCAGCCACCAGACCGAGTCCATCGACTTGAGCAGGGCGAAGAAGCAGGCCAGGATGGCCAGCGCGCGGGGGCGCCGCTCCTCGAGCAGCTCGATGTACCGCCGCGAGACGGTCGCCGGGAAGGCGAGCGGCGCGCCCTTGTGCGGGATCTTGTGCGCCCAGTTGAGGACCGCGACGGCGTGTTGGTAGGCTTGCCGGGTGGAGGCAATGAGTTCTGGGCTGGCGGGCGCCGTTTGGTAGTCGGGAGAGTTGGGTGTTGCGGGGGACGGGGTGCCGTCCAGGCCGCCGCTGCCGGTAGGGAGGGGTGCCGTGTGGGCGGCGGTTGAGGAAGAGGGATCGCTCGCGCCGCTCATGGCGGCAATTTCCTCGTCGATGCCTTCCAGAAGGTGCCCAAAGAAGGTTTCGGGTCCGGTGGAGAAGTCGAGCTGAAGGGCAGCTTGTGAGTTGATCACTTGCGTTACCACGGGGCTGACGCGCAAGTATTGCCACGAGGCAGCGGTGATGGCCTTGACGCCCTGGAAGGAGTGGAACCACGAGAACGGGATCGCGTAGCAGCCCGACGGATGGTTCCGCTGCCTGCTGGCCTCGGCGTCCATGTCGTTCCCTGCACCAACCATGACTTCGTCTTTCATGAAGACCCTCGTGGCGGTGGATTGAAAAGCTATCAGGGCCGAGGTCAAGAACAGTGACTCGGCGTTGGTGTGATCGATGCCCCTGGTGAGGGCCGAGCTGTACTCGGCGAGCGAGGCAGCCATGTAGGCGTGGGAGGCGCGCACCAGGGACTTGTCGTTGGGCACCATGCTCCGCAGATGGAGGGCGGCCACGGCGAGGATGGCGTCGGCCAGGTGCTGCGAGCCGGAAAAGGCGAGGTTCGGCACGGTAATCTTCCAGATGTCCTCGGTCACGGGTGCGGTGAAGGTAAACGTCTTGCAGGTCATGGCCGTGTATTGATGCATCAGTCGAAGCTCGAGCAATCGCTGTCCGGGAGGCGTGGTCTGGGAGACGGCGGGGGTCGGCGGTGGTCGACACAACGGCGGCAGCGGCGCGCCGGAAACCCCGGGAGCGACGGATGCGAGGCGGGCGGCATTGCGGATGGGCGAAGCAAAGTTGACGGTCGTGGCGGGTGTCGATGGTGATTCGGGGGCGGCGGCGGCGGCGGCGGCGTGCAGTTCGGCCAGGACGTCGGGGTTTTCAAAGTCACATGCGACACCATGCTTGAGGCAGTTGCCGCATCGCGGGTGGACCTCGTCGCACTGTCGCACGCAGAAGCAGGGGGCGCCGAGTCAGTGGAAAGGAAATGGAAGGAATGGAAAGGCGTGTCGGGCCATCCCCGCCCAATTAAGGCGGCAGAAACACACCTTGATCTTGCGCGACTTGCACCGCCGGCAGCCGGACCTGGACTTCTTGTGGGAGCGGCGTGGTGGCATATTCCGGTCTATCTATCGAGCTGCTAGTGTTTGCTAGCGGCCGATGAATCGCGGTGTGGTTTGCTTTCTGTGGCTGGCGTAACGTTATCCTGCGACTGTGCGGCCCTGTCTGCCGGCACTCACACCTCGCCGCTTTCCATGCTAGGTGCACCACACGACGGGGCCCAATTGCCACAGTTCCAGATGCCGGTGAGAACGGCGAAGGCTGAAGGGCGAAATGGGATGTCGCCGTTCACGTTCCCGGCCGCGGTTGGGGCCGCTGCCTGCAGAGTTAGCGGTGCCCGCAAAGAGGCAACCAATCGTGGCCGCTCCGCACGGTGGGGTCACCGAAGCGGGCAAGGCGGGATCAGCCATCGCCGACGTGGCAGGGGCCCGTTTGCGCGCTGGGGTCGTGCGCGGGCTTGGTGATGTTCCCGGGCCCGTGGGTGGCCTGTTTGGGGGAGCGGGCGCTTCGGTGGTCTGGGCATGTTTTGGAGAGGATGTGAGCCCTGGAGTCAGCACTGAATATACAATCCCAAGAATGGTCATCAGGTCAACGTTATGCCCACCCAGCGCTGCATCTTACCTACTCGGCACACAGGCATCCCGTCGGGACCCGTGCCCGTCAGTCGCGCCGTCGCCTGCAGCGGGCCGTTGCCTTACCATCCCGTTGTGGAGCCCGCCAGAGGTCCAACGCTCGCCCGATGCACATCCAAAATAATTAAATTCGTGGTCGATTCCAGTCCCTGACTGGAGGGCGTCCTCCAATGTCAGGACAGTGTATTCTGTACATACTACCACGCCTGGATTACTCTCAGTCGTGTTTCATGGTCTCAGTTGTCTCCATTGCCAACAGCAATCGGCATGTTATGCTGCGTGTGCAGTCGAGAGGTAACGGAGGACGGAGGGCACAGGTTCGTATAACAAACAAACTTGAGTGTCTACACGATACACGGTTTTGTCGTATCCGCCCAGTGCCAGCTACCGAGCTACCTTGCTCAAGGGCTTCTGTGCGTTGAGCCCTGGATTTTCTGTGCCTACCTCGAGCTACCTGTATGCACCTGTAGGAGAGGTGCCAACATAGGTAGTAGATACCTAATCATCCGGGCTTCCTTTTCTTTAGAGCTTCTTCGTCGAGACCGCGGCGGGGACGAGAAGCGAGCTGGCGGGTGTGAGGTGTGGCAGCTTGTTGTGTTATCAAAAGGACGGGAGCTTCTTGGACATGACACAAGAACATGCGTTTCTTCAAGTTTCAAAGGGAAAACACAAAAAAGATTAAACACATAGAGTACCTTAGAGAAGATAGATAAAAAAGAGAGATACTGCCCTTGAACGGGAAAGACAGAATCATCTAACACGCTCGACATGGTAGGACGAAACTTAGATGCAGGATAAATACCGGTAGCGTTACCCAATGCTGCCGCTCGAGAAGCCCCTTCTCAGATAATGCAAGCTTATCAGCAAAAAATAACATGTGCCGCCCTGAGCGGGCGATGATGCACCTGTCTGCATCGGCAACACGACATGCCGGCCAACAACAGCTTCGAGTCCCATCATCAATGAGCGGTCAGTCACCTCGGTGGGTGACAAAAAAGGAACGGTCTCTATCAAACCGTTATTTTTAGCCCACGGAAACGCTTTGTCAGCTCTTCCACCCCGCAAAAGCCAAAGCCGCTGTATCGAAATGCAACGCGGCGGGCCCAGATCCCTCTCGAGGTTAGATCATTGGTTTCCAGATTCGTACGGGGACTGGGATGATCTCATCATCGGGCGCTGCCGGGATTGCGCGTGGTATCCATCTCTGCGGCTTCCCGCGGCTCCCAGGTTCCACAGCCATCGAGAAGTAAGGTACAGAGTAAGATTCTGCTCCGTCTCGGACCGCAACGGCGGATGTGTTTGCTCTCGCGAGGAATCATAAAATTGAACTAGCTGGATACTACTGCAGCGCTACACATTGGCTTGCGGGCCGATCTCGCGCTGTGTTGCTCCCCAGCTTCCCAGCCAGGCCTCTTCCGAAAAAGACGGTCAGCCGGCCAGGCCCTGTGCTCAACGACCTGTCCAGTTGGAATCAGTCGGCGTAGGTAATAGATAGCTCCGGGCATGCGCCTGACAGCCCGGTGCTTGTCGTGGCCCGAGAACGAAGGTTGCATTCGACGCCATTCGACGCCGATTTGAAATCCAGATGAGCAAACGACGCAACCGGGCCGCAGCGGGCTCGGCATACTCGTAGGGGTTCTGCAGCAGAAACGAATCCACACCCAAGGGGCGCGGATGTATTTAAAACAAGGGCGTGCTCTGTTGGTTGTTAGCGGAGACAAAGAGAAACGTTGCGAAGGCGGCCCAGAGGATTGCGCAATTGTTGACTCCGAAGGAGTGCTCTGGAGTACGACATCAGACCACTCCCAGGACCCTGCAAATATTTCCAGCTCCCACGACGACTCGGATACAAAACCCCCCACGTTTTCAGCGTTGTATACTGCCACCCACGTCACAGCAATTGAAGCAATTGACCAAACAGAGGCCGTCGTCGTCGCCATTGCCCCCAACCGTCGTGCACCCACGCGCACCCACGCCCGCAACCCACCGCCACGTTCTCCCACCGTTGCCGCTAACGGCAACTTTAAAAGAAGCCACACCGGCGCCATGACCGCGGCTCACGCAGATCATCCCATCACGACGCCGCCGCGCGCCCCGTCGCCGGTCCACGGGTTCGGCACCCTGGCCGTGCATGCGGGGTCGCCGCACGACCCCGCGACGGGCGCCGTCATCGAGGCCATCTCGCTGTCCACCACTTTTGCCCAGACGGCCGTCGGCAAGCCCGTCGGCGAGTTTGAGTACAGCCGCAGCAGCAACCCGAACCGGGCCAACTTCGAGACCATGGTGGCGGCCCTCGAGCATGCCAAGTATGCCCTCGCCTTCTCGTCGGGCAGCGCCGCCACCACCGTCATCCTGCAGTCCCTGGCCGCCGGCTCGCACGTCATCTCCGTCTCCGACGTCTACGGTGGCACCCACCGCTATTTCACACAGGTCGCCAAGGCCCACGGCGTCAAGGTCACCTTCACCCCCGAGATCGAGGTTGACATCCGCGAGCACATCACCGAGTCGACCAAGCTGGTGTGGATCGAGTCCCCCAGCAACCCGACCCTCCGCCTCGTCGACATCCGCGCCGTTGTGAGCCAGGCCCACGAGTATGGCGTCATGGTCGTGGTCGACAACACCTTCCTCAGCCCCTACATCCAGAACCCGCTCGACCACGGCGCCGACATTGTCGTGCACAGCGTGACCAAGTACATCAACGGCCACAGCGACGTGGTCATGGGCGTAGCCGCCTTCAACAGCGACGACCTGCACAAGCGCCTCTCGTTCCTCCAAAACGCACTGGGCGCCGTCCCGTCCGCCTTCGACTCGTGGCTGGCCCACCGCGGCGCCAAGACGCTGCACCTGCGCGCCCGCGAGGCCACCACCAACGCCACGACCGTCGCGCACGCCCTCGAGGCCAGCCCCCACGTCATCGCCGTCAACTACCCGGGCCTCGACTCGCACCCGCACCGGGCCATTGCCAAGAAGCAGCACCGCAACGGCATGGGCGGCGGGATGCTGTCCTTCCGCATCCGCGGGGGCCACGCCGCGGCCGAGCGCTTCTGCCAGCTGACCAAGATCTTCACGCTCGCCGAGTCGCTGGGCGGCGTCGAATCGCTCTGCGAGGTTCCGAGCAGCATGACCCACGCGGGCATCCCGCGCGACCAGCGCGAGGCCGTCGGCGTGTTTGACGACCTCGTGCGCATCAGCTGCGGCGTCGAGGACGCCGAAGATCTCAAGAAGGACGTGCTTCAGGCCCTCGAGCGCGCCGTTGCCGAGACCGTGAGCAAGAACGGGAACGGCATCAACGGATCCAACGGGATCGATGGGTATAGCTCGTAGGGGCGACAAAAAGCTTGTTTGTTTGGGTGACTAAGCCTTTCTCTTCCGACTTGGATGTGGCAGGGTGATGAACCCCCCTGCGATAGATGGCATGGCGCTGCGGTTTTCTCTTTATTCTTTGTCTTGTTTCCCTACTTAGGGTTCCGGGTGGAACCACTTGAGAGCGTGTTTCACGATGCATACATATATACTTGGGGGTTTCCACAAGGAGCGACCTCGTCAGGACATAGAGATGGCATCTACGGCTCGCCGCAATGTGTGTGGTGTACAGCTCGGTTTATGATTTCCAGTTTATTCAATGATTACGGTATTGTCTAGAAATAGGTATAGGAGAGTGTTTGGTTCTCGAAAGTAGTCCCCTCAACTCACAGAAGCCGCTCCTCCTCGATACGGTGAGACCAAACACACTGCTCGAGAGAGAACGTGAGGATCAGTGGGCCTTTTCCGACAACCAAGATACAGACCGCGCCGAGCATTGATGAGGTTCCTCATCTCCTCATCAACAAGCCAAAAAGCCGCCGCCAGCACACCACCTGCCTTTTCTCTTCACCGGCTCCGTCCCCACCATCACTCCCCCCCGCCGAAAGTGGCAAGGCGGCCACACGCCTGTCATTGCGGTCTCCACCTTCCAAAAGCGGCAGGAATGGCGGCCTTGATGCCTTGCATCCCTGGGAACAGGCGGACGTCGTCCAAGACTCAGATGCAACACTCTGGAGGCTGATCCATCCTCGATTTGTCCCATGGAGCAAGCACCTTGGATCCGACTCCTGGCCAGCCACAGACTCGGTTGACACCGAGACACTGTGCTTTGACCCCTGGATGCAGATCGGTTGGCGATGACCCCCGGATTATGCCACATGCTGCAGAAACTGGAACGAAGCGAACAGGTCCTGTCATTCCTTAAGAGTCACGCCAGATAGCACCATCGTTGATCAGCGTTGGGCGCAGCGGGTGAATGAGCGTTACCAGTCTTCTGTATTCTGTAATCTGTATTCTGTACAGAATAGTTCGACCCTCTTTCTTTTTCCAGCCTCCAGGCCACCATGAGAAATGAAACGCTCCTTTTCCCGCGGCTCGGATATCCTCAGCGAGACCCACAAGGGAAATGACAAGAATCTAGAGCCCCTATCCAAGAAACGACCCAGCCTGGAGACAGGGTTGAAAAAAAAAACAATATTCATTATTCTGTAAGTTGATTGTCATTGCCCAAATAAAGACACCGCAAGCGAGCCGACCAGTTCTGCCGTTCCCCAACCACCCATCCCCTGGCCGGATCCGGGCCATCGAACGCCTTGATTGTATGTAGAAAAATGACAAAAAATGGCAGGTATATACTGTGTAAATGTGACTCTTTGTGAGATATGTAGCCAATGATGCAGAAGAAAGAGTAAATCGCTGCAGATGCGGATGTTGAAATTGGGGGAAGTACTGATGCTCGACTCCTGTCGAGTGTGCAAACCGCCCGAGAAACCGCCGGCCGAGACTGTACCCGAATGCCAGAGGGAAGGCCACGCCTCCAACCTCGAACTGCGTCTTCCGACAAGATTGGAATCCAAATCGCAGCCGAAACAACATGCGTCGTGCGATGGAATCGAGAAGACGCCCTGTTCTTTTCGCTGACTTATTAGCCACGCGCCCGCAGCCCCAGCCCCTCGACGCTCAGGGCCGGCACCTCGACGTCGCTCAGCCCCAGGACGCCCTCATCCCGCCGGCGGTCGACAAAGCTGTTGCACTCGCTGACCACCATGCTCCATTCCGCCAGCGCCCGCCCGCAATAGACAGCGCCAGAAGCATAGACGCCGATCGGCCGCTCTGCGCGAACAGCTGCGACCGAAGGCGGCGGAGACTGGATGCCAACGTCGTCGACCGACCGGCCCCGATCAGAGTCGTAGCCTGTGAAACCGTCCACCGTGACCGGCGACTGGATCTCCAGCCTGCCATCATCCTTGACTTCGTCGTCGTCGTCGTCCATGAGTCGGATTGGCGTGATATCGATGCTCAACGACAGCCGCTTTTCCATCTCCTTCGCAACCGCCGGCTTGCGCGACTCCTCGATCATGGTCAGGGGCCTTGGCTTGCGTGTCTCCTCCATCGTGGTCAGAGGTCTCGCGTTCCGAGCTTCGCTGATCAGACCCGTCTGCAAAACACCACTGACCCTCCGAGTCTCAGGCGGAAGGCCGAGCGAGATACGAGGCGGGCTGTCGCTGCGAAGCCTCGAGTCGCCGCTCGTATCGCCGTTGCTGCTCAAGCCGGCCAACCGCACGCTAGCCCTCGCCTGCGCCGGCGCCGGAAGCCGAGGTCGGGTCAGTATCCGATCGCGCATTGGCCCGCAGTGCATAGGGACACCTCCGGGACCCGTCTGCCACGTGAGAGTGAAGCGGAAGACAAAGGTTGCCGCGTCGAAAAACGGCATGGAGCCGGTGGAAGAGGCAGAGTCGGACGAGGGGGTGAGGGCTGTCGAGGGTCCCTTCTTGGGCGGAGTTGGCGGGCCCAGTGGTTCCGTTCTTCCCCCGCGGCTCGCAACTCGTGAGGCGGCCGTGTCGCGACGGGCCTGTTCTAGCTCCTCCTCCCACGTCCGCTTCGTGTCTGAAGCCGTACTGCCGTCCTGTGACGCCCCAAACGGGAGGACCTTGCCTAAAAGCGACCATCTCTTCTTGAACGACATGGTGCCGTCCGGTTTACCGGCATCGGATGCGCTATCGCTGTTTCCCGTCGGGGGGGCGCGGAAGGCCAATGCGGGGTCCGAGTTAGGAAATGCGCTCGAAAACGAGTCGAATCCGAGCCGGACGGAGTGCTGTGGCGGTTGAACCTCGGTCCTGATGATCAAGAATCGCTTGCCCGGAGCCGGATAAGAGGGCGCAGACGAAGGATGCATCCGACCCTTGATCTCGGCGTCTTGCTTGAGCCAGAGGTAGTGCGACCAGACCGTCTTCAGCCGCTGCGACATAACAAGGAAGATTTTGCTGTGCAACATTTGTCAGCTTGGACACTCTACGAGCAATAGCAGAAAGCATCCTTACATATCGACCTCGTTGGCGCTGCCCGAGTCCCTGCAAACCCGCCAGCACAGTAAGCGCATGTAATAGGCACGCACCATCGGGCACCAGTGGTTGAAGAACTTTGCAAAGACTTCCTCGGACAGCAGCCAATCCAGGCAAACGGCCTCCTTGCGGACGGGGTCCATTGTGATGGCATCCCAAATCGAGAAGATGAAGGACAGGATTCGGATCTCGGACATGGTGTTATTGGAGTTCATGATCATCTTGCCGACCTCGAACCAAAACGGCCAGTCAATGTAGTTGACGGACCGGGAGATGCTGGCGGTTTCAAAATAGTGAGACGGCGCATCCTCCTCTGTCGGCGATGTCGCGATGCTGGTGTTTGCCGCGTTCTGGAACTTATCGAGCGTGACCAATGCTTCCTCGAGGAAGTCACAGAGCATGAAGCAAGAAGCATGCTCGAAACGCGGCGTCCGCTTGGTGGCGGCCTTTGCAATCGCCACAAAAGCCTCGGCAAACGTGTGCTTGATCTCTGACGAGACACCAAATGAGTTCTCTGCCAGCATGTCCTTGAGCAGGATGACCAGCCGATTCTCATCCATCCCCTTAAGAAGGTTGCTCGGGAGTTGCGGGGCGGTCAAGGCGGCATCGGCGCCGTGGAGGGCGTCTGAAAGGGGCGGGCCGAGCAGAGCATCGAGCGAGGCCTGCCGGTGGATAGTGCTATCCAAAACCGACAGGAGCTGAGCATGCATCAGCACAAAGGCTGGCGCCCTTGCCTTTTCGACCAGCGGGAGGCCCTCTGGCATGAACTCCTGGGCAAGAATGTAAAAGTACTTGCAGAAGATGAAGACCAAGTCCGTATCTCCGCCTCGCCACCGAGAGAGCCAAGGGCCATGCCAGTGGATCCTGGCAACCATAAGAGGGAGCTTCGCTGCTACCCGCAGCTTGTCTCCGAGGGCTTTGGCCGACGACCAGCCGAGCTTGTGCAAGTGCGGTGGGAACAGCGCCACGATATCGTCGCTTTCACCCTTGTTCCTCCTGGGTAGGCCAAACTCCTCTGCCGCCCTGCGCAGGACGTCCGCATGCAGACCCCAAAGGCGTACAAGCACATCGGAAATTCCGGGCACGAAGAAGAAGGCATAGGCGCACGCCTTGCCGCACCAGTTGACCAAGCTCAGCGGCGCGTGCCGCAGCGACAGCTTCTCGACGACCAGCGCCATTTGCGTGGTAAGGTTGGTGATGAACATGGTGCGGACATTGTGCTCGGCCGACTCAGCGAGGAGGGAGTCTGAATCGCTCGCCACGGTCGAATGTGTCCCAGACCTCGGCCGTACCCGTTCCTCGGGGCAACGCTCGGTCAGGGGCTGGAAGTGGCTGGTGCAAGCCCTCCACTCGGGCCGCATCATGATCATTGTGGTTGCCTCAAGCAGCGTCGGTCGATCCACGCCTGCGACAGGCTGCAGAGCGGGGAACTGGACACCGAGAGAGGCCATGCCCTGGCTGAGGCCAGACGGGATTCTGGAGTTCGACCCGACCAGCATCCCCAAAAGGCCGTTCCACCACTTGTTCAAGATGGCCGCTCGGCGGTCGATGTCTTCGGAGGTCAGGATGGAGCGGTTCGAGTTGGAAGGGTGGTACCCCGTGCTTCGCAGGAAAGGCACCAGGATAGACCGCACTACGCTCATTCGTCCTGCCGTTGAGCCCTTGGCCGCGAACTTGGAGAATTCAAGGTCGAGAGTTCGGTAGGTGGCCCACAGCGGGTCGCGGGATGTCGGGTGCGGCATCGTCAAGTGCGTTTCGACGGTGGCCTGAGAGGTGTTCTCGGACGCGCTGCTCGCCGTCGCCGTGTCCGTATCTCCCTCCGTATCGACTGACGGGGCTCGCTGGGACGTAGTGGGCGAGGCGGCCGGGCTGACGCTGCTGCAAGAAGAATTCTTCGCAGCCGCGTGGGGGCTCGGAGCGTTACTAGGGGTCAGCGTCGCGGGAGAGCTGCCAGGCGTTCCAGCCTTCTCGCCTGTAGTTTTGATGCTGGTCGAAGAGGAACTCCTGGAGAAGACGGTTTGCGGCTTCTGCTTGAACTTGGTCAGATAGATACTGGCACGGTTCAAGGCACGAGTTTTGCCGCTCAATGGCTCGGCGGCACCAGCGGCGGAGTCGGACTGTGCCTGGCTTGCCGGCGTTGCCTTGGTCCTGGACGGCGGCGCAGGAATCTCGGCAGAAAAGGTGCGGCCAGAACTCCGCAGCTTGTCGGGCTTGCTCGGCGGCGAGGGAGATCTCGACTTGGAGATCCAAGACCGTCTCGCAAAGTCAGCAAAAGACTCGACAGGCCTCGATCTTTCAGTGGGCTGCCCCGCCGGTGTGTCTCCAGCCGCGCCAGCTACATTCTGCTTGGCCAGCCTCTTGGGGCGGTGCTCTTGAACGGTTCGGACGTTTGGACTCGATTGCGAGCTCGGGAGCCACGAGCGGGGGCGGTCGACCATTGATTTGCTCCTGTTGCGGGCGTGACCACCGTCCCCCACAGTGACAGCCGCTGCCGTCGCTCTCTCGTAGCCGGTCTCGTTGTCGTTGTCGAGGCCGATTTGGAAAGTCTTTCTTCGTGCAGGCGCGGGTTTCGGGGAGAGGTCACGATCGAGATCGAGATCGAGGGTTTCGGTTGTGGTGGTGAAGCTGAAGGACTTCTCGAATTCGCTGACGAGATCGAAGGACGGAATGTCGAAGGATGCCAAACCCGGCAGCGGCGGCAGGTCTTTAGTCTTGAAACCGTGGGGTTTGCGGACCGGGGCGGCAGCCAGGTTTGAGGGCGGGGGTTTTGGCAGGGCACCGCCGGACAGAGCGAACAAATCCGGCGCTGAGTGCGAGGCATGGAACGGCAACGACGTTCTGGACTTGATCGGCCGGGCGGCCACCGTCCCACTGGAACCACTCATCGCATGTCAGACCTGGCGGTCGACGCCTAAGCAAAGCTCTTGCGCAACACAGCTGCCAGCCGTCGTGGTCTGCGCTGGTTCGCTAGTTCGCCGGCTCACTGGTTCGCCGGTTCAGCCTGCTGCCAGTCGGGGACCCGAACGAGCCCGGTTGGGCGCAGCACCGCTGCGGGACAAGGGTGTTGGATGTGTTGCTCGTGGTGCTTGGGTGCGTGCTGGGGCGGGGCGGGGGGGCTGGTGCTGTTGCTCCGTACTGGCGTTGCAACAGGACTCCGTACTCCGTAGGCACTCTGGACTGCCGCCTCAACCGGATTGTTGGCAGCAGCGAGCGGGCAATCAGGGAATATTCCCCCCTCCCCCTTAGTGCTGCTGCGACGCTGGGCCTGCTCTGCTGTGTTGATCCACTCCTCAAAACATTTTTTTTTCCTTTCTGGAACACGACCCCTGGCGGCGGGCTAATAAGGGTGATAATAACGGCCCTGATGACGATGATGTGCGAGGCTCGGGGGGGATGAGAGACACTCGAATCCCGGCAAATCCTGGTGTAACGGCGGGCGGCGGGTTGTGGGTGGTCGGAGGTCGGAGGTGGATGGTGGGATTGGCGATCGAAAGAGGGAAAAGAGAGACAGACAGGCAACAAGAGACAGACACCCTGCCCTGGCTTGGATTAAACATGTGCGGGAGGATCAGTCTTGACTCTCGACCGAGCGCATAAGACAAGATACGGATACAGAAGCAGTCGCTAAAAAAGAGCGTTAATAACTGGCGACCCTGCCCGGCCTCCCGTCGCCCTCAGCCCGTCGCGCTCAGCTTGACTCGCGGCGCATGCGGGTGGAGATTTGTCGGCGGTCGCGCACTTTGCTCCTGGCCCCAGCTTGGCGGTTTTGACCACTTGCCCTTTGCCTTTGCCGGCGACGGTGATGAAATCCAGACGAGACAGCGGCCAGTGCGGCCAGTGCGGCCAGCCAGCTGCGGGCGCTAGTTAGACTCTGTCCGCTAACGCGACTGTGTAAGCTGCGATCCCCTTTCCGGGCAGGTCTCCATGCAGGCCGTGGCATCTGGCGATTCCCTCGATTCTTGACAATTTCAACGGAGAGCCCGGTGGATGGTGCTGTGCGTTTCAAGGGAGCATTGCTGCCGAAAACCTCTGGTTTCCTTTTCATATCCCTTTTTTCCACCCCTATAAATGTCGTTTTTTTCTATGATATTTCGAAAATTCAAGATAACCTCTTCAGATACCCTGCCTGCACTCCACAGGAGGGGGCGCGACGGCCTCGCTCAATCGGGCTGCTCTGTCGCCGTCGGCGACTCGTGGAGACTGGGCTGGACAGAGCACGCAGGGCTCGGACTGGGATGATGCATGCAGGGCAGGGGGCATGCATGTCTTGGGGGCATGATGCTCCAGAGGAATCGGGACGAACAGGCGATTTGGATCGGAATTTGGAGACAGGCTCACAGGCTCACAGGCTCGGCAGGCTCAGCGGACACAGCCGGGGCTGGTCATACGGCGGTCCACGCCGGGGATACGGGCTCGGGCGGTGAGAGGGGGCCCCCTGCAGCGTAACCGGAAGGATTGCGCCAACAGGGGGACAAGGCGCCAAGGTCAGTCGCAAAACCAACACGGCTTTCAGACGTCGTTCGCTCTCGGCGGCCACGCTGCGCTGGCTGCGGCAAAAAACCAGCCCCTGCCCGTCCCAGTCGCGCCGGCCGGCGTGTTGTCGTTCCAAACGAGCCAGCAGACAAGCCAGACCCGTGGGCCTCTGGAACGCGAGTCGGCAACGCAGAGGGAAGAAAACAAAGAAGACGACCCAGCAGGCGGCCGTGTCAAACCCGGAGGAGGGGCGGTATTCTGTACGCTGTCCGTCAACAACGGGATCGGACGCCAAGGCGAAATGCTGGTCGAGCTGAACCCGAGCTCGTACATTTCCCCACCCCGTGGCAGCCGAGAGGTCAAAGGGAGGCAAGTCTGCTGCAGGAATCAGCATTTGCGCGCGGGTTCTGCTCGATGCGACGTGGCAGCCGCACCCAGACTTCACACGCCGCGTTTCAATGTAACCCTTCGACGGGATGACGCAAAATGAAGATGGGCAGGCGGAATGCACACTGCGGACGCAGATCAAACACCATCCCGAATCCGACAGCACGGGCTCGCGCAGGGGCCCCGGTAATTTCCTGACTTGAGAAACGGGGGGGGGCTGGCGTGGACGGCTTTCTGTCTTGAGCGAGCGACTGATCTGGCCGAGGCTTTCTGGAAAGATCCGGTTGATAATTAGCACGATGGCAGCCTGGTCCCGGTCCGGAGTCCCCAGATCATCAACACCGTCGGCGATGGCGCTGGATGAATCACGGCACTTGAAACGCGAGCCGAAAACCACACAAGGCTGGTCCGGGTTTCTCGACCGTCCTTGGGCCACTCCGCTGCGGCCCTTCAGCTCCCGATCACAACGACCAACCACTGAACGTCAAACCCGGAGAACCCGGGGCAGGGAATCCGAGCTAACACTTGCCGACAGCGGACGCGACGATGCAGGCGTCTGATGGCTTGCCGTGGGAGTGTCGCGGCTTTAATATGTTTATTACGCTCGTCTCAGGCCCAGCTGGAGAGGGATCGATCCCTCTTAGAGTGCTATGCTGCCCGCGCATGCGTTGGCAGACGCCACACTCGGCAGCTGACTGCGGACGGCAACATCGACGTTTTGCTCTCTGGAATCCTGCTGCGCAACGGCCAGACAATGGCAGGCAGGCTCAGAACGCCGCGGTGAAACTGAAAGGGGTGGAAATCCCCGTGCTGTTACCAGCTCAAGCTGCTTCTCATGCATTCTGTATCAGTCTTCTCTCTTCTCAATCGTTGACGTTATCTGCGCATCTCACCACCATGCCCCCCACCCCAAAAGAAGTAACCATCTTCCTTTCTACGAGCCTGCCGGGGGATGTCCTGTCCGCGACCCCAAGGATTCGGTAATGCTTGGGGAGGTCCGCTGCTCTCTCGGCCAGCTTTTGGATGCACAAAGCACAGCAGCAGCCTCTCAGGCTAGAATCTGGGGCGGGAGCCCATCTCCTGTTTGTGCTACCCCTATGGCATCGAAGCTGCCTGCAGTGTAGCCTCGTTGCCCCCACCAATCGTGTGAATCGGCGAGGCGCGGGCAGGTGAGACATGGCCGCTTGTCGGTAGTACAAACCACAACGTAGTCTTTGAACCACTGGAAAAAGTAGTTATGTTCCGTCGTCTCAACGAACGCCAGGGCATGTCTCTGATTCAACATCATGCAATGGTTTTCGCGTGTATACTTTGCCAGCCACGCCTACGCTCTCTCCGTCTCCAAACTCTCTTGTCTCCTTTCGTTCTGCCTCTCTCCTCCCTGTCATTCAAAACAAGGCAACCACAGGCAAGATCCCTTCTGCCCTTGCTCTGAGTATCTAGGTAGGTAGATAACTTTGCTACTCTATTGGTCAACTAGCGCGCAAAACAAGATATCTTGTCTATTCTCATGAAACCACCGTGACTCTTTCGTGTCCCAGTAGGGTTGTGGTCGCGGGAGGCATGCAAGTCATCAAGACTCTCGCAGCTCTTATTGGTCATCCAAATTGAATGCATGTCACTGCCGCTTTCTGACTGGTCCATTTGCCTCAGCAGTCACCTCAGGCAAGAGATTGATAACTCTGTTAACACCTCAATTCTCTCTCATGACTCAAACCCACGGGGCTAGATGGACACTTTACCGCTCTGCAAATATTACCTCTCTTCCTTATAACACATACACAGTTCATAAAATCAAGGTTCACTTTGAGGCGGCCCTGCTCGCATTCTCCCGTCCTCTCACAGAACCCCAGCTCTTCCTGATCATATCCCAAGTGGTACGTTAACAAATGACGGCAACAAATTAGACGCTAGGTTTCGTCAAACTCAAGGGCAACTCGTCCGCAAAAACAAATGCCACAAATGGCGATATCGAGAAGCAAAATGCGAAGAATTCGACCCATTGTGATTCCTCTCAGCCTGGACTTTTGATTTCAGTCCTCTGAGCTTCTTCGATCGCTTCCTAGCATTGTATATCCCCTGTTAAGCTTATTGGTACCCTCTTTCAAAAACATTGTTGATGGTGATGGGTCGGTATTGCAAAAGAGGAAGTTTGTTGGCTATTCGCTGCCCATTGGTGCGTCTTCTAGCTCTGACCCTGCGACTTGACCCTCCAGACACCAACGTAGAACTTGCAATAGGTTTTGTGGTCATGATGTATCCCATGATGTCCGAGGTTCAGTACGAAAATCTGTGTTTGATGCTCAGCACGAGGGTTGTCTGGATTCAGCTGGGTTTCAGCATCATCGTCAACTGGGTTAACATTGCACTGCTGGGCATGGCAACAGCAAATGCCTTGCCTAGGTCCATTTAAATTCAGCGTTAACTCCCACAGCTCGGCCTCTCTCGAGCCTCGCTCCGGATAAACATGGTCTTTGCGAAGGTCACATACCATAGGCATAAGTCGCTGCATTTCCATGACTCTCATCCAACTAGAGTAGCCTCGGAATCCCCCCTTGCCAAACACCTCCCCCCTCTCTCTACACCCAGGGCTAACCACCACCTCCGGGCCCGCAGTAATGGTAATTGGTTCGGCGTGCTCTAGTCCTTCTTCAACTTGCTGTTCACAATTCTCTCGTGTTATGTGCCTCGCGGGGTAGACAAGTTGTGCACTAGATCGTTTAAGTCGTGCGAGCCGCGCCGCTGGTCGTGTACGTTTCTGTCATCTTTCTGGCTGCGCTGGCAGCGGTCCTGAAGGGTGGGGTTTTGGAGTAAGTTTGCCGTTCCCAGGGTTTGACGGCGGCGAGAGATACCTTTGAGCTGGCTGTGGAGGTGGCTGTGGCAGTGTTTCGGACTGAGGCTGGATTAGGCTCTTGCGGCGAGGGCAGGCCGCTGAGCAAGGTGTCGCTGGTGTTGGTGGCGTTGGTGTTTAGAGAGAAGTGGCCTTGGGGAGACAGGGAGATGGGATTAAGGGTGTTATTAGAGTGCCTTCGGAGATGGGCAAAACGTGGCGTTTGGAGGATTCAGTTCCGGACGTTGTGTTTAGGTACCCCAGCACTGGTTTTTGGTCACAGCACATTTGGTCATGAACAGTCGAGTCTCCCCATCAAAATGACATTCACTACTTGCAGCTACCCCTGAAAGCACACGATTACAAACATCTTCGCCCCCTGAGAAAGCCACACTCTATTACCCCATCAACATCCCCTACATCTTTCACACCCAATCTTGCCACCAGCGGTGAGCGGTGACCTGTCGTACGAGCCTGAGTTGTGGCTATTTAGTGCGGGGCAATGTTGCCCACGATGGCACCAGCACCGGGCACAAGGCCGCTAACAGAGCCGAGGATACCGCTGACAAGGTCAGGGACCTGAGCCCCCGCACCACCGCCGAGGGCACCGCCACCGAGGGCGCCGCCGACAGTGCCGCTGACACCGCCAAGAATACCGCCGAGCAGGCCGTTGAGCAGTTCACCGATGGGGCCACGGGTGAGCAGGTTCTCAACGAGGTTGGAGATGGTGCGGAGCAGGTCAGCCAGCAGGCCGAGAGCTGCGGGCTTCTTGCCGGAAGCGACACTACCGCCAAGAATGCCGGCAATGGAGCCGAGACCGCCGGCGGGGAGGGCGAGGCGGCTGACGCCCATGGCCATGGTCTGGTTGAGGCGGGCCATGGGGTCGACCAGAGCGTCCATCATGCTGTTGGCGTCGGAGGCATGCTCCTGCATGAGCTGATCTGTCAGGGTGTCAGGACACGTTCCGACCAGCAAGCGGGAAAGCCGAAGACTTACCAATCTGCTCAACCTGCTGCTGCACCTGGTCGACCATCTGCTGGAAGGCGTCCATGTCGAAGTGCATCTGGCCCTGGCCCATCATCATCATCATCATCGAGTCGGGGCTGTTCTCGTCGCCCTCGCCACCGTCCTCGCCACCGTCATCGGCACCGTCATCGGCACCATCATCGCTGCCCTCATCATTGCCGTCCTCGGGGCCATCAGCAACCGTCGGGGGCGGGACGACAACGGGGTCGGGAGTCGGGGCATCCTCCATGGGTTGGATCTGTTGGGAATTCTGAGCCTGATCCTGCATCGGGGCCGCGAGAACCCCGGTGAGGAGGCAGACAAGACCGAAAGCCTGGAGCTTCATGATGATGAGCGAATGGTGTTTTTTGGGAAGAAGTAGTTACTAAGAAGGATTGAGTGGTGGATGATGGTGGTGGTCGAAACAAAGTCTTAGAGGTTAGATGCTCACTGCCTACTTATACCTCCATCTTCCACCACAAGGAAGAGTCTATCGGGTAGGTGTCGCCCGTTATCGCGTCATTGATGAAGAACTGTTATGCTCGGGATGACTCTCGGCGGTCTTAATCAGGCCGAAATCGAAGCTGGCCTCTCTTTGCTGCAACTGCATGCCTTTGAATTGGTAATCGTGTGCTGCAATGTGTTGAGAGAGTTCGATGTCTCAGAGGCGCGTCGAGAATTCAGGGGCAGCCGGAATGTGTGGCTGATGAATTATGTCTCAACGCCGAGAAACGGGCACCACATGCCATCCACAAAGCCAGCGCGGACAGGAGCACAAGCATTTGAATAGACAGACCGAGATCATGTGGTTGGGAATCGGCAGGAACTTTCGTCAGAGCCGACACACCAGACAACCGCCCGACCCTTTGCCTCGCCTCTGCGTATCAATTTCATAAACGCTGCGCATCCATTCCCAGGAAGACATCAACAACCCTCCCTTCTTGCGACAAAATTCCTAGCCTTATCGGTTGGGAGTTGAGGCCCGGTAGCTGTTCGAGTTTTTCGGACCGTCTCAGGCCAGGTTGCCCTCCGGCCACCTACGGCATTGTCAATTCGGTCTTCCTCGGAACGCCAGTGCCCGGCAAATGCAAAAAAATGTTCCGTTTGGCAGTGCCTGTGTTGCCTTGGAGTCGGAAAGGAGCGCCTTGACAAGACCGACGTCGGAGTCTGGAGCCAACTTTCGGCCGTCACGCTGCGCTTGGGCCAGAACCACTCAGCTTTCTCGTCGTCTTCCATGCCGGGGGTATCGCCAGCCGCCGTTTGAACCCTGTATCCCACATCGGCGGGGGATTTCCGCTGAGCGGTTGCAACCACTCCTCTCTCACTCCTTGCATCTTCTTCTAGTCTTCCAAATCTCGCCCAAAGTCGACAAGCCGCAACCTCCGCGCGTCCTTGGGGTGGAAAAACGCAACCTTAGATCGGACGAGGAATCTTGCCGCTGCGGATTCCCTGGGTATCTCCACATACGCCGCTGAAGTGTTCCCCCCCGCTTCCATTAGCTGGTTCATGAGCTGCTCGGTAAGATCACGCATCTCGGCGCCTGCCGCCGAAGCCTCGTCCCTCGCGCGCTTCCTCTTGTTCGGCTGGTCCTGCTGGTCCTGGGAGCCCCAAATGTCGTCGAGCCGGCGCTGCCGTTTGTCCTGATCCGGGTTGTTTTGGGCCTTCTTCAGTTTGCCATGCGTACTGAATCCGGCGCCCAGATCGTCCGGGTCAATGTCCATCAACCCGCCAACCACTGGGCCGCCCAGCTCCTCCGCTGCCAGCATGGGGCCAAGATGCTCGCCAATGAACCAATCCAACTGTTTCAAAAGACCTGCGGTCTGCTTGTCCCAGTGAATTTTTTTCCGCCTCAGATCGGCCATGTGTTCCTTGGCGATCTGTTCCTCGGTCTTCTCTTCTCTGCTCTCAAGCCCGTTGCGCATCGACTGAATGCGAGTCTCGAGGGCGGCCTGCAGGGCTTGCTGCTCCCGCAGGTTGACGCGCTCCGCCTCTATCCTCCGCTCGACCTGTTCAAGCGAGGCCGTCTGCGAGTCGGTGTACTCGGCGCTCTCTGCGATGGTCTGCTGTGCCCGCCGCATCGCTAGCAGCGCTGGCAGGGCCGTCCCAGATGGCGGCAGGAGTGGTTCGCCTTCGGTCAGGTCCTTGTACGCGTTCGTCATGATTCCCAAGGAATCTTTTGCCGAGAGTTCGGCGCCAGGGTGGGTGGCAGATGCCCTCAACTGTTCATAGAATCAGCAAGGCAGCACTCGCGTGTGGCATGGTTTGGAAACACACCTGATGCAAGGCATCCTCCAGCTGCCTTTTCCTGCTGTTGAGCTCCTGGATCGTGCGTTCAAGCTCGGACTCGTGAGGTCCACTGACGCGAGCGGCATCCTGGACGCTTTCCATGTCCAAGTACCGAGACGCCGACAGCGGCGTGGGGGTTTCCAGATCGTTGGCGTAGTCCTGCTTCAGAGAGGCAGCTGAATTCCGCCGGCATCCAGTTGGAGCGGAAAACTCGACTCCGTTTACGACAACCCAACACCGGAATGGGAGACGATTGTTTGTTTCGGTCGTGGGGAGCGTGGTAATGTAATCAAATGCGCCAGACACCGACTCTTGTCCTGCTATGTATTCTGTACCTCACTGCCCGGTCACCGTGTAATGAACAGCACAGGTTGGTGACTGGAAACTGCAAGTCAGCATGAATGCCCAGATTCCCTCATTCGCGTCACGGCGCGTCTGGGGCCTCAACCTGACTTTTGGCCCAAGGCCAAGAGTTGGGAAGCAGAGGCAGGAGTTCCAGGCTAATGTAGTGCCTGCCGTACCGTAGGTAGTACAGAACACCGTGAGGCGATGCACCAACGCGTGGAGATGGGGGGACCAACAACACCTCCCGCAGCTGCAGTGGTGCAGCACGGGAGGAGTGCTCCGCCCCACTCGGCTGAAATAGAATTGTCTGTCTGCCGGGCAGGCACTTCTGCTGGTTTCTTGGCCCGTGCACTAAGCAGGATCAGCTCCCTGGCACTCAGCGCCGCTAGGAAGCAAGCAAGCAAGGCTGCATGCAGCCCGCCGAGATCTCCCAGTTTCATCAACCTCTCCTTTCCACGCTCTAAACCGTCTCGAGACATCCTTCTCCATCAAGCTCCTTCGCTCGGCTCTCCTTCTGCAGCCTGCCGAACAACACAGGAGGTCAATCTCCCGCGCCTGCGCTGTCCTTTTTGCGCCGGCTTTTCTTTCAGCGATTTTGTCGCTTGCGACCTGATTTCTGCAATTCGCCACCACTGCCCGCGTCCCCTTCCATCTCTCCGACCGAACAGCGGCCCAGCTTTTCCTCGTCGCGTTCGCACAGCCCGAACAAGCAGCATCTCATCGCCTCTCGTTTTGGCGTCCATATCGGGAGACATTGCCACGCGAGCAAGCAGTTCGGGGAGAAACCAGTGTTTGCTGCTTGACGGGCAAAGGTTTGAGTTACCTAGTGCTCCCGAACCAGCTGCCCTCAGTTCCGCGCCCGCCCTCCTGCCTCTCCCAACCCACCCTCCACCCTGTCGATCGGGATTTGGACATTCTCCGTCACTACCTGCCCACCTACCTCTTCGCACCAATCCGCAACATTCCGTCTTTCCGCCGTCACTGCCCCGTTCTTTGGCCCGGAGTTCTCACTTCCTCGATCCGCCCCGAACATAAGCCTCCAACTCCACCCAACCCGATCATCAAGCACCATCACCCTGTCCGGCCAGTCACTACACCCAGCACGTTTTCCTTCGAAAACCCCAAGGTGTAGATAACTGCGATAAAACAATTGAGAAGATCGAGTGCCCCGATCACTTGGCAAGACACCCGCTCGCGACGTGAAGAAGAACCCCAATCTAGCTCAAAATGTCCGCATCACCCCAGCCAACGCACTCGGCGAAGCGGCCCCTGGAGGAGACTTCTTCTCCATCCGTTGCCGACCAGCCCGAGGCCAAGCGACCAGCCCTCGACAAAGTCATCAAGGACCAGGACGAGATCCACGAGCCCATCTCTGGTAGCAATGGCGATGCCACCTTTGCGCCGCTCCCGATTCTCGAAGCGAACGGCGGTTCCAAGACGAACGGGGAGAAGTCCGAGGTCAGGGATGCCCAGGGCGATACTCTGGTTGTGGATGCGCCCGAGACCAAGCCCATCACCAGCACCGCCAGCGGAACCCTCGTTCAAACTCAGTCGGGTCCCCCGCCGGGAGCAAACGACGAGACTGCATGGATCCACGTCCGCGCCGTGATTTCGAGCCCTGAGGCCGCCACCGTCATCGGCAAGGGCGGTGAGAATGTGTCCAAAATCAGGCAAATGTCCGGTGCGAAATGCACTGTCAGCGATTACCAGAAGGGCGCGGTGGAGCGCATTCTCACCGTGAGCGGCATTGTTGATGCCGTTGCCAAGGTAGGACACCAACCTCTGTTTCCTCGCTCATCGAGAGAGCCGTCGGCTAACCCCAGCTGCAGGCGTTCGGTCTGATCATCCGGACCCTCAACAACGAGCCGTTGGGCGAGCCCTCGAGCCAGAATTCCAAGACATACCCCCTTCGTCTGCTTGTCCCTCACATTTTGATCGGCTCCATCATTGGGAAGGGCGGCGCGCGTATCAAGGAGATCCAGGAAGCGTCCGGCGCCCGCCTGAATGCGTCTGACTCTTGCCTCCCGCTCTCTACGGAGCGCTCGCTGGTCGTGATGGGTGTGGCCGATGCTGTCCACATTGCAACTTACTATGTTGGCAGCACCCTCCTCGAGCAGCTCAACGAGCGGTTTGGCGGCGCAGCCGCCTCGGCCTACGCGACTCGCAGCGGCGGCCCCGCCGGAGCCGTCCCTGGCGGAATGCAGGTGATTCCCTACAACCCCCAGCCGGCTGGTGGTAACTTTGGCAATCGGGATAACTACCACCGCAACCGTCCGGATCCGAGGTCCCATCACATGGCTCCCCAGGGGTATGCGCCGCAGTACGGCCATCCCCAGCAGGCTCACCCAAATCCTGCAGTCCAAATGCCCTACGGCGGTCAGGCTGCCGGTGGCTATGGACCCGGCCCTCACGCGCAACCTCACCCTGCCGGTCCAGCTGGTCCTCATGGCCCTGCTGGTCCCCACGGGCAGCCCATGCCCGGCGTCGCGCCTGTTCCTGGCGCTCCTCTTACCCAGCAGATCTACATCCCCAACGACATGGTTGGCGCCATCATCGGAAAGGGTGGCCAGAAGATCAACGAGATCCGGCAGATCAGTGGCAGCGTGATTAAGATCAATGAACCGCAGGACAGCAGCAACGAGCGTCTCGTCACGATCACTGGCACTGAGGAGTGCAATCGGATGGCGCTTTACATGCTCTACTCTCGGCTTGGTAAGCTCCAGGCGCAGCTCAGCGACTAGTTCTTAAGGCTGGCACTAACAAGGTCCACCAACAGAAAACGAGAAACACCGGATCTAGTCGATTTCCAGTGGGCTCGAGCTCACATCACCATCTTCCGGGATCTTTCGGTATTTCAATGGCGTTGGGATGGTTCAGGAGGCGGTGGCAGAAAAACTTCATGGTATCTTCTCTCTGTTCTCTGCCCAAATCAGGTCATAAGTGGTATTCCCGGGTTGTCATAGCATTCACCCCAGAAGGCTTTTAATGAGTCACCTTGACCTCTGCACATCACGTTTACACCTCCCCCATTTTGGACGCCCTATCTCACCCCTGCCTTTCTGTGACCCCCCTCCTACCTGCACTTGACCTCGCTTCCAATACCTCCATGTCAGGCTCTCTATCCCATCCAGCCTCCCCTACCCCCCCTCCGGTATCGGTTACTGGATTACAACTCTCTCCCTCTTGGGGGCAAAGAACATGGTACCGTGCAGGGTTAGCCCGGATGTTGGCTGCTGGCTGACTACGTTGGCTTTTAGGTACCCCTGGCATGGAGGGACGCGCAGACAAACCACAGGAAGATGAACGGTGGAACCCCAACACCAGTTAAACTCACGGTATGATGTACAGACTGCTAACACAAAACGGCAAGACAGATTGAAAGACATGAGACCTAAGAAAGAACAGAGCTGCCTAGTGATAATCCCATCTGTGATAATCCCATCTGCGGATACACAGTCACCCATAAGTCAGGGTCTGAGTAAAAATTGTCCCATGTTTTTTTTCTTTTGGACCCGTCATCGGTTCGACCCAATTCAACCACGCGGCCCGGACCGATAGTCATGTAGAGATCAATTCGACCCGACCCGATTCGCTTCTTGTACCCAGTATTGTTCAGCGTTTTCTTTTTCGTGATATTGTGTGTACTAGCACTTTACTCCTTGCCGTGCACCCAACTAAGTTCCAGCGCAAAACTCGGGCATTAGCGGGATTTTGTACAGCAAGCAATAGACACCACATAGGATAATATGGCAACTTACTTGTTCCACATCTTGCCAATGAAACCCGGTGGGGGCCGCTGCTCGTTCATGCTCTGGCGGCGAGCGATCGAGACCGGGTCGTCTTTACGCTTCTGGGCCTCGAGACTGTCGAAGAGACCGTGAGAGGGCTAAATTCGTGACGGTGTATTAGTCTGTGCCATGGCTGAAGAGTTGATAGTTCTGGCTTAGGAGGGGAACGCCATACCCGGCGAGTCGCCTGCGAGGGAGCCTTCGCGGCGCTACCTGTGGTGCTGGTCGATGAGGTCGAATCAAGCCTTCCTGTGCGAAACTCGCTCTCGGAGGGCATGTTGTCGGCCATGGCTGCGAGTAGTGTTGGGATGAAGGATGCCGACTTGACAACTTGATGAAGTTATGTGTCTTTGTTCTTGTTGTAGGGCAGGATATGTGCAGTTGAGCTCCGTCTGGTGAGGAGATCAGGGGGAGGAGCGGGGTATATATATGTAGGACAGAGACGAGGGAGCAGTTGCTTAGAGCTGCTTAGAAAGCTGGCTCCCCCGGATACGCGGCCGTACATTACTGAGCTTCGGAGAGTGCTCGATCCCCGCACTCGTCGATCGTCCGGGTCGCCACGGGGATTGCCTGGGCAGCCACCCCGATTCAAGCGACAGGTTACTGATTAATCATGATGACTTCACCAATGGGAGCGCTCGCTGTCTGAGTCGTTTGAGCACCCTTCAGGCCAATGTTGCGTAATAAGGGGCACTGGTCTTTCTGGGTGTCTGGCCAGCTGATCACAGGACGAAATAGGAGCCTATCAGGACTTACGAGCGTCTCCAGCAGGAACTTACCTTATTCAAGTAGTCCCCCACGAGTACGGTTATGCCATCCCCTCCAGGGTCGGACTGGGCTCTGGCAGGGTTGGCCTGCCTGGGTGTCAACACGAGACCTCGATAACGGAGTAGCTACTCCTCCGCCGGCATCTCAGAGCTAAGGTATCTCTTGCGGCGCATGGGCATCGACTGACCGTCAAGTGTCGAAATCGAGCATGATCCTTTGTGACGTCATCCTGGAGACCGGCCTGAGCGGGCTCCTCAGAACAACTGGCTAGCGAGCCATTTGGAGAACTCACTGATAGTGGAAGTCGTCGTTTCTGCTTATTGTGATAAACGTGCACAGAGATCCAAGCAGCAATCGGTGCAGTAGTGTTTCGCTGGGGAGTGGTGGCAGGTCGACATCCCACGAGCTACTCCGCAGCGGTGGTCGTGTGTGTGCAAGACTGTATGTATGCGTCCTGATTTGGCAGGTGGGGAATGGGTAGCGAGCAAACGCCAGCCGAATGAAGCATTTTTTGGGGCACCAGCGCACCCACCCCTTGTCACCTCCTGTCCTCCTCTTGGTTCGGTGATGAGACTGCGACGCTTAAAGTCGGACCTGACATGAATCACTGCTCGGAGTTGCTTGGGCTATCTCTTTGGTCCTGTTAGGGCAACGGGATTGAGCTGGGGGATAGGAGCACGGCAAAAGTCCCATAGGTCGCCGTAGGGGGTTTTGAAGAAGATCTCATATATAAGAGAGCCTTGGTAAAAACAAGAAAAACAAGACGAAGAAAAAAAAGAAGAAGAAAAGAGCATTTAGCCGCTCCTTCCTGAGAACGGGCATCGATCGTATGCAGCCCAGGCAGCAAGCTTCTGCGTCACACTGCAGCAGTCTCCCTTGGAAGCATCGCGCATAAAGTGGATGCAATCCCCAGCTTGGTCTTCTCTCAAGGCCAGGCACCTCAGCCACGCTTGGATTTTGAGAGTAGTTGTGCATCATCTATGAAACAAGATGGCAAAGAAACATTTCACCGTCCTCGGTGAGCCGACGCGTCTATCCGTCTGATACCGTCCTCGCACTCATCTCAACAGAGAACAACCCGGAGGTCATGAACGCGCTGGCAAAGAAGATGGGCCTCTCAGATGACCTCACCTTTTACGACGTCTACTCTCTTGACGAGCAGGAGCTGCTCGCCCACATCCCGCGTCCCGTCTATGCCCTGCTCGTCATCGTGCCGTTGACCCCGGCGTGGAAGCAGGACCGGGAGAAAGAGAACGAGAGACTCGGTGACCCGGCCAAGTATTACCGCGGCGGGCCGGCCGGAGCAGAGGACGAGCCCATCATCTGGTTCAAGCAGACCATCGGCGATGCCTGCGGCTCATATGGGCTGCTGCACTCCGCTATCAACGGTGCCACATCGAAATTCATCCTGCCGGGAAGCACTCTTGAGCGGCTGCGTAGCGATGCCATTCCTCTGCGCGGAGAGGAGCGTGCCAAGATGCTCTACGACAGTGAGGCTTTCGAGGCGGCCCACCAATCCGTCGCTGGGCTGGGAGATACCGCGGAACCCGCCATCGGAAGCGGCGAACATACCGGTCAGCACTTTGTGGCCTACGTCAAGGCAAACGGTCACCTCTGGGAACTGGAGGGCTCGCGGAATGGGCCACTGGAGCGAGGCAAGCTTGGAGCGGACGAGGACGTCCTGAGCCCGAGAGCACTGGAACTGGGCTTGAAGCGCATCATCAAGTTGGATTTGGACGCGGGCGGGCAGGATCCTCGCTTCAGTTGCATAGCGCTCGCGCCTAAGGCGGATTGAGGCACGGCTCTTTCCCCGGAAAACAGAGCATTTCGCAATTGAACCATCAGGTCCATCCCTTACCAGTGTGTTGGATGGAGAGGACAACCTTCAGCTTGGCCCACGCGTGACAGCAATTGACGAATGGGATACCCGCTTAAGTGGGGTGACTAATAAGGTCCAGACTGCCGGTCCCCCTGCGATCAATTTACGCGTCGCGTCGGCGCGTCACCCAACCAAAGGCTCTCCTCCCCACCAGCGTCTAGCCCACCAGCCCACCTCTGCTCAACCAATCTCAAACTTCTCGCAACATCAGCCGGAACCAAGACAGTCTCTTCCTCTCAACAAAACCATGACCGCCGAGACCACCAACACCCGCAACGAACCCATTGTCCCGACCTCGCCCCCCGCAAAGCGCATCAAGACCGACGCCGCCGCCAGCACCGCCAGCGAAACCATGGGCTCCACCTCCAATGGACAACAGCAGGAGCTGCAGCCTCCTCCGCTGCTCATTAAGAAGCTCTCCGACAAAGCCCGCCTTCCCACCCGTGGCAGCGCTTTTGCTGCGGGTTACGACCTGTACGCTGCGCGCGACACAATCATCCCTGGGCGGGGCAAGGCGCTGGTCGACACCGACATCAGCATGTCGGTTCCGGCGGGAACGTGTGAGTCCACTTTTTCCTCCCTTTTCTTGGGTTGCATCCTCCTACTTGGGACCGACAAGTACTGATAGAATGGGGTGGAAACCAGACGGCCGCATTGCCCCCCGATCCGGCCTGGCCTCCAAGCACTTCATCGACACGGGCGCCGGCGTGATTGACGCCGACTACCGGGGACCCGTCAAAGTCCTACTCTTCAACCACGGCGAGGCCGACTTCGAGGTGAAGGAGGGCGACCGGGTTGCGCAGCTGGTCATCGAGAGGATCTACACGCCCGAGGTGGTTGAGGTGCAGGAGCTGGAGGAAAGCGTGCGCGGCGCTGGCGGGTTTGGGAGTACGGGCACCAACTAATCTTTGTTTCTTTTGGGTTGGGATGTATGGGTTCGGGCAGGACGGATGGTATTCGGAGTAGATGTGTCGGGTTAATTGAGCGCTTTCGTGTGTCTGGCGGCGTCACACAGGACGACGGCCAAGCGGAGTTGGGATTCGCAAATCACGCTTGGAAGCCGACA